>Ga0209702_10001009_pt1 | contig 57076 bp, 38 predicted proteins | sample FRY01_FD_187210 | JGI IMG/M metagenome (GOLD analysis project Ga0209702, IMG submission 187210) | Freshwater microbial communities from Lake Fryxell liftoff mats and glacier meltwater in Antarctica - FRY-01 (SPAdes) (version 2) | ecosystem: Environmental > Aquatic > Freshwater > Ice > Glacier...
CGAGCGATGCTGGAAAGCCGCATTAAAAAGCGCGAGCGTGATCAAGTGCAGCGCCGGCGAAAAACCCGCGCCGACCGCCCACCACTATGGCCTGATGAAGAAATTTAAATCAAATGACAGAGTAGAGTTAACTGTTTAACGGCAGCATTAATCCATTCATCCGGCGTGCTAAACCAATAAACCAACCGCACTAACGGTTTACCACGCGGAATGAACGGTTTAACCCACCGCTTAAACGGTTTAACTAGCGGGATAAACGGACGAACCGCCCCGTTAATTGGACCAAATCGACCGCTAAACGGCCAAACCGCTCCTCCTAACCCGCACTCGCACACTTGATTTTAACGCAGAGGGGCGGAGAGGCGGAGGGCGCAGAGAATCAAAGGCGAAAACTCTGCGGCATCTGCTCCTCTGCCTCTTTGCGGCAAACAAGCGTCCCTGTGCCTCGAAGAGGGTTTGAGAAATGCAGGCTGATGGTCCCACAGATTCAGGACTCCACAGACTTCAATGCGGGCTTCTGCCAATCTGTGGAAACCTGAATCGGTGGGAAAATCGTCTGTTTGCTTGGGTGCGTAAGCCCTGCTCGTGCTGCCTGCGGGGCGATCTCGGTATGGCGGAGACGTAAAGCTCAAGCGGGGCTCACCGTGCGGGCGGAGTGCTGCGGGCTCGGAGGCCCGCGCTCCGGGGAAACGCTGAGCGCAGGCCCTGTGATCAATCCACGTAGCGCATCTCATTGCTCGCCAGCAGCGCCTGGCAAAAGGCGGCCCAGGCATCGCTGAGTCGGGTGTTTTCATCATGCTGCGTCGATACGAGCATCAAATCGGATTCACGGAGGAAATCACGCGCACGCTGGAGTTCGGCTTCACCCGCGTCGCGTCCAAATGCCTGCCGATAGGCGAACTGGATGCGCTTGGAGTCGTCTGCTGCGGCCTTTTGCACACGTTCGGCAAACTGCCTCGACTGCGCGACGAGGAAGGCATTGTTGAGCAGGTAGAGCGACTGCGTGGCGAGCGTGGCGTCGTCACGCTTGCCGGTGACGGTGGTCGCATCAGGCAGATTGAAGGGGGTGAGCTCCGGCGGCATGGAATTGCGTAGCATGAGCAGATAGACGCTGCGATGCAGGCTGGGCTGGTGCAGCGGCGGCAGTTCATTGATGAGCACGTCACGATGCTGAATGAGCGATCCCTGCGCAGGCTGCGGATTCAGGCTCCCGGCGGCGACGAGCATGGCATCCCGCACGGACTCCGCATCAAGGCGGCGGCGCTCGTGCCGCGTGAGCAGCGCATTGGCGGGATCAGCATGCCGCAATGCCTCATCACACGAACTGCTGAGCTGATAAGTGCGGCTGAGGACGATACTGCGGATGAGGCGCTTGATGGACCAGCCTTCGCGCATGAATTGCATGGCGAGGTGGTCGAGCAACTCAGGATGCGTGGGCTTCTCGCCATACGCGCCGAAATCATCCGGCGTGCGCACCAGTCCCACGCCAAAAAGCTGCTGCCACACGCGGTTCACCATCACCCGCGCCGTGAGCGGATGCTGCGGACTGGTAAGCCACTGCGCGAGTTGCAGCCGCCCGCTCTGTTTGGCGTCAGGCTTGAGCGAAACATCCCCGCAGACCGAAAGAAAGCCACGCGGCACCGCCGGACCGAGCTTCTTCGATTCGCCGTCGATGTTGAGCTTGCAATCCACCACCGCCTTCGCCTCCCGCACGCCCATGGCGAGCGGTGCATCCTCGGCGTATTTGAAAGCAGGCTTCGCGGGTGGTTTACGCGGTTTGTTGGCCGCGATGAGAGCCTCCACCTCGCCACGAGGCATAACTTTGGAAACGCTTTGCAATTCATGCAGCGGCGTCTGCGGCGCGGTGAGACCCTGATGCGCCGCCGCGCCCCACAGCGTCTCCGTGCTCTTGAAAATGCCCGCGAGCGCGTAGTAGTCGCGCGTCGGAATCGGGTCCGTCTTGTGATCATGGCAGCGCGCACAGCCCACGCTCAACGCCATGATGCCGCTGCCGACAGCGCCGATCTGATCCGCCACGACGTCCATCTCAAAGTTGTCGTTCATCGCCTTCGCGGGCTTCGCACCGATAGCGAGAAAGCCAGTGGCGATGAGCTGACGATCACGCTGCGCCTCCGACTCGGCAGGCAGCAGATCACCGGCGATCTGTTCCGTGATGAACCGGTCATACGGCAGATCCTCATTGAACGCGGCGATCACATAGTCGCGATAACGCCACGCATGCGGAAAGCTCGGATTGCGGCTCAGGCCATCGTTGCCGTTCGATTCCGCATACCGCGCCACATCCAGCCAGTGGCGGCCCCAGCGCTCGCCAAAATGCGGACTGGCGAGTAAATCGTCAACAATGTCAGATAGGTCAGACTCGTCCGACAAGTCTGACGCTGGCGGCAGACCGGTGAGATCAAACGAGAGCCGCCGAACGAGCGTGCGCCGATCTGCGTCAGATGCCGGTTGCAGGTCATGCGCTTCAATCTTCGCCAGAACAAAGCTGTCGATGGCACCACGCGGCCACACGTTGTTTTTCACGAGAGGCGGCTTAGGCGATGAAACAGGCTTCAGCGACCACAGTGGCTCCTGAGCAGGCTTGTTTGTGATTTTGGCGGACTGCGGCAAATCCTCACGCGGATCGGGTGCGCCCAGCTTCACCCAGTTCACGAAGTCCGCGACGACCGAGCCTGGCAGCCGCTTTTTCGGCGGCATTTCGAGGCCGTCGTAGCGCAACGCTTGAATGATCAGACTCTCATCCGGCTGTCCAGGAATGAGCGACGGCCCCGACTCGCCGCCTGCGATCATTTCCGACGGCGCATCGAGCAGCAGCTTGCCGCCGAGCTTCTTCGCATCCGCCGAATGGCATTCGTAACAGTGCTTCACCAGCACCGGCCTGATCTTGCTCTCAAAAAAAGCGCGCTGCTCAGGCCGCATGTCCTCAGCGAAACCACCACACGCCACACAGCATGCCACGGCCACGCAAAGCGCGTGACCTGAGAGGCGTGGCGAGAATCGGAGCAGCATGAAGCTTCAAACTACGCGCTCAGTGCGGATTATTTAACCGACAAAACGACATCCTGCGCAACTCCGACATTCTGTTTAACGACACTTGGCAAGTGCCTCTCCTTGTCGCTACGCCAGAATCTCCTTCACCACCCGGCCTTTCACATCGGTGAGGCGATAATCACGGCCGCCATGACGGTAGGTGAGGCGTTCGTGGTCGAGGCCGAGGAGATGGAGGATGGTGGCGTGCAGGTCATGCGTGTGGACTTTGCCATCCACGGCTTCGTAGCCAAGTTCGTCCGTGGCACCGTGGATGTGGCCGGCTTTGACGCCGCCGCCGGCCATCCACATGCTGTAGCCCGCGTTGTTGTGGCCGCGTCCGTCGGTGGAGGCATCATCGGGGGTGCGGCCAAACTCGCCGCCCCAGAGCACGAGCGTGTCCTCCAGCAGCCCGCGCTGAGCGAGGTCTTGCAGCAGTCCGGCGATGGGCTTGTCAATCTGCGAGCAGTTGCGGACCATGCCGCTAGTGAGAAAACCGTGCAGATCCCACTCGCTGTGACTGATCTCGATAAAGCGTGCGCCGGCCTCGGCGAAACGCCGCGCCATGAGGCATTGTTTGCCAAAAGTTTCGGTGGGCGATTGATCCGCGCCGTAGAGTTTGAGCGTGGCCTTGCTCTCGCCGCTGAGGTCCATGACGCGCGGCATCTCGCCCTGCATGCGAAAGGCGAGTTCATAGGATTCGATGAGCCCCTCAACGCGCGGGTCTGCGGTTTGCGCTAGCATGTTGCGGTTCATGCTTTGCAGGAGATCGAGCTGTTCGCGCTGCGCAGCGGAAGTGAGCAGTGGATTATTGATGTTCCCCATCGTGCGCGGTGCGGCGGGCTGACTGGCATTGCCCAGCATGGTGGCGGAGCACGCGGCGGGCAGAAACGCGCTGGCGTAATAGCGCGCGCCGCCGAGCGCGGTGAGCGGATTGATCGAGATGAAACCGGGGAGGCTGGCGTTCTCCGTCCCGAGGCCATACACCGACCACGCGCCCATCGAGGGCCGCACAAACTGAAAACTGCCGGTGTGAAGCTGCTCCAGCGCCTGCGGATGATTCTCGCTGTCGGTGTGCATGCCGCGCAGGACGCAGAGCTTGTCCGCGTGTTTGCCGAGGTGCGGCATGAGTTCGACGATCTCGATGCCGCTCTGGCCATGCGCCCGAAATTTCCAGCGCGAGCCGAGCAGTTTCGAGGTCGGGCGTCGCGCCGTTTTGCCGTTCTGCCGGAGCAGTTCGGGCTTCGGATCAAAGGTCTCCATGTGCGACGGGCCGCCGCGCATGCAGAGAAAAATCACCCGTTTCGCCGTGGCGGGAAAGTGCCCGGACTTCAACGCCAGCGGACTCGCTGCCGCTCTCGCCGCGTTTTCAGCGGCAATGCCCGCAAGCGCGAGATAACCAAAGCCTGCGGAAGCGCTACGCAGCAATTCGCGACGTGAAAAGGTGGAGGGAGACTGTTTCATAAAAGACGACCACAGGTTCAATGCAGCACGCGAAATTCCGCCGAAGCCATCATGATCTGGCACAGGCTGGCCCAGCGGGCTTCGCGGAGTTGGGCGGCATTGGGCGGTGATTTGGCCTTCGGATCGGCGACGAGTTCCGCCGGTTTCGCCACAAAGGCGAACGCTAGCGTCTGTTCATCCCGCGTTGGCTTGCGGGCGAAGGCGAGCATGAACAGGCGTTCGACACACGCGGCATCGTCACCGCCCGCCAGCACGCGTTTGGCCGTGTGCCGTGCCTGCTCGATGACCCAGGCGTTGTTCATCAAATAGAGCGACTGCGCGGGCACTAGGCTCTCATCTCGCTGCGCCACAGGGCGCTCAGACGGCGCGAAATCGAACAACGAGAAGACTTCTGGCAGCGTGCCGCGCACCACGGGCAAATAGACGCTGCGGTGGTCGTCCACGATGTCCGTCATAGTCATGAAGGGCTTGAAGGTGGACAGTTCGGCATCGCGCTGCGGCTGATAACGCGCCAGAAACGGCTGCGCGGGCGGATACGGATCAAGCTGACCGCTGAGGCTGAGGATGGCATCGTGCAAAACCTCCGCTTCGACCGGACGCGGGGCCATGCGCCAGAGCAGGACGTTGTCGGGATCGCGCTCCAGATTTGCCACGCTCGCCGCACTGCTCATGCGATAAGCACGACTGAGCACCATCTCGCGAATCAGCGTCTTCACCGACCAGTTCTGCTCCATGAAGCGCACGGCGAGGTAGTCGAGCAGCTCGGGATGCGAGGGCTGCGCGCCATTCACGCCAAAATCATCCGGCGTGGTGACGAGCGCACGGCCAAACAGCTTCTGCCACACACGATTCACATAAACCCGCGCCGTGAGCGGATGATCGCGATGCGTGAGCCATTGCGCGAGCTGCAAGCGCCCGCTCTGCCGCGCATCCGGCGCTGGCACATCCGGCAGCGCGATGACTTGCAGAAAACCACGCGGCACCTTGTCGCCGAGGTTCGTCGTCTCACCGCGGATGTGAATGCGGCAGTCCTGAATCTTCGCCGCCTCACGCGCACCCATGGCCCAGCCGGGTTGTGGCGGCGCGGCGTCCTTGAATTCCTCCGCTGCCTTTTCCATCGCCGTCACTTTCACATTCCACTCAGCGGTTTTCTCCTCCCGCAGCTTGAACTCAGCGGCTAGTTGTTCTTTTTCCGCGCCCGTGGCGGCATCAAGCTGACGTTTCGCGTCTGGCGTGCGTTTGGTGAAGCCATAGCGTGCTGAACGCTCCGTGTGCAGTGCCAAAATTTCCGCGTCGAGTTTGCGAAAATACGCCAGCGCCGCCGGTGCCAGCGCGGCGGCATCGCTGCCCAGCGCGTGCCATTCGGTGTGATGAAACGCCGTCGCCTTGATGCCACGCGGGCCGTAGCCGTAAAGCGGCTGCGTACTGCGCAGAATGCCAGCCAGCGCGTAGTAGTCGGCGGTGGGAATGGGATCAAACTTGTGATCGTGACAACGCGCACAAGCCACCGACAAACCCAGCACGCTGCGGCCGATCAGTTCGATCTGCTCATCCACCACATCCATGGTGAAAACATCCTGCTTCGGCTCCTCATAAGCCTTCGCGCCGAGCGCCAGAAAACCCGTGGCAGTCAGCCGTTCATCACGCTGCGCTGGCGACTTGGCTGGCAGTAGATCTCCGGCGATCTGCTCGCGCAAAAACTGGTCGTAGGGCTTGTCGGCATTGAACGCGGCGATCACATAGTCGCGATAACGCCACGCATGATAAAAGATCACATTGCGATCGCGGCCATTGCTGTCCGCATAACGCGCCGCATCCAGCCAGTGCCGACCCCAGCGCTCGCCGAAGTACTTTGAGGCCAGCAGGTGATCCACCACCGCCTCCAACCGCTGCGGATCAAACGCCGCCACTTCTTCCGGCGTGGGCGGCAGGCCGATGAGATCGAGATACAACCGGCGCAGCAGCACACTCGCCGCCGCATCGCCATTCGGCGGCAAGCCCTGCGTTTGCAGCTTCGATCGCACCAGATGATCGATGCCACCTTGAGCAGGCAGCACCGGCTTTCTCAGTGACCACAGCTTCCGGCCTTCCTCCAGGCTCATGCCGCGCTTCTTCACCACCGGAGCCGCACCATCGCGCGGGTCCACCGCCCCATCAGCGATCCATTGCGCAAAATCCGCGATCACCGCCGCCGACAGCTTCGCGCCCTCGACCGGCATGTGCAGTTCCTTGCTCTCATGCCGGATCGCCCGCAGCAGCAGACTTTGCGCCGGCTTGCCCGCCACGATGGCCGACCCCGTATCGCCGCCCTGCAAGACGCCAGCCCGTGTGTCGAGAAACAAACTCGCCTTCAATTCCCCTGCCGCCTGCGCCGCTGTCGAATGGCACTTCAGGCAGCGGCTCTCCAGCACCGGACGAATCTTCGCTTCAAAGAACGCCAGCTTTGCCGCATCGGCCTCCGCTGCGGCGACACTCAGGCGAGCCGCGATGAATGCGGCGGCTAGAATTGCTGGTAGGAATGCCCGCATGGTGAGCATCAAACTACGAGAAGCACTGTGGGCGTCTTTCCGTTGTGCCTGCCAGTTCATCAGCGAAGGCGCAGGCTGACATGCCCCAGTTTCATCAACCAGCGCAACAAGGGCCGGTTCACGGTGTTAAGCCGATGTTCCGAACCCATCGCCTATCTCTTATGAACACACCCACTCACCTCAATCGCCGGGCGTTTGTCGCCGCCACGGTTCAATCCACGGCTGCGCTGGCCCTGACCTCCTGGTCTGCGGCGGCTTCAACTTCCGGTGTCATTCGGCTGCCAGTTTCACAGGCTCGTGCCATCGCCATCAATGAGGCTGGCACCATCGCCATCGCAGCGGATCGGAAGATTTTATTCTGCAATCTCGCAGGCAAACAACAACGTGCCATGAACACGGAACGGCCCGTGCGGGCGCTGTGTCATGATGGAGCAGGCCGGTTGTGGCTGACGATGAGCGATCAAGTGGCGCGGCTATCGGATGCGGGCGAAATCGAACCCCTCGGCAGCGGCCTTGGACGTGAATGCGCGCTCACAGGCATCGCGGTGGCGGATGACGGGCGCAGTTTCGCGGCGGACAGCGCCCAGCGCGTGATCTGGCGGCTGGATGCAGCGGGTAAGGTGCTCGGGCAGATCAAAGTCGGTGAGCAGGGCTTCGCGGTGCCGCGTGCATTCTTCCCCATCGCGTGGCAGGACGGCCAACTCGTCGTGGCGGAGCCGGGGCGGCATCAAATTCTACGCTTCACGGCTGATGGCGAAAAAATCTCTCATTGGGGCCAGCGTTCACGCGACGAGGCCGGTTTCGCGGGCTGCTGCAATCCGGTGAGCTTCGCGACTCTCGCAGATGGCTCGGTCGTGACCGCGGAGCGCGGCCAGGTGCGGGTGAAACGCTTCGATGCGGCGGGAAAACTCGTCGCGCAGCTCGCCGGACCGGATGCTTTCCCGCAACCATCTGCAACCGAAGACGCCAGTGATTTATTCGGTTGTGATGGTGGCCTGCTCAATGTCGCGGCCTCGAAAAACGGCCGCATTGTCGTGCTGGACCGCAGTGCAGGTGAAGTGCGGGTGCTGGCTTGAACCTGTTTCGTGCGTTACCCATGAAACACTCATTCCAACTCCTGTTCGTGCTCGGTGCGACGATGTCCGCCCATGCGGCGAAGCTTGATGAGCCGACGCATGTCGAAGGTGCGCCGATCAAATTCGACATCGGTGGCGCGGACGGCCACCTGAAGACCATCGCCATGGATAACAAGGGCAATCTGCTCGTCGGCGTATCCTACCTTTCCGCCAAACCGGGAGCAGTGAAGGCAGAGGCACCGAAGGTCGGCCTGATCGAACGTCTGCGCACCGCCACGCGAGCGAACGATGCCAAAGCCTGGGACAAAGCGCTCAACGAGGCGAGCATGGAGGAAATTCAAGCGGCGATGATGACTGCCGACCGCGATACTCGCACCGGTTTAATGGAAGCGCTGCCGGAAGACAAACGCGAACTGGTGCGCCAGGGCATGAAGAAGGGCGGTGGCAGCGTGCGCGCCGACACCAATGCGCGTGGTGGATTGAATCCTGCGCTGAGCCCGCCGGAGAACAGTCCTGAGTTCGCGCTGAAGGTGCTCAGTCAGGACGGCAAGGTGCTAGCCACTTGGCCGATGCTCGACGGCCTGGAGCCGAAGATGATCCACGGTTGCGATGACGGCTTGGTCTATGTGGCCGGTGGCGGCAAGCTCGCGGCCTTCAATGCAGAAGGCAAACTGCTCAATACGATCGATACCGACGCGGTGTGCGGCAAGCAGGCCGTGGCGGCGGGGATTTACGTCACGCAGACGCACGTCTTCCTCGCCCTCGGCTTTGGCAACAGCACCCGCGCCACCGAGGACGTGTACCGCTTCAAACGTGATCTCACGGAGCCGAAAATGATCATCGAGCGCCTCTACGGCTGCTGTAGCCACATCGACATCGAGGTGACGGCCAAGGAGATCATCATCGGCGAGAATTCGCGGCATCGTGTGAACCGCTACGACCTCGATGGCAAACAAATTGGCACCTGGGGCCAGCGTGACCGTGTGAACCTCGAAGGCTTCACCGCCTGCTGCAATCCCTGCAACACCGACATCGGTCCCGACGGCGTCTATTACGCGGCGGAGTCCGGCGTGGGGCGTGTGAAGAAATACACGGCGGATGGCAAGTTCCTCGGCCTCGTCGGCTATGTGGACACCACGAAGTTCGACGGTGGCAGCGCCCTCGCCGCGCAGAGTTGCTACATCCCCATCGAGGTGAATGCTGACGCCAGCCGCATCTTCGTCATGGATGTGCGCACCCACTTCATCCGCGTGCTGGAGAAGAAAAGCTGATCGCATAATGAAGCGATTCCTCTTCGGCTTCTGGCTTACCATCACCGCCGCAGCGGCCCAGGAGCCGTTGCAGATGATCGTGATGGACCCACTCGCCTTGCAGCTTTCCTGCGCCTGCGTGGAAGGCACCGGCCAGCGCCGGTACGATCTGCTCGCCGCGCATTTGGAACAGGCGACCGGCCGCAGCGTGAAGCTCACCTTTGATGAAAGCCTCGTGCTCGCGCTGCAACGCACCGGCGGCAAAGCGGATCTCATCATTGGCAAGGACGCGATGGTGCGCAGCGATGCGGAGAAGGCGACGCTGCCAATCTATCGCCTTGCCTCATTGACCAATGCCCAAGGTCTCACCGGCCTGCGCGGCGTGTTTCTCGTGCCGGTGAAATCGAACATTCAATCCTTCCGCGATCTCGCGGGCAAACGCATCAGCCTCGGCCCGTTGGAAGATGAGGAGGCGCACGCCGCCGCTCAAACCGTTCTCCAAGAGCACAAACTGACCTCGCGCATCACCGTCCACACCGCTGGCAGCATGGATGCCGCCGCGCTGGCAGTGAGCGATGGCGAAAGCGATGCCGCCGTGGTATCCAGCTTTCTTCCAGCGCTATTCGAGGGCTGCGGCAAGCTCGACAAGGGCAGCACGCGCATTTTTGGTGAGACACCCAGCGTGCCGTTTATCCGCATCTTCGCCACCGAGTCCGTTGCGTCGGAACTGCGGGCCAGAATCACCACCGCACTCCTCAGCGTCGCCAATTCACCCGCTCTGCTCACCGCGTTGGAGAGCAAGAGCGGCTTCGTTTCACGCCACGATGATCCACCAGATGGCTGGCCCGACTGGCGCGGCCCAGAGCGCAAAGGCCAGGTCGAAAAACTCCCCGCGTCATTGCCGCAACCGTGGAAGCCATTGTGGACTGCGCCACTCACCGGCCCGGCGATGTCCGGCCCGGCCGTCAGCGGCGAGCGGCTCGTGATTCCCGACAAATCCGCCGATGGCAAACGCGACGTTTTCCGCTGCCTGAGCACCAAAGACGGTCGCATGCTCTGGCAGATCGAATACAACGCCCCCGCTGCGATGGAATACACCAACGCCCCGCGTGCCACGCCCGTCATTCATGATGGCCTCGTGTATTTGCAAGGCGCGCTTGGTCATCTGCACTGCGTTGAACTCGCCACCGGCAAAATCGTCTGGCAACTCAATTTGTTCGATCATTTCAAGGCCGAACGCCTCAACTGGGGTGCCTCGACCGCACCGCTCATCGTCGAAGACAAGCTCATCATCGCCCCCGGTGCCAAAGACGCCTCCGTCGTCGCTTTGGATCGCAAAACTGGGACTGTTATTTGGCAAACACCCGGCAATGCCGCCGCCTACTCCGCCTTCATCTTCGCCACGTTTGGTGGTGTGCCGCAGATCATCGGCTACGACTCCGGCAGCCTCGGTGCGTGGCATCCGCAGACCGGCAAACGTATGTGGACGCTCGTGCCGCCCGATGGCTCCGACTTCAATGTCACCACGCCCGTCGTGCTCGGCGATCAGCTCTTGCTCGCCACCGAGAACAACGGCACGCGCCTGCATCGTTTCGATGACCAGGGTCTCATCGTGCCCGAACCCGTGCAGAAGAACGACGCGCTCGCCCCGGACACCTGCACGCCCGCCATCGCCGCGAACCGCATCTTCGCCACCGCGTATGGCGAGCTGTTCTGCCTCGATCTCGCCACGGGTTTGAAAACGCTCTGGCAGCACGACGACGACATGTTTCACGACCACTGCAACATCATCGCCAGCCCCGACCGCCTGCTGTTCTGGACCGCGAGCGGCGATCTGCTGCTGCTTGATGCCAAAGCCGACGCCTACGCGCCACTGGCAAAACTGCGCCCCTTTGAGGACAAGCATCCCGACACGCTCGCGCACCCAGCCATCGTCGGTGATCGCATCTATCTGCGGTCTTCAAACGCCGTGGCCTGCTTCAATCTGAGCGCTGAGTGATTGCCGCGCACTGCTTCAGCACTTGCGCGACGAATTCAGCGAGCGCCTTAGTGGCCGGATCATCGGGCAGGCCGAGGTCATCGTTGAGCTTGGAATGGTTCGTGTCCTTCGCGCCAAACACCTTGGTGGGAACGCCCGCGTCTTTCAGCACATTGCCGAGGCGCTGTGCCTGCGCGGAGGTGTCTGGATGCGCGGAGACATGCAAAATGAAAAACGGCGGAATGCTCTTCCCCTTCGCAATGTGCGTCACGGCGGAGAAATGGATGTGGTTTTCAGGCGTGATGCCAAACTTCTCACGATGGCCATTGACCCGAGGAGGCAGGTGATGCACGCGCAAGCGCGTCTCCGCCGTCTCGATGATCGCCGGCACATCTAAAGTATCGCCATCCACCGGCACGCAACCGATGAGAGAATCGAATGAGACGCCTTCCAGCTTCAGGTAACGATCATCCGTACACATGATCGCCGCGAGCTGCGCTCCGGCAGAATGCCCGCCCACAAGCACGCGTTTCGGATCGCCACCGTGTTCGGCGATGTGTTTCGCCACCCATCCGAACGCCTTTGCGACATCGCGATGCAGCGTGCCCATGTCCACCGTTGGCAGCAGGCGGTAGTTGGTGGAGACAAAGACAAACCCTTTGTTCATGAACCACTGCGGCTTGGTCATCACATCCGACTTGTCACCCGCCTGCCAGCCACCGCCGTGAATCCAGAACACCACCGGCAGATTTTTCGCATTCGGCGGGGTGTAGATGTCGAGCACATGTCGCTCGTGGCCGTTTTCAACATAGGGAATGTTGCTCTTGGTGGGGGCGATGGCCTGCGCCTGCGTGAAACAGGCAGCAACTATGGCGAGTGGGAGGAGATGTTTCATAGGCGTAGTGTCAGGTAAGAAACTGCGCCAGATGAAAATCTTGCAGCAGGCGCTGAAAAGCCACGCTAATCAGAGTGCCACCGCCGCACGGGCGGCTTTCATGCCGTTGAAGACGCAGCGGTAGTCGCTCATCACATTGAAGAAGCGGAAACCCATGGCGTGATAGCCAGGCACCTGCTCCGGCGCACACGGAATGCCCGCCGCCTTGCCGTGTGTGCGACAGGCGGCGGCCACGCTTTGCAAAATGGCCTGCACTTCAGGATCATCGGTCTGGCCAAACTTGCCGAGGCCGAGCGTGAGATCGCTGGGGCCGACAAACAGCACATCCACACCCGGCATGGCCGCGATGGCGTCGATGTGTGGTACCACTTCCGGCTCCTCGATCTGCACGACGAGGAAATTGCCGTCATTCGCCTGCGCCAGATACTGCGCCGCCGGGATGCGGCCGAAATCCGCCTCTGCATGCACACCATCGTAACCGCGATGGCCCAGCGGCGGAAATTTCATGGCCTGCACGACCTCGCGCACTTCATCGGGATGCTTCACGCGCGGTAGCATGATGCCGCGTGCGCCGGTTTCGATCACGTGCAGCACATCGGTGTGGTTCGACGGCTTCAGGCGAATCAGCGTGTCCGCGCCGCCGAGTCGGCAGGCCTGCGTGAGCGCATACACCATCGCCGCATCGACGCGTTTGTGCTCCAGACAGATCCACACCGCGTCAAAACCGGACGAGGCGATGAGTTCGACCAGCTCAGGATCGGTGTAGCAGGATTTCGCGCAGACGACGGCCTCACCGGCACGGAGTTTTTTCAGAACGACGGAGGGCTGCATGGGATCACTCAGCTTTCTTCAGTTCCGCCAGCATCTCCAGCAGGTTGTTGGTGAGAATGACGCTCGTGTCCTCCTGCACCTTGTTCGTGCCGAGCCAGGTCTCGTAACCACCGAGCTGGTGCTGCTCCAGCGTGGGAAGATAGCCGTGCCGACCATTGGCGAGACCGACAACGATCGTTTGTGAAAATGGGCTCCGCTTTTTCAAATCGAGACCAATCTCGACAAAAGTCTCGAATGGGATGCCACAGACCGCAATGTCGCCGATGCGGATGGCCTGGAGCTGCACGGTGATTGTTTCCTCCTCACGTTCGGCGGCATTGACGACGCTGCGTGCGTAGTTCTGCGCCAGACGCGGCAGTTTTTCGATGGCGTCCTTGTCTTTCACCGCGAGCACGGCCTTCGCTTCCGCGACATCCTGCGCGCTGGGGCGTCGCAGCTTCAGCGTGATCTCGCGTTGCAGCATTCCCAGTCGCACATCGCTGCGATGCTTCTCGATCTTCCGCTGTGCGAGCCACGCGGTATCCGCCGCTTTCTGCGCCACGATGCGGATCTGTTCAAACGGCTCACGCGGCGGCCGCGTGATGCCAAAAGGGATGTTGTTGATGTCGCCAGAGGTGCCGTTCGACATCATGGCGACGAAATTCTCATCGCCCCGCACCCGCGAAGGCATGATGCGGGCGAACTCGCCAAAGTAATCCGCCGACATCTCGCCTTTGGGCGCACCGCCGACGTAATGCAGCGAGTAATTGGCATAGACAGCGATTTGCTTCTTCTTCGCGTCCTGCACGGAGATGATCGAGATGTCGGGATCGGTCGGACCGGCGGGATGGTCAATCACATCGGGGCTGGTGCCGGGATTCATCTTCACCTTGTCCATTCTTCCAAACGGATTCAGCGGCATCTTGCCCGGTTTCAGATACCAGCGGCGATTGAAGACCTCATCCGTCAGCGGATGCGCCGCCGCACCGACCGCCGCTGGCTTCAGCGCGGCATGCGCCTGGATGATGGAATCGGCGATGCCAGCGACGAAGCGCTTGTAATAGACCGCCGCAGACTCGCTGCGGTCGTTCACCGACGGCCCGCTGTGCGTGTGCGTGGAACTGATGAGCATCTTGTCCGGCGTCATGCCCGTCTTCGCCGCCGCGATGGCCTTCGCTTCATCAAGCACATCCGGCCCAGCACCCAACACATCCACCACGACCAGCGCCAGCTTCGTCTGGCCGTCATCCAGCACGAGTGCGCGTGAATGAAACGGGTCATGCGCCTTTTCCGCCATGTTCGCACTGAATCCACCTGGCATGTTCACCGGAAAATCAGTCGGCGTGATGTCCACCGCAGCGGCACCGGCGCGGAGCGTGTCTGCGGCGGAGGCTACGTGGCTGCTTAGAGAAAGGGCGGCGCAAAGAAGGAGGCGGATTGGATTCATGGTGTGATGAGTTACGTCATCAATGGGCCACGTCTGGCGTCCATCTGCGTTTACCCCGACGCGCTGGTCACTTTCTCGCCCAACATCGGGAAACTCGTGTCGATCACGCGGTCGTCGAGATAATGATGCCGACCGTAGCTACCAGTCCAGTAGCCGTTCGACCGCAACACGTCCGTGAAGAACGGCACCTCCGGCTTCGCTGGCTGCGCAAAGCGTGTCACGCCCAGCCCCACCGGCGAGCGTCCGGTAAAAATCGAAATGCGCTACGGCGCTCCGCTTGGTTCCGTCAGCCTTTTTCTTCTTCGGAGTCCCCTCTTCCACCGTTTTCAGCTTGGCCTCAGCATGAGCAGCGAACTCCGCCATGTTCAGAAACCCATCCTTGTCGGCATCGGCACCCTTAAAGTGTTGTTCGGCGTGACCGCCCATGCGGGAGATCTTGCGATACACGCTGGCGTCGAGTTTGCCGTCCTGGTTCGCATCGAGGCGGGTAAAGCAGGGATCGACGCCTTCGGAGAGGATGGCGAACCAGGTCTGTTTGTGCAACGCGGCGGGGAATTCGGCGGCGGCGATGAAGCCGTCGGTGTTGGCATCGCCGGTCTTGAAGTGCTCCTCTCCATGATGCCGCGCCTGCACGTCGAGCGGCAGGTGTTCGGCGAGCGTGAGTTTACCGTCAACGCTTTTGTCTGCCGCCTTGAGGATGCGGGCGATGAGCGGGGCTTCGTTTGCGGCCATGAGCAGGACGCCGGACAGGAAGAGAAAAGTGATGAGGCTTTTCATGAGATCAGGAACGGAAGAATTGACCACGGAATACACGGAAAGAGGCGGTGGCTCAGAGAGTCATGAGGGAAACGCCTGTTCCTCTGCAATTCCGTGTATTCAGTGTATTCCGTGGTTCCCTATTTCTGGTTCAGATTCTTCACCGCAGTTTCAGCGGTCTCGCGATGACGTTTTTCGACGTCCTTGTCCGCGAGCACGGCCTGATAGGTGGCGAGCGCGTCCGCCTTTTTCCCGGCGGCCAGCAGCGTGTCGCCACGAGCGAGCAGGGTGGAGTGAAGCCAGGTGCCGCGTAGTTTCTCTGTGTCGATGCGGCGCAGGGTGGCGAGCGCATCGTCGAACTTGCCTTGGCGCGTGAGAATGCGTGCAGCCGCCTGCACGGCGGTGAGCGTGTCGGTGCCGCCGATGTTGGTGATCTGCTCAAAGATGCCGCGATAGGCTGCGAGCGCCGCGTTGTCGTCTTTCAGTGTGCGTTCGCGATTCGTGCCGAGCGCGAGCTGGATGCCGTCGCGTGTGCGCGGCTCGCCGGTGAACTCGAGCGCACGCACGAGGTCGGCGTCGGCTTCTTTTCCTGCGCCGGTGACGGCGTAGGCGCGGCCACGGAGAAAGAGTCCGTCGCCGCGTTTCCAGAAGGGCCACTTCGCGAAGTCTTCGTCTGCGAACTGGGCGACGACGTCCTTCGCCTTGCCCTGGGCGAGGAGGTTCTGCATCTGCGCGGTCTTTTTCACCACCTCGACCGGAATGCGCTCGACGATGGCATCGGCGTCGCCTCTCGTATAGAAGGCGGCCTGCTCCAAGGCGGCGGCCTTTTGAAAATCCGAGATCTTGCCGTCGGCGAGAGCGAGGAAGGCGTCGGCTTTGCGCTGCTGCGCGGCCTTGCGGAAGTCGATGACGAAGTCGGTGACGCTCGGGTCGGCGTCGAACTGATGCGAACGACCGTTGTAGAAGTGCGCAAACTTCATCGGCTCGTGGAAGCCGTTCGTGCCGGTGGGTGAGAGGGCGCTGAGCTCTTGGCCGTCTTCGCGGATGCGCTGACGGCAAAGATTGATGTGCCAAGGCAGGCTCTGCGTGGGATGACGGCCGATGACCTGATTCAGCGGATCGTTTTCATCAGCGGTGACGGGGAAGCGAATCTCGACGGTCCAGTGGTCATCGGCGATGTGCGTGGCGACCTCGGCCCTAGAGTGCCAGCCGAACGATTTCCCAGCGCCGCGATCAAGATCGACGATGTGACCGGCGGGACTGATGGCGATTTGATAATAGGAGTGTGTTTCGGTGGCGAGCTCGATCTCAATCACATCACCATGCCAGAGCGCCTGATCGCCATCGCGCGTGGAGGTGATGTTCGGTTTCTCGCCGGGATGCTCGTCGCAACGAATCGCGAAGTAGAGATTGCTGCCCTGCCATCCGGCTTTGAACGAGGTGCCAAAGACAGGTGTGCCACCGGTCTGCAGTTCACGAAACTTGCCCGTCGCGGACACGGGGCACTTCTGCCAGTATTCGTCGTCGAGTTTGCCGTCGATCACGATGTCATGCGCATCGCCGACAAGACGCACCGCCGGCACCGGGCCGCGTTCTTGCCCGAGCTGCTCGGTCTTCATGCGCAGGCCCTTGAGGTAGTCGTCGATGAAGGCAAGACGCTTGCCAAACACGCTCGCGGCATCGGCTTTGAGCTTCGCTTTATCAAAGAGCGCGAGCGCTTCGTCGGCCTTCGACTTGTCCTCTTCCATCACCTTCCAATTCTCCTCGCAGAAGGTGAAGAAGGTGAGCATCTCCGGCTCCGCAGGGCCGTAGAAGAGGCGGCAGTATTCCTTGAGCGTTTCGTCGGAGTTGTAATCCTTGCCGCCCCAGTAGGCGCGTGCGGTGAAATAGACCATGAAGTGATTGAAGCCGATGCCCTTGGTGGCGAAATCCTGCGCCACGCTGAGCCAGATGTCCTCGCCCTGCGAGATGCCCTTGGTGGCGTTCACGCTGTCGCCGAGCGCATGCGCCGCAAACGAAGGCAGATACCAACCGCGATCAGTGAAGGGATAGTTTTCGAAGATGATCAGCGGGTTGTCAGTCTTCTTCGCCCATGCGGCACGCAATGCCTCCGGCGCGGATTCGCCTTCGCCTTTCACTCCACCCTTGTTGATCGGACGACGGCCACCGACGATGACGACGATGACGTTGGGCTCCAGTTTGTCGATCTTCAGTGGCGGCAGAGTGTAAACGCCATACGCGGCATTTTCCACGAGCGCATCGGGGTGCGTCTTCGCGATCTCCTTCGCCACGCGATTGACGAAATCCCACACGTAGTCGCTCAAGAGACCGCGCTCGTTGCGTTCGGGCGAGTCCTTGCCTTTGCATTTCTCGCACTGGCAAATCGCTGTGTAACCGTCCGGCGGCATGATGGAGACAGACTTGAACTTATAGTTGTCCAGCAACGCACGGGCGTAGCGCACGGTCTCCTGAAACAGCTCGTCGTTCGAGTAGCAGAGCTGGCACTTCGAATCGCCGGGCTTGAAGTCGGTCTTCCCGCCATAGATCGCGAACCAGTCGGGATGCTGCGCAAAAACGGCCTCACGATTCGTCATGCCTGCCATGCCATGCGCGATCTGGAGGCGCTCGTCATTGCGCAGGCCGAGGCGCATGACCCACATGGAGGTGTCGTAACCCGAGGTGCTGAAGCGGAAGTTGAACTGACGCAGCGGAAAGTCAGGCGTCACGGTTTCGTCGATCTTCGGCAGCGGAATCGTTTTCATCGACGGCAGCACCTCGCCGAGTTCACCCGGCAGATACCAGCGCGCGCCGAGCTTGCGCAGGTAGCCGCTGACCGCGTTGAAACTGCCGCGTTCATCGAAGCCCCAGATTTCGAGCGTCTCCTTCTTGTCCGTGGCCACGCCGTCCGGCTTGCCGGTGTCGCCGGGAAGCCGCAGGCGGTTCTTATACAGACCGGCGCTCGGCATGCCATAAGGCGCACCGACGATCTTCTCCCACTCCGCTTGCGCACGCGGGATGTCGCTGTTGTTCTTCGCAAACGGCTCGATGGGTGTGAAGTCGCTGTCATCGCCGATCAACGCCATCCAGTCCGACCCGGTGGCGATGCGATACGCGCCGTCCTTCAAGCCGTCCGCCTTCACCGGATTGCCCGCGCTCGCACCGATGAACACCTTCACCGCCTTACCGGTCGGCTGCGTGACGATGGGCAGCCGTGCGCCGCTGATTTTCTCGATCTGCTGCCGAAACTCATGCGCGGCGACGCGAACCATGCGCGAGGGCTTGTCCGAGATGACAATCTCCGCCTGCGCCTGGCCGTTTTCGACCAAGGCGAGTTCAGTGGCGCGGGTTTGGCCCAAAGGGGTCAACAGAATCGAAACAACGGTCAGCAGCGAGAATTTCATAGAGTGACATAACGAAACCACGAGCGCGAATATAGTGAAAAAAAACGGCTACTTGCTGGCGCTGGCCAGAAATGCCAGCAGATCGCGCAGTTCGTCATCTGTGAGCAGCGTGACGAGTCCAGGCGGCATGAGCGAAGTTTTCAGCTCGGTGCGCTGCAGGATGTCGGCTTTTTGGAAGACGCGTTCCTTGCCGGTGATGTCGCGGAACACCTCCGTGCTCGATGAACGCAGCAGGAAGCCCATGAAATCCGTGCCATCAGCAAGTTTGAGCAGTGTGGGGTAGAACTGCGGTGCCACCTCGCGATGCGGCTCCAAAATCGAGCGCAGGATCGCCGCGCGGTCACCCTGCTGTGCGATGAGGCTCAAGTCGGGACCGACCACATTGCCACGGCCGCTGTGACGGTGGCAGTTGGCGCAGATGCCGACTTTGGAGTTGAAGAAGATGCGGCGGCCGGTTTCGGCATCTGCCTCGCCCGGCGGATCATCCAGCCGCTTGAGCCACGCGGCGGTGTCGTCAAACGCGGGGCGGTTGGTGACGGGGGTGAAGCCATCGGTGAAGCGCAGCGCACGTTTGGCCTCGGCGCTGATCGCGGCATTGTCGTTGGTGGCTAGTTTTTGCAGCAAAGCCACGTCCTCGACACCAAGAATGGCCTCCGCACGAAGTTGTACAGCCTGCTTTTCGTCAGCGGCGATCTCTGCCGATTCTTTCCGCGCCGCCAGCGTGCGCACGACTTCGAGAGAAAGCACGGGATCACCGACAGCAAGAAGCTCGCGCAATAACGGTAGTGTGAGCTGCTTGTGCGTGGCGGGGGCGAGGCGCAGGGCGTAGCCTTTGATGCGCGCGGGTGTTTGCGGGCTCGTGATGCGCTCAATGAGCACATCAGGGTTTGTCACGCCAGCGCCGGGTTCGCCACGCAACGTGTTCCAGGTGGCCAGTACGGCTTCAAACAGGCGGAAATCGAGTGTGGAGTCGGAGAGCGTCGTCTCGACCTCCGGCATGAACGAAGTCAGCACGGCGTCGGCGATCCAGCGCAGGCACTCGAAGCGCATTTCGGGATCGGGGTCGCGGATGAAGGCGCGCACCCATTTTTCATCGCTCAAATCAACACGGCGCAACGCGACGAAAGCCCAGACGCGATCAGCCGGAGGGAGCTGCTTGAGTTCAGCAACTGTCCATGGCAGGCGGGACATGGCGGTCAAAGCAGCGTCGGAGAGATGCGAATCGTCACCACGAGCCAGTTTGAGCAGCTTCTGCGTGTCGAGTTTCGCATTGCCGGTGCGCAGGCTGTTGGCGAGTCGCGCGGCATCATTGAGAGGATCAGGCGTGGCTTTGATCCACTTCGACTGCGTGTTGTCGATTTCCAGTTTCCACAGGCGGCCGCGGCCGTGAATGGGATAGGAACTGAACACCCAGTCGGTGAGATAGAACGCGCCATCTGGACCACGCGCCATGCATACAGGGCGGAAAAAGTCACTGCCTTTGACCAGCGGAATGCGCTCGGAGGTGTAGCCCGCGCCTTGGCGGGTGAGCGGGTAGTAATCGATACGGTGATCGCTCCACGAAGGGATCATCACACCGCCACCGAGTTCGACCACGGCACAGGGGCCTTCGCCACAAGGATGGATCATGCCCAGGGTGCCACGCAGCTCGCCATTCCAGGCGACGAAGGGATGCACCGGCGCGCTGCCATAGACCCATTGAAAACCGTAGTCAGCGCCTTCGAGGATGTTCAACAATCGGCACGGCGGGCGGCTACCGGGATCATTTTCAGCCGCGAAGATCTCGCCGTCTTTACGCACGAGCAGCCCGAAGGGATTCCAGAAGCCACGGGCGATACGGCGCATGTTTTTACCATCGGCGGTGCAGCGAAACACGCCGCCTTCGCCGCGACCGCTCACTTTCGTGCCGTCTTTGGCCGTGAGCGTCCAGTCCTTCCCAAAATTTTCGCCGAGCGAGAAGACGAGGCCGCCATCGGGATGCCAGGCCATGCCACTGAGGCCGTTGTGCGGATAATCGGCCACGGTGTCGAGCGTGGCGAGGTTTTCCTCCGTGTCGCCGATGCCATCGTCGTCCGCATCCTTCACGCGCAGGATGCGATCCCGCTCCGCGAGATAGAGCCAGCCATCGGGCCCGCATTCGACATGCATGGTGGCGTCAGTTTTGTTATAGAATACGCGACGGTTCTTGCCCTGCGCGTCGAACACCAGAATCTCATCATGCACCGGTCCCGCGTAGTTTTCAGGACGAAAATGCGTGTGGCTGGCGGCGAGCCAGATGTTGCCTTGCTCATCGACATCAATGCCCGTCGGCGTCACCAGATCAGGATGCTCGGCCAGTAGCGTGAGCTTCACACCGGGCTGCATCAGCTCGATCTTCGGCGGCAGCTCAGCGGGGACTTCGGGAGCCTTCGATGGAGCCACACGCGGTGCGCCGAGGACGGTGATGACTGGGAGGAGGCAAAATAGGATAAGCTTCACGGATGGACTCGGTTAATGCGAACTTGGCAGTGTGAGCGTGATGACTACCGCATCTCCCATGCGGGGGGCAGCTCTTTCGACTCCGGTCCATAGGTCTGCGAGACGACGAATCCGCTGGCCTGCGAAGTGTAGAAGATGCGGCCGTTGCTGACCACCGCGCCCAGGCATTCGCGCGAGTCAATCGCGGGGCCGGTGGAGACGAGTTTGCCTTCTTGTGAGAGGTCGATCATGTCCATGTTCGCGCCGAGCACATACGGCTCGCTCATGGTGAAGCGGCAGCAGGCGTAGTTCGTGAGGATACTGAAGGTGACTTTGCCGGTGTCGCGGTCGAAGATGTTGCCCTTGCCGCGGAGGGCGTTGGAAAAGATGTATTTTTCGCCGACGCTGACGACGTTCAGCGCGGAGGTGACGGCGTCGGATTTCCAGACGAGTTTTCCCGTGTTGGCGTCGAGGCACCAGACAAAGCGGTCGTCCGTGCCCTGCTGCGCCTTGTTGAAGCCGCCGATGTAGAGCCTGCCGTCTCGTGCGCTGAGCGTGCATTTGGCGGTGACGTAATACTCGTTCGTCTGCCAGAGGATTTTGCTGGTCTTGGGGTCAATGCAGACGGTGAGACCGTTGTTGCCGACGGGCTGGCCGCGTCGCGCACGTTGTTCGGCGTCGTAACCGAAGAAGACGCTGTAGTAGAGCTTGCCATCGAGGATGCAGATGCCGCAGTCGTTGCCGCCGCGTCCCTGATCGAAGAAATCTTTTTCCCACACCACCTTGCCAGTGTCGAGATCCCAGGCCCACACACGCGGATGATGGTCCTTCGGGTAATACGGGTTGTCATTGGAGTAAATAAAGCTCATCACCTCGCGCCCGTCTTTCGGCACCACCAGATCACCGCCAAAGGTCCACGGCTTCTCGCTTCCCTGCGGCGCATACTCGCCGCTGCCGCTGGCGTAGATCGCGATCTTGCCCGCGACGACCGGCGGAAACTGCCGACTCCAGCTTGGCGATCCGGTGAAGGGTGCTTCCCACAGCATGTTGCCGGTGGCGGCATCCAGGCAGCGCACGAAAGATTTTTTGATGCCTGCCTGCGGGATGAGCAGCTTCCCATCAATGTAGAGTGGCGAGGTGAAGCTGAGATAAACACCCGGCCACCACTTCCGCCACAGCAAACGTCCCGTGTCCTGCTCCACCGCGATAATCTGGCCCTCCGCCGTGTGCGTGTACATACGACCACCACCGCACACCGGCAGATGTTTGACTGTGCCTTCGAGCCGTTTCGCCCAGCGCATCCGCAGCGGTGGCGCGATGCCTTGATTGTTCGCGTTCTGGCCCGCGAAGTTGCCGTAGTTTGTGTACCAGTCGTATTTGGCATCGGCGAGTTTGCCGGTGAGCGGACTGCGGATTTTCGACACGCTGAGATCATTCGCCTTTGCGGCTTTGTCGCCTGCGCCGAAAACATAGAGATTGCCGTCCTCGCACGGAACAAAGATCCGGCTATCCGCGATGGCGACGGGAGCGGTGATTGAAGCCGTTGATACTTTGATGGTTCTGGCAAACTTGCCTCCACTTGTTGTGGGTTGATCGAGCACTACGAGGTTAAGTGAGCCATCAAGTGTACCGAAGATGACAAACTGTTTACTCAGCACCGGCGGGGCGATGGCTCCGGCAGTGTCCAGCACCTGCGACTCCTTCGTGCTCATGTTGTGACGAATAAGCCCGCGCCCGCTCTCCGGCTTCACGCGAAAGACCTCATTCCCTCGAATCGCCACGGGCGAGAAGCTCAGCAGGCCGTCCATGCGGATGTTGGTGTCGGTGTTGGGGACGAAGTCGCCGGTTTTCAGCGTGTCGCCGTCGAGGCGCATGATGTCCACGCGGCCCGCGTTGTCGCGGCGGTGCCATTGTACATAGACGTTGCCTTCGTCATCGGCGCTCTGGCCGAAGGTCGCGGGAAACTCTTTACCAGACCACTCGGGGATCTCGCCGGTCGCCTTGAGTTTAGGCGCATCGCCGGTGTCTTCAATGAACAGGGTGCGACCACCTGCGGGAATGACGACGGTGTTGCCTTTGATGAGGCAGATGTCGCGCGAGCAGACGAAATGGTCCTTCCACGTCACGCGCCCGTCGCTCGATGTTGGTTTCGTGCCGGGCTTGAGCGTGGCAAGCATGCGCTGCTCGCAGAACTTCGCCCATTCCTCGCCGCTCCAGCGATTGCCATCAAAACCGACGACTTCCTTCACGAAATCCCACTTCCACATCACTTCGCCCTCGTTCGTGATCGCAAACACCTGCGCGCCGAGTGTGGCGAAGTAAACGCGATCCTTGCCGACCACGGGCGTGCTGAAGATCGGCTCGCCGCAGTCGATTTCCTTCACCACCACGCCGGTGTCACGATCCAGCACATAATATATGCCCGCCGTGGTGCCGAAGTGCAGGTATTGGCCCACGATTGCCGGAGAGCTGACGTTGTTGACGTTCTGCTTGCCACCCTTGCTCTGGAAGCGCCAGACCTCTTTCAGCGACGCCGCGTCAAAACACGCCGCGCAGCCCGAGCCATCGACGACATACACCTTCCCTCCCGCCACTACGGGCGAGGTGTAAATGCCATCCGTCATCGCCACCGCGCCTTGCAGGCCGAGATTGCTCACATCCAGGTCACGATCCGCCGCATTGCCCGAGTGCGCGGAGTTGAACATGAACTGCGGCCAGTCCTCGGCGGCGGCGTTCAAGACAAAAACAAAGGCGTAAAGGATGAGGAGGCGCTTCATGGCCTGAGAATACGAAGATGGCGGCCTGAACTCGCAACTTGAACACATCTTCGCTCACACCACGTTGTTTCCGAGCATGATTTCATCGCCCACTCGCCGCCAGTTTCTCGCCACCCTCGCCCTCAGTTCGCTCGCCGCACGCGCTCAGGAGGCCACAAAATTTCCACCCACGCGCGTCATCACGAAGGGGCCGGGGTTCCACTGGTTCGCGTATTACGACAAGCTCCAATTCGATCCCACCAACCGCTTCGTGCTCAGCAACAAGGTGGGTTTTGAGCATCGCTCGCCGACGGCGGATGATGTGATCGAGGTGGGCATGGTGGATTTGCAGGAGAACGACAAGTGGATTCCGCTCGGCAAGTCGAACGCGTGGAACTGGCAGCAAGGCTGCATGCTTCAGTGGATTCCCGGCACGGAGCCGAAGGTGATCTGGAATGATCGCGAAAAGGACAAGTTCGTCAGTCACATCCTCGACGTGAAGACGATGAAGAAGCACACGCTCCCGGCTCCGATCTACGCGCTGGCACCGAATGGCAAGGAGGCGGTGAGCTGCGATTTTTCGCGCGTGGCCGACTGCCGCCCCGGCTACGGCTACGCGGGCATCAAAGACCGTTTTTTCGACGAAATGGCCCCCGCAGGCAACGGCGTGACCCATGTGAACCTCGAAACCGGCGAGGAGAAGCTCATCGTGTCGCACGAGCTGCTCGCCAAGACCGGCGAGGTGATGCAAAACCACGCCGACTCGAAGCATCACGCCTACCACCTGCTCGTCAACCCGGACGGGAAGCGTTTCATCATGCTACACCGCTGGACGCAGCCGAAAGGCGGGCATCTCACTCGGTTGATCACGGCGAATATGGACGGCAGCGATCTGCGCATCGTCATTCCAAACGGCTACGCCTCCCACTTCATCTGGCGCGATGCCACGCACATTCTGTCACAAGCGAAGGACTGGCTCGGCAACAAGGAGTGGGGCGATTTTCTTTTTGAGGACAAAGACAGCGGCATCGTGGCGGAGATCGGCCATGGTGTTCTCGACAGCGGCGGCCACCTCACTTATTTGAAGAACAACGAGTGGATCCTCAACGACACCTATCCCAAGGGCGTGCGCCGCATCCAGACGCCGCACCTTTATCACATCGCCACGAACAAGCGCATCGACCTCGGCGAATTCCACTCGCCCCGCGAATACGCCGGTGAATGGCGCGTGGACAATCACCCGCGCTCCAGCCGCGATGAGCGCTGGGTCTGCATTGACGCGCCGCATGGCGATCAGGGCCGCCAACTGCACCTAATCGACATTCAGGGGCTGATCGGGTGAACAACCGAGCGATCTCGCGGCGTAGTTTCAACCCCATGAAGCCCGCCGCCTTTGCCCTCCTCGCCATTTACAGCAGCAGTTGCCTGATCCAGGCGCAAGACACGCTCAAACCGCTCCGTGCGGGCATCGTCGGGCTCGACACGTCGCATGTGCCGGCATTCACGAAATTGTTCAACAAAGGCGAGACGGAAGGCGATCTCGCGGGCATCACGGTGACGACAGGCTACACGGGCGGCACCGACATGCCCGCTAGCGCCACGCGCAAAGAAAAGTTCACGCAGCAGTTGCGCGAGATGGGTGTGGAGATCGTCGATAGCATCCCGAAGCTGCTCGAAAAAGTGGATGTCGTGCTGCTGGAGAGCGTGGATGGGCGTATTCATCTCCAGGAGGCACGGGAGATTTTCAAGGCAGGCAAGCCGGTCTTCATCGACAAGCCGCTCGCAGGCACGCTGGCGGAGGCCATCGCCCTCGTCGAACTTGCCAAGAAACATAACGTGCCGTTCTTCAGCAGCTCGTCCTCGCGCTTCGGCGCAGAACTCATCGCGCTCAAAGGCAACGCTGATGTCGGCGACATCCTCGGCGTGGCGACTTGGGGGCCGTGCTCGTATCAGGAAGGCACGCCCGACTTTTTCTTCTACGGCATCCACGGCATCGAGGCGCTTTACACACTCATGGGCACCGGCTGCGAAACCGTTTCACGCACCAAAGGCGCGAACAACGATCAAGTCACCGGTATCTGGAAAGACGGCCGCATCGGCAGCTATCGCGGCATCGTGAAAGGCAAGGCGGACTTCGGCGCTGTCGTCTATGGCAGCAAAAGCATCGGCCAGTCCACCAAGGCCGTTAGTTACGACGCGCTGTGCCGCCAGATCGGCAAATTTTTCCGCAGCGGCATGCCGCCAGTGAGCGCGGAGGAAACGATTGAGATTTTTGCTTTCATGGAAGCCGCCGATGAATGTCTGCGTCAGGGCGGCAAGCCGGTCGCGCTCTCAGAGGTGCTCGCCAAAGCGAAGATTGAGGCGGCGAAGCTCATTCCATGATCCTGACGGCGTGCCCTATTCAATCACAGTCACTTTTCTCTGCCTCATCGCACTCACGCGGCTGAGCCTATCTGCTCCGGCCAAGGTGGAATTCAATCGCGATGTGCGCCCCATCCTCGCGGCGAAGTGCTACGCCTGCCACGGCCCTGATGGCGACAAGCGCAAGGCCGACCTGCGGCTCGATGTGCGGGCGGAGGCGGTGAAAGAGGCCATCAAACCCGGCAAGCCGGAGGCCAGCGCCTTCTGGCAGCGCATCACCTCACACGACACCGACGAAGTGATGCCGCCGCCGTCATCTCCCAAGCAGCTCACGAATGCGGAACGCGATATGTTCCGTCGCTGGATCGCCGAAGGTGCCGAATACCAGGAACACTGGTCCTTTGTGCCAATCCGCCGAACCGCGCCGCCTGCGGGCACATCGCTCAATCCCATCGACCGCTTCATCCAAGCAGAACTCGCCAAACACGACCTCCAACCTTCGCCGGAAGCCAGTCCCGCCGCGCTGATCCGCCGCCTCTCGCTCGATTTGACCGGCCTACCGCCCACGCCTGCGGAAGTCACCGCATTCGTCAGTGAGTGGGATTCCACTTCGTCATTCGTCATTCGGAATGCGTCATTCCTATCGCTCGTCGAGCGCCTGCTCGCCTCGCCGCACTTCGGCGAGCGTTGGGGCCGCCACTGGCTGGACATGGCGCGTTACGCGGACAGCAACGGCTTCCTCGGCGATGCCGTGCGGCCGAATGCGTGGCGCTATCGCGACTGGGTGATCGAGGCGATCAATCGCGATCTGCCCTTCGACGAGTTCACCATTGAGCAGATCGCCGGTGATCTGCTGCCGAACCCCGCGCGTGATCAAATTGCCGCCACCGGATTCCATCGCAACGCCGCGCTCAATACGGAGGCGGGGCTCGACAAGGAGGAGGCGCGTTTTCAAAACCTCGCCGACCGCGTCAACACGACCGGCCGCGTCTGGATGGGCCTCACCGTGGGCTGTGCGCAGTGTCACACGCACAAATACGATCCCATTACCATCCGCGACTACTACGGCTTCTACGCCTTCTTCAACAACACCGCGGATCGCGACGAGCCGACCTCGAAAGCGCCCGCGCTCGCCGAAGTGACCAAGGACCGCCGCCAGACCTACGTCCACATGGCCGGCGACTACACGCGCCGTGGCCCCGATGTCGTGCCCGCCAGCCTCTCCGCCTTGCCACCGATGAAATCGCCCGCGCAAACGGAAGCCACCCGGCTCGATCTCGCGCGCTGGCTCGTCTCACCGAAGCATCCGCTCACCAGTCGCGTCGCGGCGAATCAGGTCTGGAGCACCCTCTTCGGCACCGGATTGGTGCGCACGCTGGACGACTTCGGTGCCACCGGCGATCCGCCTTCGCATCCTGAGCTGCTCAACTGGCTCGCCAGCGAGTTCATGCGCAGCGGCTGGAGCCGCAAGCAACTCATCAGAAGCATCGTGATGTCCGCCGCCTACCGCCAGTCCTCCGCGCATCGCGATGATTTGAACGAGATCGATCCCCTCAACCGCCTGCTCGCTCGACAAAGCCGCCTGCGGCTCGATGCCGAAATCCTGCGCGACTCCGCACTCACCGTCAGCGGCCTGCTCACGCGCACTCTTGGCGGTCCCAGCATCATGCCGCCACTGCCGGGCGACATCTTTGACGTGGGCCGCTCCGTGAAATGGGAGGTCAGCCAGGGCCACGAGCGCTACCGCCGCGGCCTCTACATCCTCACCATGCGCAGTATCCTCTACCCGATGCTCACCACCTTCGACGCTCCGGATGCCACCGACGCCTGTGTGCGCCGCGACCGCAGCAACACGCCGCTGCAGGCCCTCACCATGATGAACGACCCCGTCTTCGTTGAAGCCGCGCAGGCGCTCGCCCTGCGCGTCATCCGCAGGGCACCGCCTGATACCACGAAACGCCTACAGCATCTCTTCAACCTCACCCTCAGCCGCCAGCCCCGCGCCGACGAACTCCAGCGCCTCCGCACATTCTACAACGAACAAAAAGTCCGCATCCGCAGCGGCGGCCAGGACGCCCTCAAAACCCTCGGAATCATCGAGTCATCCGTCCCGGTAACCAAAACCGTAGAGGCCGCCGCACTCGTCGCCATGGCGCGGGTGCTCATGAATCTCGACGAATTCATCAACCGCGAATGAACCTGTCTCCTCAAGAACGAATCACGCAGACCCGTCGCGATTTCCTCGCCACGAGTTCGTCCGGCCTGGGTGGGCTTGCGCTGGCGAGCTTGCTGGGACAGGACGGATTGCTGGCGGGCGAGATGAACCCGCTGGCCACGCGAATGCCGCATTTCGCGCCGAAGGCGGAGCGCTGCATCTTCATCTTTCTCGAAGGCGGCCCGAGCCAGATGGACCTCTTTGATCCGAAGCCGCTGCTGAACAAGTATGACGGCCAGCCGCTGCCGGATTCCATCGTGGGTGATGCGAAGTTCGCCTTTCTGCAAAAAGAAACTGCCACGGTGATGGGCACGAAGCGCGTGTTCAAAAAGCACGGTCAGTGCGGCATGGAGATCAGCGATCTGCTACCGCATATCGCGACCTGTGCGGATGACATCGCGCTCATCCGCTCAATGCACACCACGCAGTTCAACCACCTGCCCGGCCAGCTCATGCTGAACTGTGGCGCACCGCTGCTCGGACGGCCCAGCATGGGTTCGTGGCTGACCTACGGACTCGGCAATGCCTCGCAGGAGCTGCCTTCGTATGTGGTCATGGTCAGCAAGGGGCGCGGCCTGCCCGGCGGCAGCTCCACATGGTCGAGCGGCTTTTTGCCCTCGTCCTATGGTGGCGTGATGTTTCGCAATGGCGCCTCGCCCGTGCTGAATCTTGCGAACCCCGATGGCATCACGCCCGCAATGCAGGCGGCCAGCATCAGCGCGCTGAACGATCTGAACAAACTCCAGCACAAGCACATCGGCGACCCCGAGATCGCGGCGCGCATCAACAGCTACGAACTGGCCTTCCGCATGCAGAGCGCCGCGCCGGAGCTAGTGGACATCAGCGGCGAATCGCAGGCCACGCTCGACGCCTATGGCATTGATCGTGACGAACCGCCGATCAAGAGCAACCTCGGCGGCATCGGCAACTATCAGATTTTCTCGCGGCACTGCCTGAATGCGCGGCGCATGGTGGAGCGCGGCGTGCGCTTCGTGAATGTCATCCACGCCTCGTGGGACCACCACAGTGCTCTCGACGCACAGCTCGCGCACAATTGCCAGATGGTCGATCAGCCCATCGCCGCGCTGCTGAAGGACCTCAAACAGCGCGGCCTGCTCGACACCACGCTCGTCGTCTGGGGCAGCGAGTTCGGCCGCACCGCGCTGGGTGAAAACCGCCCCGGCAACAAATCCATCACCGGCCGCGACCACCATCCCGCCGCCTTCAGCCTGTGGATGGCCGGTGGCGGCATCAAGGGCGGTCAGGTCTATGGCGAGACCGACGACTTCGCCTGGCACGTCGCGCGTGATCCCGTCTCCATGCACGACTTCCACGCCACCATCCTGCATCTCTTCGGCATGGACCACACCAAGCTCACCTACCGCTTCCAAGGCCGCGATTTCCGCCTCACCGACGTGCATGGCGAGGTGGTGAAGGGCCTGCTGGCTTGAACATCGAACACTCAACCTCTCACATCGAATGAAAGCCTTCCTCGCAATCGCAGCCCTGGTCCTATCCCATTCGTCATTCGCGGCAGAGCCGCCCGCCGTCACCGTGTCGAACATCCGCCGCGTCTTCCACAACGGCGAGCACAACGCCTTCACCGACCTCGTCCGCTTCCGCGATCAGCTTTACCTGACCTTCCGCAGTTGTCCCGACGGCCACATGGTGTTCAACACCGCTTCAGTCATCATCATGCGCAGCGGCGATGAAGGCGCAACCTGGCAACAGGTGCATCGTTTCTCCGTCAAAGACCGCGACACGCGCGATCCGCACTTCCTCGTCTTCAAGGACCGCCTCTTCGTTTACACCGGCACCTGGTACACCGGCACCTGGTACAGCGGCCCAGGTAAGATCGAACGTGCGGACTACGACATGAACAAGCACCTCGGCTATGGCGTGTCATCAGCGGATGGTACGGTGTGGAGTGCGCCGATCATGCTGGAGGGCACCTTCGGTTTCTACATCTGGCGCGCGGCATCATTTGGCGGCAAAGCTTTCCTCTGTGGCCGCCGCAATCCGGAGTTCGCAATCGGGCCGCACGGCGCAGTCGGCAAAGTCCAGTCGCTCATGCTGGAAAGTGACGACGGCCTCATCTGGAAGAAGCGCGCCTACTTTCAGGAAGCAGGCGGCAACGAAACGGCCTTCCTCTTCGAGAACGACGGCAGCGTGCTGGCATTGGACCGCAACGCTGGCGGCCCCTCCATGCTGGTCAGCGCGAAACCGCCCTACACCGACTGGACACGCCGCCCGCTCGACCGTTTCGTCGGCGGCCCCCTGCTGGTGAAATGGGGCGGGCACATCCTCGTGGCCGGCCGCAACCAAACCAAAGACCGAGGGGCAAAAACCGCGTTCGGCTGGCTCATCTGCGACCGCTTCCAGGAGTTCGCCGAGCTCCCCAGCGGCGGCGACAACTCCTACCCCGGCTTTGTCGAGCTCTCACCCACCCGCGCGCTGGTGTCCTACTATTCGAGCCACGAGAAGGACGAAGCAGGCAAGACGATCACCGCGATTTATTTGGCGGAGTTGACGATTACTCTTTGATGGCACTTGTAGTCAGCAATCTGCCAAGGCCTTCTCCAGCAAATCGGTCACGCCAAGTTCAGCCGCATTGTCTCGAAGCAAATCGAGATCGAGCTTGCCAACATTCAGCTTCAACACGCCGAGGATATCGCCCCACTGGCGCTCCGAATCCTCTCCGCCGAGGCGATACCACTCCAGCTTGGCAATCACTATGTCCTCGGCACAGCAGATGCGGACCTCGAAGTCCGTTCCCTCCAGCGTGATGCGCTGAGAGCGGGCAAACTCGCCGCCATCGAACCGCCTAAGCTTGGGAACAAAGACATCCACCTTCATCGCTGTGGCGAGGTGGATCAGATTGAACGAAGAACGTTCACGGATCGCATCTTGAATGGCACCTTCGTCAGCATACCAGCCATCACCCAGGGCGCGCAAAAACGGGCGCACATGCGGCGGGCGGATATCCGCCATGATGTCCGCGTCAAAGGTCGCTCGCGGCACACCGTGAATCGAACTCGCCAGCGATCCGCCGAGAAACCAGCGCACCCCGAGCTTTTCCAGCTCAGCGGCAGCAGCCAGGGCAGCTCGCAGCGTGTCATCCATGGTTCTGTGGCGGTCCGTAGGCCTTGAGCGCGAGTTCTTTGCCAAGCAAACGGTCAGCTAGCAGACGACTCATGGCCTGCGGCGGCAACGCGGGATGTTGTTGGCGCAAGGAGCTTCGGGTCAGATCCCGCACCGCCTGACTCCACCCAAGCGCGAGGCTCAGACGTCGTGTCGGCGGCATCGCCTGGAGTACACGCAGGCGCATGGCATCCGCTTGGGGGCTAGTGTCGTTCATGACAGCAGACTGCCATGCAGCGCAGGAATGGCAACTCTCAGGATCAGCGAACGTGTCATCGGATGGCAAAACGTCTCTACTGCCTCCGTATCTCTTCTACCATGCTCACCTCCACCCGCCGCCGTTTCTTCGAAGACTCCCTCATGGCTGCTGCCGCCGTCTCGTTGCCTGCACCGCTGTTTGCCGCCGAAACCAAGTCCGTCAGTCCGAATGAAAAGCTCACCGCCGCAATCATCGGCTGCGGCATTCGCGGCAAGGCGCATGCGCGGGAACTGGCGCGGATGGCGGACTGTGATGTGGCGTATGTTTGCGATCCTGATTTGGACCGTGCGGATGAGGTGGGTGCGTTGCTCGTCGAGCTGAAGCGGCCGATGCCGAAGAAGGTGCAGGATTTGCGCCGGGTGATTGAGGACAAGTCGGTGGATGTCGTGTTCATCGCATCGCCGAACCATTGGCATTCGCTCGCGGCGATCTGGGCGATGCAGGCCGGCAAAGATGTGTATGTGGAGAAGCCGGTGAGCCACAACGTCGTCGAAGGCCGGCGCATGGTGCAGGCAGCGCGGAAGCTGGGGCGCATCTGCCAGGGCGGCACGCAGAACCGTTCGCGTGGAGCATTGGCCTCAGCGGTGCAATACATGCGCGATGGCAAGCTCGGCGAGGTGAAGCTGGCGAAGAGCATCATCTACGGCGGACGCGGCAGCATCGGTGGTCCGGCGGAGTGCGTGATGCCGCCGCGTTGCGATTACAACCTCTGGGCTGGGCCCGCAGCAGTGCCGAAGCTCAACCGACCGAAGTTCCATTACGACTGGCATTGGTTCTGGAACACGGGCAGCGGCGAGATCGGCAACAACAACGTCCACTCGCTCGACATCTGCCGCTGGGGCCTCGGCGTGACCGGTTTGGGCAAAAGCGTGGTGAGCTATGGTGGCCGCTTGGGCTACACGGATGTCGCCGAGACGCCAAACTCGCAGGTGGGCATCTTCGACTTTGGCGACAAGACGATCATTTCCGAAACGCGTGGCCTGAAGAGCGCGCCGTTTCATCCAACGATCAAGTCGATGTGGTTCTTCTACGGCAGCGAGGGCATCATCGCCGACACGAACCTCTACGATCCAAAGGGCAATCTCATCCGCGCCTTCGAAGGCCAATCGGAGAACCATTTCGCTAACTTCCTCAACGCGGTGCGCACTCGCAAACAGGGCGATCTCAAGGCGGAGATCGAGGAAGGGCATCAAAGCAGTTCGCTCTGCCACATCGCCAACATCTCGTATCGACTCGGTCAGCAGACGTCGGTGAACGACATCGCGAAGCATCTCGGGGACATCAAGACCCACGACGACGTGCAGGAAACGCTGGAGCGCACGCGGCACTACCTCAGCGATGCGGGGGTTGATTTGGAAAAGACCAAACTGACGCTCGGCCAGCATCTACGCGTCGATGGTGACAAGGAAATCTTCCTCGACAACGAAGCTGCGAATGCGCTGCTCACCCGCGAGTATCGCGCGCCGTTTGTGCTGCCGAAGGAGGGCGAGATTTGAAACCGATCAAACACCTCGTCGTTTTACTCTTCGTTTTGTCGGTGTTCGGCATCCACGCGATTGAGCCGCTCGACTTCACCGTGAAGCTGGAAACGGTGATGAAGCATGACGATGGCGACTTCCTGTGGTTCCATCCGCGTGCGGCGGCGATTCCGGGTGGCGTAGTGATGACGATTCAAAAGCACCTGAAAATCTCCGACTACTACTCCGGCCTGCATTTCATGACCCGCAGCGGCGTGGACGGCGCGTGGACCGAGCCGGTGCTCACACCAGAGCTGGATTGGACACAACAACCCGACGGCGTAACGATCAGCGTGGCCGATGTCACGCCGGGTTGGCATGCGCAGACGGGGAAACTCATCGCCATCGGTGCCCGCGTTCGTTACAGCCCGAAAGGCAAACAACTGGAGGACGTGAAGCGCTCGCATCAGACCGTGTATGCCGTCTTTGATCCAAAAACGTCCAAGTGGACGCCGTGGCAGGTGCTGGAGTTGCCAGCAGACGATCAATTCAACTTCGCCCGTAACGCCTGTGCGCAATGGCTCGTCAAACCCGACGGCATGCTGCTGGTGCCGCTCTACATCGGTAAAACTGCGAAGGACCGCTTCAGCACCACCGTCGCCGAATGCAGCTTCGACGGCGAAAAACTGAGCTTCATCAAACACGGCAGCGTCCTGCGCCTGGAGGTCGCTCGCGGCCTCTACGAACCGTCATTGATTGCGTTCGACGATCGCTACTTCCTCACTTTGCGCAATGATGAACGCGGTTACGTCAGTGTCAGCGACGATGGCCAGCAGTTCGCCGAGCCAAAGCCCTGGACCTTCGACGACGGCGGCGAACTCGGCAGCTACAACACCCAGCAGCACTGGCTGGCGCACAGTGACGGCCTGTTTCTCGTTTACACCCGCCGTGGTGCGAACAACGACCACATTGTCCGCCACCGCGCCCCGCTGTTCATGGCGCAGGTGAACCCCGACACGCGGCAAGTCATCCGCGCGACCGAAAAAGTCGTCGTTCCCGAACGCGGGGCCGAGATGGGCAACTTCGGGGCCAGCGCCATCAGCGCGGCGGAATCCTGGGTCACCGTGTCCGAAGGCATGTTCATGAAGGATTCCAAAACACGCGGTGCCGAAGGCGCGACCTTTGTGGCGCGTATTGTGTGGTCAAAGCCGAACACTTTGCTGCCATGACACACGCCTGCTCCCATTGCCTTGACGACAGCCTGCCGTGCACCGCAGGGCTCACTTGCGACACTGGCGCTGATTGGAGATGATCACTTATGCAGCTCCGCCTCCGCCATCCATGCGTTTTGTTGACAGTGCTCGTGATCCTCACACGCATGGCGGCCGCCGCGGACTATCTGACGCAGATTAAGCCGCTGCTGAAGGAGCGCTGCGTGTCCTGTCATGGCTCCGTGAAGCAAAAGGGCGATCTGCGGCTCGATGCGGGGGCTTTGCTCGACAAAAGCATCCACGCCGAGCTGCTCAAGCGTGTCACCTCACATGACGAGGATGAACGCATGCCGCCTGAGGGCGCACGGCTCACCGAATCGCAGGTTGGGGCACTGCGGCAGTGGTTCGCAGCGGGCGCACCGTTTCCGCAGGACGAACTGATCCCGCAGAAGCCGTCGGAGCACTGGTCGTTTCAGCCGGTGAAGCGGCCCCAGGTGCCGGAGTCGGCTCACCAGCATCCGGTGGATGTCTTCGTCTTCGGGAAACATGATGCTGCGACTCAAGCAGCGCCCATGGCGCTGCTGCGCCGCGTGTATCTCGATCTCACCGGCCTGCCACCGACGATTGCGGTGCAGGATCGCTTCGCCCAATCAGGTGATCTTGATGCGGTGATCGACGATTTGCTCACACGACCCGAATACGGCGAGCGCTGGGCGCGGCATTGGCTGGATGTGGTGCGCTACGCGGACAGCAACGGCTACGAGCGCGATGCGGAGAAGCCCTTCGTCTGGCGCTATCGCGACTACATCATTGAGTCGCTCAATCACGACAAGCCCTTCGACCACTTCGTCATGGAGCAGCTCGCGGGCGATGAACTGCCGGACCGGTCCATTGAATCCGTCATCGCCACCGGCTTTCTGCGTCTCGGCCACTGGGATGACGAGCCTGCTAATCCAGCGGCGGACCGCTACGACCAACTCGATGACATCGTCAGCACCACCGGACAGGCCTTTCTCGGCCTTACCATCGGCTGCGCGCGCTGCCACGATCATAAGTTCGAGCCGCTGGCCACACGCGACTACTACAGCCTCATCGCCGTGTTCAATCCGCTCGAACGCCCGCGCAAAGGCCGCACGGAACTGACCGTGCCCGTCGATGGCACGGATATTTACGCCTGGAACGAGCTGACATCGAAAGCTCCCGAAACGCATGTGCTCGTGCGTGGTTCGCCCACGCGCTTCGGCGATCTCGTTGAGCCTGCGGTGCCCGCTATCCTCGTCAAACAGCAGCCGTCGTTTTCGCAAGGTAGGGCGGATGGTCCTCCATCCGCCGCCGCAACCACGCAACGCCGCCTTGGCCTCGCGCAATGGATTGCGAGCGAGGAGAACCCGCTCACCGCCCGCGTCATCGTGAACCGCGTCTGGCAGCAGCACTTCGGCCAGGGTCTCGTGACCACCGCGAACGACTTCGGCCTCATGGGCGCCGCGCCCTCGCATCCCGAGCTGCTCGACTGGCTCGCGCATTGGTTCATGTACGACGCAAAGTGGTCGCTGAAAAAGCTGCATCGCCTCATCCTCACCAGCCGCGCTTGGCAATCGAAGCCGTCATCCGACACGCTCATGCTCTATCGCCGACTCGAAGTCGAAGCCATCCGCGACTCGATGCTCGCCGTCAGCGGTCAGCTCAATCCGAAGCGCTTCGGCCCCGCGATGAAGCCCGGCATTCCCAAGGCCGCGCTCGAAGCCAACACCGACAAAGAAAAAGTCTGGCAGTCCTCCGACGAGCGCGAAGCCTCCCGCCGCAGCATCTACGCCTTCATCAAGCGCGGCCTCGTCGTCCCCATGCTCGAAACGCTCGACCTCGCCGACACCGTCAGCAGTTGTCCGCAGCGCCAGGTCACCACCGTCGCTCCGCAGGCGCTGAGCTTGTTCAATGGCGAGTTCGTGAACCAACAGGCGAAGAACTTCGCCGCACGATTGCAACGTGAGGCGGGGAACGATCATGAAAAGCAAATCACCCTCGCATGGAAGCTCGCTCTGTGCCGCGAGCCTTCACGCGATGAGATGGTGAAGATGCGCGCATTTCTTCAAGAGCAGCCCTTGGAGCAGGTCTGTCGCGTGATTTTGAATCTGAACGAGTTTGTTTATCCCGAATGATTACACAGTAGACGATGAATAGAATCCTACACATCAGTCCTGAACCTGAGACTTGGGGCACAGGTCGCCAACAAGATGTGGCGGTGGTAACTAAGAACGCTGCAATGCAACTCTGGAGGCATTGTCCCAACACATTTCTGAATCCCATAGTTGTGCGTCATCGTGATGACCATCCCAAAGCTGCATTTGCGAGGGATGAATGGGCAAGAATTCAAGTTTGGTTGTCTGCGGCGGACAACTGTTGGTGCAAATATGCATACCAAATGGCACATGAATTTTGTCATGTATTGGCTCTGCACGCCAATGAGAGCGCGGCATACTGGCATAAATCGGAACACGCCAACCACTGGCTTGAAGAGAGCCTTTGCGAGATGGCTTCGTGGTTTTCAATCAGATCGATGAGCATCGAGTGGAAGAGTGACCCGCCTTACAGCCATTGGATGAGCTACTCCCAGAGCCTGTGGGACTATGCACAAAACTTGATCAACGAGGCAACAATTCAAATGCCTGAGAGCGACAAATTCTCAGATTGGCTAAAACTCAATGAGCCTGAAATGAGGCGTAACTCGCTCGCTGGAAACCCTACTGCAAACAGGGAGGCAAACAAAATCATTGCGCTGATGCTCTTGCCTATATTCGAGCGTAGCCCCAATGGATGGGAATCACTGACATTCCTGAATCTCGTTAGCCGGGATGAGCACAAGACGCTGAATCAACAATTGTCAGATTGGCGCTCGGTTTGTCCTGACAACCTCAAGACACTTGTTGGCGAGATCGCTGTGAAGTTTAAAATTCAAATTTGAGCCATGTCCCGCTTCACCCCCAATCGCACGCCATGCGGCCAGACACGCCGGGAGTTTCTCTGGCAGGTCGGCGGCGGCTTTGCGGGGCTGGCGTTGGCGGACTTGATGGCAGCCGAGGCGCTCGCGGCATCGCCGCTGGCGGAGAGGCGGCCGCATTTTCCGGTGAAGGCGAAGCACTGCGTGTTCCTGTTCATGAACGGCGGGCCGAGCCAGGTGGACACGTTCGATCCGAAACCGGCGCTGAAGAAATACCACGGCATGGCTTACACCGGCGATGCGAAGGTGGGATCGAACGGACGGGCGGTGGGGCATCTGATGCAGTCGCCGTTTGAGTTCAAACGGCACGGGCAGCGCGGGCTGGAGATCAGCAGCCTGTTTCCGCACACGTCAATGTTTGCCGATGATCTGTGCGTGATCCGCTCGATGCACGCGGACACGGCGGCGCATGCGTCTGGCTGCTTACAGATGAACTCGGGCAGCATCTTCATCGGCAAGCCCTGTCTCGGCGCTTGGCTGAACTACGGACTCGGCTCGGCGAATCAAAACCTGCCGGGCTTCGTGGTGATGACGGACCCGCGCGGCGGTCCCATCGGCAGCGCGTCGAACTGGACGTCGGGCTACATGCCGGCGGCGTATCAGGGCACGTTGTTTCGCAGCGGCGGCTCGCCCTTGCTCGATCTCGCCACGCCGGAGGGCACGAGCGACCGCACGCAGCGGAGGAGTCTCGATCTGCTCAAGTCGTTGAACGAAGAGCATCTCAAACGGCATCCCGAGGAGACGGAGCTGATGGCGCGCATCGAATCGTATGAGCTGGCCTATCGCATGCAGACGGAGGCGATGAGCGTGGTCGATCTCGACAGCGAGGACGCTGCCACGCGCGAGATGTATGGCCTCAATGACAAGCGCACGGCGGACTTTGGCCGCAAGTGCCTGATCACGCGCAAGCTGATCGAAAAAGGCGTGCGCTTCATCCAGCTCTATTCCGGCGGCGGTCACATTGAGGACACCTGGGATGGTCACAACGACTGCATCACCAACCACACGCTGCACGCGGGTGAGACGGACAAGCCCATTGCCGCGCTGATTGCCGATCTGAAACGTACGGGGCTGTGGGACGAGACGCTGCTGGTCTGGGGCGGTGAGTTCGGACGCACGCCGACGAGTGAGGGCGTGGGCAAGCCGGGCCGCGATCATGATTGGCACGGTTTTTCCATGTGGCTGGCCGGGGCCGGTGTGAAAGGCGGGCAGGCCATCGGTGCGACAGATGAACTCGGTTTCAAAGCCGTCGAGGACCGCTGCCATGTGAGCGATCTGCACGCGACGATCCTGCACCTGATGGGCATTGATCACACGCGCTTGAGTTTTCCGCATCAGGGGCTGAACCAACGCCTCACCGGCGTGGAGGAGCGGCGAGTGATCACCAAGGCATTGGCATGATGAAAACCGGAACAGACAACCTCATGAATGCGATTCGACTGTGCTTGATCCTGTTGCCCGCCTGCATTTTCGGCCAGGACTGGGTGCTGGAAGGCAACGCCGCGTGGCAGGCGCGGGATTCGCAGGCGGAGTGGGTGTTGCAGGACCAACTCTGGATCGGCGGCGGGTGGTTTCAGTCGTTTGAGGAGCCGCCGCGTGATGTGTGGTCTTCCAGTGATGGGAAGGAGTGGAAGCTGGTCGAAAAGAATGCGCCGTGGCTGCACAGCGATCTGCCGATGGGCATCACGTTTCAGGACAAGCTGTGGATCATGGGCGGCTGGCACAAGGGCCGACTGCCGGGGCATTCAGCGAGCAATCAGGTGTGGTCTTCTGCCGATGGCGTGAAGTGGGAGCAGGTGACGCAGGCCGCTGCATGGTCGCCACGACTGGCGGCGGGTCTGGTGGAGCATCGCGGGCGCATGTGGCTGCTCGGCGGCACGGAGAACTACTACTTCGGCGATGAGAAGAGCCTCAAGAACGACGTGTGGTCGTCCATTGATGGCAAGGAGTGGAAACTCGAAACCGCGAACGCGCCGTGGTCGCCGCGTGGTTACCACCAAGCAGTGGCGCTCAACGACAAAATGTACATCCTCGGCGGCGGCAACTACGTCCCCGCTTATCACGCGAAGAATGATGTGTGGTCGTCCAGCGATGGGGTGAACTGGACTTGCGAGACGGCAGCCGCGCCGTGGGAACCGCGTTTGTGGTTCTCTGCGGCGGTGTATCGCGGCCGCATGTGGGTGCTCGGCGGTTGGTCGAAGGAGAAAGACAATTTCGGCGATGTCTGGCACAGCGCCGATGGCAAGGCGTGGCATAAATTTGAAACGAAGACCTGCTGGAAGGCACGGCATGAGCATTCGGTGTTCGTATTTCAAGACAAGCTCTGGGTTGCGGGCGGTCATGCGCGGCCGTTGTCCAATGAAGTGTGGTCGCTCAGTCTGCCGCAAGATTGGAGCGTGGCGGAAACGCAGCCTGTGCTCACCCTACCGGTGCGCGTGCATCTGGTGCAGTCAGAAGCCATGCCAGCCATGCACACCACGCTGGTGGAGGCGGATGTGAAACGTATCATGGGCAAGGTGAACCGGATCTGGTCGCAGGCGGGCATTCAGTTCGAAATCGAATCCATCGGACAAACGACGGCTGTTGCGCTGGAGCCTGAGATGCGGTTGAAGCCTGAGTTTGACCGGGTGCTGGCGATGATTCCAAAGTCCCGCCTCAGTGCCACGGCCATTGACGTGTGTTATGTGAAGGAAGTCGGGCCGAACGGCTTCTATTACGGCGAGCCGATCGTGGTGAAGGATACCGCCCGTCTCAAAGAGGTGCCGGGCGGCATGGACGAACCGCTGCCGCGAGTCACCTCACATGAGATCGGCCATGCGCTCGGTTTACCACACCGACAGGAGACTACAAACCTTATGCAGTCCGGCACGGCGGGATTTCTCTTGAATGCGGCGGAGATCGCCATCGCACGGAAGAAGGCGCAGGAATACCTCACGCGCCATCAGGCGGTGGAATAGCTGAACTCGGCGAGAAAATTCATGCGTGAGCGCTGTATAGTTTACATGCGCACACTTCTGCTCTCCTTCCTCGCCATCGTCTCACTGCACGCTACTGACGCCCCCAAGGCTTCTTTGATGGCCGGTGCGGCTACCAGCAACATCACACCGGAGCTTGGCGGTGAAGTCGTGGGCGGATTTGCGCCGTTTCCCTGCACGCACATTCACGACGAACTTCATGCCCGCTGTCTGGTGCTCGATGATGGTAAAACTAAGCTGGCGCTCGTGGTGTGTGATTTGCTCGGCCTGCATCGCAGCGTGTCGCTGAAAGCGCGTGAGTACATCGAGGCTGAAACGGGCATCCCGGCGGCGAACGTGCTGATCTCCGGCACGCACACGCATTCGGCGGTGAATGCGCTCGGCGGTCCGGTGCGTGGTTACTTCTCGGATTTGGAGCTGACGGACTATCAAAGATTCGTTGCCCGCCGCATCGCTGATGGCGTGCGTCGCGCGGTGAATCTGCTGCGTCCGGCGGAGATCGCGTTTGGCACGGTGGATGTGCCAGAGCACGTGCACATTCGCCGCTGGTTTTTGAAGGAGGGAGCGATGCCGCCGAATCCCTTTGGCAAGATCGATAAGGTGAAGATGAATCCCGGCGCAGGAAATTCGGCGCTCGTGGAACCAGCAGGAGAGTCTGATCCCACGGTGTCCTTCATCGCCCTGCGCGAGCCGGGAGGACGGCTCATCTCCGTCTATTCCGCCTACTCACTGCATTACGTCGGCGGTGTCGTCAGCGGACACATCTCGGCCGACTACTATGGCATGTACTGCGAGGCGTTGAAGCGCCTGCAGCAGGGTGGCAATGACGATCCGCCGTTTGTTGCGATGATGGCGAATGGAACCAGCGGCGATGCGAACAACATTAACTTCACCCATCCTCAGCCACGCAAACAGCCGTACGAACAGATGCGCTACGTCGCTGAAGACGTGGCGGCGAAGGTGAATGGAGCACTCGCGAAAGTGACATGGCAGAACAACGCGCCGCTCGCCGCGCGATACCGCGAACTCGATGTGAAGTGGCGTGCCATTCCCACTGATCTCATCGCCTGGGCTAAGGAGACGGAGGCCCAGGCGCCGCGCATCCAAGGCGGCAAAGCGGATCTGCCACTCGCCTATGCCGGGCGCGTGCAACGCCTCGCGCAAGCCAGTCCAGAGACAGGATTCCCCGCACAGATTTTGCGCATTGGTGATGTCTGCATCGGCTCCTCGCCCTGCGAGACCTTTGCGGAGACAGGTGTTGAATTCCGCAAGCGTAGCCCCTTCGCGAAATCCTTTATGGTCGAGCTGGCGAACGGTTACTACGGCTACATGCCCACGCCGCGTCATTTTGAACTCGGTGGCTACGAGACCTGGCCCGGCACGAACAATTTGGAGTCTCAGGCTTCCGTGAAGATGATGGACACGCTGCTGGAGATGGCGGCGGAGGTGAAGTCCGTGCCATGAAACTGTTCGCCGTCTGCTTATTGCTCGTTCTCACTGCGCCTGCATTCGCGGAATGGCAGGCGGGTGCGGCCAAAGCCGACATCACACCGATGGAATCCGTGCCGCTCGCGGGCTACGGCGGCAAGACGCGCATGTCGCAACGGGTCGAGCATGCGATCTGGTTGAAGGCGCTCGCGCTCAAGGATGACTCGGGAGCGACTTCGGTGCTGGTGACAGCGGATTTGGTGGGGCTGAGCGACAAGATGATCGCGGTGATCGCGAAGGCGGCGCTGGAGAAGCACGGCATCTCGCGCGAGCGGCTGATCTTGAACACATCGCACAATCATTCGTGTCCGGTCACGGCTGATGTGCTGTGGTTGTATTATGAATTCACGCCGGCGGAGGCGGCGGTGAAGGATCGTTACACGGCGATGGTTTATGCGAAGTATGAGGAGGTGATAGGCCAGGCCATCGCGAATCTCGCACCGGCGGAACTCAGCTATGAGCTGGGACTCGCGGGTGTTGCGGTGAATCGACGGCGTTCACGCGGGCCGGATAGCCGGGCATTTGGCGGGCAGGTGGATCAGGATGTGCCGGTGATCACGGTGAAAACTGGCAATGAGATCAAGGCCATCGTGTTCGGCTATTCATGCCACACAACGGCGCTCGGCGGCCTCAGCATCAATGGCGACTACGCGGGCTTTGCGCAGCTTGAGCTGGAGAAATCGTTTCCCGGCTCCGTGGCCATGTTTGTGCAGAATTGCGGCGGCGATGCCAATCCGCTGCCGCGCATTCGTGGCAAGGACAAGGACGCGCCCGCCACCGATCTCGCGAACATGTATGGCAAAGTTTTGGCCGAAGCCGTGCGCCAAGTCATCGCTGGCACGATGCCACCGCTCAGCGGGCCGATTCGTGCGGCGATGGGCGAGACGGAGCTGATGCTCCAGCCCGGCATTCCGCTCGAAGAATTGAAACAACGCGTGCCGAACCTCAGCGGCATGCCGAAGCGCGAGTTCGAGCACTTCATCCGCCAATACGAGACACTCGGCTCGCCGCCGGATCGAGTGAAGTATCCGATTCAAATCTGGCGCATCGGCGCGGACTTCCAGTTCATCGCATTGACCGGCGAAACGGTGGTGGATTACTCGCTCAAGTTCAAAGCGACCTACGGTTGGAACACGACGTGGGTCTGTGGCTACAACAACGATCTCACGAGCTATGTGCCGAGCCTGCGCGTGCTCAAGGAAGGCGGCTATGAAGGCGTGACCGGCATGTTTGAATATGGCCACCGTGCGCCTTACACGGAGACGGTGGAGGAGCAGATCACGACAAAGGTCGGGGAGCTGGTGAAGGCGACAGCAAAGTAGTTGAGAGCTTTAGCTCGTGATCGTGCGCCAGAGCGGGCTGAAGCGCATGGCTACTTTCCCACCACTGGTGCTGTCTGCGCAGGCGTGACCATGCCACCGGGAAGCTCCAGGATCTTGATGTTGCGGAAATGAATCTCCGCGCCTTCGGATTCGAGACAGAGGTAGCCTTTGCGCACGGTGGACTGGCTGATGCCGTTGACGAACTTGCCGTTGATCGAGAGTTTCACCGTTCCATCGACGCAGACGACGTCGTAGGTGTTCCATTCGCCTTTGCCTTTGCAGCGCATCTCCCACGACATGCTGCGGCGGCCACGCGGATTGTCGGGAATGCCTTCGAGTCCGTTCGCGCCGAAGAGTTCGCCGGAGACAAAGCCGAGATGCCGTGGCGTGCCATCCTTCTCGGGATTCAAAAACGGATACTGAAGCTCCAGCATCTGCACCTCCATGCCTTTGGGCAGCGGACGATCTGGCGGTGTGGAGCCCTCGCTCCAGACGAACACGCCTGAGTTGCCACCGGCCTCCAGGTGCATCCATTCGATGTGTAGGATGAAGTTTTCATACTGCTTCTCGCTGCGCATCACGCCGATGGGCAAGCCTTTGCACACAAGGAGGCCGTCTTTGACGCTCCACGTTTCCTTGCTCGTGTTCACATCCACCCAGCCGGTGAGGTCTTTGCCGTTGAAGAGATCGCGCCATTGCGGTGCGTCGTCGGCGAGCAGGGTGGTGCAAAGGATGAACTGGAGAAGGATGTGTTTCATGGTGAGACTCTCACAGCGCGCCCCGGACGGGCTTCTTTCACAAGTTCGCTATCACGCACGACAAACATGCCGTTCACAATGACATGCGGAATGCCGGCGGAGGGCGTCGTCGGAGTTTCAAAGGTCGCACGGTCGATCACGGTGGCTGGATTGAAGATGGTGATGTCCGCATCGGCTCCGATTGCGATGCGGCCTTTGTGTTTCATCATCGGCACGTGTCCTTCGAGACGTTTCGCGGGCAGGATCGTCATCTTGGCGAGAGCTTCCATCAGCGGCAGCAACTTCTTCTCACGTGAGTAGAGGCCGAGCACGCGCGCATACGTTCCCGCGCCGCGTGGATGACCTTTGCCGTCGATGAAGGGCACGCCGTCGCTGGCAATCATCACGCCGGGATGAGCGATGGCCTTCTCGACGTTCTCATCCTTCATCATGTAGATGATTACCCAACCGCCCTGCTTGCGATAGCGCTCGAAACTCTCCTGCGTGAGACGTTCGCCCGTGGCGGCCCAGGCGAGATCGCCGTAGTCGATTTTGAGGTTGGCCTGCCAGCCGGGATTGAACATCGCGGACTCCAGCACGGTGGAGGCGGCGGTGTAGGGATAGACCTCGGTGCTGATGTCCATGCCAGCAGCCTTGCTGACGTCGATGAGCTGCAACACCTCCGTCATGTCGCCGATGGCGCTGCTGCCTACATGCACGATGTGCAGTGCCGCGCCGGTCGCTTTCGCGGCGCTGATTGCTTCCTGAATCGCGGCGATGCCAAAAGCACGCGTATGCACAAACGCGGGCACCTTGCGCTCCGCCGCGATGCGAAACATCGCTTCGATCTCGATCGGTGCGGCGGCAGGTGTGTAGTTGATGCCAAAGCCGACGCCCAGCGCGCCTTCATCGAGTCCACGCCGGATCGCATCGCCCATGAGCTTCAATTCCTTGTCTGTCGCCACCTTGTTCGCACCATCAGGCGTCGCACCGAGTCCGGCGACCTTCGCGCGATTGATCGCCCAGTGTCCGATCTCCAGTCCCGGATGAAACGCGGCAAAGCGTGCGGCGATGTGACCGACAGTGGCACCGTAATTCAGCGGCGCATTGCCTTCCATCGACCGATACCACGCAGCCACGGGATACACGCCCGCCTCCAGGTCGAGCGCTGTGGTGACGCCGTCACATGCCTTGATCTGCATGTCGCTTGTCGTCTGCCCATGCGCATGGATGTCGATGAATCCTGGAGCCACGACATGACCGGAAACATCCAGTACTTCTTTGCCGGTGAGCGGTGTTTCGGAGATGGCTGCGATCTTGCCATCGCGGATGCCGATGTGTCGGATCGCATCGAGTCCAGTGGCCGGGTCCATCACACGGCCATTGGCGAGCACGAGATCGTAACTCGGAGTGCGCGAGCATCCCGCAAGAGACCATGTTACAAAAGCCGCCGCGCTGACGGCGATGAGACGAAGAGTGGCGGACATAATCGAGAGATAGCTGGGCGACAACGAGTCACAAGGTTCTCATTCACGCTTTTGCCACACAGGGCACACCTTTCCAAGGCGGAGGATTGAACGCAGGGTGCTGTCTGCTGTCTCAGCCTCGCCAGTCCTGCCAATGGAACTGCCCTTAACCAATGATTAAACTCCGCCTGATCCTGCTGGCCGTGCTCTGCGCGGGTTGTGCTGCCTGCCAAAGTGTCTCCAAAGTCTCGCCCAGAAAGCTTACAAGCATGAGTGCCCCCGGCGTCATTCGCCATGTGAAGACCACCGCATACACGCAGAGCGAGAGCGACCACATCGTCTATGGGGCCAAGAGCGCCGTCGGCAACACCCTCAAGTTTGGCGCTGTTCGCAGCGCTGCGGCAGACTGGTCCGTTTACCCGGTGGGCACGCAGTTTAAGATCGAAGGCGAGCCAAGTGTTTACCAAGTGGATGACTATGGCTCCGCGCTCGTCGGCACTCAGACCATCGACCTCTATCGGCCATCCAAAGCTTCCATGAATCAATGGGGCGCACGCCATGTGAACATCCAGGTACTCAAGTGGGGATCGTTTGACCAGAGTCTTTCGATCATGAAGCCGCGCGAGGGGATCAAGCCGCACATTCATCAAATGGTCACCGCCATTGAGGCACGACGCCCTCCAGCCTCTTAATGGTTGCGCGACGAAGTTTCGTCTAACCACCACGTTGAGAAACACGCGGTACTGTAGCAGTGAGGCTGCGGAGCGTCACAGCAGTTCCGCGATCACCTTCGAGCCCATCGAGCCCCCCTGGCAGGCCGCCCACCACAGCAACGAATCCGCATGGAGGCCCAAAGAAGAAGGGCAAATAGAAGCTGAAGACGCGCCACCTCACTTCTCAAAGAAGGCATATCATGAGTATTTAAAATCAACGAATTGCGCCAGTATCATTGCACTGTATTCCTGGCATCTTTTTTCATCGAAGAAATCGAAACCTTCGAACTTTGACCTTACACCAGGTCCTCGCGAAGATCTAAGCCCGCTGAATCAAAGCCATCGATCAAAATTGATGCGGGATTTATCTCTATTTGTTGAGCGATCTGACCCATCAACACGTTTGGGGTGCATCGAAAAATCGCCTCAAGATGAACCTGGCGGCTTTCCAAAGTGGCCTCATAAATTGGTGTTCCCTGTGCCGCAATAAATTCAGCCGCATTCAGCCGTTCAGGGAATCGCTGCCTCCATTTATGTTTCCATTTGGTTCCACGCGGCCAGCCTCCAGTTGCGGCATAAATATCAGCACCTTCAGATATTTTGCGCATTGAATGAGCGCACCTTGAATCTTCGACCAGAATACGGGTGAATCCTTTCGCCAGCATCCGAACCCAGAACCGGGAAGTTCCGCAGTAAATCATCTCCTTGCCACAAGCCCAGTCGCGAGTGATCCCCCCTGAAGCGATCCAATCCGACAATATGAACCCAACCATCTTATCATCGACCACACAGTCTGTCGCGATGTTTTCAAGACCGAGCGAATCAAAAAACGCTGAATCAAATTGATGCAAAAGTTCCATCAAATCATGCTCGCTTGCAGTCATGTTGCCGGGCGGAACTGATTCCGCCTCAAATAGGTGCCCTTTGCCGAATCGGTTGGCTACTCCAATGAACCCATTTACATAATTCGGCGAGTAATCTGCATCTGCGTCAACCTGAAGCAGCATTGTGCGAGAAAATGGCAGACCCAGTAGTTTGGCCTGATTGATGGCTTCGTTGGCGCCTCGTAACCTAGCAGGCACGAATCCCTTTTCTAGTTCGCTTACAATCAACACACTGCCAACAGGGCTATTGCGCTGTATGCCTAGCGCAATTTGCATCGTTCTGTCGGTTGAACCGTTATCTACGACAATTAAAACGCCTTCAGTCGCTCCTGAAATCCCAAATCCAAAACCAAGGCTCTTGCAGGTTGCCGCAAGAGCATCTTCCTCGTTAAGGCAGGGCATTACAATATATGAGAACATTATGGATTCCGAATGGTTCATTGAGACATGCTTCTTCGCCACACTAAAATATCCTCCCCAGAAGCATTTCGTGCGAATTCAGTGAAGCCTGCTCTTCGAAGTGCTCGTTGCGAAAGCTTGTTGTTTCGCCGAACCTCGGCATAAACTATGTCGAAGCCTGATTCATCGCACGCACGTTTGAATGTTTCTGTGCCGATGCCTCGACCCTGTGCATCCTTGTTAACCATGACAGTAACAAACGCACCACTCCTATAGTCTGTGTAGACGCTCATGTAAGCCTTTCCGACGCGCCGATCACCGACAAAAAGATGCCAAAAAAAATCTGGATGATCGGCGCTACGACGTCGTGTTGTTTTGGTAACAAGGGTAAGCTGTTGACTTGTAATCTTCGTTGGTAATGCATCAATTGCCATAAAGAGGTGGTATTTGGTGATATGAACTCGCAAGCGCGCATCAAACTTCCTCCCCGAAATCGGGTCTTCGACCAGAGCTCTTCGAGACTCGCGCTTCGCACATATGAGCTTCGGAGAGAACTACGCAAATCGCTGTTTTTCTTCTTTTTTGAAGAAGTCGCAACACCCGATGACGCCCGTCCAAAATTAGCCCTGAGTAGCTAATGATTATTGGATATTGAAGGCTAGTAGCCTTCAGTCTTGTCACAGAAAAACCACTGTCAGGGTGTTCACTGATGCCAATCAGTGCAGACAGTCTCACGGAATTTTTTTTGTGTTCATGAGACGCAATGCGCTGAAGAATCAAAACATCAAGCACGCGTCCGTCAGGTAGTGTGACTGTCTGCTGGGGGATCATACAATGGCTGTTATTTTCCGAAATGCGCGCCGATTCGATCAATCAGTGGACGCCAATATTCAGCAGGACAAAACTCGGGGGAGCACGCCACCACGAGACTTGTTGGAAATGTTAAGCCGCACTCACGAAGTCGACTCGCCAAGGCATCTACCTCTGAGAGCATGATCTCAATCTCGGGATCGTGTCTCGAGTTATTTTCAAACCAGTGCGAATCGCCGTTAATCCTGTTGTTGAAAAAGTCGAGATCGATATGAACCAATACATCCCTATTCGAAAGATCGACGTTGATGCAGTTAGCAGTTTCGGTGACTAGGTGTCGGCAACTTGTTGGAGTAATTTGGTTATAGCGTTCTACTCCAGGCCTGGCAATTTCTGGAAACGGTTCATCATAAACAGGAACCAGACGTAGATTTGACCAACCTCTCAGCTCAGGGCGATAATTCGAAGGGCAAATGTGAATCAGTGATTCACATTTTATCTGATGAAGGAATGGCGAAATAAAACTTCCTATCCCGACTGCGCCAGAAACGATCGAATTCTGAATGGTGTGCGGTGAATGCACGTTGACAGTCTGACAAGTAAAGATATCCATCATCATGCCATCAGCCAGTGTGACCATCGGCGTCATCAAGTCTGAATGTGCATCCACATGGACAATAATCGGACAGACCAGTGGTTGCGACGATACGATCCGAGACCATTCTAAAAGAGTCCATGAATCATTTAGACAAACATGAATACCTCCAATTTCGCCGCGCATTTCAGAGACAGCAGATATGTGCATTCCCTGAAAAACCGCACTAATTCCAACGGAAATACGTGGGTCTTTTGAAAGGTCTTGGATTCGGGGCCAGCAAAGCTGCACCAAAACCTCTTTTTCATTCTGTCCTATGATCTGCGTCAGCTTATCCGGCCACCAATGACGGAAGAATCGCGTTCTTTCGTCATGAAACTCTGGAATGCGGGATAGCGGTATCCGAACTATTGGAGTTGGGGCCATGAGTAGTTGTTTGGACTGCCAAGCATTGAGTGGAGGGCATGAAGAATCTCCTCCCCCGAGTGAGTAGTCATTCCAAACCGCAGCAACGCGGCGATGCCATAAAGTGCCTGTTCCTCAGAGGACTCGTGATTCCTTTTTGATTTTAATCTGAGTGTTGGGGAGTCGGCGCATTGAGCTAGCCACTTCCAAAATTGTGACAGGTGAGAAAATACAAAGGTGCCGTGGAAAAATCCAATACTAGGCCTTAACCCGGTTGTCCATGGTGCTGGAAATCTAGGATGCTCGTTTTCATGTAGAATTTCATGTTCTCTTTGATGATGATACAAAACGTGATGAAGATATTCGTGGTAAATCGAGTCCGCTATGTCCTCAGCAGGCAAGGGTTCTCCCGCAGTGTATGTGGATAAATAAATCACATCCGGCATCGAGTCGTCACTGAATGAAAAAATTCCAGATTCAGCTTCTACGACGCTGCTCACAACACAAATGTCAGTAATTAAACACCCAATTGCTCTGGCCACGTCTTCACTGTAGCCGCACAGCAATAGCTCAACATCAGGCAGAACCTTACGAAAATGCGCAACCTCTGGAGCTGAGTCGTCACATCTTACGATGGTTTGCTGGAAAGGCGAAAAAAGTAGATCATCGGACGGATGAATGCATATCGATCCCAAGTATGTCGATTCGTTTGATTTGATGGGATTGGTCTTTGCCCAGCGTGCTACCAGATTGTTGACATCTGTAACTGGATTTTCTGGCAGAGAATTTCTGGTGGACGCCCGAAGTGAGTGGCGCACTAAATTAGCAGCCTCAGACAGCACCAGAAACATTTCTCGACAATAAACCGTGGGGGCGACATATCCTGTCGCTCGATTGTAACGATGCATCACGGCACCACCAGCACACATCGTAACTGCTGGACACCTCTTGCATTCGTCCGCTAGACCTTCGAACTGCAAAAGACCGGCGTGGGCCTGAATTCTAGATGACTTACTAGCCTGAAGAAACGAGTGCGTTTCAAGATGACAGCCAAGGGATGTCGATCCCTCGCCTACGATTTTAAATACGTCGTGATCGGTAATGGTGCCGTTTGTCTCAACCACGAGAAGTGAAACGCTTCCAAAACCCATCACGTCGGTTGCACATGGAACTCCAAGTTGAGTCGCAAAAAGTGAGTCGAACCACCGTAGTGGAATTTGAGGAAACTCTGAGCACCAAAGATGTAAGGCTTCACAAAGCCAGTCCGAGTAAAGTCGTGGGTTGTCACCTCTACCATACGGCAGGGTCTCGTGCGTTGCGTCGGGAAGTAGAACGTCAAACCTAGGCAGAGATAACTCACTCACAAAAGCGAGCAGTTCTCTCGGTCGAACTTCCGGGTCAATCACCGCAATCGCGCCATTGAAAATCTTCGAACCAACTGTTCGGAGCAGATTAATCGCCCGTAATGTATCATCAAAACTCGACTCTCCAGAATGAGTAAGGCGATGCCGGTCATGAGCTTGTTTTGGCCCATCAATGCTTATCGAGACGCCGACATTGGCACTAAGCAGGTCACCTAGCGCACTTTCGTCCAGCAGAACACCGTTCGTTTGAATGGACAGATCTAACTTCACAGATGTTCCTACAGCTTCCCGCAAACGGTTAGCCAATGCGGCTATGCGCTCAGAACCATAAAGCAGAGGCTCTCCACCATGAAAAATAACCGACAATTCATCAAGTTCCGCCCCGTTAACGAACTCAACAATTCGCTCCACGAATAAATCTACGGTCTTATCGGTTATCAAAGCAGGCTGTTGTTTCCAGCTTTGATCTGCATGGCGATACACATAGCAGTAGTCGCAGTTGAGGTTGCATCTTGACGCAACCTTCAACAGTAGCCCGTTGATGTTTGTAGATTCCATCCCCCAAGTTTTGTGATGGATCACAATCGGCTAGGATCAGGAACGGTTGTGACGGTGATGCATACGCGAATACGCTATCGTATCGACGTTATTACGATTGGACACTGCCGCCGCAAGGCGCGTAAACGCAGGGTTTCCAGATTTGGCCAGTTGGGAAACGGTTGTGGGCGCTTGAACTGGACTAGCGGGTGATGATTGGCCTGTGGACATATTTTCTGACTACTTGATTTCACAACCGTGCAAAGTCAACACAAAATTCTGTAGTAGTTCTTCTTTTGCGAATGGAATGGCACTCAAGAGAACAGGGCACGGATGCAAAACATCAAAAAGGCAGATCATCGTAACCACTTGAGAATCAGCTATTTGAATGCTGGCGGAAACGGGGTCAATCTGCATTCCGTTGTGCCCCGTTTCCAAAAGAGATCGGACCTTGTGGAAAATAAAGTGTCTGTCGAGCCAATTGCAAAACCTCACACCTTCGATGTTACAAATGCTGTGTGTTGCGATCAGTTATGGCAGATAACACATTTAGCCTAAACAGCGTTGGTTTTCAGGGGTTTTGCAATTAGCTCTCCCTCTATTGGGTTCGGATTGGTGTCCAAAGTTCGCGTCTTATTGGTGCTCGTAGAGTGTCTTCAGTGATGCACCGGCGAGTTTCCAGGGCTCTTGCAACAAGACCTGTACAGCTACCCAGCGAATTAGTTTGACCCCTCGCTGGGTCATTCTTTGAAGCAAAAAAACGGCTTCTGGAAGCACTCCATCTTTCTCCTCTGCACGCGACTTATACTCCCCGTCATCAAGTTTTGTGAAAAAGAAGGTTCGATAAACGGTGGGCTTGGCTATCATCCGACGAATAATAAAAATAAAGTGTCTGTCCCTCTATTGGGTTCGGATTTGAGCCGATCAAGCCACCCTGGCAGGCCATCAAACAATGGATCCCCGCCGATGACGATGAGTCCAGCTTCCGCTGGCAGGACGCCCACCAGAGCAACGAATCCCGTTGGAAGCCGAAAGAAGTCCCGCTCGGCGATGGTCGCATCCTCGTTCTCGATGGCGATTGAATCCCGCTGAGACAACCGGCCTTCCCAGCGACAACCCGCTGCCAAAAAATATCTTGGCACGGTGGTCAGGAAAGCTATGCTCATCAACATTGAGAAACCGTGATGAGCCTCGCCACAAACATCCGCCAGCGCCACAAACCAGGCCTGAAACCGCCCATCGCGGCCTCCATTCATCATTCATCCATCAAAATTCATCCTTTAAGCGCCCCCTCACACCCCGTCTCCGCTCCACGTCCAGGGCCACTCCGGTCCGGCACCCGCAAAAGCAATTTCCTATCAGAACGCCGCATCGAGATCCACAATATGCAAGTAGTGCCCGCCCTCATCCTGCCACTTTTTCGCAAAGGCTGCCGGATCATTGGAGTAAACCACTTTGTCCTCAGCACGGCCCTGGCGTAGTCGCACCACTTGGCCATCCATTAAATCAATCGCAGGTAATAAAATCATAGCGTCTGTACAAAATTCTTGATCAATCGCAGCCCGTTTTCCTGGCTTTTTTCAGGGTGAAATTGAGTCGCCACCAACTGGCCACACGCAATGCTGGCCGCAAAATTTTCTCCATCGTAATCACACTGCGACGCGATGATCGAGTCGTCCGCAGGCACCGGGAAATACGAATGCACAAAGAAAAAATAAGCGTCATCGGGAAGTCCGTTCCATTGGGAGAATCCACATTCACCCTGCTGATGGTATTCCAGCCCATTTGAGGGATTTTGCGCCCGGCGTGTTTTTCGAAATGCACAACCTTTCCGGGGAAAATCCCGAAGCCAGGCACACCAGGCGATTCCTCGCTGGACTCGAAGAGAAGCTGGTAGCCAAGGCAGATTCCGAAAAAAGGATTCCCGCCACTGATCCAGTCTTTCAGGGGTTCCCAGAGTCCGCGCTGCTGCAATGCCCGCACCGAGTCACCGAAGGAGCCGACGCCGGGAAGCACGACGGCGTCCAGATGCTCCATCCCTTGAGCATCCTCCACGAGGCGCACATCTGCGCCGACTTTCTCAAAAGCCCTGCTCACACTGCGGAGGTTTCCGCTATCGTAATTGATGATACCAATCATGGAATCGTGGAGAATGCAACGGAGTCCCATCAATGACAAGCATGTGTTTTTCGGGGATAGTAGCAAAAGGTGAGAAACTTCCCAATGGCCAGATGAAGAGCAGTAGCTGAGGTGCGTTGCTTTTTGTCATTCCACTGTTATTAAAAATGGTATAAATGCCCCTTCTCACATGAAACCCGCCCGAATCCTTATCACAGTCATCCTCACGCTGATAATCGGGGGAGTCGTTCTAATTATCGCCATGAACCTACGTTCCGGTGACACAATCATTCATTACAAAATCCGGCACCAATTTTCAATCGACGATCCAGCCTTCCAGCGAACTATCTCACTCATGCCCGGGCCACCTTTAGTGGGAGGCAACCGGGTGACCGCACTTCAAAATGGCAAGGAAATTTTCCCTGCCATGCTGGAGGCGATCCGCTCTGCGGAAAAGACCATCACGTTTGAAACCTACATTTATTGGTCGGGCGAGATCGGGCGTGAGTTTGTAGATGCTTTTGTTGAGCGCGCAAATGCCGGTGTGCGTGTGCATGTGTTGCTGGATTGGGTCGGCAGCGGACGCATCGACGATGCGTATTACGACGAACTCGAAGCGGCGGGAGTGGAGGTGGAGCTTTACCGTCCTCTGCATTGGTACAATCTCGGACGCATGAACCACCGCACTCATCGTAAATTGCTCATCGTGGATGGCAAAGTCGGATTCACGGGAGGAGTCGGGATCGCGGATCTCTGGAAGGGGGACGCCCGCAATCCCGATGAATGGCGCGACTGCCACTACCGCTTTGAAGGCCCGGTGGTGGCTCAAATGCAGGCAGTGTTCACCGACAACTGGATCAAAACCAGCGGCAGGGTTTTGATCGGCGACGCCTACTTCCCTGAGCTTGATGAGGTGGGGAATTCCACAGCTCAAATGTTTAAGAGTTCATGGTCGGGAGGCAGTGAAAGTGCACGATTGCTCTACCTGGTGGCGATTTCTTCAGCCACCCGCAGAATCCGGCTCCAGTCCTCTTATTTCATCCCTGACGAGCTTGCGATAGCGACCTTCAAAGCTGCCATCGACCGGGGCGTGAGCATTCAAGTCATCGTCCCCGGCGACCACATGGATGTCGCCATCGTCGGTCACGCGAGCCGGGCACTCTGGGGCGAATTGCTCGACATGGGCGTGGAGATTTTTGAATACCCGCCCACGATGTATCATTGCAAAGTCCTTATAGTGGACGGGCTGTTTGTCTCAGTGGGTTCGACCAACTTCGATGACCGCTCCTTCCGCCTCAATGACGAGGCGAGCGGCAATGTGATCGACGCCGAATTCGCGGCTGCACAGGAAGCCACATTCGAAGGTGACAAAATGCAAAGCAACCAAATCACCCGTGCCGATCTGCGTGCTCGCTCGAAGTTTGAGGTACTCAAGGACGAGATCGCAATTCTTTTCCGCCGTCAGTTATAGCTGGAAAATCTTGTCAGACCCCCTCACACCCCGTCTCCGCTCCACGTCCAGGGCCACTCTGGTCCGGCACCCGCAAAAGCAATTTCCTATCAGACATGATGTCGATCGACTGGGTTTCATCATCGTGGGTTTGATGTTCACTTTTTCTCCCAGGCCTGCTTGAGCTTCAGCACACGCTCTGCGTTCTCATGGTAAAACTTTTCGAGGACGCTGCGCGGGAGGTTGAGCGCTTGCACTTCGCGGCCGTCGTAGGTCATCATGCCTTTGCCCGCATAGTAGTCATAGTCGGACTTGTATTGTAATTCCATCTTGCTGATCTGCTCGCTGCGGTGCGCGTCGGAGGCCGGTGTATCATTCGCATTGGGCAGCCAGAAGCCGAGATCCACGCCATACAGGATGCGGTCGGGATGCTTGAGGAAAAGCTGGCGGACTTTGGCGCTCGGATGGCGCACGAGATTCCGGGTGCGTGCTCCGGTGTCGATGTAAAAATTCGGGAAGCGCTCGAAGCGTGCCGCGATGGCATCAAGGTCGTGTTCGAGACTGCCGAGGTGTACGGCGATGACGATCAGTTTCGGGTGTTTCTCCAGGATGTGATCGCGTGCAGCGATGAGTTCGGCGTGTGTCGGGTAGCCCGCCTTACCATACATATGCCACTCGGAGCGCCTGGCATAGTAGGCGTAGTTCACGCTGTTGGGATCGAGCGGTAGCCACGCTTCGAGGGGTTCGGCAATGTGCGCGTGAAGCGGTTTGCCGAGTTCTTCCAAGTGCGAGTAAATGGGATCAAACAAAGGGTCATCGGGCATGAGGAAAGTGCCGTCGGGACGCTTGAGCGACATGCCGATCTCCTTCCATATCTTCACGGCGAGCGCACCCTTTTGAAACATGCCGTCGAGGTGCGCGATGACTTTGTCCGTGTAACCCGGCTGATCACGTCCCAGCAGATCGAAGGTGGCCGAGAAGGGATACAAATCGGGATGCTTGCGATACAGGTCGAGCGCGATCCGATGCATCAGAAAGAGGTGCTGCTTCGCACCGACGACGCAGATGTTCACCGTGCGGACATTAATGCGGCGCAGCAGGTCGTTGTAGGCCGGAATGTCTTCGAAGACGTGCGAGTGCGCGTCGATCTTCAAGATGTCGGCATAGGCTGGCGCTGCGTCATCGGCTGCCTGGGCGGCATGGATGAAGCCGCAGAAAGCGGTGATGAACGAAAGGAGTTTCATGGTTCTTCCGGTGATTTAATGGCTGGCTGCGGATTCGATCAAGGCCAAAATGCGTGGATGAAAGAATTGCACAATGAACTGCATCGCCACTACGCACTGCTCCTGGGAGTCAAGAGTCCGTGGGAGGTCAACGGGGTGAATCGGGATATGGCGGGCAGGCGGGTTGAAATCAGCTTGGAATGGGGGCCGGGGCACGGGAAATAAAGTGTCTGTCCCTCTATTGGGTTCGGATTTGAGCCGATCAAGCCACCCTGGCAGGCCATCAAACAATGGATCCCCGCCGATGATGATGAGTCCAGCTTCCGCTGGCAGGACGCCCACCAGAGCAACGAATCCCGTTGGAAGCCGAAAGAAGTCCCGCTCGGCGATGGCCGCATCCTCGTTCTCGATGGCGATTGAATCCCGCTGAGACAACCAGCCTTCCCAGCGACAACCCGCTGCCAAAAAATATCTTGGCAAGGCGGTCAGGAAAACTACGCTCATAAACATTGAGAAACTGTGATGAGCCTCGCCACAAACATCCGCCAGCGCCACAAATCAGGCCTGAAACCGCCCATCGCGGCCTCCATTCATCATTCATCCATCAAAATTCATCCTTTAAGCGCCCCTCTCTCCCCCCAGACCTCCTCACACCCCGTCTCCGCTCCACGTCCAGGGCCACTCCGGTCCGGCACCCGCAAAAGCAATTTCCTATCAGACATCCTTCCCCGTCAGCTTCCGGGTGCTCGGTGCAGCCCAACTGGTGGCCTCAAACTGAAAACAGCCCCTCCTTCGATCCCCACAGCCGCCAGCCGAGCTACAAACATTCAGCGGTCAGGATTGAGCGGTGATTGAAATGCATTTGCGCTTGTTTGCGGGCTGAGCTGTCGTTTGGACATCTCATGTCTAAGGAACTCGGACAAAAATAAATCGCCAATTGGTTAAGTAATGTTAATAGCCTGGATGGAACTCACCATCACCACACAGATGCAGGAAATTTGGAAGCAGACGCTGGCGAAGCTCATTGGGGCAGACCGGCGGCTATTCATGGCCTCCGTGGTCAAAGCACAGGGACACGGCGGAGC
>Ga0209702_10001013_pt1 | contig 57027 bp, 44 predicted proteins | sample FRY01_FD_187210 | JGI IMG/M metagenome (GOLD analysis project Ga0209702, IMG submission 187210) | Freshwater microbial communities from Lake Fryxell liftoff mats and glacier meltwater in Antarctica - FRY-01 (SPAdes) (version 2) | ecosystem: Environmental > Aquatic > Freshwater > Ice > Glacier...
GAACAACATTCAAACGAATTTTCCCGCCACCCCATCGACCGGTGGGATGGAAGGCGGCGATTCCGCTGGTTGTCTTCGCGGTGCTGTTTACTTTGATCTGTTTTTCTGTTGTGCCTACCTTTGTGGTGACCGCAAGCCGACGAGTCTGGGATTTTACCTGGTTCCAAATTCCCAAACCGGCATTCGAAATGGTCCGCGAACTGGAGTTCGTTCGGCCGTGGGCATTTCTTCTGTTGCTTGTGACGCCATGGGTGTGGTGGATGCAGGCCGCCGGACATGCGGGCCTGCCGGCTCGTCGTGGCGCGTGGGCAGTTTTCATTCGCCTGATGATTTGTGGGCTGCTGATTCTGGTCCTTGCGGAGCCTCGTGCCGTGCGAACCAGCGACGTTGTGTCCGTCGTCTACACGATAGATATGTCGGATTCCGTCAACGAGTCCCGCAATCAGGCTTTTGATCTTGTGGCCGGCACGGCCGCTCAGAAGCCAACAACCGATCAAGCCGGGCTGGTTGTCTTTGGCCGCACAGCGGCGGTGGAATATCCGCCCCGTGAGACATTTCCGTTTGAACGATACATAAACTCCCAGGTCAGCCAAGATGCTACAAATCTGGAACAGTCGCTGGCGCTCAGTGCTGCGATGTTGCCGGAAGAGCATCTGGGTCGAATTGTTTTGGTCAGCGATGGGACCGAAACCGTTGGTCAGCTGAACGACATTATTGATGACCTGCAGGCTCGCGATATTCAGGTCGACGTTGTTCCGATCGAATACGATTACAAGAACGAAGTGCTGCTGGAACGGCTCGATTTGCCTCGCTTTGTGAAACTGGGAGAAACGTACGAAGCCTCGGTAGTGTTAAGCTCGCTTGCGAAGGGCAAAGGCACGTTGCTGCTGATGGAAGGCGAGAACACGATTGCGCGGCAGAGTGTTGAATTTGAACCGGGCAAGAGTCGCTATTCGATTCCGATTAAAGTTGATCAGCCCGGATATTATGAATATGCGGCACGCATTGAATTGACGCCTGATGCGGACAGCCGGTCTGAAAATAACGAGGTCCGGAACTATCTGTATCTTGATGGGCCCGGCCGCATTCTGCTGGTGACGGACCCTCAGAGTAATCCGGCCGAATGGGCGGCCATGCAAACAGCATTGAAGCAGGGTGAACGCCAGGTCGAAGTTCTGAGCGCTCTGGAGTTTCCGCTCGACCCGTTGTCCCTGATGCCGTACGACGCTGTTATCTTTGCGGACGTGGCGGCCGATTCGCTGCTCGGCAATCAGATGCAGGCCATGCACGATGCGATCCGCAATCTGGGCATTGGGTTCATGATGGTCGGCGGTCCGAACAGCTTCGGGCCGGGCGGCTGGCAGGGTTCAGTGATCGCCGACGCGCTGCCGATTTCGATGGAGATCAGTAATAAGAAAATTCTTCCCAAGGGAGCGCTGGCCATCATTCTGCACACCTGCGAATTTCCGCAGGGCAACAGCTGGGCTAAACGCATCACCAAGAAAGCCATCCAGGTACTGAATTCGGAAGACCTTGTCGGAGCGATGGCTCAGACGATGAACGGGGACGAGTGGATCTTTGAACTGACTCCGGCGTCAAAATACAACGAGCTGGTCCCGCTGATCAACAATGCATCGATTGGTGATATGGGAACCTTTGCCACAACAATGCAGTTGGGACTGACGGCACTTGTGAAATCGGATGCGTCCAGTCGGCATATGATTATCATTTCGGACGGCGATGCTTCCCCGCCGACACCAGAACTGCTGCAGAAATTCGTCGACAGCCAGATTTCCGTTTCGACAGTCGCCGTGTTTCCTCATAACGGCGATGTGAGTATTCTGGAAGGCATTGCGGGCGCCACTGGTGGTCGGTTCTATTATCCCAACGATCCCAATCAGCTGCCGTCCATTTTTATCAAGGAAGCCAAGACGCTTCGTCGCAGTCAGCTGCAGACTCGCGACTTTGTGCCGATGCTGGTCAACATTGATCCGATGCTGAAGGAGATCACCGATTCTCCTCAGCTGCATGGTTACGTTCTGACAACGCCGCGCGATGATCCTCGCGCAACTATTGTGCTGGCTGCGCCTCCGACGGAAAGTGAAACAGCGGCCGGGGAAACAGAAACCGATCCAATTCTGGCCGTGTGGCGATATGGTCTTGGCGTGACCGCGGCGTTCACATCAGACCTCACCATGCGCTGGGGTAAAGACTGGGTCGCGTGGGATCAGTATCAGAAGCTGGTCAATCAAATGGTGACGCGTATCAGCCGGGCTCGTCGAGAACAGTTCCTGCGTGTCTATACCTATGTGAATGGCAACGAAGGTGTTGTCGTTGTGGAAGACTTTCATCCGGACGAGACGCTGATGGACATCACAGTGTCTGTCACGGGCCCGAACAACTTTCAGCAATCACAGCCCGTTCGTCAGATTGCTCCACGTAGGTATCAGACAAGTATGCCGCTGAAAGGCGAAGGTCGCTATCAGGTTATGATCGGCGCCACCGATGGAACTCGTAAAGAAACAGCTTACGCCGGATTTATCGTTTCGTATTCTCCCGAGTATCTTCGGTTCCGAGCCAATCCAATTGTGTTGCGGGAGATCGCGGAGAAGACCGGCGGTTCCGAATTGCAGACAGAGCAATCGTCGGAAGATTTGGCCAAAACGATTTATGGCAATCGAAAGCCAAAACGCAGCAGCCGTCCGATTTTCGATTGGTATCTGATGGGGCTGGCTTGCCTGTTGCCTCTGGATGTGGCGATTCGCCGCGTGCAGCTGGACTTCACGGGGCTGGTCAGACTTTTCCGTCGCCAGAAGAAGGAATCGACCGGCACGATGGGCGCACTCCTGCAACGGACTGGCGAAGTTCGTTCTTCGTTGAACAGCCAGCGGGATCCGAATGCGGCCGGATCGCGGACAGAATCTGCCGTGAGTCGCCCGATGGTCGCTCGCCCGCCGGCACAGAAATCCACGACGCCCGTCCAGCCTGAAACAAAAGCCGCCCCGCCACCGCCGCCAACTTCGGACGACGGTGGTACAACGTCTCGCCTGCTGGCGATGAAGAAAAAACGCGAGCAGGAAGGTGACGGTGACAAGAAATGATAAACGTCACTCTCCGGCAAGTTCTGATCCCGCGCGTGTGGCTGGCCGCACCGAATCCCGCGGAGTAATTCGCGGGCCTTTTTCGCAACTCACTGACATCCTTTTTACTGCTGTCTATCGCACTCTTTTTATCCTTCGAGCCAACTCATGAGCGAACCACATAGCCCTGCACAGCTGCAGGCGGAAGCCGATCAGTTTCGAACCGAATTTCAGTCCATTCGGGACGCTGTGGGCAAAGTGATTGTGGGTCAGCAGCGCGTTGTTGAGGCCACGTTGACTGCGTTACTGTGCGGCGGCAACGTGTTGCTGGAAGGCGTTCCGGGGCTGGGAAAAACCGAACTGGTCAAGGCGTTGTCTCAGGTGTTGAAGCTGGACTTCAAGCGAATCCAGTTTACTCCCGACCTGATGCCGGCCGACGTCATCGGCACCAACATCATGACCACCGACGATGCCGGCAAGTATCGGTTTGAATTCCGCCAGGGGCCAATTTTTACTCAGCTGCTGCTGGCGGACGAAATCAATCGAGCGACCCCGAAGACTCAGTCGGCTCTGCTGGAAACGATGCAGGAAGGCACCGTCACAACGGGCGGCAACACTTATCATCTGGAGCCGCCTTTCTTTGTCCTGGCGACTCAGAACCCGATCGAGCAGGAGGGTACGTTTCCGTTGCCGGAAGCCCAGCTCGACCGCTTCATGTTTAAGGTGGTTGTGCCATTTTTGTCGCGTGAAGAGCTTAACGAAGTGGTGACGCGGACGATTCTGAAGAAAAAAGTTGATGTCACAACGGTGATCGATGGGGCTCGCATTCTGTATCTTCGGACAATTCTGGATCGGGTCGTTGTCAGTGATTCGATGCGCGATTATGCGTGTCGACTTGTTCTGGCCACGCATCCGGATTCCCAGTTTTCTCCTGAGCGAGTGAAGAAGTATTTGCGGTGGGGGGCCAGCCCGCGAGCGGCTCAGGCATTGATTCGAGCGGGGCGAGTGCGGGCATTAAGTCTGGGCCGGGCTCATGTGTCGTTTGATGATATTCGGTCGTTCGCTCACGAAGTTCTGCAGCATCGTGTGTTGCTGAATTATGACGGGCAGGCGGAAAATATTTCCGTGAAAGATCTGATCGATGAATGTGTGAACCGGCTGCCAACAGAGGGGTAGATCCACCTGCGGCTGTCCCCTCGCCCCTTTAGGGGAGAGGGCTAGGGTGAGGGGTTTTGCTTTTGTTTGTTTTTTTGACGTACAGCCCGCTGAGCCCCCTCATCCGGCCTGACGGCCACCTTCTCCCCCGCGGGGGAGAAGGACGGTGGGTGCGGCCTTGGTTTTGATGAGTGTTTTGTTTGTTCCTCTGCGGCTGTCCCCTCGCCCCTTTTAGGGGAGAGGGCTAGGGTGAGGGGTTTTGAGTTTGGTATTCGGTTCCGTGAAATTCAGACTTGTGCCACAGGATCATCTGCGTGACAAACGCGTCCACTCAATTCACAACGCTGTTCGACAATGCACTGCTGAATCAGATCGAGCGGATGCGGTTGAAGCCTATTCGTCGACTGACCAATCGCAGTCGGGGCGAGCATTTATCCGGAAAGGGTGGCAGCAGCACGGACTTCGCCGACTATCGCGACTACGCGGCCGGCGATGATCTGCGGTATGTGGACTGGAATATTTTTGCCCGGCTTCGTCGTCCTTATATCAAGCAGTTTCAGCACGAAGAGGAAATGCATGTGGTGCTGCTGGTCGATGCGTCGACCTCGATGCTGTTTGAAGACAAATTTCTGCGAGCCAGGCAGGCGGCAGCGGCGTTCGGAATCATGGGACTGCTGAACGTCGAACGCGTCAGCGCGTACGCTGTTCATTCCCGGACAGGACGGCCGTGGATGTTTCCACCGGGCTCGGGAAGAACTCGCGTTCGGCAGTTGCTGGCCTTTCTGGAACAACTGGAAGGCGGTGGCGATGTTCCGATTGAAAAGGCCGTTGAAACCATGCTTCGCTTTCATCGAGGCCGCGGGGTGGCCATCATTGTCAGCGATTTTCTGACCTTCGGTGATCTTAGCCGGCCCATGAATATGCTCTACAGTTCAGGGCTGGAAGTGTGGGGTCTGCAGGTCCTGGCCGAATCAGAAATCAGTCCGAACGTGCAGGGCGATCTGCGGTTTGTCGACAGTGAAACCCAGGAGACACTCGACATCACCAACGCCTCCGAACTGCTGAACGTCTACCACGATCAGCGAATGTGGCTGCAGCAAAGTCTGGACTCCATGTGTCGCAGTCGGCAGGGCCGGTTTTTGTCCGTCAATGCAGGCGCTCCGCTGCAAACAATCCTCTTTGACCAGCTGTGTCGACAAGGATGGATTCTGCGATGAAATGGCCAGGCTTCGTTAATCTGTTTGGTGCCTGGTTCTTTCTGGCACTCATTCCTCTGATCATCCTTTACTTCCTGAAGCTGCGTCGGCCAAAGATGGAAGTGCCGTCGCTGGCGTTGTGGCAAAGCGTTGTCAACGATCAGCGAGTCAACTCGCCCTTTCAAAAGTTTCGACGTAATCTGCTGTTGCTGCTGCAGATCATTTTTTTGTGCCTCCTGGTGCTGGCACTGATGCAGCCGTTTTTGTCGGCCGATGCCGAAGTGGCTGATTACAAGCCGCTGCTGATTGACTGTTCGGCCAGTATGTCGTCGCTGGATGAAAGCAGCGGCAAATCGCGTCTGGAATTGGTCAAAGAGCAGGTCCGAGAGCAGATTCAGAACCTGTCCGGCGATCAGCGGATTGCCCTGTTTTCGTTTGCGTCGACTGGCCGCAGGCTGACCGAGTTTACCAACGATCGCCGCACTCTTTTAAAGGCCCTGGACGCCGTTCAGCCGACCGATTTGCCCGGTCAGCTGGATGATGTGCTGCGGATGGCGGCCGCTTACATTCGAACGTTCCCGATTGAAACTGTCACCATCATGACGGACGGGAATTTGCCCGATCAGGTGGACTTTGAACTGCCGTTTTCGCTGGAAGTGAAGCGAGTTTCTCCGGGCGGTGCAAATGTTGGCATCACGGAAATGAGCGCACGCAGAAGTGGCCCCGAGGAATGGGAAGTGTTCATTCGAGTGTCCGGCTCGTCAGTGGATCTGCGCGGGGCAGAACTGGAATTTTATGAGAACGGTGAGAAGACAAATTCTCAGACCATTGAAGTCTCGAACGAGGAAGCCGAGCGAATGGTCTTCCCGGTCAGCACTTCTCAGGCACGACTGATCGAAGCGCGACTGGTCCCATCCAGCTTCGATTCGATGGCGATCGACAATAATGTGTGGCTGACTTTACCAGTCCCGCGTCCACTGAAGGTCTGGACGTCGCCAAAGCTGTCCTCGTGGCGCCATGCGATTCGCGTGCAGCCGAATATTGCTTTGGAAGATACGGAGGAAGCTGTTCCGGCGGGCTCCGACTATGACCTGATCGTCAGTGATACTTCCGAACTGGGAGATGTTCTTGCGCCTGTCAGGGTGTTTGTGGGAGTGATTCCAGCCGATCTGCAGGATCTGATTGAGATCGCTGAAGACGTGACTCATGTTGTCGACTGGAACCGCACGGCTCCGATTCTCAGGCATGTGCAGCTGTCGGACGTGCAGATTGGTGAGCAGCCAAAGCTGATGGCCGGAGCCAGCGTGAAGGATCTTGAAGAGCGCGGCTATGAGGTTCTGATTGATGGCAACGCCGGGCCGCTGTTGTTGCAGAAACGTGAAGGTCTGAGTGTCTCCTTCTGGTTCACCTTTCACACCGACAAATCCACACTGCCGTATCGCGTCGGATTTCCGATTGTGGCTGCGAATGCTGTGGAATCGGCCTTAAAACAGGCTTCCCTGTCAGAAGTTTCCGCCGCGTCGACGGGTGTTCTTCCGGCAATTTCGGTGGATGCCGATCGTTCGTATACGGTTCGATCGCCTGACGGTCAGCAGATTCCCGTCACGTCCACGGCCGCGGGAACACTCAGCGGAATTCCGGCCCCTAAAGTCGGGCGATACGACGTGATGGAAGGCAATGACATCGTCACGTCTGTGGGCACAGGCCTGTTGAATACCACGGAAACGTCTTTAACCTCGGTGGAAGAACTGCGGTTCACCGAGCTGACTGTGGCGGCCGAGCAAACAGACAAAATTGATTCTGACCGGCCGCTGTGGTGGATTCTGGCCCTGTTTGCGTTCTGCGTCATGCTGTTCGAATGGTGGTACTTCCAGCGAGCACGAGGAGCAGCGGTATGAAACGGCACAGCAATGGTCGGCAGATGGCGAATGAATCGGCGAATGAATCGGCGAATGAATCGGCGAATGAATCTGTTTCTGAATGCCCGTCCGAACATAGGGCTGAACCGGAGACTTCGCGAAAGGATGTTTCGAGTGGCGTCAGAGCCAGCATTCGCGGGCTTTGGACGTGGCAGACTTTTCACTCAGCCACGGGCCTGGTGTGGACTCGTTTTGTTGTCTGTCTGCGGCCGCTTGTATTGTGCTTTGTGGCAGTCGTTCTTCTTGCTTTGATGGGGACAGTTGCGGAAGCGAAGGATAAACCTCGGGTTCGTCTGAAGATGGAGCTGATGTCGATCCGTAATCGCTCCTCAGGACCGTTGCCGGTTCGTGTCCGCGTCGAGTACAACGATCCGCAGATTCTGGAAGGCGATCTGGAGCTATCCATTTATGACGGGCTGAATGTGTATTCGCGCGATGACCTGATGGCCACGGTTCGTCACGAGGGAATCGTGCTGGCTGGGCGAGACTATGAGTTCAACGTCGTGCTGCCTCCGCTGCGAACCGGGGTGACTCAAAACTGGGCTATTGAAGCCTGGTTCATCACGAAAGATAGCCGTATCCCGCTGAGTTCGATTCCGGATCGACCCAATCCACCGGAAGCTCATGATCTGCTGACGACCAGTCCTTTGGAACGAGGTGTGCTGCTGTGTTCATGTGCGGCCGATCCACAGGCGTCGTCCGGGAACAGCAATCGCAGATTCCTCGAAGCCGCGTTGTCGCTCGACAATTACAACCCGCTTTATGCAGAGATGGAAGGTCGAGCCGAAGCTTCAAACAATCTGTCGGCCACTGGTTCGCAGGTGAAAAAGATCGGGCGGACGATCATCCATTTTCCCGGTCAGTGGGCGGCCCGTGATCTGCCGGAAGATCCGCTGTCTTATTGCGCCTTTGACGCCGTGCTTTTGTGTGACGGAGCGCTCGGCAAGCTCAACGCGGAACAGCTCAGTGGTCTTACAAAATGGGTGCGAGCTGGAGGCAGCGTTTGTATTGTTCCCGATTCGCGTCTGAAGCCGCAACATCTGGAGTTCCTTCGCACTCTGATGCAGAATGCTGAGCAAACTATTGAGCCCAGCGGCGAGCAACCTGCTGAGCAGAGCAGTGACAAGGGAGCTCAACTGACGCTGGATGATGAAGGCCAGTTGCTGGTGATTGATGACAAGACTGACGGCGTGCGAATGAGCCACTTTGGACTGGGGCGAGCTATTCTGTTACCGGCCATTGAGGATCTCAAACAGCGACTGACTTCATTGGAACTGGGGCAAATCGTGGCGTTCTTCTGGAAGGTGCGGAAGGATCAGCCTGTCTGGCGGGGTGAAAACTGGCGGGATGGAGACATACTTCGCGAGTTGCAACGGCGAGGCATACAGGCGGAGGAGGATGACGGCGGATTTTATGTCAACTACGGTGCCGATGAAAACGGGCCACGAGTGTTCTTTGACCTTGAACAGCTTAAAGCGACGTTCGGAATCGATAATCGACTCAGCCCACAACCGGAACCGCTGCTGGCTTATGCCGAACAATTGCTTCTTCCGGCTGATGCTGAAATGGTGCCTGCCCATGTGATTGGGCTGATTCTTGTCGGGTATGTGCTGACGATTGGTCCGGTCGATTATTTTGTGCTGGGCTGGCTCCGTCTTCGAAAATTGACCTGGCTGCTTTTCCCGCTGGTGACTCTGATCTTCACCTTGATCACAATTGCGGTTGCCCATCGCTACATGGGCAGCGACGACACTGGTGGCCGACTGGTTATTACAGATCTTGTGGAGGGCGGCATCGCAGCGCGGGAGACGGTTCTTGAAACTATGTTTATGGGTGCTCAGTCTGAAATCAAAACAGAGCATACTGCACAGCTTGTGGTGCAGGCGGAAGATTCGTTCACGGCCGCTGACTGGCAGGGCATGTACAGCGGAGGGCAAGAGCGGCCGGCGGATGCTCCGTTAAGTTACACGGGACATTTTCCGCAGAAGTTTTCGATTACGCAGCAAGTCAGCCAGTGGTCGCCGGTCTCGTTGAGAACACTGTGTCTTGAACCTGAACCTGTGAAATTGCCTCCTATCGACTGGGACGATTTTTCGCTCATCAACACGGAGGAAGGCAACCGCAGGCTGGCAGCCAGTATACTCAGCTACGTCAGTTCCCCGGGCCTGAAAACGGTGGCGATCATTTATCACGAGGACAAGGCACTCACAGTTGTGGGTGGAACAAGCGAATGGGAATCAACAACACGATCGTCGACGAATCCCAACTACAACGGCCAGCCTGCACCAACATCTCGCGATGGAGCGGTTGACGGGGTGCTCCGCTATGTGCCAACGGTTAATCCGACGGGGCTGAATTTCTTTCAGCTCGTGAGTCAGGTGTCACCTCAGGGAGCCGGGTCTCTTGAAGATCTGGCGTTTGTTGATCCTTCAGACCCGGCCCAATGGGGGCTTGCCATTATGCAGACCGATGGACACGATTTTCATGTGTTCAGGAAGTTGTATTTGCAGAAACCTTAATGCTCTGGCAATGCAGGGCCGTGCGATCTATTGGCATCACGGCTCTTCAAAACTGCGGCTGTAAAATAGGGCCGCTTTAAAAACGAACGCTGTAAAAATCGGACTACCTGTGGGTGGGCCGTCCCTTCAAATGAGCTTCAACATGTCGACACCTCAATCCAGTCTTCAGCAGCCTTCAAAGCCGGTTTCGTCGCCAAAGCCCCTGGCGATTTGTGTGCGTGATCTGCGAGTCAGCTATGGGAAGTTTGATGCGGTGAAAGGCATCTCGCTCGACATTCCTCAGGGCGAAGTTTTTGGATTCATCGGACCTAACGGAGCGGGAAAGTCTTCCACCTTTCGAGTCCTTGCCACGCTGCAGCCAAAGTTTCGTGGTCTTGCGCTGGTCTGCGGTCTGGACGTGTTGACTCAGGCTCAGAAGGTGCGCGACATCATGGGTTTTGTCCCCGATTTTTTTGGAGTGTATGAAGACCTCACGGCTCTGGAGTACCTGCACTTCTTCGCCGCGGCGTACAAGTTGCCGATTTCCAGACGCAAAGGAACGATCGACGATGTACTGACACTGACCGATATGACCCACAAGGCGGATTCACCAGTGGACGGGTTGTCGCGGGGCATGAAGCAGCGACTGGCGCTGGCTCGCGTGCTGCTGCATGATCCGCAGGTGCTGCTGCTGGACGAACCCACCAGCGGGCTCGATCCGCGAGCTCGCATTGAAATGCGGGAGCTGCTGAAGGCCCTGCGCGAAATGGGTAAGACAATTCTGATCAGCAGCCACATCCTGTCAGAGCTCAGTCAGTTATGTACGCGAATTGGCATTATCGAACTGGGCAAGATGGTGGCTCAGGGTTCCGTGAATGATATTTATCGCCAGTTGCAGCTAAAGCGAATCGTCCATGTGCGAATTGAGAATCCTGCGGCCGACCTTCTGGATCGCGTGATGCAGATTCCGGGCGTCGACTCGGTCGACAAGCAGGTGGATCGCTGGGAGATACGACTGCATGAGGACCAGCTTTCAATTGCCGACCTGCACCAGTCGCTGGTGGAAGAGAAAGCCCGACTGACCATGTTTCAGCCGGAGGCGATGGATATGGAAACCGCCTTTATGAAACTAACGGAAGGCAGGACCGCGTGAGCATTCTGCGATTTATCCCCGAACTTCCGCTGCTGCGACGCGAACTTATCGAGCTGTCGAATCGGCGACGTACCTACGTGGTGCGTTTCGTTGGCGCAATCGTAATTTTGACGATCGTGTTGATCGCGTTTTATCGGCAGATGAGCATCCATTCGGCGGGCGGCCAGTTCAACATGTCAACCGGCGGATGGGCGCCGGTCAGATTTGATGGGATCGGCGGCACGATCTTTCAGACAATCGTCCCCCTGCTGTTTTATTCTGTGCAGCTGCTGATGCCGGGGCTCATCTGTGGAGCAATCACGCTGGAAAAGGAACGCAATACGCTCGGAACGCTCTTCGTGACTCGCCTTTCGCCCATGACTATAATCCTGGAAAAGCTGGGCAGCCGTCTGGTCCCGATGTTCTCGTTTTTGCTGCTGACGTTTCCAGTGCTGGCTTTTTTGTATTCGCTGGGCGGCGTTGACACTACGCTGCTGCTCAGCACGCTGTGGCTGCTGATCTGCGAATGTATTCTGTTTGCCAGTCTTGGATTGCTCTGCAGTTCCTGGTTCGCCACGACGTCAAGCGCCTTTATCTGCTCGTACGTTCTGGCGGGCTTGCTGGCCATATCGTCAACCGTGATGCAGCTGGGCGCCCGCATTCCGGTGTTGACTCCCTATAATGTCTGGTTGTTTGTTTTTGGACGGGATGTTTTTGGCATTCGTCAAAACCCGGGCGCGATAGAACAAGAGCTGGCGGCTCTGCTGGCGGAACCTGCTTCTGGTAATGGTTCCGGACTGCTCGTGCGTCTGTCTGTGATCGTGGCTGCATCAGTGCCATCCATGATGTTTGCCGGGGCCCTGTTGTTGCTTGCGCGATTCTTCCTGTTTCGCCGGGCGTTTGTGTCATCGTCATCCGTGCTGCTGCGAGTGTTCAAGCGAGTGGACACGTTCTTTGTCAATTTGAACCAGCAGACAACAGGCGGCGTGGTCCTGATTCGCGATTACGATTCCTTGCCGCTGTTTGATCCGGTGGCCTGGCGCGAACGGGCCAAGAAGTCGCTGGGAAAAGCTCGCTATCTGTTTCGCGTTCTGGTCGTTCTGGAAGGACCGGTCCTGTTCATCTGCCTGGGCGCGGCAACCGCTTCTCAGGCCTCCACCTTTTCCGGTCTTCGATTTCTGTTGTACCTGGTCTGGGGCATTGCCACCATGATTCTGGGTATGAAGGCATCCACCATTATTTCGTCCGAACGGACTCGGGAAACTCTGGAGGCGCTGCTGTCGACTCCACTGACTTCCCGCGAGATCCTTGAACAGAAAGTGGCCGGAATGGGGCGGCTGATGCTGGTCCTTTCGATTCCAATTCTCAGTGTGCATTTGACGTTGCTGCTGATGCATTTTGATCTGTCCAGGGTCTTCAGTAATCCATTACAGGGGGCGATCCTTGACGTTCTGCTTTATAGTGGGCTGACCGTCGCAACGACGTTTATTTTAATGCATCTGATCACGTGGCTGTCCGTGCTGATGGGGATGCGAGGAAAGTCACAGCCACGTTCGGCGATGGCAGCACTGACGTTGATCGGCGCATGGATCGCGATCTCGCAGATTTTGTTCAGCCCGGGTAGTCTGCTCTATAACCATTTTGGTGCCGCCATAGCCGGCCTGGATCGACCGCTTTTGCAATGGAGAGATCAGGCCTCCATCGAAGAAAAAGCCCGCTACCACAGCAGACTGAGCAATTTTGCAACTCTTGCATTGGCGACTCGGCCGGACGGAAGTATTCAGGCCAATGAGTCTATTCTGGATGTTTCCGGGGGTGGACGTTCCAACGAACGGGAACTTTATTTTGGATTCACTCCTAACCGGGGCTCAGCGGCAGCCACCGCACTGTTGCTTGTCGGATGGCAGCTGCTGCTGACATTTTTGATTCGCAAATGGACGTTGTACCGAGCGCCTCATTTGTTGGGGCGATTGGACAATGCCATGATTCCGCCAACCAAAGTCCCAAATGGGGCCTCGATGTTCGCGGTTGCAACGGAGTCTGCAGGATGATGTATTTCCTTAATCCGAATTTGCGCAGATACACGCCTGCGAAGAGAATGCTTCACAAAGATTCGTTTGCTGCTCAGGCTGCTGCGATTGTTTTCCGGACACAGAATGCGATGTATGTTCGCGAAACCAGAATGGCGGCCGTGGGGCGCTTTCGAATGATCTTGTTGATCGTGATTGCACTGATGTTTGTCAGTCAGCCTGTTTCTGCTCAGCAGAATCAGCAGGTGCGAGTTGTCGAGGTGATCTGGGGATTTGACGGTCGAGTTGTCGCGGGGCAGTTTATGCCTTTGTCGATTCTGATTGATAACCTGAGTGATCAGCCGATTGAAGCCACGGCGCGGCTTAAGCGAGTGGCGGGGATGGTGAATGAAGTCGGCGGCCTTGCGGTTCAGCCTGTCTTTCTGGGGCCAAATTCGCGGCGTTGGGTACAGTTTTATCCCTACATTTCCGATCGTTCGGCCACGTGGTATTTCGATCTGCTGACGGAAGATCAGACATTCACGTTCGACCCAATGGACCAGCCTCGTTCTTTACTGGAACAAAACAGGCTCGACAAGGAACCTGACAAAACACTGTCGGCCGTCATTCTCGATCCGCAGGGGATGACCACACGTTTACCGACCACAATCAAGCATATGCCGGCCGAGATTTTTCCTCCGTATGGCACCGCCACACAGGGGCTGTACGCCTTGTTTATGGACCATGTTCCCGACGGGGAGGCACCTCGGCAGGAAGCCTTATTGTCCTGGCTGAAATCCGGCGGCCATCTGCATCTGCTGCTGGATTCGAATAGTCAGACACTCAGATTTTCCGGACTGCTGGCACCGCTGAACGATCCCTTCCCCGAGTTCTCTGTGGGCAGTGGAACGGTAACACGGCATGATGTTCAGCGAGCTGGTCTGGTCTCGCAAATTGTAACTCCTGCGATTACCCCTCCGGAAGTGAAGGCAGCTCAGGCGGATGAAACTGCGGAACTGGCACAGCAGGCACAGATGGCTCCGGGGTTTCGAAACGTCAACTCGTTTGAAGACGCCGAGATGTTTTCTTCGCTGAGGAAAATCACACAGCCGGAGCACTCCTGGATTTTGATTTTTCTGCTGTCGATGTGTTACGTCGGGCTGATTTTTCCGGGCTGCTGGCTGCTGTCAAAGCAACGCCGATTTCATTTTCTGGTGACGTATGGCGCGGTCGCCAGTCTGGCAGTCGTCTTCAGCCTGATCTTCCTGGTCATTGGTCGACGTGGATACGGGGAATCCACGTCACTGCACTCTCTTGCGGTTGCGAGAGCCGAAGGTGATACGCACTGGAACTCACTTCAGTACAGCACGCTGTTTGTGACCAGCGGAAATCAGTATGTGATCGAGGAAAAGGATCGGCAAACTTTGCTCGCATCCGGTTCTGCGGACGAACGCGTGGATGCGGCGATCACCTCCGGTAACCTCGCCAGCTTCGTGGCTCGCATTCCGCCTTTCAGCAGTCAGGCTGTGATGTCGCGCCGGCGACTGATGACGAAAAGCTGGGGCCTGGTGCTGACTGAGATTGCTCAGTCAGCCGATGAACTGACAAATATGACATGGACGTTCAACGAGAACTTCCCCACGGGAGACGACATCCAGTATTTTGCGGTGCATGGGAGCAAAGTCTACACGCTAAAGGCCGATGCCGGAAAAAAACAGTTGTCATATGCAAACCTGTTTACCAGTCTCGCAACATTCTGCCAACAGAAGGATGAGCAGGACTTTGGCGCCGTCTTTCTGCCGTTCGGCGGTCGACAATACTCGCAAGACGATCCAACGGAAACTCTCCAGGCAGAATGTTTTCGAAAAGCGTTGCCCCGACTTACGGCGCGCAGTCTGATCGATGATTTTGCGATCGATCCAGGTAAGTTTCGTCTGCCGGAAGGACGAATTCGTGTGATGGTTTACGCGCCGCTTCCGTCTGAGTGGGATATGTCTGTGTCGGCAGAAGTGCGACGCGGCGGACGGATCCTGTATGTAAAGGACATGACGCTGCAGACAGGCTTGAGTGATTCGCCTGAGCAATAATGCAACGCAGGTTGCGGAAGATGCGGTGATGCATGTGTCCATTCGCTGGCGAGCCCGGCGGAACAAACTTCGCTCGATGAACGGAGTGCGAACAGATCGTGCTGACACCGCATACGGCCGATCAGACGCAGGAAGGCATCGATAGACGCCCATGAGGACAGACCTCGCATAGCGCTCTGCGGGAGGTCTGTCGGTGGTCACTCTGTCGGTGGTCACTCTGACGATTATGATGTCCGCATGTTATGGAGTCAGGATATGCTTGCCGTTTTCGAACTGTTTGTGGCAGGCATTGCAACTGTCCAGCATCGTCTTGTAGGCCGCAGTCGACGCGTCGAAGTCTTTCGCCCTGGCGGCGCCGTAAAGTTTGGCACCGTGCGATTTGGCCGCGGTCGCATGCTTCACCCAGTCTTCCGCATGGTCTTTGGGTGTTCGGCTGTAAAGCAGGTTGCAGCTTTCAGCCAGAATCAAGGAGTCGGACTTAATGGCTTTCCAGCCTTTGTTATCCGCGGGAGCTGCAATCATGCTCTGCTTCAGACGCAGATAGGTTGGCTGAAAAACGTACTCCATAAATTCATGCATGCTGTCTTCGACCGGCACGTTGTCACCTTCAGCCGGAGACACCACAGGCGAATAGCCAGCTGAAGCGGAAGTGTTCACCGATACGGCGGTCACACCGCAAATACCAGCAAGAGCCAGACACAAATAACCGACAACTCGTTTCATACACATCACCTTGTTGAATGTTGAAGAAGCCACAGCTCCTCAGAGCCTCAGGCTTCAGTTTCTGGATTGGACTGTAAACTCCAGTTCGGCGACTGCAGTCTGAAGATTCAGCTGGTCGCGGAGACGAAGACGCATCAGATATTTTCCCTCCAGAGCCGGCAGTGTCAGCTCAAAACTCTGAAAATAATCGGTTCGTTCGACATCACACAGATCTTCAATTTGTGGAACACGAATCGTATCCACGACTTCGTCTTCGCCTTCGCGCAGGAATTCCAGTACCGCTGCAAATTCTGAACGGTACCTGCCGTCGGCCGTCAGCTCTGATCGAAAATTCTGCAGCTCCGTATAAACCAGAATTCTCTGTCCGGGCTCGAAATTGGCCGTCGGGAATTCGGCCACACTTCCAAAGCCGTCGATACGATCGCACAAGATGATGCGAGGAATTGACAACTGCGCCAGCGGTTGCAGCTTCTTCGTCGCGTTTCGCAGATGCTGAAGAGACTCCGTCAACTGTTCGGGTCGGTCAGAATCCTCACCCGCCTGGCGAAAACGATTCATTGATAACATCAGTGACTGCCAGTATTCCTGCTCTTCTTCCGGCAACGATTCAATAATGCGAATCGATTCGGCCGAGCGACCGGCAATCATATGCAGAAGCCGCAGATCAGTCTGACGCCGACGCCATTCTGTTGGCTGAGCCGGCTTGCCGGAAGGCAGGCGAGGCCATTCCGCCAGCTGCTGCTCGAGTTCCGTGATCGCCGTCTGAACCGAAGTGCTGGTACCCTGTGTCGGCTGCGGCAGAAGAGGGACCGCAGCGGCCTCCGTCTCTGGTGTTTCCGGTGGCAGCGCTTCTGGATTGTCGCGATCTGTCAGCAACCCAAATGGATCTGGCCAGCGTCGAATCTGTTTCTTGAGTTTGTCTGTGTTCTCATCGAGGCGAGGATTGTAGAGGCCTCGCAGGCGATCGAGCATCGTCGGGCCTTCAGTGGAGGGGAGCTCAGCGACCGGATCTGTAATAGTCGCATCCGGAGCCGGAACTTCACTGTTCGAACCAGTAACATCCGCCGGATCGGTTTTAGTCATGCTCTCCGAGGCGGACACGGGATCCGACTTCAAGGGGGCCTGAATTCCCAGAGCGCCCTCTGCGACGGGTTGCCCGGATAACGTGCTGGCATCGCCCATCAATGGAGCTTTTCTCAACAATATTTCTGCCGTCTGCGTTTCGTTCGGCGGAAGAACAGATTGCCACGCGTCGCGTTTTGTGACGGCCGAGTTCTGATTCGCAGTGTTCGACGAAGCCCACGGATCGGTTGGGCTGCTTGTGGTCACATTCAGACTATGACCCGCAGTTGGACCCGCGTTTGGAGGATTCTGAATAGAACGGGTGTCGGTGATCGGCCGACCGAGACGCGCTTTGGGTTGTGCGAATGAATGTCCGGGCGCTGCAGCGCGCACGCTGGACGGCTTGCCGGAATTCCATCGACCTTGCGCGGAACGAGGGTTCGCAGGCAAAGAATTTTTTGCGGCGGAATTGCTCGGACTCAACCAGTCATCATTGAGTGGCGTGTCCTGAGACCGAAACGTGGATTCCGCGGACTGCCGTGTGAAGGCCGTTGGCAGATTGGCCGTCGACATAGAAGGCGAGGCACAACCGCAAAACAGACCGATGGCGCTCACGAGCATCCCGATGAAACGATGCGAAGCTCGTGTTGACAGGATTCGTGTGCAGAGTGATGGGCAATCACGCGGCATTGCGACCTGGGGCCTTCCTTAGACTCATTGCCTTTTGGAGAAAAATGGCGTCTCGCAAATCGAGACTCAGCCAGTCCGCACTCTATATTTTCCCCTCGTTTCAGCGACACGCCGGATTGGGCGACACGCCTGGTTGTGAGGAAACCCTCCTGAACGGATCCTCGCAAAACGGCGGAAACCGCCGATCGCTCTGCCGTTGCGGGTGGTCTGGTGATAATGAGAAGAGTGGGTCGAGTTGGCTTACGGACCGATCGGCAGCCATTGATTCGCATTCCCATTGTGTACTCAAGGACAGGTGTGTTGCCGGGTGGTGAAGGCTCGATCAGTCACTGCGGAACGCCAAAAAGCAGGAAAGCATAGACTTTTATGCGTGTGGAATGGGTTCCGGCGTTCTCAACGTTAAAAACGTCGAACGAATCAAACTCTGAGTCCCGGTACCAGGTTTCGGCATTCAATGCTTGACTCCTGCGGCTGAGAAAATACGCTGTACCATGTTCCAACCGTTCAGAATTGGCGGAATCCCCTTCCGTGCCACCAAAACACTCTGAACTCCTCAGTCCCTGGATTGACACGACGTTGATCAACACCTGCCTTCTGGAGTCACCCGCATGAAGATTGCCCGGTTGTCTGCTGTCTTGTTTTCGCTGGCGATGATTATGGCGGAAACTTCTGCGATGGCTGAAGTTGTGAAGCTGGAGATGACTCCGCTTCCGGAGGGAGATGCCGTCGCCATTCGTAGTCGAGACGCTCGTCAGCAGTTTATCGTCACGGCCATTCATTCAGACGGGCTGTCGACAGATGTGACTCGCGAAGTGGCCTGGACAATTTCCGATCCCTCCGTGCTGGCGATTGATTCCACAGGCATGGCCGTTCCGGCTGCCGACGGGGACATCACTATCACCGCGACGCTTGGCGACAAGACCGCGGCGGTGCATGTGCTCGTGAGTGGTTTCGCGCATCCGCTGCCGATCAATTTTCGCAACCAGATCGTCCCGATTTTCACAAAGCTTGGCTGTAACGGCGGTGGCTGTCACGGCAAGTCGGGTGGTCAGAACGGCTTCAAGCTGTCGCTGCTCGGGTTTGTTGCAGAAGACGACTATGAGTTCCTTCGCAAGGAATCGCGCGGTCGCCGCATCTTTCCGGCCGTGCCGGGAGAAAGCCTGCTGATCAAGAAGGCGATCGGCCGAAGCCCACACGGTGGTGGCAAGCGAATGGAGAATGGCAGCTACGAATACAATCTGATGGTTCAGTGGATTGAGCAGGGCATGCCTTATGGAGCCGAGACTGATGCTTACGTAACCGGCATCAAGTGCATTCCCGAGACACGCACGATGACCCGCAAGTCTCAGCAGCAGATTTCCGTGATTGCAACTTACAGCGACGGACGATCTGAAGATGTGACTCGGATGGCGCTGTTTGAACCCAACGAAGCGGAGATGGCAGAATCCTCCACCACTGGTCTCGTCAGCACTTTGGAGCTGAGTGGTGAAGTCGCCATCATGGCTCGTTATCAAGGCCAGGTTGCCACGTTCCGTGCAACGATTCCTCTGGGAGCCGACACATCCGGAATGCCGGAGCCGATCAATCTTGTCGACACTGCGGTCTTCGGAAAACTGAAGCAGTTGGGGATTCCGGCCTCTGACCTGTGCGATGATGCCACGTTCCTGCGTCGCGTCTCTTTGGATATCACAGGCGCGCTGCCATCAGAAGAAGAAGTTCGGACGTTCCTTGCGGACACATCTTCTGATAAGCGCGATCGCATTATTGATCGACTGCTCGACACAACGGCTTACGCCGATCACTTTGCCAACAAGTGGAACTTCGTTCTGCGGAACAAAAAAGAAGGTGGTGAGGACGGGCCAGGAACAATGCTGTTCCATCAGTGGCTATGGAGCAAGATGTACGACAACACTCCTTATAACGAGTTTGTTCGTGAAATCATTACGGCCTCCGGTGATCCTCAGACCAACCCCGCTGTGGTCTGGTATCGTGATGTGGACAGTACTGAAGAGCAGGTCGAAGACACGGCTCAGCTGTTCCTTGGCCTGCGAATTCAATGTGCTCGCTGCCATCATCATCCGTTTGAAAAATGGAGCCAGGATGATTACTACGGTATGGCGGCGTTCTACAACCGCGTTGGTAAAAAAGTTGTTCCCAATGCGTCGGGCGGAATGCGCGATCGACGTGTGTTCCATAATGAAGGCGTGGCAACCGCCAGCAATCCTCGAACAGGTAAGGCTCTGAAGCCAACCGGACTGGGAACACCGGCTTACGAAATTGCGGCCGACAGCGATCCGCGTGTGAAGCTGGCTGACTGGATGTCAGATCCAAAGAATCCGTTCTTCGCCAAGTCGCTTGTGAACCGCTATTGGAAGCATTTCTTCAGCCGCGGCATTGTGGAACCGGAAGACGATATGCGGGAAACCAATCCGCCAGCGAATCCGGAACTCCTGAATTCCCTGTCAGACCATTTCATTGCGTCTGGCTTCGATATGAAAGAACTGATCCGCACGATCTGTCGATCGCGGACTTATCAGCTCAGTGCGCTTCCAAACGACTTCAACGCCAACGACAAGCAGAATTTCTCGCGATACTACCCTCGCCGTCTGAGCGCTGAAGTCCTGTACGATGCGTTCCATATCGTCACCGACACCTCAGAAAATTTCGGTGGGATGCCGGCCGGCACAAAGGCCATGCAGCTTGTAGATGCTTCCAACGCAACTTACTTCCTGCAGGTCTTTGGTCAGCCTAAAGGTGACACAGCCTGCGAATGCGAACGCAGCATGGATGCGAATCTGGCTCAGAGCCTGCACCTGCTGAACGGTCGAGAAATTCAGGAAAAGATTGGCCGCGAAGGCGCTCGTTCGGCTCGCCTTGCGACCGAAACCGCACGGCCAGACGATGAACGCATTCGTGAACTGTATCGCTGGGTATTTGCTCGTGAGCCCAACGCTGAAGAACTGGAAGTGGCACTTGCGTATCTAAAAAAGCATGCGGACAACGTGCGACGTGGTTATGAAGACGTTGTCTGGGCCCTGATCAACACGAAAGAGTTTCAGTTTAATCATTGATCACCGGGTAACGCTTTCGCTGCCTGCCTGATCCAGGAAGAGCAAATGCCGATGTGCGCTGCACTCGGCATTTGTTCGGGCTGGATGCAGCGATGCTGTGGATTTCATCCCTCCTCTATTTCTCACCTCCTTTACAATGCCTACCCAGGACCTGCCTTATGACTGGGATTCGATTTTTTTTGGCCGCGGCTTTTGTTGCTGCGACCGGTGCTCAGGCTTCCGCACAGCTGCCACAGACCCGCATCACTTCCGTGTTTCCGCCCGGCGGACAGCAGGGAACCAGCGTGGATCTGACGGTTGGGGGTGGCACTGACCTTGATGAACTGGACCAGATGTTCTTCAGTCATCCGGGCATCACGGCCATTCAGAAAGCGGACGCCAACGGGGCAACAGTAGCCAACACATTTACCGTGAGCGTTGCTCCGGATGTTGCTCCCGCTCTTTATGACGTCCGTGTTCGCGGTCTGTTCGGAGTCAGCAATCCTCGCATGTTCCGCGTGGATTCACTTCCGGAGGCTACGGAAGTTGAACCCAATAATGTGATCGCTCAGGCAACACCGGTCGCGATGGGGACAGTCGTCAATGCTCGTGCGAATGGCGGCACGGACGTGGACTTCTTCAAGGTGCCTCTTGCGGCCGGCCAGACGCTGGTTATTCGTTCAGAAGCCGCGCGGCTGGATTCTCCGATGCAGCCTCTTCTGCAGCTGTTCAACGCCGCCGGACGAAGGCTGGCGGAATCGCGACGAGTGTTCTCCCAGGAAGCCAGTTTGGTCTACACCGCTACGGAGGCAGAGGAGCTGGTTCTTCGAGTTCAGGATATCGTCTACAGCGGCGGCGATCAGTTTGTTTATCGGCTGGGATTTGACTCGCGCCCGATTGTCGACTGGATCAGCCCGGCGTTCGTGCTGGCTGATGGGCCAACCAACGTCACCGTGTTTGGGCGGCACCTGCCTGGTGGCCAGCCCACCGATCAAAAACTAGGCGGCCACACAGTTTTTCGACAGGACATGACGATTGCTCCGGCGGACGGGCGACAGTCAGTCGGTGCTGCGGCGACGGCGGCGTTTGCCGATTCGTTCTGGTGGAATGGTCTTGAGGGGAATCTTGTCCGAGTTGGTAGCAGCTCTGTAGCTGCGACCTCAGAAATCGCAGAGGCTCCTGAGCAAGCTGTGACGGTCCCTTTCGATGCCAGTGGATCGTTCGCGGAGCGGTCCGATGAAGATGTCTTTCGTTTCGATGCGAAGATGGGCGAAGCCTGGGTCATCGAAGTGTTCGCTCAGCGTCTGGGATCCAACGCTGATCCATTGTTGATGGTAGAACGTGTTGTGACGGCCGCTGATGGCGCAGTCACTTACACGCGACTGGCGACAGAAGACGACGATAAACAAAATCCGGGCGGAGCAGACCTGCCAACGCTGGGCGACGATCCTTCGTTTCGTCTCGACGTTCCTGAAGACGGAACTTACCGAATTCGTCTGCGAGATCGCTATGCGGATGCACGCGGTGACTCTCGGCTGACCTATCGACTTTCCGTGCGAAATCCAAAACCGGACTTTAGTCTGGTGGTCTTTGATGCGTTCCCTTCGGCCGACGGAAAAGCGCCTGTCACCAGCGGTGCGGTCAGTCTGCGAAAGGGCAGCAGCTATGAGCTGGTCGTGTATGCTTATCGGCATGACGGACATGCCGCTGCGATTCAGCTGACTGCCGAAGAACTGCCTGCAGGCTTGACTTGTCGTCCAACCACAATTGGCCCCGGTCAGGTTTCGGCCCGGCTGGTGATTACAGCCGCTGCTGATGCCGCGGAAATGATTTCGCCAATTCGAGTAGTGGGACAAAGTGGTGTGGCCGAGGCAGCGATTCAGAAGGACGCGCGAGTTGCCACGTTGGTGCATGATGCCATCAACGGATTACCACGCACGGCTCGGCTATCTGAATCCCTGGTTGCGGGAGTTATGAAGGATGAGCAGCCGTTTTCGATTATCGTTGATCCGATCAGTGCCGACTACAGTCAGGATCAGCAACTGCTGATTCCTGTCCGGATTGTGAAACGGGGTGGATTTGATGCCAAGGTCGATCTGAGCTTCTACGGGATTCCGGGTGAAGTCGACGCACCTGCTGTCGCCATCGAGCCTGGCAAGGACAGTGTTCTGGCTCGGATCTACTTTAAGGAAAAGGCTCCGGTCTCCACGAACACGATTCTGGTTCAGGGCACATCGGCAGTTCCCTATCGACGCAATCCGTGGATGGCCGATCGAGCCAAAGCAAAAGTCACCGAGTCTGAAGCGGCTGTGGTGGCTCGCCAGGAAGCTGTCACCAAAGCGGACGCGGGTCTGAAGGCTTCCCAGCAGATGGTGGTGACTCTCACCGAACAGGTCAAGAAAATCAACGATGAGCTGGCGACCTATGCAGCGCAGGCTCAGAAGCTTCGAGACGAATTCGGCAAGGCTGTGGGCGATCAGAAGGCGTCCATTGAAGCACTGGTAAAGGTTCAGTCGCAACTGGCTGCAGTGAAGACGGAAGCTACGAATACGCCTGAGCAGTTTGATGCGGCCATTGTTGCGGTCAAAGAAGCGGCTGCAGCTGCTGATGAGGCCGCGAAAAAGCTGGAAGTCCTGACCGTGGCCGCAGCTGAACTTGCCAAACAGGTGGCTGCCACTAAAGAAATGGAAACGTCGAAGACCAAAGAAAAGATGACTGCGGAAGAAGAGGTGGTCAAGAGTACGAAGGAAGTGGAAGTGGCTCAGGCGGCTCTGACGGCCGCTCAGAAGGAAGTCGAAACAGCGACCGCCGCCAAGACGGCTGCAGACGCTGTCTTCAAGGCGGCCGATGACGCGGCAAAGCCGATGCCACTGAATGTTCGTGTCATCTCAGAGCCACTGATTGTCAGCATTCATGCGACACCTGCAAAACTTGCGGCCGCTGTGCCCGACGCAGGAGCGATCAAGCGTGGGGCGATGATGGCAGTGAAGGTCACTGTGACTCGCCAGAATACTTTTGCGGGAGTGATGAAACTGAGTCTCGTGCTTCCCGAAGGTGTTGCAGGTCTGACCGCGGAGCCTGTGGATGTTGCCGCCGATCAGGCGGAAGGAACATTGACAATCATTGCCGCTGCTGACGCTCCCGTGGGTGACATTGCCAACGCTGTCATTCGTGCGACGGGCGACTTTGCGGGACGCGCCGCGTCTACCGATGTCCCCGTGGCTCTGAAAGTGGTGGAGTAGTGCCGACGCTGGTGTGAACGGCAAACGTCGCGTTTTTTTTGCGGCGATTATTGTTCAGCCGGACTGCCTGAGAAACGAGTTTTCTAAAACTGGAATCGACTCAATTCCTTCGGGGCTTCCCTGGAGTGAAGATCATAAAACGAAAGCTGGCCATGAATCATCAATCCCTCAAGACGGTTTTCCGCACGAGCCTTGCAGCCTTACTGTGCTGTTCTGTCGCTGTTGCTGATGAGCTGCAGCCCCTCACGCACGAGGACCCTGCACTCGGTCGTCCCGTAGAATTTGAGCGGGACGTTTATCCGATTCTGGAAGCCAACTGCATCGCCTGTCACAACGTCACTGTGTCAGAAGGCGATCTGATCCTCGAAAACCTGGAAGCCATTCTGAAGGGCGGCAGCACTGGGCCGGCCGTTGTTGCAGAGAAGCCAGATGAAAGTCTGATTTATAAGCTGGCACGGCGTGGTGATGAACCTGTCATGCCGCCTCTGCCAAACGATCGACAGGCCAAAGTTCTGGATGGTAAACAGCTTGGTATTCTTCGCCAGTGGATTCTGGAAGGAGCTAAAGCGGGTGCCGTTTCCACCAAAGCCATGAACTGGCAGCCGATTAACTCGCGTCTTCAGGGCGTTTACTCACTGGATATGGATACTGCCGGGCGATTCATCGCCGCAGGCCGTGGTAATTATGTGAGCGTCTATGACATGGCTCGCAAAGACGTTGTTGGCGCCCTTGTTGACTCGGCGATCGTGAGTTCACAGACAAACGGGCCCTCCGGCGCCGCTCATCTCGATTACATTCATGCCATTGCATTTCATCCCACCGAACCGATGATCGCAACCTCAGGGTACAGAAACGTCAAGCTGTGGAAACGTGATGCTGAAAGCGTTGCTGCTGCATGGCCGGTTCCGGCCGACGTTCAGGCATGGGTTGCTTCTCCGGACGGCAGCGAAATTGTGCTGGGGGTCGCTTCAAAAGGCCTTGTGGTCGTGAATGGAGCCACCGGTGCGGAACGAGGTGGTGTTGCTGTGGACGGACAGGCCATCTCAGCCGTCAGTGTTTTCATGTCTGAACCAAAGTGGATCATTGCTGCGACCGCCGACGCTCGACTGGTGGTTGTCAAAGGCGCTGATCTGCAGGTGGCTCACAAGTCCGAACCGCTGCCCGCTGCCATCATTGCACTCAGTGGAGAACTGGTCGGAAACAAAATTGCGGCACTGCTCGCAGACGGTACCGTCAAGCTGCTCACCGTAGCGGCTGACACCGGTGCTGTTGCCGTCGCCGCCGAGATCAAATCGGACGCAGGTCCCGTGCAGAAGATCAACGGTCACGGTTCAACGCTGCTGACCGTCGCGGCGGATCGCACTGTTCAGAACTGGAAAACAGATGATGCGACGCAGGTCAACCGATTTGATCTGCCTGCCGCCATTGCAACTCTGGATGTGAACTCGGCAACAGATCGCACGATTTTTGTTTTGGCGGATGGCCAGGCATTGCTCTGGTCACAAAAGGACGCAAAGCAAATCGCCGCTCTTACGGCCGACATGGCGGCCCAGAATCGATTGAAGAAAGCGGAACAGTCGAAGGCTGTGCTGGACTCACGAGTAGCCGTTGTCAAAGCGCAGATTGACGAATTCGAAAAGGAAGTTGTTGCTCAGAAGGAAGCGGAAACGAAAGCCAAAGCCGAAGTTGAAAAGCAGACTCCTCTGCAGGCTGACGCCAAGACGAAATACGATGCCGCTATTGCCGCCACCGCAGCCGCCAAAACAGCTTCGGAGGCCGCACCAGAAGACGCGGCTCTTAAGACCGCATTTATGGAAGCGGAAAAAGCGGAAGCGGCGGCGAAGGATGTCTTTACGAAAGCCGACTCGGAATTTAACATTGCGAGAAAGTCGCTCGACTTCGCCACAGCAGCGATCGCCCGTGCTGAAACTCGCGTTGCCGACCGCAAGCAGCAGCATGATGTGGCCACTGCGGAAGCCACGGCTTCCGCAGCCGTAGTCGAAGAACGCAAGGCACCGGCGGCAGTACCTGTTCCAGCCGCCTTTGGCAGCCTGGTTTTAGACGGCCGCTTTGTTGTCACCACGGATGCGACGGGAACTCTTCGCATATGGAATTCTGTTGACGGAGTTGCGATCGACGTGCTGCCCGGGGCGAAGATCGGAGCGAACGTCGCTGCCATGAAGTCGGCCGGTGCAACTCTGTTGCTGCAAACTGCGGACTCGCGTCTGGTTTCACGTTCTGCCTTTCCTGAATGGACACTGGCGGCTTCTCTGGGTGGCCAGGAAAGCGGTGGCGATTCCGTGTTCGTGGACCGAGTGCTCTCACTGGCCTTTTCTCCGGACGGCAGCCTGCTGGCCGCGGGAGGTGGAGAAGCGTCTCGCTCCGGACAACTGACGCTTTGGAATGTGGCCGATGGGACTCTTGCTCATCAGTTTGTGGATGCTCACAGCGACACGGTTTATGGCATTGATTTTTCTGCCGATGGAAAGCTGATTGCATCCGCCTCGGCTGACAAATTTGTCAAAGTGTTTGATGTGGCCACAAAGCAGTTTGTGCGTTCGTTCGAAGGACATACGCACCACGTGATGGATGTCTCCTGGAAGTCCGATCGCACAACACTGGCGAGTGCAGGGGCTGACAACGCGATTAAAATCTGGAACGCGGAAACAGGCGAGCAGGCACGGACGATTGCGACCTATACACGACAGGTGACGTCGTTGCAGTACGTCGGCCAGCAGGACCTCATTGTCAGCAGCAGCGGTGACAAGCGAGTCTTTTTCCATACCGGAAGCAACGGTGCTCCGGCTCGTGAGTTCCCGGGCAATCCCGACTATGTCTACCGTGCCGCGACCAACGGGGACGGAACAATTGTGGCCTCGGGTGGTGAAGATGGGACTGTGCGAGTCTGGAAAGCGGCCGACGCGGTTGAGCTGGCGAAGTTCGAGGCGGCTCCACTGTGATTTGCGAATGAGCGGAAAATCATTGGCCACAAGATCGTATCGGCGGAAAGTCTGGCCGCTGCCATTTCCGAGCGATTACTCAATGGGAGTCATTTTGTAGCGGAACGCGCCAAGCGTTTCGTTCTTCTTTAGAGTTCTCAGAGCGCGTTTCACGATCGCCTGAGTGGCTGGCGTTGGTGATTCTGAAAGCCAGGTTTGGCAGGTCTGCCGGACGAAGTCCGGTCGGGATTTTGAGGCATCATTCAGCCAGTTGGCGACCGAATCCCGCACGTATTTGGATTCATCGGAACGCAGAGGGACCAGCAGCGACAGTGCCAGTTCGGGGGATTCCTTCAGTTCTTTGATATGCGCGCACCAGACACCGCGGGGACGAGTGGCCTCACTGGCGAAGCGGCGAATGCGTTCGTCTTTGTTCTGAACCCAGGAACTCAGCAGCTGGATGGCTTCAGGCAGCTGCTGGCTGATCAGGGGACGAGCGGCCATCCAGGCAATTTCTCTGACTCCCATATTGGGATCAGCGGCCAGGGGCTGCAACAGCGACAGTTTTTCTGCGAGCGTGATTGCCGTCTTCTGGCCAATCAGTGCGCAGGCCCACGTGCGAACGGTGTCTGAGCTGTGGTCACGCAGCGATTCAAAGGCGCTGGCGGCGGCAGTCTTTGACGTGTGCAGCTGCGCCAGAATTTCCCCCACGGCAAAAGTCTTTTTCAAAGCCGTCGGGGTCTTTAAATTTTTGAGGGCCGAGGAGACCTGAGGCAGGCAGCTTTGCCATCCAAGTTCGGGAAAAACGTTTTCTGCCAGCCGTTCGTGATCAACGATCAGCCACTCACACAGGTTGACCGATTCGATAAGCCCCGCGTTGAGTAAGGCTCGCACATCCGCCGACACGGCGGCTGTGTTGCGAGCGCCTTTGCGATTGAGAATAGAAGCGGGGACTGCGTCAGCGGCCGCAGACGAGTTCCTTTTCAGCTTCGGAGTTTTGTGTTGATCAGCCATAGAAAAAGGAGCGGCACTTCGGTGGAGATGAGTGCTCCACCGGAGTGCCGCAGCCCCACCCGATGCCAGAAGACCGCCGGAGCGATCCGGGAATTCTATTTCGTTTCGTACAATGTTCCGTCTGGTCGGCAGTGAAGCCCCGGTCCCACAAGGTCCGGAGGTATGGCCAGAAGTTCCAGACGAAGCTCGTGTGCTTCGGTCATTCCGTGTACACAGATCAGCGATCGTATTTTGTTGGAAAGGTTCTCGCCGGCGTCTCCCAGCGAATACCATTCGAATCGATTTACCGTTGTAAACAGCTTTGAAACAGCAGCCAGATCAATTCGAAAACTGGCGTGATCAATTTGTCCGTCCTTAGCGCCCCCAACAATTTCGGTGGTGCCAAGATACATGCAGACAGTCCAGCCACGTTCGTCAAACTGACAGTCGTAGCCAACTCGTCCGACATGAGTCAAAGGTTCAAAAACACCAGCAGCCTGCTGCACAAAAAGCTTCAGCCACTCCGGCCGGAAATCCCGCTGTTCCCTGCGTAACCGATACTGCTCCATCTGTACAAGCAGTTCTTCGATGGACATGGGCAACCTAAACGAGGAAGCCAGCTGAGAGATCACTGCGATTGAGTGATATCAGTGGCAGGTGTTGACGGTGGCATCCATGACATAAAATCCACAGGCAGAGTTTTCACTCCGGCAGCCATTTCCCGACTGCGAACAAACGATGTATCGAACACATTTGCACGTGTGTTAAGTTCTTTTCCCTGTTGGCCGAACAGAACCGCACACTGGAGTCCTGTCCTTCCAGCTGCAACATCGAACGCCTGTTAAATGCAACGTGCCGAATGCTCCGACTGTGCAAATTGAGCACGATGCCTCCGCGTATCACGCGGGGCTCTCTGCGATGTGCGCGCAGTGCGGTGTGGCGGGAGCCGGAGTTTCGCGGGCGGACTCCGAGAATCCTGAAGATTTCAGGCAAGAATTTCCTGCACGACCTGCTGCGGTTCGACGCCCGTCAGTCGCTGGTCCAGGCCCTGGAATCGATAAGAAAATCGCTCATGGTCAATTCCCAGGCAGTGCAGGACAGTCGCGTTCAGATCATTCACGTGACACGGCTTATCGATCACATTGTAACTGAAGTCATCGGTTTCGCCGTGGACGATGCCACCTTTGATCCCGCCGCCGGCCATCCACATGCAGAAGTTTCGGGGATGATGGTCACGTCCATAATTATTCTTTGTCAAAGTCCCCTGTGAATACACGGTGCGACCGAACTCCCCGCCCCAGACAACAAGCGTACTGTCCAGCAGTCCGCGCTGCTTCAGGTCCTGAAGAAGCGCAGCACATGGTTGATCAGTATCGTAGCACTGGTGACGAATCTCACTGGGCAGTGATCCATGCTGATCCCAGCCCCGATGAAGGATCTGCACGGCTCGCACGCCACGTTCGACCATGCGGCGGGCCAGCAGAGCACTGGCCGCAAAAGTTCCCCGCTTAGTGACTTCCGGGCCGTACATGTCAAGCGTCTCTTTTGTTTCGCCCGACAGATCCACCAGCTCCGGAACGCTGCTTTGCATCCGGAACGCCATTTCATACTGGGCGATTCGTGTCTGAGTCTCCGGATCTCCGAAGCGTTCAAAATTTTTCTGGTTCAGCTGCGACAGCGTATCCAGCATGGCACGCCGATGCTGACCGTCCACGCCTGCAGGATTGTCGATGTACAAAACCGGATCACCCACGCTTCGCAAAGCGACGCCGGTGTATTTCGAAGGCAGAAAACCACTGCTCCACATGCGAGTAAACAGCGCTTGTGCCGCCTGTTTAGAAGTCCAGCGAGGAGTCAGCACCACAAATGCCGGCAGATTGTTGGTCACACTGCCCAGTCCATACGCCAGCCACGCACCGATGCTGGGCTTGCCGGGAACTTCACTGCCTGTTGTGACAAACGTACACGCCGGGTCATGGTTGATGGCATTGGTATGCACGCTGCGAATCACGGCGAGATCGTCAGCGTGGCGGGCAGTCTGAGACAGCAATTCACTGGCCCACGTTCCGGCCTGCCCATACCGAGCAAAGCTGAACATTGATGGAGCCACGGGCAGCCGAGTCTGACCGCTGGTCATGGTGGTGATTCGCTGGCCCATGCGAATCGAATCGGGAAGCTCTTTGTCAAAATACTGCTGCAGACCCGGCTTGTAGTCCCACGTGTCCAGCTGCGAAGGCCCGCCATTCATGTGCAGGTAAATGATGGCCTTTGCTTTAGGAGCAAAATGCGGAAACCCGGGCAGAGGCGGGTGAACCTGTTCTGAACTTCCCGCCGGCAGTGTTCCGTCAGCGTGAGCAGTGAGCGGCCGGTTTGCGGCCATCATGGCGAGAGAAATGCCGCCCATCCGTAACGCGCCGTCACCGAAAAATTGCCTGCGAGTCTGAGCCAACAGGTATTCATTGAGCGAGTTCATGGCGTGCCTCAACGGGACAGATAAAGCAAAAACGCATACAGCAGACCAAGGAAACCAATGGTCTTGCCGAACATGATGACAGCCGATCGAAGAATTCGCTCCGGCAATTCAAAACGGCTGGTCGAATACACCAGACAGATGATGGCCGTCAGAGGGATCGCGTGAGTCAGAATGGTGAGATCCATGAGAAGCCACTTGTGAAGTTCGGAGGATTTATGAGTCCATGACGCAAAGCAACAGAAAAGTCTCAGGTCTTTTTCGGCGACTCTTCTTCTTCTTCGTCGTCGTCGTCTGGCTTCGATTTTTCATCACCATATCCATACGCTGGCCCGTCGGCAGCATCCCAGATGGCCAGCAGATTCAGTAAGCCGGCGATCCAGGTGAACACGGAGGCGATATCAAACTTGCGGCTTAGATCTCCATGCAGTCGATCCATCTCGTGTGAATCACGAGGAGCCTGAAACCAGTTCAGAAAACTGCGAGCAACCGTTCCCTGCACGGAACCTTCTGTGGCGAGTTCAGCGCCGTTTTTGCTGATGATCCCACATCGGATTTCACGTCGAGGTGATCCAAAGATCTGCCGACCCAGTTCCACATAGCCGCCAAGACCATACTCGATGGTTGTACCGTCGTCTGCAGCGACCGTTAAAGTGCCCGTCACATCGCGGCTGCCCGCGGCATTGACGGGAGACAGGATCATCTGGCCGGAAACTGTTTTCGCCGACTCACCGGACTCAGTCTGTTCACGCACGATTCCCGAAAAGTCGCTAAGAATCTCCGTCTCAAGGATATTCAGGTTGGCTTCTTCGTTTCGGAATCGCGCTTCCTGAACCAGGGCCGGCAACGCAGGAAGTCCGGAGAAAAACTGAGCCGCATATCCAAACGAAAAGCGAGTCGGCGGCGTCGCCTTTTCCATCTGAGCGGATTCGGCCCGGGTGCGGTAAACCAACTGACTGTAAACGGGCTGCCAGTTTCCCAAAATCATTCCCCAGACAAACAGAGTGAGAATGCAAACCGAGTAAATCGTGGCCTTAAAACGTCGTCCCTGATACCAGTGACCGGCTCCGGGGATTAGAAAGGCCAGAACCGCGGCGGTAATCGGGTTCTTCAGCTCAACGCGTGTGTCTCTCATGAATCGGCCTGTATTCGGGAACCGGCGACGGTTCGGCAACTGTGCATTTCCGGGTATGTGTCACTCTTCAGGGACTTATATCCTAGCAGGCCCTGAAGGTCGTGTCAGCCTACAGTCTGGCAACAAGAAGTCCGCCGACTGTTCTCGCAAGTTGAGTCTTCGCCTACATTTCCGTTCGTTGGCCTTAGTTCCCCGATTCTTGCCGATTCACAAGATCATCACCCATGACATCTGAATCCACTGGTTCTTCAACCTCCGATCCGCGCCGCCTTTTTGCCGTCAGCGTTGTTGAAATCCTGCGAAAAGAGGGGCTTGAGGCTCTTTGGGCAGGTGGCTGTGTGCGAGATGAGCTGCTGGGAAAGGCTCCCAAGGATTTTGATGTTGCCAGCACCGCGACACCTGACGATGTGATCCGCATTTTTGGCAAAAAGCGAACGGTCGCCGTGGGAGCCAGTTTTGGCGTAGTGATGGTCCTTGGGCCTACGCGATCGTGCGGGCAGGTGGAGGTGGCGACTTTTCGAAGCGACGGCGAATATCTGGACGGTCGCCGGCCGGAGTCTGTCAGGTTCTGTCGACCGGAAGAGGACGCTCAGCGCCGCGACTTCACCATCAACGGTTTGTTCTTTGATCCACTGACCTGCGAAGTCATCGATTACGTCGGCGGGCGAGTTGATCTTGCGGCTGGAATTGTCCGGGCGATCGGAGATCCGGCGGCTCGTTTTCAGGAAGACAAACTGCGGATGCTCAGGGCCATCCGGTTTGCCGCCACGTTCCACTTTCATCTGGACGGCGCAACGGCCGAGGCGGTTCGCAGGCATCGTCACGATCTGAATCAGGTCAGCGTTGAACGAATCGCTCAGGAAATGCGACGGATGCTGGCTCATTCGACTCGCCAGACATCCGTAAAGCTTCTGGAGGACACGGGGCTGTTACCCGAGGTGCTGCCGGAAATCTGTTCTGTCAGCGGGTTGCTGCGCGATGATGAAACACTCGCGGCGCTGGAACATCTGGAACAGCCGGCCTTTGAACCGGCGATGAGCATTCTTCTTCGTAGCCTGTATCAGCCACAACGCGGCGAAGAGAACACTGACTATCGTCAACGCGTTGAAAAGATCGATGTCGTTTGTCGCCGACTGAAACTGTCCAATGAAGAAAATGACTGTATCTGCTGGGTGCTCGATTCTCTGCCCGTGTTAGCCGGGATCGCCGCACGGCCCCTGCATATTTTGAAGCCATTGCTGGCACATCCACATGCCCCGTTCCTGCTGGATGTTTCTTCGGCGCTGGCGTTTGCGAAAGCTGAGCCTCCGGTGGACGTGGAATACTGCCGAAGATACCTTTCCGCCAATTCATCGAATATCCTGCTGCCGGCGACGCTGATTGACGGACGCGATGTCATGCGGCTGGGCATTCCTGCCGGACCTGGCGTGCGAACTCTGCTGGCTGCCGTCCGCAATGAACAGCTGGACGAACTTTTATTGAGCCGCGATGAGGCTCTGATTCGACTGCAGCAGCTGATTCATCAGCTGGCTGAACTTTAATCCCGGAAAACCCTGTCATGCCTACACATGTTCGTTACGGAATCATCGGTGCCGGTGCGGTATCTGACTTCCATCATGTTCCCGGAATCAAACTGGATCCCCGCGCATCTCTGACGGCCATCTGCGATCCCAACGAAGCCTTGCTGGCTCAGCGAGCCAGCGAATGGGGGCCCGTCCGGACTTACACCGATTACCGACAACTGGCGGCCGATCCCAATGTTGACGCCGTTATTATTGCCACGCCGAATTTTGTGCATCGCGAGCAGGTTCTTGAGTGCGCGAAGAATGGCAAGCACATGATGTGCGAAAAGCCGCTGGGGCTGAGCTTTGCGGAATCGGCCGAGATGTTTCGCGCGGCACGCGATGCGGGCGTCCGGCATATGACAGCATTCACGTACCGCTTTGCGCCATCCATGCGTTATGTGAGACATCTCGTTTCCACAGGCGTTCTGGGAACACCGCGGCATTTTCGCAGTCAAAGATTTCTTGATCTGCCCGAAACCAGCTGGGGCTGGCGTCAAATCAAAAAGCTGGCTGGCGCCGGCGACCTGTTTGACATGACAATTCACCGCATCGACTTTGCTCAGGATCTTCTGGGACCGATCAAATCCATCTGCGGTGCTGTCGCGCAGTTCGTACCTCGCGACATAACGGCTGACGGAAAGCCGTGTCCGCCATCAGAAGTCGACGACTGGTCCAGCCTGATTGGGTTCTTTGAGAATGGAGCTGTTGGCGTCTGGGAGGGCAGTACGCTCATGAAAGGCCACAACAATAATGGCGTCGGTTACGAATGGGCAGAAGTCAACTGCAGCGAAGGTTCGGCCGCTTATCAGCTGACCGATCCCAACAACATTATTTTGTCCCGCAATGGCAAGGACATGGAAAAGATGCCCGTGCCCGAAGAGTTTCTCGTTCTGCCGGGAAGTCCTCGCGATCCGTCACAGGGCAAGCCGAGCACCGTGTTTCGCTATGACCTGGTTTGGGAACTCACGTCTGCCATCATTGAAGAACGCGACGCAGTCCCCGGCTTTCATGACGGTGCAACAGCTCAGGCCGTTGCCGATGCAGTGCTGGAATCATTCGAAGAACGCCGCTGGATCGATATCAGGTCGGAACTGGGTTGATAACCCACAGCCGCCAGGAAGAAGCCCTGGCTGCTCGGTGCTCAGCGTGAGATCTCACGCTGAGCAATCGCTGCAACCGTTTTCCAATGATGCTTTTATGGGGCAGGATCAAATCGATAAATCCCCTGACCGTTGATCGTCTCAAGCATGTAGTACAACTCGCCCTGTTCGCCTTCGCCAAAGGCCAGAACAGGAAACCCAGTGCTGGCGATCCCCATGTTGCCAATCACCTTGCCCAGACTTTCGTCATACTTCAGAGCCCAGATTCGACCACTGATGAAGTCGGCATAAACGTACATGCCAGCCAATTCCGGCAATCGAGTCCCGCGGTAGACGAAGCCTCCGGTAATCGATTTTCCGATCTGGTGATCGTATTCCCAGACCGGATTCACCAGCGGATCCACAATTTCCACGGTCTTGTTGCTAAACGGATACGAGGCTTCGCGAATGCTCCAGCCATAGTTGGCACCGCGTTTGACAATGTTCACTTCCTCCCAAAAGTCCTGCCCGACATCGGCCGCCCAGATGTCTCCCGTCTTTCGATCAATGCTCATGCGCCAGACATTGCGAAAGCCATAAGCATAGATTTCAGGCTGAGCCCCTTCGCGATCCAGAAACGGGTTGTCTGCCGGAATTGCATAGTGTTTGCCATCCTGCTCATGGTTGACATCAATCCGAAGCATTGACCCCATCCAGGTCTTCAGATTCTGACCATGTCCGAGCGGATCATTTCGACCGCCCCCGTCACCGAGTGCAATGTAAAGGTAGCCATCATGTCCAAAAGCAATGGATCCCCCGTTATGGTTGGCAAAGGGCTGAGGAATCTTCATCACGATCAGTTCACTGGCCAGATCGGCACGATTCGAATCGGTTTCGGAAACTTTGAACCGAGAAACGATCGACATGCGAGGCTCAGTGGACGAACTGTAATAGACGTAGAACTGTCCGTTCGTCTTGTAGTCCGGATGAAACGCAAACCCCATCAGACCTTCTTCATTATCCTTTCGCCAGTCCTGAACTTTTTCGCTCAGGTCAGCAAACAGTGTTGCCATCTGAGCCTTGGGGTCATTGGGAAACACATAAATCGTTCCTCGCTGAGTTGCGACGAAGTTCCGATGGGTGCCATCACCTGCATGAGTCAGCACCATGGGCCGGAGAGTCGTAATTCGACCGTCTTCATCGGCCCCTTCAAAGCCTTCCCACTTCAGTTCGGGAAACGCAACGACACCTTTCAAAGGCAGTTGACCATCAACCGGATCTGTCACACTTCCATCAGCGGACAGACTCCGTAATTTGATATTTCGAAATGCAACAGGGTCACCGTGATCCTGCAGGCAGATGTGTCCTTTGCTGGCCTTACCGAACTGAGGGAACGCGGCAAACTTGCTGGCAGCGACTCGCGTGTTCCATTCCTCATCACCCTTATGAAAATAGAAGTAGCTCACGCCGTTAACTGCCACTTCACACTGACGTGGTGAGAGTCGCAGGTAAATATGATTCCATTCTCCGGCCGGGCGAGTTGCATCATCGAGATCAGTTCCCTTGAAGCCGACCTGATTTTCGAACATCGTCGCCCACTCCGGTTTGACCGGTTTGTAAAGCTGATAAAGCCATCCCGCTTTCTGCGGATCTCGTCCGTCAACGTTATCCTGAATCTGGACTTCCGGACCGCTATGCCAAGGCGCCGGCTGATCCTCCGTCACATGAAACATGATGCCGCTGTTGCCGCCTTTTGAGATGCGATATTCGAGAGACAATTCGAAGTTCTCATACTGTTCTGTCGTCACAATATCGCCAGCACCTTTGCTGACTCGTTCCAGGACCCCGTCTTTGACAACCCAGCCGTCACTGATTTTGTCCGACTTGTAATTTCGCCACCCGTTGGCGGATTGGCCATCAAACAGCATCTGCCAGCCGCCGCGTTTTTCCGCTTCCGACAGCCCATTCCGGGTTTCATCGGCAAGGCTGGTTTTGCCTTGAATGGTCAAACAAACTATCAGGAATACGTGCAGGAAGAATCGCGTGGAAGAACTCATCGAATTGCCTGTTCAACAGTGGACTGTGTGGGAAAACGACAAAGTGGGCAGGGCTATTTCTGCAGTGTAGCACCCCGACCGACGCCTGTCGTTTCTGGAACGAACCAGGAGACCCGGGGAAACACCATTCTTAGACTCCGTCGTGGAACCAGGTGACAAAAGTAGCAGGCACATTCCATGTGCCGCAGCCCGTGTGGCAGATCACTGCGGTTTTGGGCCACGGCACTCGGAGATTGCCTGCGACGCCGAGCGAGAGATGCAGGCAGAATGGCTCGTACGATGGGCATTCCTGCCCGTCGAAACGCTGTCGGACAAGAATGTCCAACGTACTGGGTGAACCGCGCGAGAAAAAAGTGCAGATCTTGCCGAGGACATTGTTCAGGTGCGTTTCGTCAATTTGCAAATGTACGAATGAAGGCGGAAAGGGCGCAGTTCATTTTCTAATCCATGAGCATCGTCCGCTTAATCACTTCCAGAAAAGGAAGTCCGCCCAGCAGGGCATTTGCCGCTTCTGTTACGCCAATTCCGACGATAGAATGACGACAATTGTTTCGACGCTGGTTCCAGGCGTTTGCGGTTCTGAGGCGGGACTATGACTCAAACAGGACGACGCGATGATTGATATTCGAAAAATTCACGAACAGTTGGCCAATCTTTGGGGCATTGCCGCCATCGCTCGGGCAAATGGAATGACTTTGGCGACTAACAAGGTTGCCGCGTTCGGACGTGGGTCGGGGTTTTATGCTGAAGACTGGGAGGAAGGAGCCACCCATGTTGTTTGATACACACACGAACCTGATGTGGTACCCGGAACATCTTTCCGATGAATTTGTTAAGTTTGCATGGGAGGCCAAGCGAGCCAAGATGAAGCTCTCGCCGGATGTCTATTTCGCGGGGAGCGACAGTCCGCAGTCCAACGCATTCGATTCTCGGCCTGAACAGCTTCTAACGGCCACTGCCGATGCGGACAAGGTGATTGTGTTTGGCATCAAAGCACCGTTCTGCGGCATCAATGCCGACCAGGAACTGATCGCGGGGTTCGTCAAGCAACACTCCGACCGGTTCATCGGCTGGTGTTCGGTCGATCCAAACGATGCCGACTGCGTTGATCAGCTGGAACACTATGTCAGCAATCTCGGATTGCGCGGATTGAAGTGTTCGCCGATTTATCAGAACTGGGATCCGCAGGACCCGAAACACCTGCCTCTGTTCAGGAAGGCCGAGTCGCTGGGCATCCCGGTCAACATTCATCAGGGCACATCGTTCGTCCGCCCAGGACCGCTCAAGTATGCAAATCCGATTCAACTGGAGGATATTGCTTTGGCGTGTCCGGATCTCAGGATCGTAATTGCCCACATGGGACACCCCTGGGAAACTGAATGTGTCGTGCTGATCCGCAAGCACCCGAACCTGTACGCGAATATTTCCGCTCTGCACTATCGTCCACTGCGGCATTACCAGGCGTTTATGACGGCCATGGAATACGGAGTGGAGCATAAACTCATCTTCGGATCCGACTTTCCCTCGGCCACTCCGGCCCAGGTGATCGCCGGCCAGCACAAAGTGAACGACATTATCCGAGGGACCAATTTCCCGAAGATCCCCGACGAAATGATCCACGACATCATCTACGAGAACTGGAAACGGTTCCTGCCGGAGTATGCATAAGGGCGGTGTCTCTGATGCTCCCCTCACAGATCAATTCGCAGGGCAGCAATGTTGCCTGGCGGTATACCGGCTTTACATGGTGCATTGTTACCGTTGTGCTTGGGCCAGATGGCAGAGTCGCAGCGATTGATCATGACCATTAGCGCGGAAGCCTGATCCGCTGGTGTCTTCCCTCAGGACGCGCGGAGCCCATTGACAGCGTGAGTTGCTTTGTCAGCGATGGTCGGCTGGGACGCTGGATCGGTCACTTGTTGAGAAGCAGTCGACCGTTCTTTGTGGAGCGAAGACGGTACGTTTGCCCGGCATGCTTGATCACAACTTCTGTGCTGCCGCCAGCGATCTCGTCAAACGTCACAGTGCGTTGTTGCCGGGGAGCGGAAGGGGACTGCGGTTGGTTCTCCGGAACCGCCGGCTCACTTTCGTTTGTTTCGGCCACGATATTTTCCTGAGACAAATGTTGACAAACCTGTTCTTGCGGATACAGTATTGCGACTGAGTCTCAATGTCAATAGGGTACTTACAAAAGCGGCTATCAGGGAATCGCCTGAAAAGAACTGCTTTGAAGGTCGCCTGTGACATTGGCAGATCAGTTTTTGCTGAGGCCGCAGCCAGCCAGTGACATGGTCAGTTAGCAAGCCACGCCCAGCACAAGCAGGTTCGGAAGTTCACGGGGAACATTCCGGGGTCTTGTGTTTTCATCGGAGGCAGTTCAAGTGGTCACACGTTCTAAAGCTGGTACTCGTGGTTTTACGCTGATCGAACTTCTTGTTGTCATCGCAATCATTGCGATTCTCATCGCTCTGCTGCTTCCGGCCGTGCAGGCAGCGCGGGAGGCTGCCCGGCGGACTCAGTGCAAAAACAATCTGAAGCAACTGGGACTGGCTCTGCACAATTATCTGGGAACGTTCTCTGTCTTTCCGCCGGCCGCAATTGTGGATGGGGCTCGAATTACTCAGCCATGGTCCGGGCAGGCGATGCTGCTGCCTTTTGTGGAAGGATCAAATGAATACTCAAAGATCAACTTTTCACTCGGATACCATGACGGTAGCAACAAAGCTGCTTTTCCACCGAGCGGCATTGCCACTCAGCGGATTCCGGTCTTGTTGTGTCCATCCGACGTGAATGACAGAATCCGAACTAATGCCTCTACAGGTGTTCCGGAATACTATCCTCTGTGTTACGCATTTGGTGTCGGTCATTATCAGACGTACAACCCGAACAACGGGCAGGACGGTGGCGCTGCGTTTGCTGTCAACGGCAAGCTGGCCGACCGGAATTACACGGACGGGCTGAGCAATACGATTGGCATGTCTGAGGTGAAAGCCTTCACCCAACGCGTTCATGACGCCACACTTCCGACCACGGCACCCGCTTCTCCTGCCGCTGTGGCCAGCAGCATCTCGGGCGGCTCCTTTGCTAACACCGGCCACACGGAATGGGTTTGTGGCCGAGCCATTCACAACGGCTTCACGACGGTCTTTGGTCCCAACACTGTGGTGCCCTACACGACCGGCGGTGTGAACTATGATATTGACGTCTGCAGCAGCCGCGAAGGCGCCAGTGCTACCCTCGTGACGTATGGCGTGATCACTTCACGCAGCTACCACACCGGAGTCGTCAACACGCTGTTGATGGACGGATCATGTCGCTCGATCAGCAACAATATCGATCTGAACGCATGGCGCAACCTGGGTGCTCGCGCCGACGGTCAGGTGATTGGCGAATTCTGATTGGAGGGCCGAGGCCTGCAAACGTTTCTCGGGCGATCGGTTATCTGCCAGAACAAAAAAAAGGCAACGTCGACCGACGTTGCCTTTTTCGCGAAATGTCTTATTGCTGTCAGAAAATTTTGGCGACCAGCAACAGGCCAAAGGGTATGAGAGTAACATCTGACAGGGCAACGGCCATCCAAAGCGAAGTTATGTTGCAGCATACGACCGCTTAAAGCCAGCCCATGACACCGGCGAGTATGACTGTCAGCCCGGTCAGCACGAGGGCACCCACGACGAAACGTCGCGTAATTCGCTGCTGCTGATTACGGATGGACATGACAGTTTCAACGACAGCAACGCGGTTGTAGCGAGCGACAGTGCTGTCACCAGGGAGCGGTTGCCGAAGCGACCAGCTTCCATGACTTGATTTAGGGCTTAAAGTTTTTTCAGTTACCGTTTTCACAAAAACACCCGTTCTGTTGAGGGTTGGATCCATTTGAAATCTCACTGCTGAGCCCCCTCCTGTGCTCAGCAGTGAGTCGTTAAATCATCTTCGCACGAAGGGCATCAGCGATTGAAAATTTGCCCCGTCAATACGGGCAACCGATGCAACCGAAACCTTATCTCTGTTTCCCAGGAAACAGCGTTGACGCAGTAACGCAGCCGAACTTTTTTCAGAAGGCGGCCGCCATTTTGCGAACCTCGTGTTTCTGTCGCCCCAGACGGCGACTGACCTGATAGGCTGCTCGGTCGATGGCTTCACCAACCGTGGACTGGAGCGTCACAGACTGCTCGTGAACAATCACGTCGGCCAGTGCAGACATCAGGATGTGGATGGTACATCGGATGTCATCTCCACCTCGAGGTCCATTTTCATCGCGAACTGTCACCCTGATTTCGCGAATGGCTGACTGGAACCGATCGAATGCCGCCTCACATCTGTTCGCAATAAACTCGGCAGCATCCCTGGAAAACGCATGATCTCCGTGAAACAGAATCTTCATTGTATCGCCCTTTTACTCGTACCATTTCTGGACAATTTGGGACACTCAATGGAACAATCTGGTCGCAAATACAAAGGCCGTCTCGATGACGACCGCAAACGCGGTCGACAGGTTCACGCAGTAACAGCGGGCTTTCTGGAGATAGAGGACATTCCGGATCGTAAAGATTTCACCGAGACCAACACACGGCCAGCAAAATTCCCTCTATACTGTTACGCATTATTCGCCTCGTCGGGGCATTAATTGTTGACGAATTTGAAAAGAATTCCGAACTGTTTTGGGCGGGAACGACTGGCGATTTTTTTCCTTTCATCAGGATATAGAAATTTTCATGGCTGATTTAACGGGAAAAGTTGCTGTGGTGACGGGTGCCAGTCGGGGAATCGGCTTCGGCATCGCAAAGGCCTTGCTGGAAAGTGGCTGTTCTGTAGCGGTTTGTGCACGCGGAGTGCAGGCCGTGGAGGATGCGGCGAACAGACTGTCCTCGGAACCGGATCGCATTTTGGCGATTTCTGCCGACGTGGGTCTTGAAGCCGATGTAGATCACCTTTTTCGCCATGTGCAGGAAAAGTTTGGTCGCCTCGATATTCTTGTGAATAACGCCGGTGCATTTGACGGTGGTCCCGTGGAAGATCTTTCCCTGGCGGCCTGGAACAATGTGATTTCTTCCTGCCTGACGGGAAGCTTTCTGTGTACGCGTTCTGCGTTCCGCCTGATGAAGCCTCAGGGCAGTGGACGTGTTCTGAATATTGGATCCATTTCTGCCCAGCGGCCTCGAGAAAATTCATCCGCTTACACGGCAGCCAAGTTTGGCGTGCAGGGGCTTACGCACGCAACGGCTCTTGAAGGCCGCCAACATGGCATCGTTGTCAGTTGCCTGCACCCGGGCAATGTTCTGGTCGAACGCCGTCAAGCTTCCGGTATCAAAGCCGATGACGAACCCATGATGGCGGTATCGTCGATCGTGAGCGCAGCAATGGCCATGCTGACGATGCCGGACGATGTGAACTTTCTGGAGGCGATCGTTCTGCCCAGCCAGCAGCTGTATGTCGGTCGAGGATAACGCAACATTCGGGCCATCGATCACATTTCTTCCACATCGTGAGCCCATCGGAATTTATGGGCTCAACAAACAGTGGCGCCACTTCGCATGCCGCTGAGTGTCTGACAAACGCATGCGGGACCGGTGCGGGCGGGTTGTTGATTTAGTAGTTTAACGGCAAGGCGCAGGCGTTGCTTCCGAATTACGTACGCCTGCGGCTTGCCGTTAAACGAAAGCGCCGAAGCCGTGACGAGATCAATACGCCGCTTGCCTGGCAGATTTCAAACATTCTGCGGCCAGGGCACTCTATTCCTGTGGAGCGTCAGAAGCAGTGCCGCCAGAGAGTGACGCTTCACACGGCTTGCAGCCTTCTTTTCGGAATGGTGAAGCCATCCGTTCTCGAAATGTGCGATTCCTCTGAGCCTGCGGTGTGACTGCGGAATTTAGCGACTGATTATACCACTCCGAAAGGTCTCTGGAGATTTCGTGCATCAGAGCCTGCGGGCTGTTATGGCCGGGCGATGGCTCGCAGCGCGGCTCGTCACAGAACAGTTTTTGTCGCAGGCTTCGCTTCGTGGTACTGTCAACCAGTCGATAATCGACTCCTGACCATGTTCCCGTTGTGGCGAAGACAGGTGCCTGGCTTTCGCCATCCAGCACGCGAATTTCGAGCGTCGCCAGGAGCGGAAAGTAGGGACGGTATTCGATGACTCGGACCACCAGAATCTGATCCACAACAGGCGGCGTCGACACCATCAGCATGGGATTGGGCGGCAACTGGGCCGGCAGGGTGTCCTGTGCGTCCGAGAATGCGACCGTGATCACATCCGTTGCAGGACGCTCAGGAATTGCCGGTGGCTGCGCAGCACTCATTGAATGCGTTTGAAGAGTCGCGAGGGGCTCAACAGCCAGTGATCCGCCTGACAACTGAAGCTCACGCACGAGCACCGTTCCCAGCCGCGCGGCGAACTGCGAATGCACGGGATCAACGCCGCTTTGCATCGCCAGTCCGAGTTTCATTCCGGGCACTGCGGAGGCCAACAAAACGGTATTTGAACGTTTCGGCTTATCACTCAGAGGATTTGAAGTGAAACGAGAAGACACCGCTGGAGCACGCGGAGCACTCACCGAATCATGCAGACTACAGCCTTCCGCAAGCAAACCGCCAATGCCGATCAACCCGGCCACCAGGCTTCGAGGAAGCGATTTCAATGATGACGGACTGTTGCTCACAATGATGAACCTCGATTCCACTCAGACTTTATGCCCAATAACTTGTGCGTGGGTGCTTAGCCCGCTCAAGGCTACTCGACAGACGGTAAAAGTACGGCCATTTCTGCAGGACGTTTTGTTGTTCGCCGGGTGCTCTGTTGTGGCACTGGCGGCCGTACGGGCGGTTCCGACGTTTCGGGCGGAGTTACTTCATCTATGAACTGTGAGATCGAGTCAATGGACTGGATGAATTCGCGATGATTCTCTTCGGCTCGCTGTTTCAGAGCTTCATTTTCGTTTCGAAGCCGCATCTGTTCGACCGCCATATTAAGCATCGCCTGCCGGGTCACTTCCGTCGTATTCTGAAGCCCCGTCACCTTTGCTGTCATCTCTGCCATTTGCTGTTCACACTGCTGCAGCTTGACATCGACCACCGGCGCGGTCGACGCGTGCGCGGCAGGATCCGGATAAGAGCTTCCTGGGACCGGCGCCGGAACACAGTATTCGGGATCCATTCGTCCGGGAGCAGCCGAAGTGGACTCAGGAACAAGCTTCCAGCCAGGCGGAACCATGGTCACTACAGGGATCTGCGGGACCGCTGATTGAGCAACATTACCGGGCTGCGCGGGGGATGTGAGCGGAGGGACGTGCGGAACGGGCTGAGCCATCAACTGTGAAGTGAGTGTCGGAGTTGGCTGCGGCAGTTCGCTCACAGCAGGAGGAACGGCCGCCTGAGGTACTGGCATCGCGGTCAACGGAACCTGCGACGTCAACGGAGGGCCGGGAGCGGCGCAATCAGGCTTTGCGCAGTCTTTACCTGCAGCGCCTGTCTGCTGAGACTGCTGCGCAACATCGCCGATCATGGGCTTCAGCAGCACGCTTTTTGTGAAAGCGCAACCGCTCGATGACCACAGACAGAGCAAGCTCAGGAAAGTGCCGAGGGCTCGTCGTGCCGAATGATTGCGGAGAAAGGCAGACCGGGCATTGATGTGTAAGTGCTGGCCATCCATTGCGGAAATATCCGAAGAAAAAATTGCCACAGAAAACAACCGAAAGAAACTGTGTCGAGAACAACTCGCGGCATTTCAACGCTGGCCTGATGTCTCAACATGGGGCTCCGCAGATTCAGCCGCTGCCGGGGCACCATAGTTGCATTCCACCACCGTCACTTCACCGCAGCCACACTGCAGAATGATGGCCATCAGATCGCCGGTTTCCGGATCTGTCCGAACAGAAACAACCGCAGCCTCACCCGCACATCGCGCCTGCTGGCCCAGACGTACCGGAGAGTCACTGAAGCGAACCTGCTGGCTGGAAAGAACACGGCCTCGTGAAGCTAGTACTGCGCTCATAGGACTACTCTGAACTGAAAATGCTGTGTAAAGAAATTGTTTAATCGACCTGCAGCCGGCTGCTATTTGCTGCGTCGCTTGATGATCGACTTCAGCTGTAGTTCCGCGGCTGTCAGCAGTCGGGAAACTCTGGATTCCGACAGTCCAAGTACCTGTCCGATCTCCTTCATTCGCATATCGTCCACGTGATACATTGCGACCGCGAGACGCATTTTTTCCGGAAGCTGTTCGATCGCATCTGCCAGCAGTTTTCGTTCGTCATCGCAGTGTGAACCGGCATCGACCCGAGTTTCACGGCCTGCGGGAACCGGGAGTTCGCCGAGTTCGTCAGCCCAGTTTTCAGGGCGAGTCAGTCGCATTGCCGTCAGACAGTCTTCAACTTCGCGAATCGTGAGTTCGGTCGCTGCTGCCAGTTTTTCCGGCGTCAATGGCGGTGCCATATGGACTGAGACATCGCGAATGATCGCCCAGTTCTGAAGGATTGACTGAGGAACCGGACAGTTTCTTCGCAGTTCGTCAAGAATAGCGCCCCGGATCCGCTGATACGCAAAGGTAGTGAAGGCTGTCCCACGTTCCGGGTCGTATTGACCGGCCGCTTCGACCAGTCCCAGAATACCGGCGGATTCAAGGTTCTCGTGATCCACGTATTCCGGAAGAGATCCCAGCATCTTCCCCAGGATATGGCGCACGTACGAAAGATGTTCGAGGATCAAACGATCCCGAAAATCCATCGTGCAAACTTTATTGTAGGCTTTAACAGCGGAGTGCATGCGAGTGCTCATTAGATGATTTCGCAGTGTGGGATGCGTTTAACGATCTCAAATTCAGGCGCGAACCAAACGACGTTGTCAACTGGAACTGCGGTTGGCACCCGTATCTGCCATCGTCTGCAGGACTCTGACAAACATGCGAATACAGACCGCTGAAATAACAGCCGCAATGGCCGCTCGCATGACGATTTCCGCGGGTCCTACGCTTCGGGCGATTCCGATCAGAATGACAACGCAGCTGACCAGAAGCCCAAATGCGCGTCCCCATGGACGACGATCCAGAATGATTTCATGAATGTGCATAGATGTAAGACTCGTGATACTGATCGGCCTTCAGGAAAGTGCTCCAACACTTCGGCAGCAAAAAAAATTTGTCAGGCAGCCCCACGAATCTGCTGACTATCAGACGTCGCTTCCGGGCCAATAATGTCTTCCAACTGCAGCATGACTGCCGAGTCGATGATCAGATCGTTGGGCACTTCCTGATAAGCAATGACTCCGACGTCCGGCGTTGTTCTGGCCAGCAGGCGTTTCAACGGGCGACGAACCTTCTGATCGACGAGCAAAGCCAAAGGTTGCTGGCGGCGTTCTGAGTCCTTCGCCGCCTTGCCAACGGCTTCGATCAGGCGAGTTAACGGCCCGGCTCCCAGCGCCAACTGATCCTGGTGCAGTGACTGTCGCATGCGAGTGTCCAGTTTGGGTTCCATCGCAATGACTCGCAGCCGTCCGTCGGTCGCGCGGAAGCGTTCACAGACCAGGCGACCAAGGTCGACACGCACATGGTCGGTCAGCTCTTCGCTGGTCTTCGAATGAGGTGCATGATTGACGACAGACTCAAGGATCAGAGTAATGTCGGCCAAAGGAATACGATCCTCGGCCAGCTGAACAAGAACCTGATGCAGCGTTCCCATGCGAATCGTCTCCGGCTTAATCTCATCAACAATGGTAGGAGCAAATTCACGAGCCCGATCAAGCATCTGCTTGAGCGCCTCGCGTGTCAGAAGTTCATGGGCAAAGCGTTTCAAAACTTCCCCAAGGTGGGTAATCATCACACTCAATGGATCCACAACCGTGCAGCCTTGAATCTCGGCCAGACGGCGGCTTTCCGCATTAATCCAGCGTGCATTCAGGCCAAACGCCGGTTCGGTCGTCTGTTCGCCGCTGACCGTGACCTGACGGCCTTCCGGAAGAATGGCCAGCAGTTGTTCAGTTCGTAGTTCTCCGCCGGCCACTCGTCGCCCGGCGACCAGAACTCGATATTCTTCCGGCTGCAGGCCCGTCAGATTGCTGTTCACGCGGATCGGTGGAATCCACAATCCCTGCGACCGTGAAAATTCCCGCCGCAGTGCCGTGATGCGTTCTGACAAACCTTTGACGCGTTTGCTTTGAATAAACGGAACCAATCGAGCGCCCACTTCAACGACAGCACGATCAGTCAGCAGGAACTCGTCCAGATGACGCTCATCATCAGGTGCCGATGCCTTCTCAGGATCTGTTCCTTCAGGTGCCGTTTCTGTAACAACCGGCGGTGATTTTCGGCGGGCGATCATGACCATGCCAAGAGAGATGCCAAGAAATGGCAGCTTTGGAAGTCCGGGCATCATGGCGATCAGCCCCAGAATACCGGCACCGACCCAGATGGAACGTCGGGAAGTAAACAGCTGGCCGCCAATTTCATCACCCAGGCTGTCATCGGAGGTGGTCTTCGTGACCAGAATACCGGCGGTGGTCGCAATGACCAGAGCGGGAATCTGAGTGACCAGACCATCGCCCACGCTGAGGATCGAAAATGTTCGGACGGACTGCGCGAACGACATACCGTTCACCACGCCCATGATGATCCCACCAACGAGGTTAACTCCGGTGATGATCAGACCGGCGATCGCATCGCCGCGAACGAATTTACTGGCACCGTCCATCGCCCCGTAAAACTCTGTCTCGCGAGACAGTTCATCACGACGACGACGGGCTTCCTTATCGTTGATGCTGCCCGCATTCAGCTCGGCATCGATAGCCATCTGCTTCCCGGGCATCGCGTCCAGAGTAAATCGAGCTGAAACTTCTGCGATACGTCCGGCACCTTTGGTGATCACCATAAACTGAATGGTGACAAGGATCAGAAAGATCGTCAGACCGACGACCAGTTGTCCACCAACGACGTAGTTCCCGAAGGCCGTGACGATATGCCCTGCATCACCTTCCAGCAGAATCAGGCGTGTGGTGGCGACATTGAGCGACAGCCGGTACAGCGTGAGCAGAAGAAGAAGTGAAGGAAAGACAGTCAGTTCCAGAGCCCGCTTGGCGCTGAGAGTTACCAGCAGCAGCAACACGGTCGCCGCGAGATTGGCCGCGAGAAGCAGGTCCAGCAGCCATTGAGGCAGCGGCACCAGCATTACGACCAGGCCCACGATCATGCCGAATGAAAGCAGAGTTTCGCTCTGCTTCATCCAGTGCTTGGTGAGGGGTGTTCCTGGGAGTGCCGGCGTTGACATGGAATGACTGCAACCTGAATGGAGACTGGACCAGGAACCTGGAAACAGGATGGCCCGTTAACCGAACACGACATGATCTTCGGGTATTAGTGAAAACTCATACTCAGTACTCTGGCGATCAGCTGCCATCCGTCGACGAGCACAAACAACAGAATTTTGAACGGCGTTGAAATGACCATGGGCGGCATCATCATCATGCCGAGCGACATCAAAATGACGGACACGACGAGGTCGATCAGGATGAAAGGGATGTACAGACAAAAGCCCATGATGAAGGCGGTCTTCAGTTCGCTGATCACATAGGCCGGTACCAGAACCTGCATCGGTGTGTCCTGCGCGGTCTGAATGGTTGAGACTTTGGCCATGCGGGCAAACAGTGCGATGTCTGCTTTGCGAGTCTGCCGGATCATGAAATCATGGAGTGCTGCGGATCCATTTCTCCATGCGGTCTGGCCGTCGATCGTTTCGTCCAGATAAGGGCGAACGGCATCCTTTTCAATTGTGGTCAGCGTAGGGCCCATAACGAACATTGTCAGAAACAGTGATAAGCCAAGAATGACCTGGGTGGGTGGAATTTCCGTCGTGGACAAAGCGCGTCGTACAAACGACAGAACGATGACAATGCGCGTGAACGCCGTCATTGTGACAAGTGCGGCAGAGATCAGTGCCATCCCGCCCAGAAACAAGGCGACCTTGATCTGCGGCGAGAGTCCCTGAAATCCATCGGACTCAAAGATCTGTTGAATTGTTTGTGCGGAATCCATTCCGGCAGCCAGTTAAGAATGTGTTGGTGGGAAAGTGTCGCGGAGGTTGTGAAAATGAGGAGGGATTTGTCATTCGGTCGTCACCGAAAACTGAGGTCGATGTGCGGATGCCTGGTAGCGTTGACTCGCGTTGTCGCTTTCGGAAATCTCGCGTTCCATGTCCGAAAACTCGTCATGAAACGAAGAAGACGCGATGACCAGTTGCTTAATGCCGCCAGCGTCGGAAGCCACGAGGGCGCGATAGCCGGCCATTTCAATCAGTGAAACCGTTCGTCCCGGTCCAAGCGACAGTGTTTCCAGGACACGTGACCGCGCATTTGACGTTGGCAAAAGACCGCGTTGACGCTGATACCGGCGGACGCCCAGAGCGGCCAGACTGAACAGACAAAGAGCGATCACGATCCATGCGACGGCTCGCATAAGAACCTGCGTCGGGCTGGTTTCGATGGACACCTCAGCACCACGCTCGCCCAGCGGTTTTGCTGAGGCTGCGGAATCCGCAACAGGCTGCTCGCCCGTCAAATCAAGAAATACGCCGGGTGATTTTTCTGCGGTCGAGTGACTGGCCTTCGTGACCACAGCCGTTTGTTCAAACTCGGCTGCGTGCTCAGATGCACTGTCGGATGTGAACTTATTGCCTTGATCTTCATCGAGTGCTGGCTCGGGCTCAACGGCGGGCGTTGGACGAAGTGGCTCGGGACTTGAGTTCTCAGAATAACGGGTTGCCGGAGCTGACTGATAAGTCGCGCGACGCACGGGCGGGGCCGCTTCGGGGACAACGGCCGTCGAACTGGAAGAAAGCTGCGTGCGATCAGCGAAATTTTGTCGCGCCGACGCATCGGTCGAAGCACGGCTGACTTCAGAGGAGAACTGCGAGCCGTCGGGAGTCCCGGACGGAACTCGCTTTTCAGACCGTGTCTGCTGGGCGATCCGCTGCGCCAGCCTGGGGTCGATCCGTGATCCTGATTCCCGTGAAGAGGACTCAGAACGGTGAACCTGACTGGCTGTACCTGGACGCTGCTGGCCACTGGCCTGAGGAACGAACAGCACCACAACGGCAACGCCGCAAAAGAATCCGCACGCGTTCGACAGCCAGCGCGGATGCCGCTGGGCGAATCGAGAGAGCGTGGGATGGGATGACATTTCCGAAGGCTGCATGAAAGGTCTCGTCCGTGAGTCCCTGGTGATCCTGAAGTTCAAATTTCATTTGAGATTTCAAATCTGATATTTGAAATCTCAAAGGAATGGCTAACGCTTCATTGCTGACGAACGAGGCTGGTGGTCGCGGCCTTCGTCAGAACTGACAATTTCTGTAATGCGAACGGCAAATCGGTCGTCAATGACGACCACTTCGCCGCTTGCAATTCGCACTCCCTGAGCCATCACATCGACTGGCTCAGAGACGGCGCGGTTGAGTTCCACAACTGCGCCTTCACCCAATTTCAACAGTTCACCGATCGGCATGGTGACTCGACCAATCTCCACAGAGATTTCGATGCTCACTTCTGCAAATCGTTCCAGCGGCATTGCCGTGCTGGCTCGAGTACGCGACACCTGCGGAAACTCAACTGGATGTGCTTCTGGAACGGAGGGTTCTCCGCCTGGCATAATCTGGTCGAGCGCCGATTCGGTCGCTTCGAGGGTTTCGGCAGACGATTCGTTCACGCCTGTCTCCTCAGTCTTTCCGGGACGCCAAAATTCGGAACCCCTGTCGCTGCCCCAGCCGACAAGGGAAACCCAACCACTGTAGACGACCGGAAATCCTTGCTTCCAATGGACTTCCAGCCGACTGATCAAGTACTAATGTGTCACCCACAACCAGGCGATTCATTTCGCCCAGCGTCAGTGTTGCCTTCCCCAGTCCGACCGTCATCGTGATCGGCAGGCCTTCTGCCAGTGCTCGCATCTGAGGCGACACGTTTTGATCGGCGGTTGAGGGAATGGCTGTTTCGTGGATCCCGATGGAGGCCAGACCTGCCTGCGGCATCAACATCACAAATGTTTCTTCGCCAACGGATGTCGTAACAACCACGACAACTCGGACCAGATTCTCACGCGGCTGGAAGATGCGGCTTCTCAGCGGACGTACGATGACCTGATCAAGCTCCACTGGCAGAGGAGTCACTTCAGGCCAGCCCTGACTTAAAGCACGAGCAATTTCGCCGAACAGCAGTTCGACCAGTGACAGTTCAGCCGCTGTGAGCGCTCGCTGTTCGGGCCATGTCTCACCCAGCGTTCCCAGCATTTCACTGACAAGCGTCAGAACAATGCGATTGGAGAAGGCGACCATGCTGTCAAATTTTTCAGGCCCGATCTTCAGAAGGGCAGCGTAACCCGGGTCCGGAAGAGCCTGCTGAGCCTTTTGAGCAATCGAAGAATCAATTCTTGCCGGCTGCAGTGTGATCCGTTCTCCTGCCAATGCCTGCCAGTATTCCTGGAGCATCGAAGTGGACGTTGCGTTCCATGAAGACAGCGCGCGATTCGCCGTGCCTGCCAGTCGGCGCGGTGCAGTGAAGTCTACGCTTGTAAGGTTATCTTGATTGGTCATTGAACGTTGAATTCTTCAAACAGAACGTCGTAGATCTGGTCGTAGCCGTCAGGACAAAGAACACTGTTGAAGTGATCGCGAATTTCGCGACGCAGCCGGTTCTGTCCCGCCGCGCCCCGAATATCTTCCAGGTCAAGGTCCGAGATTTTACTGAGCAGCCAGTTGCGAAGCAGAATACTTTTCGCCTCCACTCGTTTCTTGAAATCTTCTTCCACAGCCTTTGGGATCTGCATCGTGATGGCGACTCGAAGGTACCGTGACATTCGGCCTTCATCGAGATTCACCACGATGCCCTGATCTTTACCCGGGGCAGCGAAGGGAACGAAGACAGTTTCTTCTTCCTTAGGCAGTGTGAATGCTTTAACCTTCTTTTGTTTCTTTGTCGAGGTGCTGTAGCCAGCGGCAGCATTTGCCGGTGCTTCAGCATGATCACTGCCAGCTTCTTCAGAAGCGTGGTCTGCTTCTTCGTCACCAGCTTTGTGCGGTGGGCTCGCAAGCATGAATGGCATTGCGCTCCCCAGCCCTGCGCTGATCACGCCTACCGCAATCCATGGCACCAGACCGGCAGCAGAAGATTTTCCCTGGCCTTCTGCGGGTGCTGCTGCATCGTGTTTTGCTGGATCTGACATAACAACAACTCATCTTATGACTGTTTGCAGTTTGTCGGTTCGTTACCGTCGAACTCGTACTTACCCTTCAAACAAAGCAGCGCATGGCCGACATGACGGCTGACAACTGCCCGTGTCTCATCAATCGACCATTGTTCCCGGACGACGTAGCGGATTTGCCGGTCAGGTAAAATATGACGTCAGCTGTAATGCGATTCATGAAGGATGCACTCCACTGGACCAGTGGTGAAACCCCGTATCAGAGTACAACACATTACGAACGAGGGTAAACACGCAACAATGCTTCACGCAGAGACAATGGAGACCCGGGGCAAGGATGACACTGACAATTTTGCCTGTTAGCATTCTAATCCTGCCGTCCTTCGTTGCCTTACCGTCTTAATGCCGCACCGCAAGTCGAGAGCTCACTATGTCTGCGTTTCGAAGACACATCCCTGTGACTGCGACCGAAACTCGTGAGTCGCAGGGCGCTAGCCGCGGGTTGGTCGCCCGCAAAAAAGCGGCGGCTACCGCCTTGTCGCTGACGGTGAAAACACAAATCGAGTACCATTGGCCGCTGCCATGGATATGGTGTAGTCTGATGACGTTTTGCTTCGGCTTCTGCGGCCCATTGTCTGCCCAGGAATCTCTTGCGCCGCACGCGCCGGTGGATTTCAATCGCGACATCCGGCCGATCTTGTCCAACCACTGCTTTCAGTGTCACGGGGCTGATGCCGAAGCGCGCGCAGCGGATCTGCGGCTGGATGATCGCGGGGTAGCTGTAGCGCACGGAGCCATCAATCCGGATGCACCGACCAGCAGTAAGCTGCTCGCGCGGATAACTTCCCCGGAGCCTGGCGAAGTTATGCCGCCACCAGAAGCCAACAAGCCATTGACCAGCCAGCAGATTCAATTGCTGCAGCGCTGGGTTTCGGAAGGGGCCGAGTATCAGGAGCACTGGGCCTTTCGTCCGATCCGCAATTCGCCGGTGCCGCAAGTCGGCGATCGATCCTCGGTTCGTAACGAGATCGATGCTTTCATTCTTCAGCGTCTACAGCAATCACGGCTGTCTCCGGCGGTGGAAGCTGACCGTGCAACGCTGATTCGACGTGCATCGCAGGATGTCATTGGGCTTCTGCCGACGATCGAAGAAGCGGACACGTTTATCAACGACACTTCGCCGGACGCATGGGAAAAACTCGTGGACCGGCTGTTGCAAAGTCCTCATTACGGAGAACGCTGGGGACGACACTGGCTGGATCAGGCACGCTATGCAGATTCCAACGGCTACACAATCGACGGACCGCGCACCATGTGGCCGTGGCGCGACTGGGTCATTGCAGCCCTGAATCGTGACATGCCTTTCGACGAATTCACCATCGAACAACTGGCCGGCGATCTTATGCCGAATGCGACGAAGGCTCAGCGGGTTGCTTCCGCCTTCCATCGCAATACGATGATCAACGAAGAAGGCGGCGTGAAGCCCGACCAATACCGACACGAAGCTTTGATCGATCGAGTCAACACCACGGGGGCCGTCTGGATGGGTCTGACTGTCGGATGCGCTCAATGCCATACTCATAAATTCGATCCGATCACGCACGATGAATTTTATCGGCTGTATGCGTTCTTCAACGGAACTGCCGATGCCAACAGTGTCGGCGAAACCGTTGAAGTGCGTGCGCAGGAAATGTTTGGCTGGAGCGATGCACAGCTGAGCCAGTTGCAGGAACTACAGAATCTGAAAAAGGAAAAAGCGGATTTGGAAAAGAACTCGCCCGACCAGCCGAATCTTTCGGCTCTCGCATGGAACTGGCAGGCGGCAAAGGTTTCTGCTGTACGAGCGTCAGGCAGCCTCATTCTGAAGATCAATGAAGACAGTTCATTGCTGGTGAAGCCGCTGGCAACGGCCAACGATACTCTTTCTATCACCTTTTCAAGACCTGATGTCCTGGACACAACTGCGGCCGTGACGGCCATTCGTCTTCGCACGCTGACGGACAGCAGCCTACCTTCGGGCGGCCCCGGAACAGCCAGCAATGGCAATTTTGTGCTGACGGATATCGCGTTGAAAGCGGGCAGTACAGAAAAGCGATTTGAAAGAGCCTGGGCGGATCACAGTCAGCCCAAGTATCCGGTAGCTGATGCCATTGATGATCTGGCGACCACTGGCTGGGCCATTAACGTTGATGCTCAGCAGGCGGAGCAAGGCGTGAAAATGAATGCACCTCACGATGCCATTTTTCTGACCAGTGAACCGATCACTTTTGTCGACAATTTGCTGACCGTGGTGATGAAACATGATCTGAACAAGAACTACCTGGTCGGCCACTTTGCAATCGATTTCTCCACGGCCGCGCCCGACATGAACGACCAGGGTTCAAAGTCGGCCGAGCGACTGACGCAGATCAAACAGCGGATCAAAGAACTTGAAACCTTGCTGCCGGCCAAAGGAGATCCTGTGAAGCAGATGGTGATGAAGGAACTGGAAACGCCGCCGGAAACTTTTGTGCTCAAGCGGGGCGATTTCCTTCATCCTGATAAAGAACATGGCCGCCTGTTGCCCGGAGTTCCGGCCGCGGTCAATTTGTCCGCGCCGCAGCAGGCTTTTTCCAGCCGCCTGGATCTGGCTCGCTGGTTGGTCTCAGTCGATAATCCGCTGACAGCGCGCGTGACGGTGAACCGAGTCTGGGCGAAGTATTTCGGACGTGGTCTGGTCGAAACAGAAAATGACTTCGGCTTCCAGGGAACACCGCCGACGCATCCGGAACTGCTCGACTGGCTGGCGGCCAACTTTATGCAACACGGCTGGTCGATGAAGCATTTGCATCGCACCATTTTGAATTCCGCCACATATCGACAAAGCTCCGCGTTAACCGACGATCCACAGGGTACGGCCGCAGCAATGGCTGATCCCGATAACTATCTGCTGACTCGACAGACTCGTTTTCGCGTGGAAGCGGAGATCGTGCGGGATCTGGCCGTCGTGGCAAGCGGCCTGTTTGCTCCTGCAGTAGGCGGCCCGGGAGTTCATCTTCCGCAGCCAGAAGGCATTTACGATTTTACGCAGAACAAAAAAGACTGGCCCACGGCCGTTGGACCTGATCGTTATCGACGCACGATGTACACGATGTTTTATCGCAGTGCCCCGTATCCCTTGCTGTCCACATTTGATGCGCCAGACTTCAGCACCGTTTGCACTCGGCGAGTTCGTTCCAATACTCCGCTGCAGTCTCTGACCGTGGCAAATGATGTGGTCTTCACCGAACTGGCCGAAGGCCTGGCTCGCCGGACCCTCACCAACGCCGAACTGACAACCGATGAAGCCCGTTGCAGCCACATGTTTCGCGTCTGTCTGACTCGTTCACCGGCCCCGCAGGAAATCGACGTGCTGCTGGATTTCTTCAGCCGTGAACTGTCTCGCTTTCAGTCAGCACCTGAGGAAGCGGCCAGATTTGTGAAGCCTGAAGAATCAGACCGTGCGACGGAAACGCTGGCCGCCTGGACCAGCGTAGCGCGGGCTCTGTTCAATACCGATGAATTCCTGATGCGAAATTAGTCAACAGAATTCGATCCCGTGGCCTCGTGTTTTTGTCCGATGTCAAAGGAGGTCTCCTTGATTCGTGCGATCGTAATCGTGGCGATTCTGTTCGTCGTTCTTCCTTCCAGTCTGTGGGCTCAGGACACATCCAGCTCAACCGCGGTCGACGAACTGAACGCGTGGCTGAACGATCGGCCGCTGAATGACGAAACGCTTCAATCCCTCGAGCGTCAGCCGTTTGCATCGGTGGCAATAACAAAGGACGACTGTCAACGGGCTCAGGACCTTCTGTGGGAAGCTCGTACAGAATTCCTTCGGAAGGATCGCGCTCCCGAAATGACAGCGCGCCAGCTTGTCATCGGGGATCTGAACATGCCGTTCTGGTACACAACTTTTGGCGACGCGCCTCCGGAAGGACGAAGCCTGTATATTTCGATGCATGGCGGGGGCGGTGCGCCAGCAACGGTTAACGATCAGCAGTACGAAAATCAAAAGAAACTCTACAAGCCGAGTGAGGGCGTGTATCTGGTTCCGCGTGCCCCAACGAATACGTGGGACCTGTGGCATCAGAGTCATATTGATTCGTTCTTCGAACGCTTGATCACAAACATGATTGTGTTTGAGAATGTGAACCCGGATCGCGTTTACATCATGGGCTACTCGGCTGGCGGGGATGGCGTCTATCAACTGGCTCCGCGAATGGCCGATCAACTGGCTGCCGCGGCCATGATGGCCGGGCACCCTAATGAGACCCGCCCTGAAGGTCTTCGCAATATCGGCTTCACGATTCACATGGGGGCCAACGATGCGGCCTACAACCGAAATCGCCTGGCGGCTGAATGGAGCGAAAAGTTGAATGCGTTGCAGGCCGCCGATCCGGATGGCTATCAACATACAGTGACCATTCATGAGGGCATGGGCCACTGGATGAATCTGCAGGATTCAGTCGCCGTTCCATGGATGGCCAAATTCCGCCGCAATGTATGGCCCCAGAAAATTGTCTGGGTGCAGGACGATGTTCTGCATTCACACTTCTATTGGCTGAAGGTCGCGGCAGACTCCGCAAAAGCCGGCGACGAAACGATTGCGACCAGCGATGCCAACACTCTGCGCATTGAAAAGTCATCGGCGAAGCAGTTGACGATTCGCCTGAGCGATCATCTGCTGGATCTCGATTTGCCAGTCACGGTTATTCGACCGGATGCACGTGAGTCCCAGCATTCGGTGAGCCGCACGATCGGCTCAATGGCCGCATCGCTGGCCGAGCGGCACGATGCTCCGGGGATCAGCACAGCCACAATTTCCATCGACGTTGTTCAGTAGTTCGGTTTCATCGGAGGCAGTCTCATGACAGACACGGATCGAATTCCGACTCAGGTCGGACGAAGAGCATTCCGCCCGAAGAACTGGAATGGCTCAAGGCAGATCTCGAGCAGACTCAGCGGCCTGTCGTTGTGTTCGCTCATCAGCGACTGGCTGTCAGCGACAATCATGGTGTGAAAAACTGTCCGGCCGTGCGGCAGATTCTGGAATCCTCCGGCAAAGTGCTGGCCGTGTTTCAGGGGCACAGCCATCAGAACGATCTGACGGAGATCAATGAAATCCACTATTGCACTCTGGTCGCCATGGTGGAAGGCAGCGGCGCCGCAAACAACGGCTATTCCGTCATGGAAGTCTCCAGCGACCGATCAATCCGCGTCACCGGATTCTGCAATCAAAAAGCCTACGACTGGTCGCTAGCTTAACGACTGGATCGCACTGATGGCAGATTCACGTGGAGGGCGACTGCGAACGATTTTCAATTTGCATCCCGTGGCGGAGCTTCGGCACGAGGTAACGGAACGCCTCTCAGGAGGACTCATGGTTGTCATCCTGAGCAAAGCAACACCAAATTCTGTCATCCTGAGCAAAGCAACGCGCCGCGAAGGATTCCGCGTTACGCAGGCCCGTGGGCGAATTTCTTCGCTAATCGCTCAGAATGACAAACTGATTCGCTCAAAGGGACAAACCAATGCCCTCAAATTCGGGAGCTGAAGATTCTCGCCCTGGACACAGCAGAACCACCAGATGAATGCTATTATGGTGCCCGCGTTGTGGGTAGCATCCCAAGGCCAGCGCACACTTAAGTACCTTTGATACCAAGGACTTCCATCAGGAAGTCATCATTCCAACCACAGATTCTGCGTTTCATGGCGAGGCTTTCTTTGCCAGGATGTTGCTTCAGCAGAGATAA
>Ga0209702_10001014_pt1 | contig 56939 bp, 43 predicted proteins | sample FRY01_FD_187210 | JGI IMG/M metagenome (GOLD analysis project Ga0209702, IMG submission 187210) | Freshwater microbial communities from Lake Fryxell liftoff mats and glacier meltwater in Antarctica - FRY-01 (SPAdes) (version 2) | ecosystem: Environmental > Aquatic > Freshwater > Ice > Glacier...
GTCCATTACAAAAATAGGTGGAAAAACGCTGTTATCTTGCCAAACAATTGCATCTTTATCTACACCAGAGCCAGCAGGAACATTGATACATCTGAAGGATTGGAAAGACCCCACCCTTAATGTTGGAGATTTTATCAAATTATCTAAGGTAATTAATCCTGCTTTTTGACAAAATGTGTTTGTTTTTAATTCGACTGTTGGATTTGGGCTTAATCTAACATTTTTACATTCTCTGTTTACACACCCATTGATGTCTTTGTATTCATAACAAATAATATCTATTAATCCTGTTCTTGGCACTTGGTCGTTTCTTACATGTCTTGGAAAATCCCAAATGTAAGTGTTTCCTGAAATAGGACCTGTAATCCAACTTGGTACTTTGTTTTGATAAAATTTTATTTTGGTTTTATCTGTAACAATAGTTTTACCTTTGGTTTCTCTGACTGTTAAATTAGCCCCAAAAGTAAGGTTGACAGCACCCTCTTCAAAACAATGGGGCGGTATGAAGAACCCATTAAAGATTGGCAATGGATTGACTATTAAATTAAAGGTGTCTTTATTTTCGCAAGTAACGCCTCCTTGGGTTACACGCAAATACATCTCATAATTCCTTGTTGTTTCTGCTGTTATTCTTACTTTAAATGCACTGTCGTTGGCTGCTATTGTGCCTGTGTTTAAATCGCGCCATGTTATTTGACGGCTAAAGCCCAAAGGTCTGCGCTTGCCCGATACTTTTAAAGTGTCGTTGATGCAAATTTCTCTGTTCGGTTTGGCGATTGCTATTACGGTATCGTTTACAAAGAAGTTCATTGTATCGTTGGCAAAACATCTATATATACTATCCTGAACCCTAACAGAATATCTACCTGCTACATTAATATCAATAGTTCTGCTGAGGTCGCCTGTGTTCCAAATATACATTAGACTGTCTGCATTTTGGGCATCTAATGTAACCATATCATAAGTGCAAATTCTTCTATCTGGACCAATGTTCACAACTGGGTTTTTTATGTATTTAATTAAAATGGTATCGTAATCAATACATTTATTTTTGTCCGTTAAGCGCAAGGTAATTCTTGTATTAGCGACTGGCGTAATTTTTATTTTATTGAATGTATCCAATGGATTAACGGTACCTGACGGAACCTCCCATTGGTATTTGTATCTTGGAATACCGTTGGTAATAATTGGCATCAATTCAATGCTTTGACCAGCACACACAAAAGTGTCTTTATCAAATGCCAACTGAACATCCAAAACGGGTGGAATGATAATGGTATCAGTGTATATTAAAGGGCAATTAAAGGGTGGATTGTTTATTTCATGCTCTACAATATATTTGCCACCGTATTGAAACTTAAAGCTATCTTTTTTTGCAGCAGAAAATTTAAATATACGGCCACTATTTGTGCTGTCTCTAATTGTAAATTTATAACGATAGTTGTTTTTATTAAAATTGACGGTATCTATTGGAAATGCTTCAAATTTTAGCTTTCCACATTCTAAAAGGTCGTATTTACGGGTCGATCTTGCGATTGGCCTAACCAAAATATTGAACCCTTTAATTGTTGTTGCAGGCCTTGGGCAGGCATCATCTTTAGCACTAGCTGTAAAAGTATAGGCTTGATTTCTTGCATCTCCTATGCTTGGCGTCCAGCAAAATTCTGCATCTTTTTCTCTATCCTTTGGATTTAAAATTTTGAATGTAGCACCAGGGATGGCATTATTCCATGTCAATTGAATTGTATCAGGCCTTGTTTGATTTGGGGAAAACATTTCATCTCTAGACTTTATTGTAATACAAATTTTAGTGCCTTCACAAACACTATGCCTGTTGAGTCCCTCTATTGTAGGCGGATTATTGTCACCACATTGAACAATTGTTACATAAATATCTCTTCGAGTAAAACTAATTTCGCGCATTTTTTTGGTGGCACTGTCTTTTCTGTATTCCCTAATTAAAATTGCCACAGGACCAGACTCATCGCATTTTATTGGTGTAAAAATCATATCCCCCGTTTCTTTATCAAAATAAAATCCTCTCGGAGGTTTTGCACTTGGAACAGGTCGGCAATTAACAACAGCAGGATTTGGAGGGCAAAATGGTGTGAAAGGAATATTTTTATTTAATGGGCTAACCCAATTAACAGGTGAAAATGTTGCGCTCAAAGGCTCAGCCAATTCATAAGACAAAGAGTCTGCTTTTTCAGGGTCAAAAATCCCATTGTTGAATGTAAATGGTTGATTGCAACAAACAAACGCCATTGGGATGTTTGAAAGAACTGGTGAATTATTGCCTTTCTTTTTTATTTGACAAAGATTCATCATTGCTTCTCCGCCATAAGTTGTTGTTGTTGTTGTTGTTCCAACCAAACCCCATGGCTGAGCAACCCTAAACATTATTTCGCAGCAATTTCCATTAATAAAGTTATTGTATGGACTTTGAGAAAAATCGATGGTATCGTCAAAAATATGTTCTTCTATTCCAAAACGAGAACCGCCATAACCATTGTTTTGACATGGTGGCTGACCGCTACTGCATACAGGGGTAATATCTCTGATACTTGTGCGTGGCGGCACTCGGGTATAATTATAAGAACCGCAAGACAATGTGAACTTTGGCATAATTCCTAATGCACAAATACATTGGTGATAAAGGATATATTTAATATGGTACTTATAACCACCCATGTGCCTGAATTGAATATCGGAACCATTAATTACATCGCAAGCTGATGCAATCTTCGCAAAAAGAAAGAGCGACAAAAAAAATAGTAATTTTATTTTCATGATTGTTTATTTAAGACACATTATACAATTAAATAGTTGCTCCGAATATATAAAAATATTTTTAAATAAAAAAAAATAACGAAAAAACAAAGAGAATAAATTTAAATGCAACTATAAACCAAAAGAAAGTCGTTGATTAACAGATAATTAATTGAAAATATTTGTGGGGGATTAAACTTTTTTATTTTACCAAAATAGCCGTCTAACGCTTTGTAAATTGATAAATCATGTTTAAAATCCACTTCTTTTTTACTCCATATTTTAAATAAAACCTCTTTTGCCCCCCAAATAAAATGTGAATTTAAAATAAAATTATCTTTCGTTAAAATACAATCATCAAAATTTGTAAATTTAGGTGCGAGCTTTATGATTTGAGGTCTTTGCTGTTCAATATCAATTCCAACTGGTTTTCCATCTAAATCAATAATACACGCAATCATGGATTTAGAATGACTGAAAGATACACTTATTTTAGAATTTAGAATTTCGGGCTTTCCATCATTATTATAATATAAGTTGGAATGCAAGTTTTCTCCTTCTATCAAATCTAACAAATAGGCGGCAGCCATTTTTTCCAATTGTCGCTTTAAACTTGTGTTAAACTCAAAATTAATTCTGATTTTTTGTTCAAAAAAAACCAATGGTTCTGTAATCTCCCAAACAGCAATTTTTTGGCATTTACTCAGTTCTTTATAAAAAACAAGTGGCACTCAATAAATATATTTAAACGATTTTGATAATCTCGCGTTTGTCTTTTTTCTTCATTTTTGAAGGCACACAATCGGCTATTAAATCACTCAATGTTTTAATCAGCTTCTTTTTGACAATGTTTCTGTGGGTAAAAATACTAATTTCCCTAATAGGCGCAGGTGATTTAAAATATCGAACCAAATCCATCTGATCATCACTCATATCCATAATTGCTAATTCAGGCAAAATTGTAACTCCACTGCCTTGTTCAACAATTCGTTTTAAGGTTTCGACACTCCCTGTTTGATATTCAAGCCTAGCATTTATGGTGTCTTTTTTCCTTTCTCCGCAAATATTTAAAACTTGATTGCGCATACAATGCCCTTCATTCAGCAACCACATTTCTTTTAAGTCTAAATCGCTGCCTTTAATTGTATTTTTTGAGAATAATTTATTAGTTTTTGAAACATAAGAGACAAATTCTTCAAAATACAAAAGATTGTCAGTCAAGCTTTTATCTTTTATTGGAGAAGCCATAATCGCACAATCTATTAAATCATTTTTTAAATGATGAATACACATTTCAGTTGTTAATTCATTGACAATTAGGTTAACTTCAGGATATTTTTTCAGAAATATAAGTAAAAATCGAGGAATTAAATAAGGAGCAACTGTTGGAATAATCCCAATTCTTAAATCCCCTTTTATGATTCCTTTCTCATCTTGCACCAATTCAATGATTTTACTGTATTCTAAAAGCACATTTTTGGCTTGATTTATGATTGTTTCGCCAATTACGGTAGGCACAACAGGCTGTTTACTTCTATCAAAAATTTTTACACCAAGTTCATCTTCCAATTTTTGAATTTGCATGCTTAAAGTTGGCTGCGTAACAGAGCAACTTTCTGCAGCATTAACAAAATTCCTATTCAGGTCGAGCGCTATTATATATTCAAGTTGCGTGATTGTCATTCGAAATTAATAATTACTTGATTTTTATCAACGGCTTGTTTTTCAATCACTAAAACATTTTTAATAACACCATCAATTGGTGATTTAATAATATTTTCCATTTTCATGGCTTCAAGAATCAAAATGGCATCCCCTTTTTTAACTTCTTGATTTTCGATTACTTTTATGCTTAAGACCAAACCCGGCATTGGTGCTTTTATTTGGCTAATTTTGGGTTTACTCACAATATCTAAACCCATACTTTTCAGCAATAAATCAAATCTGTCTTTAATTTCCACTTGATAGGTTCTTCCATCAAAACCAATTGAAACCACTTTCGTTTCTTGATCAATTTTCAAAATCTCAAAATAATAAGACTTTTTATTGTGAAACACATGAAAATATTTGCCATTTTCTATAGAAAGCACATCTAAATTAACCTTAACTCCATCTAAAAGAAAAGCATTGTTTTGTGTCTCTATTTCATAGGATTGATTGTTTACGATGGCTTTTAACATTGAGGCAAATTTATAATATTATTGTTTTTTTACAACTAGTTTCACCACAATGTTTTCAACACATAAAAAATAAACACCATCGGCAAGTTCTGATGTATTAATTTGAGTTTCGTCATTAGCAACTTTTTGATGCAAAACTATTTGGCCTAAACTATTTTTAATTATTAATGTATTGCCATTTTCTCCCAAACCCGAAACTAATACTAATCCTGAACTTGGGTTAGGATAAACCTTAATTTTGCTTAATTGAAAACTACTAACAGACACCTTTTTTCCAATATAAAATATTAATTTCTTGTCATTATTAAGAGGCAATTGGTCTAAACTTGATTTAACCCAAGATTTTGCCTCATATTTACCAATATCAGCTTTGTTAAACTTGAACAGCAAATTAAATTCAGAACCTAGTGTTTCCCCTAACAAAACACTCTTTTGAAGGCTATCAAAATACACAATTAAATCATTGTTGTTTATGGTGTCTTTTTTAATAATTTCAAAATAGGCTTTTACTGTTTGGGTTTGTCTTCCGTTATTTTTAATCGTAATTTCTGGCAAAATATCAGGACTAGCGTCAGAATAAACCTTTGCCTCCATTTTATTAATCACCAAAAGCTCAAGATCATTTTTTAACAAAAACTGGCTAAAACCACTAATATTGTTATTTGTTGCAATTTGATCATTTGGACAAAAAGCAATTGCATTAATCCTTATGTTTCTTTCAACTAGTTGAATTCCCATTTTTGGAAAGGTTAAAATAAGAGAAGAATTAACACTGAAATTAGTGTCAATATCTTTTGAATAAAGCAAAACATTGGTTAGATTGTCAAATATTTTTAAACTTATAGTAAAATTACTTGTAATTAACTTATTACCTATATTTTTCAAACTTATTTGTGGCGTAATTTCGTCAATTCCCACCAAAAGTGTGTCGCTATTTAAAGGATATAAAATGGATGTTAATTCCAAGTCAAATTGTTTGAATGCAATATAATTAACAATAAATGTGTCATTAGATCTTACAAAATCTTGCGGCAAGTCAATATAAGCTAGTACTTTTAAATTGCCTAATGTATTGATTTTAAATGTGCTATCAAATTCAACCTGTTTTGTTTCTCCAATTCCGATTGTTGTATTTTTAGTGTTTGAATAAACTAGATTTTGTCCATCAAAAACTGAGAAGGTAACAGGAAACAATGTGCTTTGGGCGTTGTAACCTAAATTTTTTATTGTTACGATAGGTTTGTAAGTATTATCAAGGGTTAAACTATCGCTATTGGATGGAGAAATTGCTGTAATGGCAATATCATCGGGCAGGCCAACAGAAAAATTAGAATAAAGCGTGTCATTGGTTTTCAGTTGATCTAAATCAAGAGATGTAAAACTTTTTAATTTATAATATCCATCTTGCGTTGGCAAAAAATTCTTAAATAAAACATTAGAATTGGTGTTGCGATAAGAATTGGTAGTTGAAGAATCTTTATAAATTAAACTATCCGAAAAGAATATTTCACAATGCACTGTGAAAATATCATTGACATTTTGATCACCAAAATTCTTAACAATTACCTCTGGCTTTTTGGAAGCAATCGGCCTTGTTAATATTTGATTTTTTGAAGGATAAGTTGAAGAAGAAACCCCCACATCAAAAGACCTAACAACATTAAAAGTGCGTCTGACTGTGTCATTTTTTCTGTCGATATCATCAACAAAATTTGTGTATGCTGTGAAAAAATATTTTCCTCTTACAGAACATGGAAATGGGTCAAAAAATGCTAATACACTATTTAAAGGGACCAAAGAAAAAGTTTTCGTTTTTATATAAACAATGTTTTTAAGGGAATCTCTTATTTCCACACGAACATTAAAGTTATTGACATTGTCCAATCCATAATTTTGTACAAATACGGTTGGATAAATAGTGTCAACAAATTGCTCGTAATCTACACCCGAAGATGGATCAAAAATTGTGCCCAAACCAACATCCTTATATTTAGCAACAACAATGGTTTTTTTCAGCGTATCGTTGTCTTTAATCTGGTCGGTGCTTAATCTTGTAAAAACTAAAAAGTCGTAATTCCCAGCAATAGTTGGCAAAAAAGTTGAATCGAAAGTTATAGTTTTTATACCACCGCTGTAAAGCGTATCTTGCCTATTTGATGAATAAAATAAAATATTATTTCTTCTAACCTCCATGCGCGATGTAAATGCGATGGTTTGATTATTCGCACCGTAGTTTAGGATTCTTACTTTTGGCGCAATCGTTTTTGTTTTAGTAAGGTCAATGGTGTCTTTGGGAACAATAAGGGCAACTGGCGAAACATCATTTAGGGCTTGAATTCTTGGTTCGATAACGAATTTGAAAGGTGCGCCAGGGGCAAAGTCTGTCCAAGTATTAGAATTTAAACCAGCATACAAAAAGGTTTTTGACCTAACAGGATTTTCTGGCTGATAACCAAAACCGACATTAACTAAACCCAATTGCATAACACCGACAAAAAAACTACCATTAACTTTTACAGGAGGCAATACTGGAGCAACAAAATTTGTATTTGTGCGCAATGTGTCCGACTGATATATCAAAGTATTTGGCAAACCTGTTAAAGAATCAACGCTCCAAATCCCCAATTTGAATGGCAAATTTCTCCCAACAAAGGCAACACTAATTTGATTAATAGCTTTGGGGGAATTTGTAAAAAACTTTGCAACAAACTGCCCTGTGCTGCCATTAAATCCTATTCCTCCTGCAATTGGCTGCGTGATATCTCTATATGAATAAACAAAATCTGTTGCTTGCCTAACAATAGACTTTAAATTATTGGCGGCATCATCGTCTTTTTTAATAAATACTTCAATTGTATCTATTCCAACATTGCTTGGAAAAAGCAGAGGCAAATTGATTAATTTTTGCTCGGATAATTTAAAAGAATACAAAGCAGAATCCATCAAATTATTGGCACCTTTGCTTTTTATAATAATTTTTAGATTATTAATGGCATTTTTTCCAACATTGCGCACCAATGCTTTTAGAGTATCTGGATTTCCAATAGGTACAGGAATTTTTCCATAACTATAAATCATGTCAACAGATGCATCAATGGCATTTCTTGGATAACCTATTCTAATACTTGGATGATTGGCCGAAGAACTATTTGTGGAGTCGGGCATTGTAGAGTTGATTAATCTAATAAATTTTGATTGGTTGTTACTATTATAAGCAGATATTGAAGATCCATTTTCATAAGACCAAAAAATGCTACCCGGTTGAGCAGAGGCTTGATAATATTCTACTAAAATTTCTAAATTTTGCCCAAATATAGAATCATAGACATACTTGGTATTAAGCAAAAAGTTTTTCCAACCAGTGGAACTGTCTATTGTAGAAATGGGATTGCTATTGTATACTAATTTCATTCCTGTGGCATTTGTTTGCGCATTCCAAAACACTCTTCTATTTCCATAATCGGAATTAACGGTGTTTCGCATATAAATTTTCAGACTACATGTGCCACTTATTCTACCTGCATTTCCGTTTCTTAAAAATGAGAGTGAACTAATGGTGTCACCGTGTTTAATTTGAAACAAAAGAGAGGAAGGAAATATATAAGCATATCGAGAATGTGCTCCTGCATCAGGAGAAGTCATCATTGGTCCACCTAAATTTGAACCAGTAATACTTCCATTGCCAATTGTAATTGATTGCGCATTTACTTTAAAAGCCCATAAAACAATAAATAGAAGAAAGAATTTAAAAAAGTAGTTTATTTTCATAATTTACAAATATTGTGTAAAAATATAAAAAAGGATTGATATAAAAAATTTTTAATTAATTTTTTTTCTAAAAATGACAGCAAAATGACAATCTTCAATTATTTCTTTTTTGCAAAACATCAAACAATTGCATAAAACCTTGTCTTGCGGTAAGATCCATTTCAATATACTGTAAAATTTTCAATGCTTTTAATTCACATTGTTTTTTCATCTCCAACAAATAATTTTTACTACCCGATATTTCAAATAAATGTTTCACTTTTTCTATTTTATCTTCCTGATTTTCATCTTTATTCCTATATAAATAAATTAAATTTAATTTGTCCGAATTGCTTAAATTTTGCAGTGCATGCAAGAATAAGATTGTTTTTTTATTTTCTAATATGTCACCTCCTACTTGTTTTCCAATGGATTTGAATGTTCCAAAACAATCTAAAAAATCGTCTTGCAACTGAAACGCTAATCCTAACTGAATCCCAAATTCATAAAATTTTTTGCTTATCTCTAGATTTGCGCCAGCTGCCATTGCGCCCATTTTTAGAGCACAAGCAGGCAAAACAGCCGTTTTATATTCAATCATTTTTAAATAATCGAGCTCGCTAATTTCTGTTAAATTGGGCAAATCCATGTCCATTTGCTGTCCTTCGCAAACGGCAAATGCCATGGAAGAAAATTCCTTTAACAATTCAATTTTATTTTCAAAACTGGTGTTTAAAATCAATTCGTAACATTTGATAAGTAAATTATCGCCTGCTAAAATTGCCGTTGGCATGTCCCATTTTTCATGCACTGTTTTTAGTCCCCTGCGAAAAGGGGCATTGTCCATTATATCGTCATGAACCAATGAAAAGTTATGAAAAGTTTCTATTGATAACGCTAAATTCAACGCATCGTTTTCAATTTTTCCACCTTGCGAAAAATACCCTAACAAAAACAATTGAGGACGCATTCTTTTGCCTCCAATTTGCATGATATAATTCATGGCATCATATAAATTATCAGGTTTTCCTGTAAAAGGATTGCTGTTAATAAAACTATCTACTGTTTCTGTGCTTATTGCTTTTTCCATGTTTTTTTCCTGATTTATCGTAACTTGCAATTTGTAAATCTATGGTTCTGTTTCTTTTGTTCGCATTAATTAATGTAACACGCAATGGGTCGCCAATTCTGTATTTTTTAAAATAGCGTCTGCCAACCACCGACATCGTATTGGTATCATAATCATAATGGTCATCTGTCATGGCGTTCAATCTTATCAATCCATCACATTTATAGGCTTTTATTTCTACAAACATTCCAAAATCGGTCAATCCAGTAATTATTCCATCAAATGTTTCGCCAATGTGGTCTTCCATCCATTCCACTTGTTTATATTTTATTGATGCTCTTTCTGCCTCAGATGCAGTGAGTTCCATTTTTGAACTATGTTTGCAAGCATTGTCGAGCAAATCATTGTTCCATCCACAAATTTCTTGCATAGATTTCCCTCTCAAATATCCATCTAAAAGTCTATGAACAATAACATCAGGATATCTGCGAATGGGCGATGTAAAATGTGTGTAGTATGGAAATGCCAAACCATAATGGCTTGGTTTGTTTGGTGTATAAACCGCTTTGGACATACTGCGAATACACAAAGATTGTATCATATCTTGCTCGGGTTTGCCCTCCACATCGGTCATCAATTGGTTCATTGAGGAGCGTAAACTTACTTCATCGTCTATGTGTAATTTGTACCCAAACTTCTCTACCAATTTCTTTAATTCCACCAATTTGGTTTGATTGGGTTCATCGTGCGTTCTGTAAACAAATGGTTTGCGAGGTTTTTGAGTGTATATATATTCTGCAACAGACCTGTTGGCTAAAAGCATCAACTCTTCAATCAACTTATTGGTATCTTGTCTTTGCTTAATCGTCATTTCTATGGGTTTGAAATTTTCATCTAAAACAAAACGGTATTCAGGAGATTCAAAGTTCAATGCTCCTTTTTCAAACCTCTTCTTGGTTAAATATTTTGCGAAATTATTTAAAATATTAAGTTCTTCATACAAAATGCCCTCTTTGGCATTAATAATAGATTGGGCCTCTTCATAAGAAAATCGTTTTTGAGAGTGGATAATACTTTTTGTAAATCGTTTGTTTATAATTTGATACTCTTTACTAACCTCAAAAATAGCGGAAAAAGTAAGTCTATCTTCATTTGGCACCAAAGAACAAATACTATCTGACAAATTGAATGGCAACATGGGCACTACCCTATCCACCAAATAAACCGAAGTGGCTCTTTTTATGGCTTCCACATCAACAATATCATTGGGCAAAACATAGTGGCTGACATCTGCAATATGAACCCCAACTTCAAAACCACCGTGAAACAAGGGTTTAAAAGAAATGGCATCATCAAAATCTTTGGCTGTCTCAGGGTCTATGGTGAAAGTAATGGTGTTTCTAAAATCTTCTCTGTCTGCAAGTTCTTTTTTATTAATGTCTATTTTAATTTTTTCTGCTGCTTCGTTCACCTCATTTTCAAATGCCTCTGGCAAACCAAATTCAGCTAAAATAGCATGCATTTCTGTTTGATGTGTTCCTTCTTTGCCTAAAATTGTAATCACCTCTGCTCTAGCATATTTGGCATCGTTCGGAAAGCCTAGTATTTTAAAAACAACTTTATAACCTACTTTTAAATGATGCGAAAACTTAATATCCAATGGGGTTCTAAATTTATTAGAATCGGGAGTGATAAACCAATATGTATTTTTTTTATTTAAAACACCAACAAATTGCTTTTGCGAGTGCTCAATTAACTTAACAACTTCCACCTTGTTTTTCTTTGTTAAAACAGCTTGCACTTTATCTAACGGCATTAGTTTTATCAATGAATTATCAACCACCAAATCTTCATCCATGCCTTCAACTGTTAAATATGCGCGGCCATTTTTGCTGATATCAATAATTCCTTCCACAAATACCGTTTTTATGGCAATAACAAATTTAAAGTTGTCTTTTTTCTGAATTTCCTGTTGCTCAGCCAAATTATTTAATATTGGCAATATGTCATCCGCACTATTATCGCCATCACTTTTATCAATTCTCGAAAAAATCTGCTTATGATTCATTACCTTGCCTTTTACATCAGTTAATATTTGAATAATCTCTTTTTCGATTTCTATGGTTGATTGTTTCTTTTTGGTCAAAATGGTTTTTTGGTTTTAATTAAGTGCATATTTTTTGCCTGGCAAACTAATTACCAAATTTTTAAATTCTAGGTCTAAAAGTAATAATGCAAGCTTGCTCATCGAAATTTTAGTTTCTAAAAAAAGATCATCAATTGCCATTGCTTCTTTTCTTAACATATTGATAATCATTTTCTCGGTTTCGCTAAGTTCAACATACATTGAAATTTGTTGCGTTTTTTTTGCGCTACTTTTTTTATCAAAACCAAGTTCAAACAATAATTGCTCTGTGGAATAAATAATTGCAGCCTTGTTTTGTGAAATTAATTTGTTGCATCCTTTGCTAAATGTGTCATTCATTCTGCCAGGCAATGCGTAAACATCTTTGTTGTATGAATTTGCAATTTCTACGGTTATCATACTACCGCCTTTTTCTCCAGACTCTATCACAATTAGCGCATCGGACATTCCTGCAACAATGCGATTTCTTTGTGGAAAATTTTCTTTCATGCCCGGTGCTTTGTAGGCATACTCTGTTAACAAACCCCCTTTCGAAAGCATTTCGGCAGCCAAGTTTCTATTTGAAGATGGAAAAATAGTGTGCAATCCATGCCCCAAAACACCCACGGTTTCCATATTGTTTTTTAAAGCAGCTTTATGAGCATTAGTGTCTGAACCATCTGCCAAGCCACTAACAATTAATGGATTAAAAGGGGACAATGCCTCTGCCAATTGGTCTGTAAATAATTTGCCATAGGTGCTAGATTTTCGAGTACCAACAACGGAAATAACCGAAGAGTGGTTAAGATTGGCTGTTCCTTTATAATATAATACGATAGGCGAATCGTCATAGTTTTTTAACCTTTTGGGATATTCAGCATCTAAATAAAACAATGTTTCTATTTTATGCTTAACTAAGTCTTCTATTTCTTTATTGATAGAATCAAAATCCGAAAACTTTGAAATACTAGCAGCCGTTTTTATTCCTATGTTTGGTATTTTTTCTAAAAAAGCTTTTTTCTCCTTAAAAACACCTTCGACACTGCCACAATAACTAATTAAATTTTTAGCTATCACATCACCAACCCCTTCTATTTTGGTTAAGGCAATTTGATATGGCAGGTCTGTTTTCAAGTAAAAGTATCGGTCAAAAAAAAATAACTATAAAAAATCTAATGGCTCGCAATTAAAAAAAACTAAGCCGTTACTGTGCTTGCTTTTTTCAGTTTTAGAATAGAGAAGTCTGTAGGTTCGGCAATTATTTTATTATATAATTTGCCCAATTGATCTATCTCCATTTCTACAACATCGTTTGGCTGCAACCATTGTGGTATAAAGTTTTTATCATTTAGCAATCCTGTGCCGTTCAACTCTAAAAAGCAACCAGTTCCCACTGTGCCTGAGCCAATAACATCGCCTGGCAATACATCCACACCATAAGCACATCTTTCAATAATCTCTGCAAATGTCCAATCCATATCGCCCACATTTCCGCTACTCACTTCAATTCCATTTACCCAACATTTCATAGCTAAATTATAGTTATTGCCAACATGATTTACTTTTGCAGGTATTTTATAGGCCTCTAATTCATCGGGCGTTATCATATACGGGCCAATTACGGTTGAAAAATCTTTCCCTTTCGCAGGACCAAGGTTTAAAAGCATCTCTTCCATTTGAAGGGTTCGAGCGCTCATGTCGTTCATAATTGTATAGCCAGCAATATATTTATCAGCATCTGCTGCTTTAATATTCCTTCCTTTTTTTCCAATAACAACGGCAATTTCAAGTTCAAAATCTAGTTTTTGAAAATGATCTGGCATACAATTAATATCGCCTTGGCCTTGCACTGCATTATGGTTTGTAAAATAAAATATTGGGTATTGGTCAAATTCAGGAATCATAGGCACTCCCCTATTTTTGCGGGCAGATGCCACATGCTGTCTAAAAGCATATCCATCTCTGCAACTCGTTGGATTTGGAACGGGCGCTTGCAAACAAACTTCATTTACAGGAATTCCTGCGTTTTTTATTTGCCCTTGCAGAATGCTTTTTTCCAATACTCTCAAGGCATCCATACCTTGTTCTTCTTGGTTTAACAATTGCAACATTGTGCTCGGCAATTGTTCGTTTTCTTTATTTACATCAAAGACAAGATGGTTGATTAACAAACCGAGTCTTGATTCATTATTTTCTATTAAAAAGGATACTAATTTCATTGTTTGTTTTAAGTTAAAATGTTTTTAAAAAATCTTTAAGTCCCATGATGTTATCAACTTTCATGTTGTCTTCGTTTTTTAGCATAGAAAGGTTGATTGAAAACCAGTCGCAAATATTTATAAGTTTAAATATTTCATATAAAGAACCATCTTTTATGCTTAAATCAAAAACCTTGTTGTTGTTTTTCTCTAATAGCGATTTTAAATAGGCAAACCTGCCATCGTTCCTATCATTTTTATGGCTATTGATAAAAATAAAATTGCTAGGCAATTGTCCATAATAGGTCTCAAAAACATTGTGGTTGGCTTCGGGTAAAACATTAATAAAAGCTTCGTGTTTTGCATTTTCTTGAATCTGTTGGCAAAAACGAACACCTGCTGCTTCTGTGTAATTATCAGCTATTATTGTGAATTTGTTTTGCAAACTGGCTTTAAAAAAATCCAAAGCGTTGTTTGCAAGTGCAGAATTATCTTGTTTATAAATACCGCTTAAACCCTTAAGTTCTTCAACAATATTAAGTCCAAACAACTCGGAAAGAATTAGTAAATTGAAGGTTAAAGAAAAGCCTAACGCCATGCGAGGCTGATAGCCTTGCTCTATTTTGCAATAAAAGAAATTATCTTTTTGGGCGTTTTCCAATAATTGTCCTCCTGCCGAAATGCAAACAATATAGCTATTCAAAGCTTTAGCCTGCTCGTACATCGAAAGGGTTTCTTCCGTTGTGCCGCTGTAGGAACATATAATTATAAAAGAATTTTTGCTTGCATAACTTGGCAATTGATAATCGCTGTAAACCTCTATTGGAAGACTTGCTTTATCCAAAAAATAGGTTTTTGCTATGTGACCACCAATACCCGAGCCGCCTAGTCCGGCAATAATTATATTAGAAAACTGGCTGGCAGTTTTGTTGTGTTTTTTATAGTTTTGCAGTGCATAATCAATTTGATTGTAAAAAGAATGTAAGGCAATTTCGTGTGTTATTTCACTCATAATTTAGCGCAAAAATAAGCAATAAAAATAATTTAACAAGCTATTGGATCATATTGATTTGATTTGTGGAGAAAATTAAACCCAAATAAACAAGATCGGACAATTGCTTACATAAATACAAAAAACCACTATTAACAAAGTAAATATCACCTTAAAACCTGATAAGTTTTTTTAAAACTTTTGGTATAAATTTGATAAAGGCTTAACCTTTTACCAAAGGCAAATGACCTTCTGCCTAAGCAATTATTTTGATTATAATAGACCCTTAATTTATTATATTCTGATTATTTTTTGTGCAATACAAACTCATTAAAATTTCGGAATAAATCTATTCCACTGTTAAACTTGGATATAAGCATTTCATATTCGCCTATCTAAATTTATTAGGATAGAATAAAATTTTCTTTGTAAATTATTTCCTTTTCTAGAGAAATATTTGAAATACATTGTTAATTTTGTAACTTTTATAAATATATGTTAACGCTAAATGCAATAAGAACCAATCAAGATGAAATTGTGAAACGACTTTCTCTTAGAGGAAAGGACCGCTCTCAGGATATTAAGGATATTTTATCGTTTGATGAAAGCAAAAGACAGGCGCAAACTTCGCTTGAGCAAAATTTAGCATTGTCGAATAGTTTGGCTAAAGAGATTGGCGATTTGTTTAAAAAAGGACAGACAGAGGCGGCTAATATTAAAAAAGAGGAGACGCTGGTTTTGAAAGAAACCATTAAATTACTTGAAGAAGAATTGCTTTCGATTGAAGAAAAACTGCAAGAAAAATTATATGAAATACCCAATGCGCCTAGCACAAAAGTGAAACTTGGTTATGGGGCAGATGATAATGAAACAGTTTATGAATGGGGCAGCGACCCAATTTTACCAGAAAATGCGCAACCACATTGGGAGCTTACGAGCAAATACAAATTGGTTGATTTTGAATTGGGAAATAAAATCACAGGTGCTGGATTTCCTGTTTATACAGGCAAAGGTGCAAGATTGCAAAGAGCCTTGATTAACTTTTTTTTAGATGAAGCTTTAAATGCAGGGTATTACGAAATTCAACCGCCAATATTGGTAAATGAAGCCAGCGGAATTGGCACAGGACAGCTACCAGACAAGGAGGGACAAATGTACCATGCCACGATTGATAATTTATATTGTATTCCTACAGCTGAGGTGCCTATTACCAATATTTATAGAGATGTGATTTTAAAAGAAGAGGATTTACCTATAAAAAATGTTGGATATAGCCCATGTTTTAGAAGAGAGGCAGGCAGCTATGGCGCACATGTGCGAGGTTTGAACCGTTTACACCAATTTGACAAAGTAGAAATTGTTCAAATATCGCACCCTTCACAGAGTTATGAAATTTTAGAGGAAATGGTGGATCATGTTAAAGGGTTGCTGACTAAACTAGGGCTTAAATTCAGGATTTTGAGATTGTGTGGAGGTGATATGGGATTTGCTAGCGCATTGACCTACGATTTTGAAGCTTGGAGCGGAGCGCAACAAAAATGGTTGGAAGTTAGTTCTACCTCCAACTTTGAAACCTTTCAATCGAACAGATTGAAATGCCGTTTTAAAAACAAAGAAGGTAAAAATGAATTGGTGCACACTTTAAATGGTAGCGCATTGGCTTTGCCTAGAATTGTAGCCTCATTGTTAGAAAACAACCAAACGGAAGATGGCATCAATTTGCCAGAATGTTTGCATCCATATTTAGGTTTTAAATCCATTTAATATTATCAAAAAGTTTATTCTTATATCGCTTTCGATTTTTTATATTTTATTGGGTAAAGCACAATTTATTCAGCCATGTATAGACGAAAGCCGAGTTCAACCATTTTATCAATGTAATGACCCTATTATTGAGCCTATTTGCGGTTGTAATGGCATTACTTATAGAAACCAATGCGAAGCTTTCAATGTTTATGGTGTAAATAATTGGATTAGTGGCGTTTGCAATGGAGTATTTTTGTATGTAAGCCCAAATCCTGTTGGTCCAAATAGCCCACTTAATATTTATATGAGCCATGGTGAAAATATATTTGGTAATTTTGATTTAAAAATTATTGATTTATATGGGAAAGTATGGCAACAAAGAATTTTAAATAATATTAATGCCATCAACATTCAAATTGAAGTTAGTACATTGAAATCAGGCATTTACGTACTTTATTTAACAAGCAGCACTAGGATTGTTCAGGTAAAAAAAATAATAAAATATTAGAAAGGATAGCCAATTCCAAAATTGATAATTCCAGACTTGGTAAAATACTGATTGATTCCAAAATTTCTAATGACCCATTTATTGATGCCATCATTTTCGGGATTATGGATTTGAAAACCATAGTCAAGTCGGAATAAGAAAAACTGAAAATCGACTCTCAATCCTATCCCACCATTTGCGGCAATACTTTGATAAAAATCATTGAACTTAAAAAGTTTATAAGGATCAATATTGTTGATATTTCGCATAATCCAGACATTGCCCGCATCAATAAAAAAAGCGCCCTCTAATTTTTTACTAATAATATCGAAACGATATTCTGTATTTAATTGTAAAATAATGTCTCCGGCTCGGTCTATTCTAAAATTATTAGACAATGGCTTATAAGAACCTGGCCCGATTGTGCGTGGGCGCCAACCCCTTAAACTATTAGCGCCTCCAATAAAAAACAGCTTATCAAAAGCCACTTCCCTCTCATTTCCATAAGGATATGTTACGCCAAGATTAAACCTAAATGCCACGGAGCTTTTTTCATTTAGAATTGTGCTACATCGTGCATCTATTTCAGATTTGGCATATTGATAATAATTAACTTTGAACAATTGATAAGAAGTATCCGAACTCTTTTTAGTATCAATTGCTCTCCTAATAAAACGATGAATATTTCCTCCAAACTCAATTAAATTTGCTCTGACAAAAAAGAAAGATCTGCTTTTTGTTGTTGACTTATTAGAATAAATAAAACTTAAGCCTGTTGATGTGATTAAGTTGTTTTGAAAAATCCTTCTGATAAAAGTGCTATCCGAACCACTTAAGTTGGTATTAATGGCGTTTCTACTAAAGGATATTTCGGCAACATTTAAAAATATTGTTGAGTTTTTGGCTTCAATTTGATATTGATAAGTGAAAGGCAAAATTTTCCTTACATAATCAGGATTATATTCATATAAATAAGAAAGTCTAAGATTTGTTTTAACAGCACGAACATAAATATTTTTTTCTATTGGTCGCAAAAAGAAAGATTTTGGTATAGTCAAACCAAGGTTTATTCCCTGTTGAACCGCCAAATTTGTATAAAACAATTGGTTGGCAGCAGGGGATCTGTAAAATTGGGTTTCAAATCTCGTATTACTGCTCACCTCAAGCAATTCTGCATTTTTAAATAAATTTCTATTTGTCCAAATCAAGGTGTTTGCAATTCCATAAGAATTGCTGTTATCGCCAACTTGCGAAGTTTGAAGTCTGTTCAATTGAGAAACAATGCCTTGCGGCTCAATAGAGAATGATTGTCTTTTGGTAGTTCTTAAATTTATAACAGCCATCAAACCACTCACTGAATCTTTTGAACTGGTTACAAATTTTATGTCAATAAATTTAAAAATAGGCAATTCGCTCAGTTTAGCATAGGTGTCATCAACCGATTTTTGCGAAAAAACAGCTCCTTTTTTTAATAAAATATTTTTTGTTAAGACCAAAGGTTTCAGAGGATATCCATTAAAATTAAATACAATGTCTTGAAATTCTGTTGGCCTTTCAATACTTTGTGAATCAAAATCGTTTTCAAAATTAACTACAATGCTATCGATTGTTTTTCTGATAAATCTGTCGCCATTCAATTTATTTGCAACTGATATAAAAACATCTACTTTGTTGTTTTTATTTATGGTGTCTAATTCAAAATCAATGAACTCTTTACCAAACTCAATGTAACCATTGTTTCTAAGCAAAATAGTAATTCTATTTCGCTCCTTATTAATAATATCGATATCTAAATTATTTCCATTTTTAAGAAACGAAATGGCTTTTGAATTATTCAAAAAATTATCTATTTCAACATCATCTGCATTGATAAATACATTATTTATTTCAAATGGTGCATTTGGAGTAATGATATAAATTACTGTTGCTTTTTTCTTTTTAAATTTAACCTTATAATTAACCACACAATTATAATAACCTTTATTATTCAAATATTTGTTAATGTTATTGCAAGATTTCTCTATTTCAACACTGTCTAACAAAACAGGCGCCTCTCCAATTTTTCTTAAATATTTACGCCATTTTTTTCGTTCATTCTTACTTGGATTTTTTTTGCTGCTACCAAAATTATACATCTTTAAATAAAAACGACCTAATACCAATATTTTTCTGTTAGGCTTGTGTTTGATGTATAAAGCTTGTTCCGAACTAATAACAGATATAAGTTGATTGAAAATATTATTTGAGCCTTCGTTTACCTTCACTTTATTTTTAACCAACAAATGTTGATTAGGTGGAACTAATTTGGTAGATTTGCAACCGTAGGCTGAAAACAATAGCAAAGCCACCACAAACCAAAAGCCATGATTAGCAAAACAACTGTTAAATTTATAAAATCGCTTCAAATTAAAAAACTAAGGCAAAAATATGAACAATTTTTGGTAGAAGGAGAAAAAAGTATTGCCGAATTGTTGAAAAGCCATTTTGAAGTGATAAAAATTTTGGCAACGAAGCAATGGATTGACGAAAACAGGGTAATTATGCCTCAATTTGATATTGAAGAAATTTCAGAAAAAGAACTTTTAGAAATCTCTTCCCATCAATCGCCACAAAAAGTGTTGGCAATTGTAAAAATACCAAACCAAATCGCTGAAATTAATTCCGAACAACTTGTTTTAGGGTTAGACGAAATTCAAGACCCAGGCAATTTGGGAACCATTATTCGCATAGCCGATTGGTACAGCATTTCGCAAATTATTTGCAGCAAAGGGTGCACAGATGTTTACAATCCTAAATGTATTAATGCAACAATGGGAAGTTTCTTGAGAGTGAAAGTTGCTTATCAAGATTTATTGCAGACGGCACAAAACAATCAATTGCCCATTATTGTAGCCACATTGGAAGGAAAATCAATTCATGGAGCAAAAATGCCCCAAAATGGGTTGTTAATAGTTGGGAACGAAGGACATGGCATTGACCCAGAAATAATAAAAAATGCTGATTACAATTATTTTATCCCTCGTTTTGGCAAAGCCGAATCGCTAAATGCTGCCATTAGCATAGCAATCATTTTAGACAACTTTAAAAGACAATAATTATGGTTTCAGTTTAAAAACCCATTATTATCTTAATATTAATAAAATGTTAAGACCTAAACTGCCTTCAAATACTTAAAAGCCTGCAAAACAATAAATTAGTTTATTTTCCCATAGTAATAAAATCCAACAACATAAATATATATTGATTTTTATTTAAGGTTGGGTTAATCTTGGAGCATCACCTTTGCAGTATGTTTTTAAAAATAAAATTAGTTGCATTCATCTTGTTTGCAGTATTATTAAATTCCAACCTGAAAGCACAAAATTCGGGCATCATTAAAGGAACTTTTTTTGATGAATCTAAAAACGAAAATATACCAAATGTATCAGTGATTGTTTTAAATACAACCAATGGCACAACCGGTAATACCAAAGGTGATTTTGCTTTAACAAACCTAAAAGCAGGACAATATTCGATAGTTTTTTCTTGCATGGGCTACGATTCGGATACCATGAAAAATATTATTGTAACCAACGGTGTAATTAATTTAGGGATTCTTAAATTAAATCAAACTTATGTTACAGGAACTGGCACAGGCAAAAGCGCTAAACGAAAAACGGCTTCAATGAATGATGCTATTATAGATATTAAAAAATCGGAAGTTGTGGCAAATAATATTTCAATGGAACAAATAAAGAATAGTCAAGACAATGACGCAGCCAAAGCAGCCGCAAGGGTTCCAGGAGTTACATTGATAGAAAACAGGTTTATTATGTTAAGAGGATTAAGCCAAAGATACAACAGCGTTCAAATAAATGGCATCAATGCCCCAAGCACAGAGGTGGACAAAAGAGCGTTTTCTTTTGATTTAATTCCATCTAACATGTTAGATAAAATCATGATTTTAAAATCTCCATCATCAGATTTAGCAGGCGATTTTGCAGGTGGGGTTATAAAAATTTACACGAAATCTTTAATTGAAAGAGATTTTTTAACAGTTGGTTTTGGAGTGGGATATCGTTTTGGCACAACTTTCTCAAATGCCGAAAACAATTCAGTTGGTTCTAACACAGATTATCTTGGTTTTGACAATGGCAATAGAAACTTGCCGTCCAATTTTCCTACAACTTTGGGCGGTTTAAATGCAGCAACATCAATTGCCTACGGCAAACAGCTGAACAATAACTTTGAATTAAATAGAATGAGAGTTCCAATAGATTTTGGTTGGAATATAAATAATGGCATCAATTTTAAAATAGGGAAAATGAAAGTTTACAACACAAATAGCTTAGGCTATTCAACCAATTACTTAAATAATTCTATAAAAAGATACAGATTTCAATTAGATGAAACAGACTATGTGAAAGAAATGTTTAATTACACAGACAATAACCTTACCATTGAATCGAAAATAAATGTTTTAAGCAATTGGATTTTCAGGCTCAATAAAAATAACACTTTGGTTTTTAAAAACATATTTAATCAAGTTGGGGAAAATGAAACAACCATTAGAACAGGCGTTGCACCTACGGAAAGAAGTCAAGATGAGTTTAAAAACTATGCATTTCACTACATGTCTAGAGGCATGTATTTTGGACAATTAGAAGGCACATCCTATTTGAATAATAGAAAAGACAAACTTACTTATGGCCTTGGATACAGCAATATAAAAAGAAATGAACCAGATTTCAGAAGATTTAGAACCGCAAGAAACATTGGTTCGGGAGATGCCTACACACTAATTGACCCACCAGGAGCAGCTTTATTTGATGCCGCAAGATTTTATTCCAAATTAGTTGAAAACACATATTCTGCCACTATCAACTATGAAAAAACAATTCCCAATTTTTTTGATCAATCAAAAGAAATTGCAATTAGAGCAGGTGGTTATAGAGAAATTAAATCTAGAAATTTTGATGCAAGATGGTTAAGTTATACTTTCATGGGCGACCCAACTCAAAAAAACGACTTTTTAAAACAACCAATCAATGAAATATTTGCGGGCAACAACCTAAACTCAACAGCGGGCTTTAGACCAAATGAAGGCACCAACCCTAGCGACAGATACGAGGCTTCCAATGAATTAGATGCAGCATATTTAAACCTTAATGTTCCATTTCAAAAATTTAGTATTAATGCTGGTGTTCGTTTCGAATCTTTCAGACAAACACTAAACAGCCAAGACCAAAATGGCCCAATAGATGTGAAACTTAATAATAACAATTTTTTACCTTCATTTAATTGTGTGTACTACTTTAATGATAAAAACTTATTGAGAGCGGCTTATGGAAAAACATTAAATAGACCTGAGTTTAGAGAATTAGCGCCCTTTGTTTATTATGATTTTATGTATGATGTAAATATTGTTGGTAATCCCAATTTAAAATCTGCAACCATCAATAATTTTGATTTAAGATATGAAACATATCCTTCTAAAACCGAAACCATTAGTTTTGGTGTGTTTTATAAAAGATTTATCAATCCAATTGAAAACTATGTTGTTCCAGTTGGTCTAAGTCAGCAATTTGAGTTAAAAAACGCAAAAAGTGCCACCAATTTAGGTGCAGAAATAGAAATAAGAAAATCGCTTGAAAACATTTCGAAAAACAAATTCTTAAATAAAATTTCAATGAATGTTAACTTATCTTACATAAGAAGTATGGTTGATTTGGGCAAAGACAGCACTTTGAGCCAAGCCAGAAACAGACCCTTGCAAGGACAATCGCCATATATTATCAATGCAGGAATCATGTATCAAGACAAGAAAAGTGGAAATACTGCAACAATTTCATACAATATATTTGGAGAAAGAATCGCTTATGTTGGAAACTCAATTTTTCCTACTGTTTATGAAATGCCAAGACATTCATTAGATATTACATTTATTAAAGAATTTAGCCGAAGATTGAGTGTGAAATTTGGAATTAGCGATTTGTTAAATTTTAAATATCAATTGTGGCAAGACACAAACAATGATGGTAAAATCAATATGAAAAAAGACAAAACAGACAATCAACTGATGCAAAACAGAAGAGGTCAGGCGGTTAATTTGGGCGTTAGTTATAAAATATATTAATTTTTTAATAGAAAATTGTAAAAATCGATGAAAAAACTTGTTTTCACAATGCTTTGTTTGGGAATTTTATCTTGCCAAAATCATGAAAGAATATATACAAAAAATTACAAATTGGACTTTGACAAATTAATGCTTCAAATTGTTCCTTTCATTGCCAAACTGCATGATAGCATTGCTGAAAAAAACCGTTTGAATATTGAAAACATAGAATTTATAAAAACGCACATTGAAGAAAGACAATATAAATGGCTCAATTTTTATGAAGACAGTTTAAAAACTTACTACTTTCAAATTTCGCGATTAGAACCAAGTATAAAAAACGACAAGTTTTCAGCCATTTGTGGCAGTTTAAAGTTGTCGGATAATCAAACAATTGATAAAAAATCATTTAAAGAAATATATTGGACATGGAAAATGAGAGAAAATGATTTGGCTGAAAAATCAGAAATATTATTTAAGGAAGCGATAAACCAACAGTCATTGGATGCTTATCAATATCCAAAAGCAAGCGAAGATTGGATAGAGTTTCCGAGCGACAAAGTGTTTTACAACACTGAAAGCCAGAGTTGGATTACAAAATAAGCATTTAATAAACTGAGAAATAAAAAATGAAGATCAATTCATTTTTTATTCTATTTTTGCTTTTTTAATTATGCCTAATAATAGCAAATGTTTGGAATGCAAAAAAGCAATTAATGGAAGAAGTGACAAAAAATTTTGTGACGATGGGTGCAGAAACACTTTCAACAATAGAGTTAATAGTGAAAACAACCTGCATATTAATAAAGTGAACGGGATTTTAAGAAAAAACCGGAAAATTATTCAAAGTTTATTGCCAAACGAAGAAACCACAAATGTGAGTGAAAAAACATTGCGCATTTTAGGATTCAATTTTGATTATATAACCAATATATACACAACAAAAACTGGGTCTAATTATCATTTTTGTTATGAATTTGGATATTTATCAATCGAAAACAATAGATTTATGCTTGTAAAGAAAAAAGAAAACAACTTTGCAATAAAAACAAACAAAAAAACCGTATAATTGTAACTTATTAAATGGATATTTCAATTAAGAATAAAATCGATGTAACTGTTAAAACCTCATTTAACCAACTACAAAGTCAAGTAGAGAACAATTATTTTGTTTTTAATTATCATGTTACAATTTTAAATAAAAGCAACAAAACCGTACAATTACTCTCTCGAAAATGGGAAATAACAGACAGCAGTGGGGAAACAAAAATTGTGGTAGGTGAAGGTGTCGTGGGCGAGCAACCCATCATTTTTCCTAATCTTTCTTATGATTATTTTTCGGCTTGTGTGTTACAAACAGGATTTGGAAAAATGGAAGGAAGTTATATTTTTGAGGACCAAGAAAGCATGGGAGTTTTTGAAGTGCTAATTCCTAGTTTCCATTTTGTGTTGCCTTGGATTTTAAATTAAATCCTACATTTTCGCCTAAGGAATACCCGCTAATATGAGCGCTAAGCAAATTCCAAAATAAACCAAAGATGCTTTTTTAAGCGCCATTCCATTTACAGCATTTTTAACTTTTTTGTAGCCAATGTGCACAATAATCCATGCAGAAATCATCAGCGTAAAATGTTCTACTGCAATTTTCCTTATTTCAGCAGTTTTCATAACATGACCTATGCCTTGGCTAAATGCGTCTAAACCCAATGGACTTAAAAAGAAATACAAAATAAAGCCCAACACGAATTGCAGTTCCATTGAAATTAAGAACAACAAAGCCGGCAATTTTTGTTTTTTAGTAATCTCTTCGTTTTGATTGATTAAAGGAAGAACAATGGCGAATACACCAAAAATAAGCACCAACCAACGAAGATGAGAATGAGAAGCAACGATTGTGTTATACATATTGTAATTTAAATTATAAAAATATTGGGTTCAAAAATGCTTATTTTTTATGTAATTACCAAATTTAGCTTTGGTTTTTTTATTTAATAGTATGTTTATTGACATTGGGCCCAATGAACTGATAATATTTAGGTTTGTTTTAATAAAAAGCCCTACTTTTGTTTAAATTTACATAAACAATATGACAATAAACAAAATTGGATTAAACACAGAAAAAGCTGATAAACTAGCTGAAAAGTTAAATGTTTTATTAGCAAACTACTCTATCTTCTATCAAAACACCAGAGGCTATCATTGGAACATTAAAGGTGAAAAGTTTTTTGAATTGCATTTAAAATTTGAGGAGCTTTACAATGATTTATGGCTAAAAATTGATGAAATTGCAGAAAGGATTTTAACTCTTGGACAAACTCCTGAACACGCTTACACAGTTTATGCCTTGTGCTCCTCAATTAAAGAAAGTGCAAAAATAGCAGACGGAAAAACAGCTGTTGAGCATATTCTAGAATCTTTTAAAACAATTATTATTTTGCAAAGAGAACTTCTTACTTTATCAGCAGAAGCAGAAGACGAAGGATCAAATGCCTTAATGAGTGATTATATTAGAATGCAAGAAAAATTGGTGTGGATGTATTCCTCATATCTAAAATAACCCCAACTTTATTCTAACCCTAAAAAAGGCTTTAAGTATCAAACAAAAAGCCTTTTTTAATTTTAATTGGCAGCTTTAAAATCTATTGTTTAAAGTGAGTACAATTATTGTCTTAACCTTTTAAAGTTTAGTTTGCCCTTGTTATTTATTAAAAATGATTTATATTTGAACCTAATTTAATACAATTTCAACAATGAAAAGCATCAAAAGACTTTCAGTACTTTTAATTTTTGCAACCTTTTTCTCAGCTTGTGCTAAAATATTTTATAGCCCAGACGCCTATCAATTGGCTCAAAATCAAAGAACAATTGCAATTATTTTGCCTAATGTTTCAATAGCTGCTAATAAAAAAATAGATGCAGAATCTATGAAAGAGCAACAAAAAACCGAAGCCGTAAACTTTCAATTAGAAATCTACTCATGGATGTTGAAACGAAAAATGCAAGGAAAAATATCTCAAGAAATTCAAGAAATTCAAACGACTAATGCAAAACTAAAGAAGGCTGGATATCCTGAAAATGGATTAACAACAGTTGAATTGTGCGAGCTATTAGGTGTTGATGGTATAATGACTTCTAATTTTGGATTATCAAAACCAATGTCGGAAGGCTCTGCTATCGCAATTGGTTTGTTGTTTGGAGCATGGGGAGCAACGAACGAAGTTCATGTTTCACTTAGTATCAATGATTGCAGTAATAAAAAACTTATTTGGAATTACGACCATAAATATTCAGCAGGTTTAGGTAGCAGTCCTGCCTCACTTGTTGATGGCCTCATGAGGCATGCGAGCAGAAAAATGCCTTATGCCATTTCAAACCAAAACATAGAATAGGAAAAAACTTTTAAACTAAAAAAAGGCAATATGTTACAAACATAACGCCTTTTTTTATAATCTAAATTTACTTGTTTTTTCAGAACTGACTATATCTCAAATGGATTTTCGTAATCCTCTTCAATATGGGTATCAAAATTGGGGGCATCTTCTTCTTTTAACAAAGTTTCGCCATATTTTCTCATATCATTATTAGGAGTAGATTCATCATGATTCGTATTAATACGGCTTTTGTATGTGATGGTTTGCGATTCGCCAAAATCTGAACCGTAGCCAACATTTTCTTCAAAAGAAATGAACTTCCCAATATGACTCAAAAAGTGCATTTTGGCTTCGCCAGGCTGACCGTTTCTATGTTTTCTTATAATCACCTCACTTAAACTCTCATCTTGCATGGCCTCTTCCGAGCCTTTGTAATAACTGTATCTATGCACAAATGCAACAATATCCGCATCTTGCTCAATACTACCAGATTCTCTCAAATCGCTCAATTGTGGTTTTTTGTCGCCCCCCCTTTTTTCTACATCCCTGCTCAACTGCGCAAGGGCTATAATTGGAATGTTCAATTCCTTTGCCAAAGCTTTTAATCCACGGGAAATAGAGCCAATTTCTTGCTCTCTATTTCCATTTTTACCGGTGTCCTCTCCTCTCATCAATTGCAAATAATCTACCATAACCATTTCAATATTGTGTTTTGAATGCAATCTTCTGCATTTAGCTTTAAACTCAAACAAAGACAAGGCGGGCGTATCGTCAATAAAAATGGGTGCTTTTGATAGTTTTTGAATTTTTGTATGCAATTGCGCCCATTCATGCTCTGCTAAATTTCCTCTTTTCAAACTTTCGCTAGGTATTTCGCTTTCGCCAGAAATTAAACGCGTAACAAGCTGAGCAGAACTCATCTCGAGCGAGAAAAAAGCAACTGGCTTGTTAAACATAACAGCCGCATTTCTTAACATAGTAAGCGCTATGGCTGTTTTTCCCATACCTGGCCTAGCTGCCAAAATAATTAAATCAGATTTTTGCCACCCTGATGTAATATCGTCTAAAGTTCTAATGCCACTAGGAATGCCCGTCAATCCATCCTTTTTGTCTTGGTTGGATTCTATAATGGCGATGGCATCGTTTATAATAGACGATATTTCTTTATATGACCGCTTCATTCCATCATTTTTAACTTCATAAAGCTCTTTTTCTGTTTCGTCCAAAAGCTTAAAAGCATCTGTTCCTTCATCAAAAGCTTCGGTCATTGTTTTACCCGCAATTCTTATTAATTCGCGTTGAATAAATTTTTGAATAACGATGTGCGCATGGTATTGAATATTGGCTGCCGAAGAAACTTTACTTGTCAATTTTGCAATAAAATATGGTCCCCCGACAAGCTCCAAACTGCCTTTTGTTTTCAGTTTTTCTGTAACTGTTAAAATATCAACTGGCTGATTTTCATTATATAAATCGAGCATAGAATCAAAAATAAGCTGGTGGTTTTCGTTATAAAAATGTTTGCCTTTCAGTGTCTCAATAGCATCTCTTAAAGCATCTTTTTCTAGCATAATTGCCCCTAGAATAGCTTCTTCAAAATCTTGCGCTTGAGGTGGCAATTTTCCTCCCGAATCTATGGGCGAATAATCTAACCTTTTTTTCTTAACCAATGGCTTCTCCAACATGTTTGCGAAATTACAATTTTTATTTTTGCATTTTATAAATGTTATATTCATTTTTTTGTTGATGAGTTGTGAATATCATTTTTAAAAAAAATAAAAAACAGTGAATCTTGTTGTTGAAAAAATTAAATTTGCATTAATATTAATTGTACTTTTGTCATTAATCCACGCTTGGCACGATATTAGAACAAATAAGTATAAAAAACGGATACTTGAAATTCAAATATTTAAAAAATAAACATAAAATCATTAATTTTGTTATAGAATAAAATGGAAGCTAAATTTTCACCACGCGTAAAAGCTGTTATCCAATACAGCAGAGAAGAGGCCATAAGACTGGGCCATGATTATATTGGACCCGAACACTTGTTGTTAGGTATTGTTAGAGAAGGAGAAGGAACTGCGGTTATCAATCTTAAAAAACTAGAAATAGATGTTATTAGACTAAAGAAATCTATTGAAGATTTAATTAAAGGCACTGCCAACAATTTGGTTAACTTGGGTAATATTCCATTAACCAAACAAGCAGAAAAGGCTTTGAAAATAACCTATCTTGAGGCAAAAATATTTAAAACCGACACCATTGGCACAGAACATTTACTATTGGCTATTTTGAGAGATGAAGACAATTTGGCAACACAGGTTTTAGGTCAATATGGCATTACTTACGATTTTTTCAAACAAACCCTAACAGATGATGACAGCATTGGTAGAAATCCAAAATTGCCTTTTGATTCCTTGGATGATGACGCTTCGGAAATGAATGAGGACAAAAAAATTGAAGAAATTAAAAAGAAGAACCCTAAATCGACTACCCCCGTTTTAGATAATTTTGGAAGAGATTTAACAAAACTAGCCGAAAGCGACAAACTTGACCCCATTGTTGGCAGAGAAAAAGAAATTGAGAGGGTTTCTCAGATTTTATCCAGAAGAAAAAAGAACAATCCTATTTTAATTGGCGAACCAGGTGTTGGAAAAACGGCCATTGCCGAAGGTTTAGCCCTAAGAATTATTCAAAGAAAGGTTTCACGCGTATTGTTCAATAAAAGAGTGGTTACCTTAGATTTGGCTTCTTTGGTGGCGGGTACAAAATACAGAGGACAATTTGAGGAACGCATGAAAGCCATTATGTCTGAATTGGAAAAAGCCGATGATGTTATTTTGTTTATAGATGAAATTCACACCATTGTTGGAGCAGGCGGAGCAAGTGGAAGTTTGGATGCAAGCAACATGTTTAAACCCGCTTTGGCAAGAGGCGAAGTGCAATGTATTGGTGCAACAACTTTGGACGAATACCGTCAATATATTGAAAAAGATGGTGCTTTAGAGCGTAGGTTTCAAATGGTTATTATTGAACCAGCTTCACAAGATGAATCTATCGAGATTTTAAACAATATTAAACAAAAATATGAAGACCACCATAATGTAACCTACACGCCAGAAGCGATTTTGGCTTGTGTAAAAATGAGCAACCGTTACATAACGGACAGAAATTTGCCAGATAAAGCAATTGATGTTTTAGATGAAGTGGGCGCAAGGGTTCATATTACAAATATTAATGTTCCACAAATAATTATCGATTTAGAAAATCAAATTGAAGCCATTAAAATTGAAAAAATCAATGTTGTTAAAACTCAAAAATATGAGGAAGCCGCTAGATTAAGAGATAAGGAGAAAAAATTGATTAATGAGCTTGACGAAGCGAAACTTATATGGGAAAATGAAACTGGGAACAATAGATACACAGTCACAGAAGAAAATGTTGCTGAAGTAATTGCAATGATGACAGGCATTCCTGTTAACAGAATTGGGCAAAGCGAGGGCAAAAAACTGCTGAACATGGCAGAAGATTTAAAAAAGAGAGTAATTGGACAAGACAAAGCCATTGAAAAACTTTCGAAAGCCATTCAAAGAACAAGGGCCGGACTAAAAGACCCTAATAAACCAATTGGATCTTTCATATTTTTAGGGCCTACGGGCGTTGGAAAAACGGAACTTGCAAAAGCGTTGAGCGAATATATGTTTGATAACAACGAATCTTTAATTAGAATTGATATGAGCGAGTTTATGGAAAAATTTGCAATCAGCAGATTGGTGGGTGCGCCTCCAGGATATGTTGGGTATGAAGAAGGCGGTTTGCTTACAGAAAAAGTGAGAAGAAAACCTTATTCCGTTGTTTTATTTGATGAAGTAGAAAAAGCGCATCCTGATGTTTTTAATATCATGTTGCAAATATTAGACGAAGGATTTATTACAGACAGCCTTGGCCGAAAAGTAGATTTTAGAAACACTGTTTTAATAATGACTAGCAATATTGGATCACGACAATTAAAAGATTTTGGTACGGGTGTTGGTTTTGCAACAAGCAATAAAATTGACAGTCAGGAAGCAGATAGTAAACAAGTAATTGAAGGCGCTTTGAAAAAATTCTTTTCGCCCGAGTTTTTAAATAGAGTGGATGACATTATTGTATTTAACAGTTTGGCAAAGCAAGACATTGTGAATATTTTAGAAATTCAAATGAAAAGAATGTTGAAACGCATTGAGGAATTGGGATACAAAATTGAGCTATCGGACGAAGCAAAAGAATTTATTGCTGAGCAAGGTTTTGATTCCAAATTTGGGGCTAGACCGCTGCAAAGAGCGATACAAAAATACTTGGAAGACCCATTGGCAGAGGAAATTTTGAAAGGCGAATTGCTTGAAGGCGAAACTGTGAATATTGAACTTGACAAAGAAAATAATCTTTTGAAAGTGAAAAAAGGCAGCGCACCAAAAAAGACTAAAAAGATAAAAGGAGAAGGGTAATATTTATCTTTTAAGGAAAAAATTAAAAAAAAGGGGAATGGGCGATGCCCATTCCCTTTTTTTAGTTTACGCTAATAACCAAGCATTAATGTGCGAGGGGGCATTTGGGAATAGCCAAAATTTGTAAGTTTCCTTTATGAAATTGGCAACAAATATATTGCGTCACATTAACAAGCCCAAAGCTAAGGGATGAAAAGAAAAAAGTTTACAGTAATATAAGAAAATTATTATTCGCTCGATTGAAAAAACTTATCTTCTTTCCAATTTTCGAGGTTCATAAATTTAAAGCGCAATGGTTTGACAAGTAGTTTCGTTGCAAATAATGTGTTCATAATAATTGTGTTGCCACAATAACTCCAATGGTTTTATTTTTTAATTTGTGTTATTTTTGAACAGGAATTTGTTACCAATGATTTATAGGCTCTCACAATGTTCCCGATGATTATATTTTCACCCAATTTTATATAGGCATCCTTAGGGGCTGGGTGCCCCTGACTTTTCAAATTGGTTTTTGGTAAGTGAAAGCCCCTGCCTTTTCAAATTAGTTTTTGGCAAGTGCAAGCCCAGCCCCGTCAGGATTTAAAATAATAATACAATGTATGTTAATAGGCATTATTTGAAATACATCTAACTAAAAATCTTACGATTAATTTTACCCATTCATTAAAGGCTATTGCACCATTGGCATTCAATTACACAGTATTGCAATAAACGATTTTAATTCCATAGTTGTATTTGCAGGTTTTAGAATATTAAAGGAGTATCGAATATGCTTTTAATATTGTCCAATATTAACTACGCTTGATTGTCCTATTTTCAAGCTATGTCGGCATTATTCCCGAAATTCTAGAACAATATTTTAAAATAGTTCACAATTCCTTGTGAGATTATCCATTTCTAATGCTTAATTTGGTTGTATTGGCAATAAAAAAATTGGCTCAAAAAAAAGGCTTTGCAATGCAAAGCCTTTTTCAAATATATAAAAGATTGTTCTTTTAAGAATTAGCAACCGGCTGCTCTGGTGCTTCTTCCTCTATTGTAGTGGTTGAAGTTTTAGCAACCTCAATTTTTGAAGCGTTTAATCTATCAAACTCCTCTCTACTTCCAACAACGATATTGTCATATTGTCTCATGCCAGTTCCCGCAGGAATTAGATGTCCAACAATAACATTTTCTTTCAAACCTCTCATGTGGTCAACTTTTCCTGCAATTGCAGCTTCGTTCAACACTTTCGTTGTTTCTTGGAACGATGCCGCACTCATAAAGCTTCTTGTTGCCAATGATGCTCTAGTTATACCTTGCAACACCGCATCGGCAGTAGCTGTATTGGCATCTCTCACTAAAACTTCTTTTTTATCAGAACGCTTCAACAAACTATTTTCTTCTCTTAATTCTCTAACAGAAACGATTTGACCAATTTTTAGTTTTTCAGAATCACCCGCATCTAACACGAACTTACGACCATAAATCCAATCATTTTCTTCGAATAATTCCCATTTCTCAGCAATTTCATTTTCTAAGAAATGTGTATCTCCCGGCTCTTCGATGATCATTTTTTGCATCATTTGTCTAACAATGATTTCAATATGTTTGTCATTGATTTTTACACCTTGCAAACGATAAACCTCTTGAATACCATTCAAAATATATCTTTGAACTGCCGTAGGCCCTTGAATTCTAAGAATATCTTGCGGTGTAATTGCACCATCAGAAAGTGGAGAACCTGCTTTTACATAATCATCGTTTTGAACATAAATATGTTTTGACAATGAAATCATGTAATGCTTTTGCTCGCCATCCTTGCTCGTTATTGTAATTTCTCTGTTACCTCTTTTGATTCCGCCATAAGTAACAACACCATCAATTTCAGCGACTGTTGCAGGATTAGAAGGATTTCTTGCTTCAAACAACTCTGTAACACGAGGCAAACCACCTGTAATATCTCTGGTTCCACGCGCAGAACGAGGAATTTTAGCGATAATATCACCCGCAATGATAAATTTACCGTCTTCTACAGCCAACCTAGCACCAACTGGCAAACTAATCTCTTTTAATATAGATTTGTCTTTACCAACGATGTTGATGGATGGAGATTTAGTTTTATCTTTTGTTTCGATAACAACTTTTTCACCATATCCTGTAACCTCATCATTTTCTTCTCTAAAAGTGATACCATCAATAATATTGTCAAACACAATTTTACCAGGAATATCAGATAAGATAACAGCATTGTATGGATCCCAAGAACAAATTTTTGTTCCTTTAACAACATTGTCACCTTCTTTAACAAAAACAAAAGAACCATAAGGAACTATTGAAGTGTTTAAAATAGCTTTGGTTTCTGGGTCAAGAACTCTTACTTCAGCACTTCTACTAATATTTAGTTCAATTTTAGTTAATTCACCTGAATCTTCGTCAGTAATTTCTTTGGTTACAGTTTTTAACTCATCGAAACTAACAACACCGATATGTCTAGATTCTATTCTAGATTCAGCAGCAATACTACTTGCAGTTCCACCCACGTGGAATGTTCTTAATGTCAACTGTGTGCCCGGTTCTCCAATAGATTGTGCAGCAATTACCCCTACTGCTTCTCCCATTTGAACCATTCTACCGTTGGCCAAGTTTCTGCCATAACATTTTGCACAAACGCCAGATTGAATTTCGCAAGTTAAAACTGAACGGATTTCCACTTCTTCTATTTCTGCCAATTCAATTTCTCTAGCAATCTCTTCTGTAATTTCCATACCAGCCTCAACAATTAGTTTTTTGGTTATTGGGTGATAAGTGTCATAAAGTCCAGTTCTGCCTAAGATTCTTTCATATAAACTTTCAACAATATCGTCATTGTCTTTTAAAGCTGAAAGATTTAATCCTCTCAAAGTTCCACAGTCAAATTGTGTGATAATAACATCTTGTGCCACATCGTGCAATCTTCTTGTCAAATAACCAGCATCCGCTGTTTTCAAAGCCGTATCGGCCAAACCTTTACGAGCACCGTGGGTAGAGATAAAGTATTCTAATACAGAAAGTCCTTCTTTAAAGTTAGATAAAATTGGGTTTTCGATAATTTCTCCGACACCACCAGCAACATTCTTTTGCGGTTTTGCCATCAATCCCCTCATTCCGCCCAACTGACGAATTTGCTCTTTAGAACCCCTTGCTCCTGAATCTAGCATCATATAAACAGGATTGAAACCTTGGTCGTTGTTTTTTAATTCATCCAACAAAATTTCACCAACATTACTGTTTACACTTGTCCAAATATCAATTACTTGGTTATATCTTTCAGTGTTTGTTATAAAACCATTTTCATAATTGAATTTAATCTCTTCAATTTGTTTTTTAGCTTTGCTTACAAGCAATTCTTTCGCTTCTGGTATTTCAACATAGTTTAAATTAAATGACAAACCACCTTTGAATGCAAAATAGAATCCTAAATCTTTAATATCATCCAAGAATCTTGATGTTCTTGCTACTCCTACTTCTTTAACAAAGATAGAAATAATATCTCTTAATGATTTTTTAGTTAATAATTGGTTAATATATCCAACGCCTTCAGGAACTACTTTATTAAATAACACCCTTCCGACAGTTGTTTCAATTAATTGTTCAACTATTTCGCCTTTATCATTTTTGTCAAATAATCTACATTTAATAAACGCATGCAAATCCACTTTTCCTTCATTGAAAGCAATTGTAACTTCCTCTGGAGAATAGAATGAAATGCCTTCACCTTTCACGGGTTTCTCTGGCGTATCTTTTCTACCTTTGGTAATATAATACAAACCAAGCACCATGTCTTGAGAAGGTACCGTTATTGGCGAACCATTTGCAGGATTCAAAATATTATGTGGCGCAAGCATCAATAATTGAGCCTCTAAGATTGCGGCATTGCCCAAAGGAACATGCACAGCCATTTGGTCGCCATCAAAATCCGCATTAAAACCAGTACAAGTTAAAGGGTGCAATTGAATTGCTTTTCCTTCAATTAGTTTAGGTTGAAATGCTTGAATACCCAATCTGTGCAATGTTGGAGCTCTGTTTAAAAGAACAGGATGTCCTTTCAAAATATTCTCTAAAATTTCCCAAATAACAGGTTCTTTTTTGTCAACTATCTTTTTAGCAGACTTCACAGTTTTAACAATTCCTCTTTCAATCAGTTTTCTGATAATAAAAGGTTTGAATAATTCTGCTGCCATTCCTTTTGGCAAACCACATTCACTTAATTTTAATTTTGGACCAACAACAATTACCGAACGACCAGAATAATCGACCCTTTTACCCAATAAATTTAAACGGAAACGACCTTGTTTACCTTTAAGCATATCGCTCAAAGATTTTAACGGACGGTTACCATCTGATTTTACAGCGCTCGATCTTCTCGTGTTATCCAACAATGAGTCAACGGACTCTTGAAGCATCCTTTTTTCGTTTCTTAGAATTACCTCAGGTGCTTTTATCTCAACCAATCTTTTCAAACGGTTGTTTCTGATAATTACCCTTCTATAAAGGTCATTCAAATCCGAAGTTGCAAATCTACCACCCTCTAAAGGCACAAGTGGGCGCAACTCTGGTGGAATAACTGGCAACATTTTCAATACCATCCATTCTGGACGGTTCACATGGTTATCTCTATTTGCAGAACGGAAACTTTCAATAACCTTCAATCGCTTTAAAGCCTCTGCTTTTCTTTGTTGAGAAGTTTCGTTTGCTGCTTGGTGTCTTAAGCTGTAGCTTAAACCATCTAAATCTATTGTTGACAATAGTTCCCATAAGGCTTCAGCACCCATTTTAGCAACAAATTTGTTTGGGTCTTTATCATCCAAGTATTGGTTTTCTTTTGGCAATTTCTCCAAAATCTCCACATACTCTTCTTCAGATAATAAATCTAGGTTACTAACGCCTTCATATTCACCTTTATTGATAACTACATATCTTTCGTAGTAAATTACAAGGTCTAGTTTTTTAGAACTTAAACCTAACAAATACCCAATTTTATTAGGCAATGAACGGAAATACCAAATATGAGCAACAGGCACCACCAAATTAATATGGCCCATGCGCTCTCTTCTAACTTTCTTTTCCGTAACCTCTACACCGCATCTATCGCAAACGATGCCTTTGTAACGAATACGCTTGTATTTTCCACAATGACATTCAAAATCTTTAGTTGGACCAAAAATTCTTTCACAAAACAAACCGCCCATTTCAGGCTTATAACTTCTGTAATTGATTGTCTCTGGTTTTAAAATTTCACCAAAAGATCTTTGTAAGATACTTTCTGGAGAAGCCAAACCAATTCTAATTTTTGTGAAATTACTTTTTAGTTTTTGATTCTTTTTTATTGTTGACATTCTTTATTCTTTTCTTTTTTTTAAAATAATGTTTCTCTGTTTAAATTGTCTATTTATTCCTCAAAATTCATTTCTATACCCAATCCTCTTAACTCGTGGATTAATACATTAAACGATTCTGGAATACCTATTTGAGTGATATTTTCACCTTTAACAATTGCTTCGTATGTTTTTGCTCTTCCCACAATATCATCCGACTTAATAGTTAAGATTTCTCTCAAGATATTGGCCGCACCAAATGCCTCCAATGCCCAAACCTCCATCTCTCCAAATCTTTGACCACCAAACTGAGCTTTACCACCCAAAGGCTGTTGTGTAATCATTGAATATGGCCCAATTGAACGGGCGTGCATCTTGTCATCCACCATGTGTCCAAGTTTCAACATATAAATAATTCCTACTGTAGTTGGTTGGTGGAATCTTTCGCCACTTAAACCATCATATAAATAAACTTGTCCATTTATTGGAAGACCTGCTTTTACAGAATATTCATTGATTTCATTAGGGGTTGCACCATCAAAAATCGGTGTTGCAAATTTTAATCCCAACTCTTTTCCTGCCCATCCCAAAACTGTTTCATAAATTTGACCCAAGTTCATCCTTGAAGGTACACCCAATGGATTTAAAACAATATCAACTGGCGTTCCATCTTCTAAGAAAGGCATGTCTTCTGCTCTAACAATTCTAGCAACAATACCTTTATTTCCATGTCGTCCGGCCATTTTATCACCCACTTTCAATTTTCTTTTTTGAGCAACATAAACTTTTGCAAGTTTCAAAATACCTGTTGGCAATTCATCTCCTACAGTTATGGCATAATACTCTCTTCTAAAAGCAGCATATTGTTCTGTAACCTGGGATTTAAAGTTTTTAAGTATTCTATAAACCAAATCATTTTTCTCGCTATCAGAAGACCAACTGCTAAAATTCACATTGTCATAATCTACACTGTATAAATTCTTTTGTGTAAATTTTGTGCCTTTTGGAATCATATCATCTCCATAAACAGCTTTAACGCCCGCAGAGGTTTTACCATTCAAAACCTTGAATAATTTTTGAACCAATACTTCTTTTATTTTCTCTTTACTTCTTTGATATTCTTGTTCGTTTTTAGCAAGTTTGGCTTTTTCTTCAGTTTTTGCGCCTTTTTCTTTTTTGCTTTTTGTGAAAAGTTTTTTATCAATAACAACACCTTCTGTAGATGGTGGTGCTTTTAAAGAAGCATCTTTAACATCACCTGCTTTATCACCAAAAATGGCTCTTAACAATTTCTCCTCTGGAGATGGTTCTGTTTCACCTTTAGGTGTGATTTTTCCAATAATGATATCACCTTCTTTTATTTCAGCTCCAACACGAATCAAACCATTTTCATCCAAATTTTTTGTAGCTTCTTCGCTCACATTTGGAATATCGTTGGTTAATTCTTCTTCGCCTCTTTTGGTGTCTCTAACCTCTAATTCAAATTCGTTGATATGGATAGATGTGTACCAATCATCACTTACTACTTTTTCTGAAATTACAATCGCATCCTCAAAGTTATATCCTTGCCAAGGCATAAAAGCAACTTTAAGATTTCTTCCAATTGCTAACTCCCCTGCTTGGGTCGCATAACCTTCACACATTACATCGCCTTTTAAAACTCTTTGACCTTTTTTAACAATAGGTTTTAAGTTTACACAAGTGCTTTGATTCGTTCTTAAAAACTTAGTAATTCTATAAGATTTAACATTATTAACAAAGTTAATCAACTCGTCCTCTTCATTAAAATCATATTTTACTCTGATTTCATTTGCATCAACATAATCAATAACACCATCATTTTCAGCAATAATTAATGCTCTTGAATCTCTTGCAACACGCCCTTCCAAACCGGTTCCAACAATTGGAGCTTCTGGTCTTAAAAGCGGCACTGCTTGTCTTTGCATATTTGATCCCATCAACGCTCTATTTGCATCGTCATGTTCCAAAAACGGAATTAAAGAGGCTGCAATTGAAACAATTTGATTTGGTGCAATATCCATGTAATGAAGTTTTTCTGCTTCTACAATTGGGAAATCACCTTCAAATCTTGCTTTTATATCTTGCGATTGAAATTCACCTTTTGAGCTAATATCCAAATTACATTGCGCTATTACATTGCCATCTTCTTCCTCGGCACTTAAATAAACAACGGGTTTATCAAACATAACTTTACCTTCTTCAACTTTCCAATATGGTGTTTCGATGAAACCCATGCCATTAATTTTTGCATGAACACAAAGCGAAGATATCAATCCAATATTTGGTCCCTCTGGCGTTTCAATAGTACATAAACGGCCATAGTGAGTATAGTGAACATCCCTTACCTCAAAACCAGCTCTTTCTCTGCTCAAACCACCTGGTCCAAGTGCAGACATTCTTCTTTTGTGAGTAATTTCCGCCAATGGATTTGTTTGATCCATGAACTGAGACAACTGATTAGTACCAAAAAACGAATTAATAACTGATGATAAAGAACGGGCATTAATCAAATCTGTAGGTGTAAAAACCTCATTGTCTCTAATGTTCATTTTTTCACGAATGGTTCTTGCCATACGCGCCAAACCAACACCAAACTGAGCATACAATTGCTCCCCCACTGTTCTTACTCTTCTATTACTTAAATGGTCAATATCATCCACTTCCGAACGGCTATTACTCAATTCAATAAGGTAAGTGATGATTTTGATTATGTCTTCATTGGTTAAAATTTTAACATCCATAGAAGTAGTTAAATTTAGTTTTTTATTTATTCTAAATCTACCAACCTCCCCTAAATCGTATCTTTTATCAGAGAAAAATAATCTTTCAATAATACCACGCGCTGTTTCTTCATCTGGCGGGTCAGTATTCCTCAATTGACGATAAATCAATTCAACAGCTTCTTTTCCATTGTTTGATGCATCTTTTTGTAAGGTATTATAAATGATAGAAAAATCATTTTTTCCTTCCTCTTCTCTATTTAAAATAATTGTTTTAACATCTGCTGCCACAATCTCTTCAATATGAGAATTTTCTAATATTGTGTCTCTTTCGATGATAACCTCATTTCTTTCAATTGAAACAACTTCACCGGTGTCCTCATCAACAAAATCCTCAACCCATGTGCGCAAAACTCTCGCTGAAAGTCTTCTACCTACATGTTTTTTCAATCCTGTTTTAGAAACTTTAACCTCCTCAGCCAAACCAAAAATATTAAGAATATCTTTATCAGATTCAAATCCGATAGCCCTTAATAAAGTTGTAACTGGGAATTTTTTCTTTCTATCAATGTATGCATACATGACATTATTAACATCAGTAGCAAATTCTATCCATGAACCTTTAAAAGGAATTACACGGGCAGAATATAATTTTGTTCCATTTGTGTGGTATGATTGACCAAAAAACACACCAGGAGAACGGTGTAATTGAGAAACAATTACTCTTTCTGCTCCATTTATAACAAATGTTCCACTTGGTGTCATGTAAGGAATAGTTCCCAAATAAACATCTTGAACGATTGTTTCAAAATCTTCGTGTTCTGGGTCATTACATGATAATTTTAATTTTGCTTTGAAAGGGACAGAATATGTTAAACCTCTCTCAATACACTCTTGAATAGAATATCTTGGTGGGTCAACAAAATAGTCTAAAAATTCTAATGTGAATATATTTCTTGTGTCATTGATAGGGAAATTCTCTTGAAAAACTTTATATAATCCTTCATCTTCTCTTTTATCAACATGCGTTTCTAATTGAAAAAATTCTTTGAAGGATTGTAATTGTACATCAAGAAAATCTGGGTATTCAATAACCTTTTCAACTGATCCAAAGTTGATTCTTTTTGATTGCTTTACTTTTGTAGCCAATTTTAATTTATTTTATAATTAATATTTTAAACCGATAATATTTAGAAAAACATAAAAACACCAAAAGACCCATCGGTTAAAAGGGTCTATTGGCGTTATAATTTAGTATAAATTACTTAATCTCAACTGTAGCTCCAGCTTCAACTAATTGAGTTTTCATAGCTTCAGCTTCAGCTTTAGAAATATTTTCTTTAACTGATTTTGGTGCGCCATCAACTAATTCTTTAGCTTCTTTCAAACCTAAACCTGTTAAATCTTTTACCAATTTAACGACTTGCAATTTGTTTAAACCAGCGGTTAATAATTCAACTGTAAATTCAGTTTTTTCTGCGGCTGCTTCACCTGCTGCTGCTGCTGCTGGAGCTGCTGCAACTGCTGCTGCTGCTGGTTCGATACCGTAATCACTTTTAAGAATGTCTGCTAATTCTTTTACTTCTTTAACTGTTAGACTAACTAGTTGTTCTGCGAATTGTTTTAAATCTGCCATTTTTTTTGTTGTTTTTTTGATTGTTTGTTTTTTAATTAATTTTTTTCTGACAATGTTTTAACGATACCAGCAATGGTTGTACCACCACTTTGTAGTGCCGAAATAACATTTTGAGCTGGAGATAATAACATTCCTATTACCTCTCCTACTAAGTCTTCTTTAGATTTTAGAGTACTTAAAGCTAGTAATTGGTCATCGCCAATAAAAATTGCGCTATCAATATAGGCGCCTTTTAATGCTGGTTTTGTTCCTTTTTTTCTAAATTTAAGTATGGCTTGAGCCGGAGCTTTCATGTTTTCTGAAAACATCAAAGCTGATGTTCCTTTCAATACATTTTCAAGCTCACCAAAATCTTTTCCTGAATCGCGCATCGCTTTTGCTATTAAAGTGTTTTTAGCAATACGCATTGTTATGCCGATTTTAAACAAGTCTCTACGAAACAAATTCGTATCAACAGCACTAATACTAGAAGTATCAGCAATGTACAATACATTTGTCGCGTTTAACTGCTTTGTTAAATCGGCAATTTCTGTGTTTTTTTCTTCTCTGTTCATTTAATTGTTTAAATACCTGGAATTGATTTGATGTCTATGCAAATACTAGGACTCATGGTTGAGCTGATATATACACTTTTGAAATAAGTCCCTTTGGAAGCTGAGGGCTTTAATTTGCTGAGCGTTTGAATTACTTCAATTGCGTTTTCAGCGATTTTATTAGGTTCGAAACTAACTTTACCTATTGAAGTATGAATAATACCAGTTTTATCAACTTTAAAGTCAATTTTACCAGCTTTTACTTCGGTAACAGCCTTTGCCACATCAGGAGTAACAGTTCCCGATTTTGGATTTGGCATTAGATTTCTTGGCCCCAATATTTTTCCTAATTTACCTAGCTTTGCCATTACAGCAGGCATGGTAATTATAATGTCGATGTCTAACCAACCGCTACTGATTTTTTCGATGTAATCATCTAGACCAACATAATCAGCACCAGCTGCTTTAGCTTCCGCTTCTTTGTCTGGAGTGCATAAAACCAAAACTCTAACGGTTTTACCTGTGCCATGCGGCAATGTGGCAACACCTCTAACCATTTGATTAGCTTGTTTTGGATCTACACCTAATCTAACATCAATATCAACTGATGAATCAAATTTTGTGAAGGTAATATCTTTAACAATTTTAGTTGCTTCAGCCAAAGTATAAACTTTAGTGATTTCAACTTTACTGTTTACTAATTTTCTATTTTTTGTAAGTGCCATGTTCTGTTTCTATTAATATTAAAATGGTTTTTCTCCTGAAATTGTAACGCCTAAACTTCTTGCTGTTCCTGCAACCATCGTCATTGCTGATTCAATTGTAAAACAATTTAAATCTGGCATTTTGTCTTCTGCGATAGTTCTAACTTGACTCCAATTAAGCTCAGCAACTTTCTTTCTATTTGATTCAGCAGAACCTTTAGCGGCTTTCGTTGCTTCTAATATTTGAATAGTTACTGGAGGTGTTTTAATAAGAAATTCAAATGATTTGTCTGTATAAACGGTCAACACAACTGGTAACACTTTTCCGATTTGGTCTTGTGTTCTTGCATTAAATTGTTTACAAAACTCCATAATATTTACACCTTTTGAGCCCAATGCAGGTCCAATGGGAGGTGCGGGATTTGCTTGTCCGCCTTTTACTTGCAATTTTACATAACCTGTGATTTCTTTTGCCATATTTATTTTTTTTTAATTGTCTTTTATTCTTTTTCTACTTGGTTGTAGTTTAACTCTAATGGTGTTCTTCTTCCAAAGATTTTAACCATTACTTTTAATTTTTTCTTATCGTCATTAACCTCTTCAATTACACCACTAAATCCACTGAATGGACCGTCCATAACTTTAATTGGTTCGCCAATTATGAATGGTTCTGTTTCATCAGACTGAACTGAACCATTTTCATCCGCATTACCTAAAATTCTGTTTATTTCACTTTGTCTTAATGGGACAGGCGTATCTTTTGAACCTAAAAATCCAACAACGCCATTTATGCCTTTAATTGTAGCTGCGACTTCACCATGAAATTTGGCCTGAATTAAAATATAGCCTGGAAAATAGTTTCGCTCTTTGGCTACTTTCTTGCCATCTTTAATTTTATAAACTTTTTCAAGTGGTATCAAAATTTGAGGGACATAATCAGTTAATTTAGCTTTTATAAGTTCGCTTTCAAGATTGGCTTTCACCTTTTTTTCTTGACCAGAAACAGCCCTTAAAACATACCATTGTAGATCGTTGTTTGCTTCCATTTCTTATTTGCCTATACCGTATAAAATTTCTAATATCTTACCTACCCCAATATCGACCAGATATACCAAAACGGAAAAAACCATAGATGAAACGAGCACAATTATTGCACTTTCTCTAAGCTGTTCCCATGTTGGCCAAGTTACTTTATTAAGCAACTCATCAACTGTTGTATTCCATAGATTTTTTATTTTTTCCATTTTTTCTTTTTTTCTTTGCACGGGAACAAGGACTCGAACCCTGATCAAAGGTTTTGGAGACCTCTATTCTACCATTGAACTATTCCCGTCTATGTCAAAAGCTGTTGGTTTTTAAGAACCAACAGCTTAAGATAATTTATTTATTTAAAACTAGTCTAAAATCTCTGTAACCTGACCAGCACCAATTGTTCTACCACCTTCACGAATCGCAAAACGCAATGATTTTTCCATAGCGATTGGTGCGATAAGTTCTACTGTAATAGTGATATTGTCACCTGGCATACACATTTCTACATTTTCTGGCAAAGTAATTTCACCTGTAATGTCTGTGGTACGGAAATAGAATTGTGGACGATATTTGTTAAAGAATGGTGTATGACGACCGCCTTCCTCTTTGCTCAATACATAAACCTCAGCTTTAAATTTAGCGTGTGGTGTTACTGAACCTGGTTTGCAAATTACCATACCTCTTTTGATAGCTTCTTTATCGATACCTCTTAAAAGGATACCTGCGTTGTCTCCAGCTTCTCCTCTATCTAACAATTTACGGAACATTTCTACTCCTGTAACTGTAGAAGAAAGTTTTTCGTCACCTAAACCGATGATGTCAACTGCCTCTCCAACATTAACAATACCTCTTTCGATTCTACCTGTTGCAACAGTTCCACGACCAGTGATTGAGAATACATCCTCAATTGGCATTAGGAAAGGTTGATCAACCAATCTTGGTGGAATTGGAATATAAGTATCTACAGCATCCATTAAATCCATGATTTTTTCAACCCATTCAGCATCTCCGTTTAATCCACCTAAAGCAGAACCACGAATGATTGGAGTGTTTTCTCCATCAAAGTTATAAAAACTTAAAAGGTCACGGATTTCCATTTCAACTAAATCTAATAATTCAGGATCATCAACACTATCGCATTTGTTCATAAACACAACTAAACGAGGCACACCAACCTGACGAGCAAGTAGAATGTGTTCACGAGTTTGTGGCATTGGACCATCTGTAGAAGCAACTACAAGAATAGCACCGTCCATTTGTGCAGCTCCCGTAACCATGTTCTTAACATAATCAGCGTGACCTGGACAATCTACGTGTGCATAGTGACGAGCAGCAGTAGAATATTCTACGTGTGCAGTATTAATTGTAATACCTCTTTCTTTTTCTTCAGGAGCAGAGTCGATTGAATCGAAAGAACGAGCTTCAGAATAACCTTTTTCTGCTAAAACTTTAGTAATTGCAGCGGTTAATGTTGTTTTTCCATGGTCAACGTGGCCAATTGTACCAATGTTGACATGGGGTTTAGAGCGGTCAAATGTTTCTTTTGCCATGATTTTTTAAAATTTAATTTATGTTTATGTTATTGTTATGTTAATGTTTTCTATTTCTAATATATGGGAGCCATTGAAGGGATTTGAACCCTTGACCTCTTCCTTACCAAGGAAGTGCTCTACCCCTGAGCTACAACGGCTTTTGGGTTTTTCAATGTAGTAATTGACATTAACACCAACCTAAAAGAAATCTTAAGTGTTAATTAATTACCTTAACTTTTTTGAGAGCGGGAGACGAGGTTCGAACTCGCGACCTACAGCTTGGAAGGCTGTCGCTCTACCAACTGAGCTACTCCCGCATTTTTAATCCTAAAACTTTAATGGCAATAAAATTTAAAGGTCTATTCTATTTTGGATGGGATAAATTCCTTTGAAAATTTATCCTTTTTGCCATTGTTTTACTTGAATTGAAAATTTAAGTTAAACCAAATGTGGGGAGTGATGGATTCGAACCATCGAAGCCGAAGCAACAGATTTACAGTCTGTCCCATTTAGCCACTCTGGAAACTCCCCTTGATTTTTTTGAGCCACTTGTCGGGATCGAACCAACGACCTACTGATTACAAATCAGTTGCTCTACCAGCTGAGCTAAAGTGGCATTTGAAAGAACTTGCTTTTACAATCGACTTCTGTTTTTCGTAAAAAGGACTGCAAAAAAAGACAATTAAATTGACATTTCAAAGCGTTTTTAGTTTTTTTTTCAAAAAAAATAACATTTGTTTAAAAAGGGTGCTTTTTTGCCCCCTTTTTTCAAAAATAACGGCTAAGAATTTTGCGTCTTCTGCTTGTATTTCAACAGTTGTGCTTTAATTGCCGCTTCGGCCAAATCAATTGCATTTTCGAAGGTTGCGTTTTTTTCTTCTACAAATAATGTCGTATTTGAGACATTTAATTTGATTTCTATGACTTTATTTTCCTTGTCGTCTGCTTTTTGCACCTTTAAATAGACCGAGGCGTCAATAATTTTGTCATAAAAGTTCTGAAGCTTGTTTAATTTTGAGGTAATTAAATCTAAAAGTTTTTTGTCTGCTTTAAAGTTAATGGTTTGAAATTGAATGTCCATAATGGTTAATTTTTTAAGTTTTTATTTTGAGGATGTGTATTTTCATAAACTTTTTTTAAGTTTTCGATGCTGTTTTGCGTGTAAATCTGCGTAGATGACAAATTAACATGTCCTAATATTTCTTTTATCGAGTTTATTTCACTCCCATTGTTGAGCAAATGAGTCGCTATCGAATGTCTTAACACATGCGGACTTTTTTTGTCTAGCGTTGTATGCATGGTTAGCAATTGTTTTACACTGCGATATACGAATTTAGGATACAATTGTTTATTGGCTTTTGTATTGAATACAAATATAAGGTTATTATCAATATCTAAATAATTTTTAAAAATTATTTTTAATTCTTCCGAAATAGGTATCAATCGCTCTTTATTTCCTTTTCCCAAAACTTTAATTAAAGATTGCTCTAAATAAACATGTTCTTTTTTTAAATTAATAAGCTCGGACAAACGCATTCCTGTATGGTATAAAGTCGTTAATATATCGTTAGCCATATTATTTTCATTGTTTTCGATGAAATTATCAATCATCAGATTGATTTTATTTTCTTCAACAAAAGAAGGCAACTTTTTTGATATTTTGGGGGCCGATACTTTTAACATAGGATTAATTTCGACCAATTGATGTTTCAATAAGTAATTAAAATATGTTTTTAGAGACGAAATTTTCCTAACGATTGAGCGATTGTCCATATTTTCGGATTTTAATTGCGCCAACCACGAACGAATCAATTGATGGTTGACCTCCTTAATACCATCAACTTGAAACTGCTTTTTTATGAACAGAAAACAACTTTCAACATCTTTTACATAAGCAACTTGCGTATGCACAGATGTTTTCTTTTCATTTTTCAAATAAGCTTGAAATTCTTGTATATAAAAAAAGTCCGACATGTTTAAAATATCGGACGCAATATAGTGAATATATTTGAATTATTGTTCTTCGGATCTTTGAACAAATGAACGATAAGCGGCTCTTCTTATTTCCATTCTTCTTGTAATAGATGATTTTTCAAAGGCTTGTCTTTCTCTGAGCTCTTTAATAATACCTATTTTCTCATACTTTTTTTTGTATTTTCTCAAAGCTTTTTCTAATGTGTCGCTTTCTTTTACATTAATATAAATCATTTGTTCTTTTTTTAATAAGGACTGCAAATGTAATGCTTGTTTTTTAATATTTCAAATTATTTTGAATTTTTATTCACTTTTTTTTAAATAATTAATATTTCGGGCTGAAATTCACAGTTAATTGAGAATTGTTAATTATGAATGATGAATTGTGAATTGTGAATTATAAATGGATTAGCACTTGATCGCTGTTTTTATAAAATACTTAGAAAGAAATTTTGTCTTTAATCTATCATTAACAAACAAATTGGATTTATTCTTTTAGGAGGCTGCCTCTCAAAATAAAATTGTTTTGCTCGATTAAAATATAGTACAACCCCGTTTTTAGGCTTTCTATTTGGATAGAGTTTTCAAAATTGCCACTTTGTTGTAATTGCCCTATTGAGTTATAAATTTTATATGGCCCCTTTTCAATTCCATTGACTTGAATGCTATTTGAGGCTGGATTAGGGAAAATTTTGACGATTTTAATTTTTATATCATCAATAGAAATTGAATTTCCTATGGTATCAATAAGTTTGATTATAGTTTTTTCATTACAATCAAATTGAATACCCCAATTACTGAATATCTGATTTTCTGAAAACACTGGATTATTCTTATTTTTACACACTGATATCAATTCTTGATATGTAAGTGGAATAGATTTCAATAAAAAACTTTTAAAAGGTATTAAACCTAAGTTTGAACCCAATCCTTTAGCAAAAAAAAGATAGTTATCATGGTAAAATGCTTTTCTAGAGATACCATCTAAATAAGTAATGTTTACAATACTATCTATTTTGTATTTGTAATTGATTCCACTTAAGGCATCAATTATTTTTAAGGTATCGCCAACCCCAAGTGCAAAATCATAGATTAATAGATTGTCGATTTCAAAAGAATCTGAACTAAAATTAAACAATTTACCTGTAAAATATACTTTATCATTTTTTACTCTTAAATGAAAATTTGTAGAATCTGTTTCATTTAATATTGATGAAAATTTTTTTGCAGTATATGTAATTGTGTAAAACTCTCCATTTGTGTTACTAGAATCAAAATTCACAATTTCTTTAGTATACCGATAAAAACTTCCATGAACCTCTCCCTAAAAGTTATAATAGACGCTGCTATCAATAAAAGTTTGATATTGAAGGTTTGTGGCAAATGCCAAAAAACTAATGCTGAATAATAATTTTATGTGTTTAATGATGATAAATGTTTGTGTTTGATATTTTGATTAGATAAGGGCAATTAGTCCAAAAACATAAAATATTTTTTCACCTTTTGTTTTTAAAAATAAAATGCTTTTATTTTAATAAAACAAATTTATTTTAAATTTTTTGAGAGAGATGAAAACCTTTTAAGAATTAGCCGCCTGTATTGCCAAATAAGCTAAAAGACCTGCCCCATTTTCGATGGCATCTTCGTCAATATCGAAAGAATTTGTATGCACTGCATTAACAATCCCTTTGCTTTCGTTCCTTGTGCCAAGCCTATAAAAACAAGCGGGCACCAACTGACTGTAATAAGAAAAATCTTCGGCCGCCATCCATGTGTCAAGCTCTTCTACATGATTGTCTCCTAAATATTCTTTTGCATTGTCTTCCAAAGAACTTGTAAAAGGCACATCATTTTTCAAGAAAGGATATCCGTTCATAATATTTACTTCCACTTTAGCACCATAAGATTCGGCCGTATTAAAGGCTATTTTCTCGATCCAAACTTTTGCTTCGGCTCGCCATTTTTCATCCACAGTTCTAAATGTTCCCTCAATTTGAACTTTATTGGGGATAATATTGGTGGCCCCGCCCTCCGAATTTATTTTTCCAAAAGACAAAACACTTGGAATGATTGGTGGCGCTTTTCGGCTAACAATTTGCTGCATCGCAATGATAATATTAGCGGCAACAACAACTGGATCAACGCATAGATGGGGCATTGCACCATGACCTCCTTTACCAGTAACGGTGATATAAATTTCATCTGTGCTTGCCATATAAAGCCCTTTTTTGAAACCAACATTTCCAGTATTAATTAAAGGCATCACATGCTGCCCGATTATAACATCTACCTTTGGGTCGGTTAAAATCCCTTCTTTAATTAAAAGACTTGCACCGCCAGGCAATTTCTCCTCCCCAGGCTGAAATATCAGTTTGATATTTCCTTTCAAATGCGCTTTGTTTTTTACTAAAATTTTAGCCGCCCCAAGCAAAGAAGTCGTGTGAACATCGTGCCCGCATGCGTGCATGACACCATTGTTTTTGGAAATATATGGCTTGTTGCTCACTTCATTGATTGGCAAAGCATCTAAATCTGCTCTTAATCCAACGGTCTTCCCTCCTTCTGAACCATTTATCATAGCCCAAACGCCTGTTGTGGAAATACGATTTGGCTTTAAACCCAAGGCTAATAGTTGATTTTCCACAAATTTTGCCGTTTCAAATTCTTGAAAAGACAATTCTGGATGGCTGTGAATATGATGCCTAATTTCAATCAGTTCATTTTTAAATGCTTTAGCATCGTTTTTTATGGTTTCTATTAATGATGTTGGCATCTAATTAAATTATATTGTTTAAGTCGTTAAAATTGTTCAAATTTGCACTTTATTATGAAATATATCAAATATTTTATTTGCTTTATCCTAATTGCCTGTTTTTTAGCATCTTGCAGCGACAACAATGTTGATTCTGTGCCACTAAATCAAAGCACAAAAGATTTTTTCAATATTAAAAATGGCTCTAAATATCAATTTGTTTCAATGCCTGACACAAATACAGTTAGCGCATATACGGTAGAAAACTACAACAATCTATTTTCTAATCCGGATATTTCCAACAACGAAATCATATTTTATGATATGAAATCATTGAATAATCCAACTTTTACTATTCGTGCAGAAGCAGGAAACACAAAATTTAACGATAGAATAACTTTACTTACCCGCAAAAATGACAGTATTTTTGTTGGGCCAATTTGTTTCAATACATCAGGGACTTTCTCGGCAGTGGTAGATTCGAAAGATACTTTAACAAATATTGCATCAATCATTTTTGGTAATACTAGCTACACAGATGTTATAAAAATTGCGCCTTTTAATCACCCTCTTTATAAAGAAATTTATTACGCAAAAGGATTTGGATTAATTGCTCGCAAGGAGCGAAACGATGCTTTTTATTACTCAAAAAACAACCAAATTATAAATTAAACCATCAACTGGTTTTAATGCGTGTCTTTATATTTTTTCAAAGCTTGAAAAATAGATTTTGCAATAATCGCTTGTCCACTATCTTTTGCAAGTGTTTTTCTATCCATTTCGTTAGTCAAAAAACCAGTTTCAACCAAAACACCTGGCATTGAGGTTTTCCATAAAACTAAAAAACCCGCTTGTTTAACGCCCCTACTTTTTAAAGGCGTATTCTTTTTAAATTCTCCTTCTACAAAAGATGCAAATTTAGCACTTTGAGAAATATAGGCATTTTGCAATAAATTAAAAATAATATGCCCAACGGGAGAATTAGGATCAAAACCTTCGTAAGCTTGATTTGACTGATAGTCTTTCTCTAATGTAATTACACTATTCTCTCTTTTTGAAACTTGCAAATTACTTTCAGATTTGTGCAATCCCATTAAAAATGTTTCAGTTCCGTTGGCTTCTTTATTATCATTTGCGTTGCAATGTATGCTAATGAAAAGGTCGGCACTATTTTTGTTAGCTATATTACTGCGTTCGCTTAATTCTATGAATTTATCTGTTTTACGAGTATATATGACCTTAACATCTTTTAAGCTGTCTTCAATGAACTTGCCCAATTTTAGGGCTATTGCCAAAGTTACTTCCTTCTCTCGGCTGTTGCCACCATGGCATCCGGGGTCGTGTCCACCGTGTCCGGCATCTATCACTACGATGTCGAAATCCGAGTTGTCTTTTACCAATGATGAGCTCATTAGAAAGACAAAAATTGCAATTGTTAATATTTTTATTCTCATTTTAAACACAGTTAGTTATTTTAGATTATTTTTGTGCAAAATTCGACTATCCCTTTTGTTAAAACCAATTTTTGCAGTTAAATCTCTCCCTAACCTATTGTGGATAATACAATTATCGTGCTACTTTTTATACAGTGGAACAATAAATGCGCAAGTTTTGCCGCAAAAAGACAGCACTGTTGTCGTTTTAAAAGCCGATTCAATCAAAATAATACGCACAGATTCGTTTCGAATATCAAAAGATGCCATAGAGGAAACCATAGAATATGCAGCAGAAGACTCTTGTATCTTTAATTTAAAAGAAAAAAAAGCCTATCTTTATGGAAATGCATCCGTAAAATTTGAAGGTATGGATTTAAAAGCGGCTTTAATTATTGTAGATTTCAATAAAAAAGAGATTTATGCCAAAGGAAGATACGATAGTTTGGGCAAATATGTTGATAAACCGATTTTTAACGATGGCGAGAGAGAAACCCTTGCCGACACAATGCTTTATAATTTTAACACAAAAAAAGGGCGCACCTATGGTATTACACTAAAGGAAGATGACGGTTATATTATTTGCAACAAAGTTTTCAGAGACGCAGACAACAGCATTTATAGCGATGAAGGAAAATACACAACATGCAACAGAACCGACCATCCACATTTTTACTTGAAAGCAAAAAACTTGAAAATTATACCTGGAAACAAAATAATTTTTGGGCCATCCAATCTTGTTATCGAAGGCATTCCGACACCTTTGGTTCTTCCTTTTGGATTATTCCCAACTAAAAAAGGCAAACGCTCAGGACTTATTCCATTTGAATACGGTTTGTCTCCCAATTTTGGTCCTAGTATAAAAGGAATTGGTTATCATTTTGCCATTAGCGAACAATTTGACCAAAGCATTACGGGTGATATTTATTTTAGAGGAAGTTGGCGGATTGCCGCTAATAGCAGATACAACCAAATTTATAAACGAAATGGCAATTTTAGAATAGAATTTGGCAAATATATTCTTTCTGAAAGAGAAGACCCATTATTCAAACTAAAGTCTAGGCGCACAATGGCAATAGTATGGAATCATAATCAGGATGCGAAAGCAAAACCGGGTTCCACATTTATTGCCAAGGTGGATGTTCAAAAAGAAAATGCTGCCCAATTTGGAGCAAACAATGCCGCTGCTATTGTAAGGAATGAGTTTGGTTCATCTATTGCTTATTCAAAATCATTATTTAAGAACAAAGCCAACCTAACCCTTGGTTTTTTGCATAGACAAAACACCCAAAGCAGAGCTTTTTCTGTTAGTTTGCCCAATTTAAACTTTAGTGTTCAAAGGATAACGCCTTTTGCAAAACCAAATAAAATTGGCAAATACAAATGGTATAAAGATTTTGGGATTAGCTATCAATTGGATTTTGAAAACAGAATAGATACTAAAGACAGTATCTTTTTTTCGGGCAAACACATACAGGAACTCTTTCCATCGATTAATATAAATACGCTAGTGGTTCTCTCTCAACTCGATAAATTTAAAACAGGTATTGTACATAATATCCCAATTACGCTGGGTTCGTATAAATTTTTAAAAAGTAAATTTTCTTTCACACCCACTGTTTCATATAAAGAATATTGGTATTTTAAAACCATAGACAAATCATGGAATGCGGCAAAATTTAAAATGGATACAAGTTATAATTATGGATTCAGCCGCTCGAACGAGTATAGCGCCAGTGGGAATATTGGGACACAAATTTTTGGTACTTATCAAATGTCGGGCAAAAAAGTATCGGCAATTCGACACACCATTCAGCCCAATGTTTCAATTAGTTACAGACCCGATTTTGGAAAACCGCAGTATGGAATATACAAAACCATTCAATCGGACACTAGTAAAGATAGATTTGGTAATTTTAGAACGCAAACCTTTTCTAAATATGAAGGTGGACTGAAAGGCGGACCAGGCAGAAGCGCCAATGGAATCATTGCATTTAACATGGGCAACAACCTTCAAGCAAAAGTATTAAAAACCATAGACAGTGTAAAAAAATACGAAAATGTAACCTGGATAGAAAACTTAACTATGAGTGGAAATTACGATCTTTTAAAAGATTCATTAAAACTGTCAAACATTGGCATTAATGGATTTACAACACTTTTCAAAAAAATAAATATCAATGGAAATGCTAGTTTAGACCCATACTCTAAAAATAACCAAACACGATTAAATCAATTTGAGGTGTTGAATAGCGGACGATTAGGAACCATCACAAATGCAACAATGTCTATGAACACTAATTTTAATTCAGATATGTTTAAGCCTAAAAAAGACACTGTAAACAAGGCTAAAACTGAAGAAGAAAAAAAGGAAATGGAAGAGATGCTTCGCAATCCCGATGCCTTTGTCAACTTTGATAGAATTTGGGAACTTGGCGTAAATTACTCATTTACCTATTCTAGAAATAATTATAAATCGAGCCATGAGCATACTTTAAATTTGAATGGAAATTTTAATTTAAGTCCAAAATGGAAAGTTGGTTGCAACACTGGTTATGATTTTAAACAAAAGAAACTAACCTACACCCAATTTGAAATCAGCAGATATTTGCATTGTTGGGCGCTCAACTTTAGTTGGATTCCGGATGGATTCAGAAAAAGTTTTATGTTTTCTTTGCGTGTAAATAGCAGTGTGTTAGAAAGTTTGAAAGTGGATAAAAAACGATTCTGGTTCGACCAATAAAGTTTTCATTCATTCAATTTTTAGAAACAGCTAAAGCAAGTTATTTTCAACTAAATATTCTGCAATTTGAATAGCATTAGTTGCAGCGCCTTTTCTTAAATTGTCAGCCACAATCCAACAATTCAAAGTGTTTTCTTGGGTTTCGTCTCTTCTAATTCTACCAACAAAAACATCGTCTTTATTATGAGAATGGATAGGCATTGGATATATTTGATTGTCCAAATCATCTTGTAAAACAACGCCTTCGGTTTCTGCAATTAAAGCACTTAATTCTTTAATATCAAATAGTTTATTAAACTCAATATTCAAACTCTCGCTGTGTCCACCCATTACAGGCACACGAACGGCCGTTGCCGTAAGTTTAATATTTTCGTCACCTAAAATCTTTTTGGTTTCGTTTACCATTTTCATTTCCTCTTTGGTGTATCCATTTTCTAAAAAAACATCAATTTGAGGAATCAAATTCATATCAATTTCATATTTGTAAGCCATTTCGCCTTTGGCGCCTTTGCGCTCATTCAACATTTGATCCACCGCTTTTTTACCAGTTCCCGTAACACTTTGATAGGTGCTAACAACCACTCGTTTAATTTCGTATTTTTTATGCAAAGGATTTAAAACCAATACCATTTGAATGGTGCTACAATTTGGATTTGCAATTATTTTATCATTTTTTGTTAAAATATGTGCATTTACCTCAGGCACAATTAGCTTGTTGTCTGGATTCATTCGCCAAGCCGAAGAATTATCAATAACCGTACACCCAACTTTAGCAAAAGCAGGCGCCCATTCCAAACTGGTATTGCCACCAGCAGAAAACAAAGCTATGTTTGGTTTCATATCAATGGCCGTTTGCATTGAAACTACTTTATATGGCTTGTTTTTATATTTAATTTCAATTCCTACAGACTTTTCAGACGCCACTAGAATTAATTCTGTTAAAGGAAAATTTCTTTCTTCAAGTATCTCCAACATTTTGCTACCTACCAAACCCGTAGCGCCAACGACTGCAATTTTCATTCGACAAAAATAAAACATAAAATCAATTTAGTTGCTATTCGAAAATAATTATAAAAATAAAAATTTTTTTTGCAGCATTAAAACATTTATTTTTGTCTAAATGGTTATCAGTGTTAGTAATGTTTTCAGAAAAGCAAATTATTGAAGGGTGTCTTAAGGGAGATGCTATATCTCAAAAGGCGCTATATAATCGCTTTGCAGGAAAAATGATGGCCATAAGTAAACGATATTTGAAAACCATAGAGTATGCAGAGGATGCCTATCAAGATGCGTTTGTAAAGGTATTTGCTAATTTAAAAACATTTAGTTTTCAAAGTAGTTTAGAAACTTGGATTACTCGAATATTCATTAACGAGGCTATCAACAAGTTGAGAACCTTGAAAAAATTATCGTTGAATATTAGTATTGACGATTACGCCTTGAACATGCCCGAAACAAAATCGGAATTGCCCGATAATTTTGATTACGAACTTGTGATGCTAATAATGGAAAAACTACCCGAAAACTATCGTGTAGTGCTAATGTTATATGCCATTGACGGCTTTTCGCACAAAGAAATATCGGAAAAACTCAACATACCAGAAAGCACAAGCAGAAGCTCACTAACAAGAGCCAGAACCCTTTTAAACCAACACTATAAACAGGTAATTATTCAACATGAATCAAGAAGAATTTGATAGACGATTAAAAAAGACATTCAATAATGAATTTATTCCTCCAAAAGAGGAATTGTGGGAGAATATTGCCTCAAGAATCAATCCAAAAAGAAGATTCCCTCTTTGGCTTTTCATTGTGCCAGTGGCAATTGTATTGCTTGCCTCTTTGTCATTTATTTACTTTAGCAACTCAAAAAACAACACAACAAAAATTGTTGAAAAAACAGAACAACCAATTTCCATTACTAGCGCTGAACCAAAAGCAAGAACCTTAAATTCAACCAATTTTGAAACAAACAAAACTGGAGAAACAATAAAAAATAATATAAACCAAACTACTTTAGTTACGAAAGAAGAATATAAAACAACAACGCAGCCAAACAAAAACGATATTTTTACAAAAATTAATAACCCATTGCCTCAAAATGGGCTAAAAAACGACATAAGCGTAAACAATAACTCAACAACTGGGAATACAATACATCGTCAATTAAATGGCAATATTTTCAATGAATTTATAGGTTTATCGGATTTAAAACTAAGTTTCTATAAATATAAAAAACATCCTAATATTTATTTATTTGAAAAATTTGAAGGCATAAACAATCCAATGAAAGGATTGCTTACCCATAAAAATAAAAATAATGAAACCATAGATTTAGAGTCCTATAAATGGTTCTTAAACTTTGGAATTGGCCCACAGTTAAATATTAATAGTATTGATATGAATAAAAACATTCAACCCTATGTTCACAAGGATTTATGGAGCAATAAAAATCTAATTACCGCCAATGGAAGTGGTTTTTTAGCGTTTGCAAACATAGGCAGAAAACTAAGTAAAAACTTTGGAATTGAAACAGGGTTTGGTTATAGTCGCAGAACAGAAGACATTAGAATGGATATCCAAAGTTATAATATTGCATTTAGAAATAACATAAACAAAATTGACTCATACGCTCGTGTAGTAATATCTATTCCCATTGGTCCTGGCGACACAACTTATTTTGATGTTGTGGCTAGTTTTAATCAAGCCAATAAAAACAGTTACAATATTTATTCTATTCCTATTAATTTCTTTAGCGAACATAAAATAAGCAATCAAATGTTGGTGAATTTAAGTCTTGGAACAAATTTTACATATATCACCTCTAAAAATAACATACATTACAATAGTATCAGCGAAAGAAAAATATCCAGCCAAAAAACACAAATGTTTAATGTGGCATTAAACCCAAAAATATCTTTCTTTACAAATTTTAATGATTTTGGACAAATAGGCGTTTTTGCAGCTTATCAAATGTATTTGACAAAATTTAATGCAATTGAAGGTCAATATGGTATAAAAATGAGCGACTTACAAATGGGCATTACTTTTAGAAAGCCTTTAAATTTTTAACTTATATAATAGGACGAGTATTTTTTTAATAATATTTTATATAAGATATTATTAAAGACATTGTTGTCCGATAAAAAAGTAGCCTAAATAAGGCTACTTTTTATTTTTGTAATTTTGTAGTTCTTAAGCAACAAAATTAACATGAGCAAAAGTAACTATTTTTCATCAAAATCGGTTTTCGGAC
>Ga0209702_10001016_pt1 | contig 56873 bp, 58 predicted proteins | sample FRY01_FD_187210 | JGI IMG/M metagenome (GOLD analysis project Ga0209702, IMG submission 187210) | Freshwater microbial communities from Lake Fryxell liftoff mats and glacier meltwater in Antarctica - FRY-01 (SPAdes) (version 2) | ecosystem: Environmental > Aquatic > Freshwater > Ice > Glacier...
AGGATAAAACGGACACTTCATACCTTTTGTCCATTGAGGTAAGTAGGAGTTTTTCATTTCCCTGAACCACCAATTGCATGAAGTGCTTTTTCTTAGACATCTCTGTACTTATATGCCTTTATAGAGCGGACATTGCGAACCACCGCCCCATACATAGGTATGGGGGCGGTTGGTTCAGCACCTAGTGTCTAATTTCGACCAACCAGCGAACCGACCGAACCAGAGGCCCCCTCGGTTCGCTGGTTTAACCGACTTAACTGTCTTCAGCATCTTCATATCCGAGGAAGTCAGCATCTTCACGTCCGAGGAAGTTTTTACGGGCTTCATCGAAGTCAATGCGCGTTGCTCCCAGATCTTGACATTCTTCCTTTAAAGCATCCCAGAGTTTTGTTAAACCTCTTAGGTGCGATGGGTTTGTATCAAGAAAAACCTCAATGAGGTTAACTAAATTCTCGTGCTTGGTGCTCATTTCTACGAGGGCCTTCCAATCAAGTGCACCAATGCCACCTTTAATCACATGTGCAAGAGGAGCCAGATTCCGAGTAATTATGAACTCTTGCTGCTCAAGCGGAACACGACTTTTTTCATTGGAGAGTTTGAATGTATTTTTAGAAGTCTCCTTCATATACCAAACGAGGTCGATATCTCCCTTCTTGGCTGAGCCTCCTCTCATGCCTGCACTTGCATTCTTACCTACGTGATCTAGACGGATATAGGCGATCCCACTGGATTTCAGTAGTTTTCCCGCATAGTTATAGAAAGCGAGCCAGGTGTCATTGTCATTTTCCTTCCCGTCAACCATCCTGCTCAAAGTATCGAGGACCACAAGCTCTGGTTTGTAATGATCTAAGGCCCTCTTGAGTTGCTCCCCACCTAGGGAAGTATCAAGAGGCGCAAATTCAGGAAAGGAAAGAAAATGCAGATTCACCAAATCGGGGGGAGAAAAGCCCATATCGATCAGACTCCTTCTTACATCTCCTACTGGTGAATTCTCCTGATCTATATAGAGCACGGAGATAGGGTCTAGTGCTTTCCCACCCAGGACACTCTTGCCTGAGGCAAGCCCAGCGCTGATTTCTCGCATGAGTAAGGACTTTCCCACCCCTGCATCAGAGTAAAGTGAATGACCTCGCCCAGCACAGATAATTCCAGGGACAAGCCACGTCTCCACAGTTGGGTCATCCCAAAGTTTGACCCAGTCCACTTCGTTCAAACTTTCAATAAATTCGTCATCTGTTGAGGCTGTCAGTTCTGGAAGCAAATAACTGGAAGAAGGAGTGGATGACGAAGAGGTTCGTGGGGTTTTAATCCCTTTTTCGAGCCCTCCACCCCGCAACCGCAGAACTCTTGCAATCTCCCCCTCAGCATCCTCTCCAGCAAAGGCCACTCGGGCCGCTTTGGTTAAAGCTGCAATAACCTCTTGAGCACTGATCTGGCCATCTCCTATGAGTTGGCCCATAGAGAAGGCAGATTTATGCAAGGTGGTATTTCGACTTCCCTGATGGCGAAGTGATGCCACTTTTGCCGTCTCTGATTCCAGAGCTTTTTTAGCATAGGGAGTTGCTGTGACCTCAGATGTAAATCGAGCAAGCAGAGTCTCCTCATCTATCTCTGGTAGGAGAGAAGAGTCCAGGTCGTGCTCGCCCTTTAGAAGCAACTCCAACATCGCCTGAGATGGTCTGGCAATAGGAATGGACCAAGGTTCGAAACCCTCAACCCACTCATAGTTTTCGCCAGTTAAATGCTTAGAGGGAGGAAGCATCACATGACCGTTATGTTTTATATCGATGCCTGGCAAATCAAGGCTGGGAAAGCTCCCGTAGAAGTGTTCGCCAGGTTCAGCTCTGAAATAGAAATGGCGACCTCTAGTAAATGTTCCTTTGGCTAAATACACGCCCGTTTTCGCCTGAACTGTGACGGGAAGAGAACCGCCTAAAAATTCTTCAAGTTTAAGCAGGGACTCATCACCACCATTACGAGGGTCAACATCAATGACCATGAGTCCACTTTCTTTACAAAGAACAGCGAGATTGATGTTTGGATCGGTGGTTATCCAATTTTTGATATCCTCCAAATCTGATGTTGCTTCTTCCTTATATTTTGTGTGCAGTGGATGTTTTCCAGCCGCGCTATCTTTGTCATGCTTTTTTTTGCAGGTACACTTACCATCCACAATCCCGTGAGTAGGGACGAGCCGCCAACCAGCAGCCAGGATGTGATTCATTCCAGCAAGTAGTGATGAGCCTTGGTCATTGTTCTGTGGTGCGTCTAAATTATCCATTTTTGTTTTTCCTATTCCTTAATTTGTTGTTTGATGTACCTGAAACCACGCCGACGGAGTGGCTTTATTACTTTTTCTACGAGCTGGAGATCTGTTAGCTTCTTACCTTCCAACTCCACAAGCCGAACCTTCATCTTTTGGCGCCCCACGGATGGGTACATCAGGGCAGTCACCTATGCGAGTGCGTAGATATGCAGGTAAGTCCACTTGTTCAAATCCTCGTTGTGGTTCATCGGGCACAATTCGCACTGCGCGACCAAACCTCTCAACTCGAAGTTGGCCACTAGATATGCGCCTTCTGACTGTGTTTTCACTTATGCGCTTAATTGATGCGTACTCTTGCACTGTTAATAGTTGCTGCATTGCTCTATCTCCTTTGAGTAGGTTGAATAGGACAACCAAACAGCCTTTGAGATGAATCGGAAGGGACTTTCTTTGAGCAAGAAACCAACAAAAAGTGCAGGGAAATCACTAGTAAAATTGGAAGAATTTTTTTTGCTTGAAGAGAGCGACATAAATATCACCATTCGAGAAAATGTGAATTACCTTATTGACCAGTTGATTCTCGATATTGTTGAAGCGAAAATGGAGAAGGAACATGGTCCTAGTTGGATTGAAATAACCAGAGACAAAACTCCACAAGAAATTTTTGATAAGAATGAGGAATTTCGATTCAATCTTGAACAGTTAGCCTCTGAGGTAACTGAGGTTAAGGGCTGGCATTTTCAAAATGGAAAAATTTCTGAATTACCGAGGCCAACTGCAAAATGGCTAGCGAGTAGAACAGGTATCACCATTCCGACTTTGAATGGCATGTTGAGAGAAAAGAATGCTGGTGGAACGCACGGAGGGACACCAATCACAGTTGCCACCTTGATTAAGCTTGCCAATGGCCTAAATACAACCATCCAGTTTCTAATGACTCCAAATATGAATTCAATCCTTCGGGATGTGCCAGTGTCCTATTACAATTTAGGTAAAAAAGGTGGCGGAAAAGCTTCAGCTTCTCAATGGCATTTGTTTATTCATGCACTGGCACCACTACCAAGTCAGAATTTTTACCTCTTCGAGAAGCATGCTTCGCATCTTGCTGGGTACCGTGTCACAGAAGATAGCCGCAGTGTCAAGAAAGGTTTTTATCCAGCCGCATCCTCTGCGGTAGACATTGAACTCGGCCCGATGTCTGCATATTCGAAGATAAGCGACTATAAACCTTTGGCTAAGGCCCAACAGATATCACCAGATACCCCAATAGAGAAGGCGGTGACCCACAAGGATGCGGAGCACCAAATTATTCACGCCACACTTAGCCTTTTTGTTGAACTTAGAAAATTGACGCGACGCACGAACCTAGAGCGGTCAAGTATTGATCTTGTTAAAATCTTCGGAATTGGGGTCATCAAAATAAAGACTCAAGTTGGCCAAATCATGCGCTACCTCAAATTCACTCAAATCGATTAAGCCTTGGCCTGTGTATGCATTTGTGTATCAGTTATTTGGGTACTCAGGGGGTCACCAGGTGGAAACTATCGCCCATTTAGTGGATAATTGGGCGCATACAACTTCATATTTTCGGACTACCAAGATTTATGAGTTCGGGGCTCTAACCAACTGAGCTACCGCCCCTAAGCGGTATGGACGTACTTTACTGTAAAGATTTCTGCAATTTTCAACTCTCGATCATGAGCATCGACTTTTTCGCCTTGTAATATTGGCACATGGTAGAAATTTCAGCGCCCCCGTCAGTGACCAACTAGTTTTGATTCTTAACGCATCCATTGCTGCGATTTTGGGCTCAATCATTGGTTGGGAGAGAGATCGCGCTGGAAAGTCAGCCGGCCCCCGAACTATGGCCCTTGTGGGTACGGCTGCCGCGGTGGTAGTTGGCGTTGGACATATTCTCAATATCGATGCGGCCTTCGGAGATCCAACACGATCAATGCATGCAGTCATTACTGGAATTGGATTTCTAGGCGCAGGGCTAATTTTCCAGCAGGCAGATCGTGGTGCGCAAGGAGTAACAACTGCAGCAACGGTTTTTGCTACAGCAGCTATGGGGTGTGCGGTTGGGCTTGGATTCCAAATTGTTGGAGCGGGTTTAACTGTCATTATTCTGATCGTTTTACGTTCATCGCATGCAGTCGAATACTCAACTAAATTTAGAGATCGAGAGTAGCGGCTACCTTTCACACCTTAGCGAGAGGAGTTGCTTAGGGCCAGAAGATCCTTGAGCGAATCGAGGTGATGGTCTGCCTCTAGCAACTGACTCTTTTCATGGGTGGTTAAGACAGCGGCAACGGTACAACCGGCACTTTTGGCAGAGCGAACACCGCCGGGTGCATCTTCGATTGCCCAACAATTTTTAGCGTCTAAGCCAATGCGCTTTGCTCCCAATAAAAATGGTTCGGGTGCTGGCTTTCCCTGACTGACTTGATCAAAGGTAACGCTGTGTTCGGGTATCACGATTCCGGCAGCTGCTGTGCGTGCAATAGCCAAATCCATTGTGCAAGAAGTAACGATCGTCCAAGGGATTTGAGTGTGTGTAAGTTGCTGAAGTAATTCAACAGCACCATTTACAGCAAAGACACCATGAGCTGCTTGAATTTCTACGTCTTCAAGTCTTTTGGCCCATCGTAAAATTTCAACTTCTTGCCTTTCGGGCATTAATTTTCGAAGAGAAGCCGCAGCGGGTAACCCATGCATGCTATCTAGATTTGGAAGATAGAAGCCCGCCTCTTCTGCAATCTGCATCCACGATTCATGGACGGCAATTTGCGAGTTAATCAAGGTTCCATCTAGATCAAAGAGAAAGCCAATCTGATCCATGAGAAATGGTTACTTGCTATCTGCTGGAAGTAACCAAGAACGCTGCGAATCAAAGGCAAATTCTGCATACGCTCCAACTGGGACAATCTCCTCAAAAATTGGATCAGAAACTACCGCAGTAATATTTCCTACCTGAGTTTGAATACGGTACTGAGCATGCTGGCCGTAGAAGACGACTTGATTAACTTGACCTTGAGTACCGGAGATTGTTGTATTTCCAGCGGGTGCAGCCTTCACGCTGATCGATTCAGGGCGAACTAGCAAGATTGATTCCTTCGAAAGCGCCTCTGGGTGAGCCGGGACTTCCATAGTGCGCCCCAAAACGGTGACCTTGGCCTTACCTGAACCAGATGCCACAGCAGATTCGACTGTGAGAAAGTTAGAAATACCGATGAAGTCGGCAACAAAAATTGAGGCTGGTCGCAGATAAATCTCAGCGGGGATGCCAACTTGTTCAATCTTTGAATTACGCATCACCACAATTCGATCTGAAATACTCATTGCTTCATCTTGATCGTGAGTTACGAAAATACTGGTGATGCCAAGACGCTGCTGCACCTCGCGAATTTCGATACGCATCTGGGCGCGTAGCTTGGCATCGAGGTTGCTGAGTGGTTCATCAAAGAGTAGAACTTTTGGACGCATCACCATGGCTCGAGCCAGCGCTACACGCTGTTGCTGTCCACCTGAGAGTTGATTAGGGGAGCGATTGGCCATTGAGGTCAGACTCATTGACTCGAGCACCGCGACAACTTCCTGCTTCACTTGAGCCGACGGCAATTTCTTGATCTTCGGACCGTAAGCCACATTTTCATAGACACTCATGTGCGGGAAGAGTGCGTATGACTGGAAGACCATACCCATTGGGCGCTTATCAGGGGAGAGGGAAGAGATATCTTGCCCGTCTAGCAGGATCGATCCCCCAGATGGTATCTCAAATCCTGCGATCATTCGAAGTGTTGTCGTCTTGCCACAACCTGATGGGCCCAAGAAGGTAATAAATTCGCCTGGAACGATATCTAGGTCAATGGAATCTACCGCTGTCACCTTCTCTTTACCTTGGCCAAAGACCTTGGTCAGATTTTTGAGTTTTAACTTACTCGATTTCGCTGCTGTAGTCATTGTCTTTTCCATTTTCTAGGCGCTCGCAATCGGTGCAATTGATTGTTTATTTGGATTTCCTCGGACAAGTAAGTTAATAATTCCCATAACGATTAGAACCAACAGAATCAGCATGGAACAGAACGCAAAAGCATTTCCAAATCGACCTGAGTCAACTTCTGCCAGAATCTTTTGCGTCATAATCGGAGTATCTGGAGTCGTAATGAAGATAATTGGTGAAAGCGTCGTCATTGAGTGCGCGAAGGCAAACATAAGGCCCGTGAGTAGCGCCGGCTTGATCAGCGGTAGCGTAACTTTGCGGAAAGTTGTGAATCCTGATGCGCCAAGAGATGCTGACGCTTCGTCAATGGCCGGATTGATCTGCTGAAGAGCAGCAATTCCTGAACGCTGTCCAGCTGGGCTTGATCTAATTGTGTAGACCATAATGATTGCGATTGCTCCACCAAAGATTGCTCCACCACCTGCTAGTTGAGGCAAGATCGTAGTGTCACCAATTTTTGTTGAATGATTAAAGGTGATTGCAAAACCGATACCAAGTACGGTGCCGGGGACAGCGAGTCCAAGCATTCCAAAGAAATCGAGTAGTTTTCTACCTTTTTTAACTTTTCTGACAATTAACCAAGCAAGAACAAGTCCAAGAAGTCCAGCAATCGGTGTTGCGATAATTGCCATCATGGTCGTCTTGATAATTGCGTCATAACCAACTCCACTAAAAATGTAGCGATAGTTATCGAGGGTTAAAGAGTTATCTACACCTAAGAACTTAGCAAAGCTTCCATAAATAACCGTTGTATAAATGAGGACGATAAAAGATGCCATGAGCACTGGAATGATGAGAAGTAAGAACTTTGCGACTTTGTTCTCCACAAAAGTTGGCGTTCCAGTTGGCTTACCAGTGACAGTCACAACGCTTTTGCGCTCTCCCCAGTATCGCTGGACTATAAAGACAATTAGCCCTGGGACAAGCAAGATCATCGAATACGCGGCGCCCGCAGGGACGTCATACTCACCATTGATAGCAATGTATGCACGAGAGGAAAGAACGGTGAAGTCGCCACCGATCACAAGTGGATTCGCGAGGTCGGCGGTGGCCTCTACGAAGAGAAGCAAGAAAGAGCTAGCAAAGCCTGGAATTAACATTGGGAGCGTGACTTTGAAGAATGTTTTTACTTTGGATGCACCGAGTGATGATGATGCCTCATCTAGGGCTGGATCTAAATTCTTCATCATTCCCAGGATGCTCATGTAAGCAACCGGAAAGAAAGAGGATGTGAGCACGATTGTGAGCCCAGGAAGGCCATAGAGCGTTGGCGATAAGCCCAAAATGTCACGCGAGATCATTCCGCTGCGACCAAAGAGAGTAATTACAGCGGTGGCAAATGCAAAGGGGGGAGTGATCAGTGGCACCAAGGCGATCACGTGAAGAATCTTTTTGCCGCGGAAATTTAACTTCATCTGAGCATATGCCAGGAAAAATCCAATCAAAGTACCAAGCGAGGCTACAACCACTCCCAAAATGACGGTGTTTTTAATAATTGTCCGCAGAACACTTGATGAGAAGATATTTCCGAAAACCTCTCGCCCAGTCTCATCGAAGGCACGTAGGAAAATTACTGATAACGGAAAGATCACCAAAAGGAATAAAAGCGAAACCGAGACAATAAGTGCGGTCTTAGTCGCAATATCTAACTTAATCTTGCCCTTTTTTACACTCTTTATAGCCTTTGGGCTTTCAATGGTTGCAGTACTAATGATCGAGCCTCTCGTTTAATTTAATCAAGCGGAGTTAAATCTCAACGCTCAGATACCTACTGATATAAATTTTTGGAAACAATGAGATGTGGCGAGTAAAAGTACCCGCCACATCTCATTGCTTTACCTATGAGTTAAGCGATTGTTCTGATTAGGATTTTGGTGCAGCAGCAATCGTGGCATCAAACTTTGCAGTCAGTGCCTTCTTCGCAGCAGCAGCCTTATCGAAGTCGTAATCAACAATTTTGAGCTTTGACAAGGTAACCATGCGGCGATCGTACTTAGTCTTAGGGTTTGTCAAAACTTGGTATGCGGCAACTGTTGGTCCAAGGTTTTGTGCTTGTGATGAAAGCGCAAAGTCAATGTATGACTTTGCAGCATCTGGGTTCTTTGAACCCTTTACAAGCGCAACTCCACCAATTTCATAGCCAGTTCCCTCTGATGGGAATGAGACCTTAAGTGGTAGACCTTGCTCGGCTCCTGCGACACAGTCGTGTGAGAAGACAAGTCCGACAGCAACTTCACCGCGACCGGTAATTGCAACTGGGCCTACACCTGACTTGGTGTATTGAAGAACGTTGTTGTGCATCTTTGCCATGTATTCAAGACCTTCGGTCTCTCCACCAAGACGAATTACCTGTGTCCATAGTGTCGTAAAGGCGGTACCTGAAGTTGATGGGTGCGCAGTTGAAATATTCTTCTTGAGCGCTGGGTTAAGCAGATCAGCCCATGAAGTTGGGACCTTTACGCCAAGGCGCTTAAGTTCTTTGGTATTCGAACAGAATCCGAGAGCTCCAACATAAACCCCGGTCCAAAATCCATCTACATTTTGATACTTTGTTGGAATCATTGCACGTGTTGGGGAGGCGTACTTGTCAATGAGTCCACCAATGCGGGCAACTCCGAAACCATCAGCTGGTCCGCCGTGCCACACATCGAATTCAGGGTTTGCCTTCGCTGCATCCAGGCGGGCAACAGTCTCGCCTGAAGAGAGACGTACAAACTTTGTGGAGACACCAGTCTTCTTCGTAAATGCCTCAGTCATTGCGCCACACCATGCTTCAGTAGCACCACAGACAACGGTTAAAGATCCCTTAAGTGCGCGAGACTTTGTGTACTTAAGGCCGGTTGCAGTTTTTTCACAGGTAACGGTAATTCCACTTGAGCTAAATACTTCGCCCTGTACATAACAATTCTTACCTGAGCGATCAACTGCTGCCTGTGCGGGTGCAGCTGAGAAGCTCACAACTGATAGCGCTAGCAACATAGATGTCGCTATAGACGCAATCTTGAATTTTTTCATTAACTAATTCCTCACTCTCGAGGGGGAAGTTGACACTGCCCCGACCAGAGATTATCGGTTGCCATGAAAAACAGAAAGAAATTTGAGTGAAAACACGAGTTTTACGGTGATTTTCTAAGATTCGTTGCGTAAACGTTACTTATTGCGCTGAAATCCGCGCCTACCCCAGAACTCCCATAGCCCCATCGTTGTGAGCACAAGGGCAAAGCCGAAGAGCAAGTCCTCAACCGGTGCACCAGCAATGCGAGTTCCCATAATTGTGTCAGGGTCATACATCACGATTGCCAGGCCATCGTCGCGGTAATGCGTGAGCCACCAATTTGTAAATAATTGAAAGGGCAAAATAATCGCGTAAGAGAGCCAGAAAGCCAACCGAGTCAGTAGCGAGTTTTTGAAGAGAAAGAGGTCGACAAAGACCGAAACAACGACCGCAATTATTGCAATATCGTTATAGGTCATTTTCATCCTTGCCGAATTCTTTTTCGCGCAGATGCGGTTTGACTGTCGTCACGCCTTCAATTGTTAAAATTGCAGCTATCGGAACGATGATAAAAAATAGGTATTCTTCGAGTGGAATATTAAATGGCCCATAGATACCAAGCGTGCGCTCAGGATTAAAAAACCAATGGCCTTGAGCGATTGCATAAGCATCCCAAATAATAAAAAAGATACTCACCGGCAAGACACTCAACAGCATACGTTTCCAACGCTTGAGCACACTTGTCTTAAGTACGATTTCTAGCCAGAAAGAGCCGCAGACGACAAAGGCGAGCATCGCCATGTATCCAAATTTCTCCACATCCGATCTTCCCACAAAGCTCTTTGGTAGGGTTGAAGGAAAGGGGGCGACATGAAAAATTATGAAGTGAAACTCTTCACTATTGTGCGAAATGGCTCGACTGCTATGGTGCTCGCTGCAATCGTGGCCTCTCTTATTTTTTCTGGGCTACTCGGTCCAGACTCCATGGGTTGGCAAATCACCCTTGCAATAATCGCTTTGGCGGTTGGGATTCCACATGGGGCGCTAGATCATCTGGTGACGCTGCCAAAATCTGCCCCAAAGAAGATGGTCATTTTTATTCTGATCTATATATTGGTTGCGATCCTGGCAGTCATTGCAATTCTTGAGTTTAATACCGCCGGCTTTATCGTTGTAGTTGCCATGAGCGCTATTCACTTTGGAATTGGGGATGCCGCCTTTATCTCTGAGCTCGACCGTAGATCCGGTAATCCGAATCGATTGCCGCGAACTCTCTATGCCGCTGCGGCGGGCAGTGCGCCAGTGTTGATTCCACTTGTGAATTCGGCGAGCACCGACGCACTCGCTCAGGTGAATCCCGCACTGATCAATTGGCATTATGGATTTAACAACGAAATTTTCGCTGCGGTAGTGGCACTTGTCGTAATCGCCTTAGCTGCACTCGTTATTCGCAAACGTTATCGCGAAGTCTTCGACCTAAGCCTCTTACTTATCTTGGCTCTGGTTGCCCCGCCACTGATCGCATTTGCGGTCTATTTTGGGTGCTGGCATGCGATGCGTCATACAGCAAGGCTGACACTTGTTTTGGATTCGAGCCAAAGATCTTACGGCGCAGCAAATATTCACAGAGCTTTCACACAAGCAGTCATCCCTGGACTACCTGCATTGGTTGGAACCTTCCTGATTGCCGCACTTTTAGCGCTCGGCGGTAGAGAATTCAATGATGACTTTTTCTGGATGGCACTTGTTGTTGTGTGGGCGCTCACTGTTCCTCATATGGCAGTTACGGCAAAACTAGATCGTGCAGCGCTAACCTAAGAAAGTGAAATTACGACTTATTCTTAGTGCAGCACTTCTGATTCCGATATTTGCTCCAATCCCAGCACAGGCAGCGCCAACATATATTTTCCCGGTGCGTGGGTGCGACGTAAATTACGCACGCGCACATCATGATTACCCTGCGACTGATATTTTATCCAAGGCGGGTTGCGCCTTTGTGGCGCCAATTGATGGTGTGATTGATGAAGTTAATCGAGTTGATACTTGGTCGGGAAAAGTTAATGCTGGCATTACACGCGGCGGACTTTCAGTTTCACTTATTGGTGTCGATGGAGTTCGCTATTACGGGTCTCACCTTCGTTCGATTAATAAAATTATCGAACCAGGACTTGTTGTTAAAGCGGGCACCCGGCTTGGTTCCGTTGGCGCAACCGGTAGCGCAAAGGGGACGTCACCACATTTACACTTTGGAATTTCTTGGCCAACCCCAGCAGATACGTGGTGGGTACGTCGCGGAGCAGTATTACCTTGGAAATATCTCGATGCTTGGAAAGCTGGAAAAAGCCTTTCACCGGTAAAAGAAGTTAATGCGATGAAGTTAAAACAAGGAGAGGTTCCACCTGAACCCAAGAAATAAAATATTGAGAAAGAAGAAAGCCCCGCTCAATTTCTTGAGCGGGGCTTTCTTTTAAAACTTGTGGTGCGTATTAGGCAGGATTCACTGCATCGGCCTGAGGACCCTTAGGACCCTGTACGACCTCGAATGATACTGACTGACCCTCTTCAAGAGACTTGTAACCGTTTCCTTGGATTGCTGAGTAGTGAACGAATACATCTTGTCCGCCACCGTCAACTGCAATGAAACCGAAACCCTTTTCAGAGTTGAACCACTTAACTGTACCTGTTGCCATGTTTTACTTTTCCTTCGATATGTGGGTGTGTGAGAAATCCTCAAACACGGTCTTCCTCTTGCGCCAGCGATACCGAGCAAAGCACTACTGCCATGAAACGGGTCCTGATTAAGCGTCCGACTAAGGTAAAGGGTACAGCCTTTTAGCCATCTACCAATACCTGACCTTTACCCTCAGATCTTTACCTTTTCGAGCGCACATGTCACCATATATCTACGAGTGAGTGGTTTAAAACTGTGGATCGGGGAAGGTCGCGCAGTTTACGTCGAGTCCGGCGCGCCCTTGCTAGGAGATTCTCATGGAACAGATGAATTCATCTGGTAGAAGCGCCCTGTCCAAAATGCATGTGACGGGCTTTCTTGTAATTCATAGCGCACCAGCTGCGCTGCGCCCACATATTGAATGGGGCTTGCAATCGATTCTTGGGACTTGGGTCTGCCTCGAATGGAAAAACCAACCGCATGCACCGGGCACATTTCGAACAACGCTGGAATTTCGAGATCGAATTGGCACCGGTGCAAAAATTGCAACCGCACTAAAAGCTTGGCATTACCTTCGCTTTGAAGTGCGCGAAGAGAGTGAAATTGGTGGAGAGTTTTTTCGGTTTACTCCCGAACTTGGAATACATCGAAGTGATATCGATGGCGCAGGTAGCATCATGATTTCGGAACATCTCATCACGTCTTCGCTAGCAAAAGCCTTTGACGAAGAATCTTTACGGGAAGAGTTTGAGAGAATTCTTGGAAATCAATGGGAGCTAGCACTTGAACCTTTCCGTGGAGTCGAATTGGGCGAGGTTATGGCCCTTCGCGCAATTTAAAAGGTATATAGTGTTTTTTATGAGCGCACTAAATCAGTCACCAGAAAAATCACGTTCGATCACACTAATTGCTGCATCATTAATAATGGCGTTAGCAGTTGGTGGTGGACTTGTAAAAGTCGGTGCAGGTTTTGCTTCGCGAAGTAGCGACGGAATTACTGTGACTGGCTCGGCAAAAGTTTCGGCAACCGCAGATAACGTTGTCTGGACACTCAATGTCAGCCTCTCTTCTCCGACAGTTTCAACAGCGGTAAAGAAAGTTGATTCAGATGTCGCCGCTCTCTCTGATTACTTAACAAAGGCTGGAATTCCTGCCACCGCCTTAACTCTTGGTGGGGTCTCAACATCTGGCAATGAAGAGTATGTCAACGGAAATTCAACTGGTCGCATCCTTTCTTACCGAGCAAATCGCGACGTGACAGTGCGCTCGAAAGATGTGCAATTAATTTCAAAACTCAGCCAGGGTCTCGGTGCACTCCTTGCAGCTGGTGTGAATGTAAATAACTATGGTCCTCAGTACTACATCTCTAATCTGCCAGAGTTACGTCCGCAGTTAATGGCCGAAGCGATGAAGGATGCCAAGCTACGTGCAGAAGCGTTGACGAAAGCGGTAGATGGGCAGATTGGTGCGCTAGTAAATGTGAAGGCTGGTCCGATTCAGATCACAACACCTGATTCAACAATGACATCAGATTTTGGCGCATATGACACCACGACAATCGAGAAGACAGTCACAGCAACCGTTTCGGTAACCTTTAAGAGTTAACTCGCTTAAAGCGTTGCAAAAACAAGGACAACATTGTGTCCACCAAAACCAAACGAATCATTGAGCGCTGCAATTTGACCAGTTGGTAGTTGGCGTGGAGTATCGCGGACAACATCGACAGTGACTTCAGGGTCAAGGTTTTCAATATTAATTGTTGGTGGCGCTAACCGCTCTTGCAGCGATTTCACAATGAAGACAGATTCAATAGCGCCGGCGCCACCAAGTAGATGCCCGGTCATAGATTTTGTGGCAGAGACTGCGACATGGTCAGCATCTTTGCCCAACGCTAAGCGCAGTGCGCGAGCCTCGGCCACATCTCCAGCTGGAGTTGAGGTGGCATGAGCGTTGAGATGAACAATATCTTTTGTGGAAAGGTTTGCATTTGCTAGCGCAAATTTAATTGCACGTTGTACTCCAGCGCCTTCTGGATCTGGTGCTGCGATGTGATATCCATCTGAACTCAGACCTTGACCAACTAACTCACAGTAAATTTTTGCGCCACGAGCCTTTGCGTGCTCGTACTCTTCCAGAATAAGAATTCCGCCACCTTCGCCAAGAACGAATCCATCACGATCGCGATCATATGGACGTGATGCTCGCTCTGGCGCATCGTTGCGAGTAGATAACGCTTTCATGGCAGCAAAGCCAGCCATAGGTAATTGATGAATCGCAGCTTCGACCCCACCGCTAACAATAATGTCGGCGCGATTAGTACGAATCATTTCTAGTGCGTATCCGATTGCCTCCGCACCTGATGCGCAAGCACTTACAGGAGTATGAACACCGGCACGTGCTTGAAGTTCTAGCCCAACATTTGCAGCCGGACCATTGGGCATCAACATCGGGACCGTGTGCGGACTTACGCCTCTGGCACCCTTCTCTCTCAAATTGTCATACTGATCGAGCAAGGTGATAACGCCGCCGATTCCCGATGCGATGACAACGCCGAGGCGCTCCTTATCGACATCGGGGGATCCAGCATCTTTCCACGCCTGCCGTGATGCAACTAGTGCAAATTGCTCTGAGCGATCAAGTCGGCGCATTTCAACGCGCTCCATCTGCTCACTTGGCTCGGTATGGATACTTGCCGCAAAGTGAACCGGCAAGAGTTCACGCCATTCTTGAGTGAGAAGACGCACTCCACTTTTTCCAGCTAAGAGGGCAGACCAGGTTGAGTCCACATCTGCACCTAGCGGGGTAGTTGCACCAAGTCCGGTAACAACAACGCGTCGAGTCATTTCTTCACAATCTTCTCTACCTTAAGTTATCGAGAATTTACTTTGCAGCGTTAATAATAAAGTTAACTGCATCGCCAACTGTTACTAAGTCGGTTACCGCTTCATCTGGAATCTTCACACCAAAACGCTCTTCGGCAGCGACTACTACTTCAACCATGCTCAAAGAATCAACTTCGAGATCGTCAGTGAAGTTCTTATCGAGTTCGATCTTTGATGCTGAAACACCAGCAACTTCTTCGACGATCTCTTTAAGTCCTGCGAGTACATCTGCTTGTGAAAGTGCCATTTCTTTTCTCATTTCTCTTTTACTATCTCTTTTTTGAGTTGGAGGTTCGGTTTGATCAGATGAGTATTCTCTATCAAGTGCGCTATTACTATCTAGTAATTACAAGCATTCTGAGAAAAAAATCACGGTTTAGGCGGGAGTTCCACAACCTGCCCCGCATAAACTAGTCCAGCACCATATCCGATGATCAGAGCAGTTTTGCCGTGCAATTCAGGGCGATCTTGTAAGAGCGCATCCATCGCTAATGGAATTGATGCTGCAGATGTATTTCCATTGACGCGAATGTCATCTGCAATAACAGTTGTGGCAGGTAACTTCATCTCCTTTGCCATCGTTTCAATAATTCGAAGATTGGCTTGATGTGGGATGAAGACATCAATATCATCGACCGTTAAGCCAGCGGATTCAATCGCCGAAAGCGCCGCCTTGCTAACAGCGTAGACAGCCCATCGAAAAACCTTCTGTCCTTCTTGCGAGATATTTGGCCAATCAATTTCAGCAATAGTTTTCTGGGTTGCACTTCGAATATCTGTCCATGGTGGATTCATTGTGATCGCATCTCGATTTTCGGCATCAGAACCCCATGCGACAGGTCCGATCCCGGCTGTCTCAGATTCACCAATGATTACTGCGCCTGCACCATCTGCAAAGATAAAAGCAGTGGCTCGGTCGTCTGGATCGGTAAAGTCTGAAATCTTCTCAACGCCAATGACAAGCACTTTCTTTGACGTGCCGGCAAAGACAAAATCGTGAGCCATCGCTACGGCGTAACTAAAGCCAGCACATGCTGCTCCGATATCGAATGCGGCAGCCGTTGGATTACCAAGTCGTTCAATAATTGCTGTGGCTGCACTTGGTGCCTGATGCGGAAAAGTTATGGTGGCCACGATTACGGTGTCGACATCAGTGATGGACAGCCCGGCCCGAGTGAGTGCAGATTCGGCGGCCCAACAAGCCATATTGACAACTGATTCACTGGTATCGGCAAAGCGTCGTGAGGCGATACCTGTGCGCTGCACAATCCATTCGTCGCTAGATTCAATCCGATCAACAATCTCTGAATTCGGTACCAGACGCTTAGGGCGGTATGAACCTACGGAGAGTATGCGTGATTGCTTTCCAACGCGGGTTGCGATTGTCATCTTTTCCTCTCCTTACTTCTCTTTAGTAATCATCAGAGTGACGTTTTATGAATTGATTTGCAAGATCAATATCGTCAAATGATTTGACTGCGTAAGTCTCTATTATCGGTTCTGCCCGCTTGAGTAGTCCAGTAAGTGTGCCACCGGGAGCAACTTCAAGTGTGCCAGTGACACCGAGTTGGGTCAGAGTGTTCATACATAGGTCCCATCGAACCGGCGAAGCGATCTGTGAAACTATCCGGTCTCTAATCTGCGAACCTGATGTGAGCACAACCCCGTCACTATTGGAAAGTACGCCGACCTGCGAATCTTGGATATGGATGGTGTTGGCAAATTTCGCAAAAGCCGGTGCTGCTGATTCCATAAACGATGTGTGAAATGCGCCGGTAACTTGCAGCGCACGTACTCGCGCACCATCGGGTGCTAACTCTGCCAGCGCGGATAGATCGCCGGCGGCCACAATCTGACCAGCTCCGTTGTCATTGGCTGCAACTAATCCAGCCGCCGCAATTGCTGCTAAAACTAATTCGCGATCACCACCGAGTACTGCTGACATTCCAGATGGGGTCATAGCCGCCGCTTTTGCCATCTCGATACCGCGAATTCGAACCAAGCGGAGTGCATCAATTTCTGAAAAAACTCCGGCGATGGCAGCAGCGGTAATTTCTCCAACAGAGTGGCCAGCCACATAATTAAATTTACCCGACATTATTAATTCACGAGCACTCAGTAAGCCAGCCGCAACGATAAGCGGCTGGGCATTTTCGGTATCTCTGATTTCATCGACATCTGCGCGAGTACCAAGATGTAACAGGTCTAAATCAATTGCATCAGACCAACTTTTAAGCAGCGCTGTTGATTCTGAATTATGAATCCAACTAGAGAGCGCTCCGACAGTCTGCGAGCCCTGACCTGGTGAAACTATCGCCAACATAGTCTGATCTTATTTGATGGAGATAACTACTACCTAGTACTTCGTGTAACCAGCCACACTTGTGCGCAATGTTGTGGAACATCAACAAGTGATGATGGCAGCGCAAGAGTCGGTTCATGATCTGCTGTCATGTGTGAAGCATCAAAAATACAACGAAATGAATCCGCCCAATTTTCATCTGGGAAGGTAAATGATGTGACTTCGGTAGATGAGTTGAGAAAGAGTAGGAGTCCACGATCGCTACCTGCATCGATGAAAACACTCAGGCTATGCTTCTCGCCATCTGCCCAATGAGAATCTGTCATTTCACGACCACCCAAGCTAAACCAGGCAATATCTTTTCGCTGCGTTCCTTGATCAAATGCGCCAGTAAAGAATTCTGATGCCACATCTGCCAAATAAGTACTTCGGATATTAGCCAACATTTCAACGCTAGCTTTTAAATCTATCTGCAACGGATCTAAATCCCAGTCAACTGCCCATCCACCATTGAAGGTCGCTTCACTATCGGCGATCGAGGGATGCATTTCTCGTGGCATTGAATAAGCGTTGTTAGAGCCATTTTGCGTTCTGCCAACTTCGTCACCCATGCTAATCATTGGTACGCCCGATGAAAGCAGAAGTGTTGTAAGCATAGATTTTTTCAGACTGTGTCGAATTGCAATTATATTTTCATCGCTACTTGGTCCTTCAACACCAGCATTCCATGTTCGATTATCTTGTCCACCGTCACGATTATCTTCCTGATTCGCAAGATTATTCTTCACTGAATAAGTGACCAGATCAGAAAGCGTAAATCCATCGTGGGCAGTAATAAAATTAATTGAAGATGTTGGTCCGCGGTAATAGAAGATGTCACTGGAGCCGCTTATGCGGGAAGCAATATCGGCGACTCCTTCGCCGTATCCACGCGATAAATCTCCCAGCCAAAATTGTCGCACCGCATCGCGATAGGCATCGTTCCACTCGCGAAATGGGTGTGGGAAATCGCCGAGTGAATATCGAGAAATATCCCAAGGTTCGGCGATCATTTTGAAATTTCGTAGAACAGAATCTGACTCGATTGCTGACATGAGTGAAGAGTCAAAGGCAGAACGTGTTGTGTAGAGAGCGGTGGTGAGGTCAAAACGGAATCCATCTACGCCAACAACTTCAATCCACCAACGTAGCGAATCAATAATGAGACGAACGCTATGGGGATTGTGTGCGGCAAATGTATTTCCGCAGCCGGTCACATCAAGATAGTTGCCGTTGCCATCGTGTCGGTAGTAACTCTGATTATCAATTCCTTTAAACGAGAGCATGGGTCCATTGACGCCACCTTCTGCGGTGTGGTTGTAGACCACATCTAAAATGACTTCAATTCCAGCGCTGTGTAGTTGATCAACTGCCCATTGAAGTTCACTTGTTGGATCATCAGTCGATGCATATTCCCCATGTGGTGCGCTAAATGCAATTGGGTTGTAGCCCCAATGATTTTTACGTCCAAGTGCCCAAATTCCAGGTTCGGTGAGATAAGAATGTAAGGGCAATAGTTCTAGTGCACTTACGCCAAGCGCTTTCAAATGAGCAATCGTGCTGGGATGTCCCAGTGCTTTATATGTTCCTCGTTCGTGCTCTGGAATTTCAATATTCTTTGCGGTAAGCCCTTGTACGTGAGCTTCATAGATAAGAGTCTTTGCCCAAGAATTTAAAGGTCTATGAATTCCACGTTGGTGATAATTAGTGACAACACTGAGTGGAACAAAGGGTGCGCTATCGCGATTATCTCGCGCTAGATATTGACCAGCACCTTGGCCATCAATTGCAACGTGTGCATAAATCTCTGGTACGTATTGCAAAGTTCCATCGAGTTTGTGGGCGTAAGGGTCGATCAGTAATTTGGCGGCATTATTTCGCGAACCTGATTGTGGGTCCCAGGGTCCATACATGCGATAGCCATAACGCTGCCCCGGGCGAACTCCAGCAAGGTAGCCGTGCCAGATCGGGCCGTTGCGATGTGAGAGCGCGAAACGCGATTCAACCAAGGCGCCATTAATCTCATTGAAAAGGCAAAGCTCTACCGCATCGGCTGAGTTGCTCCAGATAGCAAAGTTGGCCCCACCATCTGTGACGGTGGCACCGAGTGTGCGAGGATCCCCAGGATGCATGGCGCATATCTTGCCGTGTTTGAGATTGTGGATCGTGCTACTCATGAGTAGCCTATTGCTCATGAAGATTGCAGTATGTGTAAAACAGGTCCCAGATTCATGGGCAGAGAAGAAGATGATTGATTCCCGCCTTGATAGAGAAGGTGTGGATGCAGTTCTTAATGATCTTGATGAATATGCAATTGAGGAAGCACTCCGTATCGCCGAAGCACATGGTGGCAATGAAGAAGGTGGTCCAAATACAGTCACGGTGATTTCAATGGGGCCAGAACGTGCCACTGAAGCGGTGCGCAAAGCGTTATCGATGGGCGCAAATGATGCAATTTTGATCACTGATGCCGCACTTGCCGGCGCCGATGCACTTGCGACGTCAAGTGTTCTATCTAAAGTAATTGCAGATGGTGGCTTTGACCTTGTCGTGTGTGGAACTGAATCAACAGATGCTCGAATGAGTGTTGTGCCAGCCATGATTTCCGCTCGTCTTGATTGGGCGCATCTCACATTTGCTTCAAAGGTTACGGTCAATCCTGATAGCGCAACAGTTGCCATCACACGAGTGACTGAAGCGGGCGTTGATGAAATTTCGGCGCAGCTTCCAGCTGTAGTGAGCGTCGTTGAGAAAATCAACGAACCACGTTATCCATCATTTAAAGGAATTATGGCTGCGAAAAAGAAGACGATTGAAAGTCGCGATTTAGCACTTGTTGGAATTGCAGCTTCAAGCCCGTGGTCAACTGTAAAAGATTCAGCGCTTCGTCCAGCACGTAGCGCCGGCGAAATTGCAACAGATTCAGGCGATGGCGGAAACGCGCTCGCAACATTTCTAGCAGAGAAGAAGTTGATATGAGCAATGTATTTATCCTCGCTGATTTCGCGGCTGGAGTTGCAACGAAAACAACTGCTGAACTTGCAACCGTAGCTGCCCGTATGGGTTCGGTGCAGGCAGTAGTTCTTGCACCCGCAGGTAGCGGAAGCGCTTATGCGGCAACACTTTCACAGGGACCAATTTCACATGTGATTATTGTTGAGTCAGATGACTTTGCTAAGCACGGCGTCCCAGCTGTTGCAGATGCACTGGCACAGGTTGTTATTGCAAAGGGTGGGGAAGCGGTTTTGATCGCTTCACATGCATTTGGCAAAGAAGTTGCTGGTCGACTAGCCGTGAAACTTGAGAGTGGAATTATTACCGATGCAGTCGATGTTGATGCCAACAAAGTTGCAACCCAACTTGTATTCGGTGGATCAACCACAGTTCACTCCGCAGTCGTTCATGGAACACCAGTAATTACACTTCGACCAAACTCGGTCGAAGCAGATCTTGCAAGTGCATCTCCAACAAGTGAAACTCTTTCGATCACTGTTGCAGATAGTGCAAAGAAGTCACTCATCTCTTCTTCACAACCGCCAGTAAAAGGTGGTCGCCCAGAACTCACCGAAGCTTCAGTTGTTGTCTCTGGTGGACGCGGTACTAATGGAGACTTCGGCGCCGTTGAAGGTTTTGCAGATTCACTTGGCGCAGCAGTTGGTGCATCTCGCGCAGCAACTGATGCTGGCTGGTACCCACATTCACATCAAGTGGGACAAACTGGAAAATCTGTTAGCCCACAGCTCTATGTTGCATGTGGAATTTCAGGTGCCATCCAACATCGCGCTGGAATGCAGACTTCAAAAACAATCGTCGTAGTTAATAAAGATCCAGAAGCACCAATCTTCGAAATCTGTGACTTTGGTGTCGTTGGCGATCTCTTTGCAGTTTTACCTCAGGCAACGCTTGCGATTGCTGCCAAAAAGGCATAACTACCGCTCTGGCCTAGACTTAGGCCTATGAGCATCTATCTCGATCACGCGGCGACAACGCCGATGATTGAGCCTGCCATTACTGCGATGCAATCTTCACTGCGCAAGATTGGTAATCCATCAAGTCTTCATACCGATGGTCGTTCGACTCGAAAAGATCTAGAAGAAGCCCGCGAAATAATTGCGCGAGCAATTGGTTGCGTGCCCAGTGAAGTGATCTTCACTGGTTCTGGCACTGAAGCAAATAATGCCGCGATCAAGGGACTTTTCTGGAGCGCTCCCGATAAGAACGTTATCTTGGTGAGTTCGATTGAACACCATGCCGTACTCGATCCAGCAAAGTGGTTAGTTGAACATGAAGGCGCTGAACTGATTGAGATTCCGGTTAATCAAGATGGAATGGTAGATCTTGAATTTTTACAGAATGTCGTGATCGCACGTCGAGCTGAAATCGCACTGATATCTGTGATGCATTCCAATAACGAGACTGGAGTCCTGCAACCGATTGAATTAGTTGTTGATATTGCGGGCGATATTCCGGTGCATACTGATGCAGTTCAAAGTTTTACAAAAGTTGAATTGAACTACCAAGATCTTGGTGTCTTTGCAATGACCATCAGTGGCCACAAAATTGGTGGACCACTTGGAATCGGAGCACTAATTCTTCGGCGAGCATTTGAGATGCCAGCACTTTTACATGGTGGGGGACAAGAGCGCGAAATTCGTTCCGGAACTCTTAACGCCCCATCCATCGTTGCGTGCGCGGCAGCTATTACCGAAAATAATTATGACGCTCACGCAATTGCCACTTTGCGTAAAAAATTTGAGCAAGAGCTAATAAAACTATTACCAGATGCGGTCATTAACGGTGTTGACGCTGCGCGGCTGCCAGGAATTTCTAACATCACTTTTCCCGGAACACAGGCTGATTTTCTGCTCTTACTTATGGATGGAAAAAATATTTCCTGTTCAACCGGGGCTGCATGTACCGCCGGGGTTCATAGGCCCAGCCATGTATTGATGGCTATGGGTCACGATGAAATCGCTGCAACATCATCACTTCGTTTTTCGCTTGGCTCCACCACTACTGTCAGTGAGATCGAATACGCTCTCTCAGTGATTCCAGAAGTTGTATCTATGGCTAAGGCGGCAAATTCGCTATGAAATTAATTGCCGCAATGTCCGGGGGTGTGGACTCTGCCGTAGCTGCCGCTCGAGCAGTTGAGCAGGGGCACGAGGTTATTGGTGTGCATCTCGCGCTATCAAATAACCCGCAGAAGTATCGTTCAGGTGCTCGTGGCTGTTGCACAATCGAAGATTCGCATGATGCCCGCAGAGCAGCAGATGTAATCGGTATTCCTTTCTATATTTGGGATATGGCAGATGAGTTTCACGCTGGAGTCGTTGAAAATTTCATGAGCGAATATGCAGCCGGTCGTACTCCAAATCCTTGCTTGCGATGTAACGAGAAAATTAAATTTGCAGCGGTACTTGATCGTGCCAAAGTCATGGGCTTCGATGGCGTGGTTACCGGTCACTATGCGCGTACTCGCACCTCAACCTCAGGAAAAAGTTTGCATCGCGCGGTAGATCCACTGAAAGATCAGTCATACGTCCTTGCAGTACTCAATCGTGAACAAATCGATGGCGCAATTTTTCCACTTGGAGATACCGAGAAAGTGGATATTCGAATTGAAGCCGAGCAACGCGGACTTGCAGTTGCGCAGAAACCAGATAGCCACGATATTTGTTTTGTTCCTTCAGGAGATAATGCCGGTTGGTTGCGTGAGCGACTAGGTAGTCAGAGCGGTCCAATCGTTGATCAAGATGGAACCAAAATTGGTGAACACAAAGGCGCTTACACCTACACAATCGGTCAACGTAAAGGCCTTGGAGTTACCGTGCCTACCGCTGATGGTTCGCCGCGTTTTGTGCTCAAAATTGAACCTGTAACAAACACTGTTGTAGTCGGTGCCCGAGAAGAGTTAGCTGTCACATCCATGAAAGGTGAGCGTGCGATTTGGTGTGGCCCCGATCTTGAAATCGGAGATCATCGTGGGTACGTGCAAGTGCGTGCACATGGACAGGCACTTGCCTGCACCTATCGATTTGATGGAATACACGTTGTTGCGGATCTGGATGCGCCGCTACTTGGCTTAGCAACTGGTCAAGCAATGGTTTTATATGATGACGATCGAGTAGTTGGGTCTGCCACCATTTGTGAGACTTTTGCATGAGCAGTGCGGCGCGACATCAGATAACAGATCTCACAAACCAGATTAGGGATCACCAATTTAGATACTATATTTTAGATGATCCAACAATTACTGATGCCGTCTTTGATCGGTTACTGAAAGATTTAGCTAAGCTCGAGGCGCAAAACCCAGAACTTTTAGCACCTGACTCTCCGTCACTTCACGTCGGCGGGGGATTCTCAACAACTTTTGATCAGCACGATCATATTGAAAAGATGATGAGTTTAGATAACATCTTTGATACTGATGAATTGGCAGCGTGGTGTGATCGAGTGGAGAAAGAAACCCCATCACCAGATTATCTCTGCGAGTTAAAAGTTGATGGTTTGGCGATCAATCTGCTCTACGAAAATGGTCACTTGGTTCGAGCGTTGACCCGCGGCAATGGGGTTACTGGCGAAGATGTAACGCTTAATGTTAAAACAATTAAAAATCTTCCGCACCAACTTAAGGGAAAGAATGTTCCTGGGTTGATTGAAGTTCGCGGCGAAGTATTCTTTCCACTTGCTGCCTTTAATGAATTAAATGAAGCCCTAGAAGAAGCCGGCAAGCAACTTTTTGCCAACCCACGTAATGCCGCGGCCGGTTCATTACGCCAGAAGGATCCGCGAGTCACCGCATCGAGACCACTGAGCATGGTCGTTCATGGCATCGGCGCTAACGATGGGAAAGATTTTGAAAGCCAATCTCAGGCGTATGAATTTCTGAAAGGGTTAGGACTTCCGACAAGTAATCGCTATCGCGTAGTGACTACCCGCGAAGATGTCACAAAATTTATTTCCCACTACAACGAACATCGCCACGACGTTGAACATGAGATTGATGGAATCGTTATTAAAGTAGATTCAATCGCATCTCAGCAGAGCTTAGGCTTTACTTCTCGGGCACCAAAATGGGCAATTGCATTTAAATATCCGCCCGAAGAAGTGACGACGAAACTTATTGATATACGAGTCAGCATTGGTCGAACTGGGAGAGTGACTCCTTTCGCATTTATGGAACCAGTAAAAGTTGCCGGCTCCACGGTTACAAATGCAACGCTTCACAATCAAGAAGAGATTGAACGAAAAGGTGTATTAATTGGAGACACGGTCATTATTCGAAAAGCAGGAGATGTAATTCCAGAAGTTCTTGGGGCCGTTGTAAGAGATCGTGATGGTAGCGAGCGTGCCTTTGTGATGCCCACACATTGTCCTGAGTGTGGGGCGCAGTTGCGGGCGCTATCTGAAGGCGACGTTGATATTCGTTGCCCGAATGCTTACACATGTCCAGCTCAGTTGCGCGAACGTATCTATTACATCGGTTCACGCGCAGCACTTGATATCGACGTCTTGGGTTATGAGGCCGCAGCCGCACTTCTAAGTGACAAAATTATTACCGATGAATCTGATCTTTTCGCGCTGACGCAAGATCAGTTGATGCAATCAGAGTTTTTCACCAAGAAAGATGGCTCCCAAGGTAAGAACGTTGAGAAATTATTAGATGCGCTCAACACCGCAAAGAGCAGACCTCTCTGGCGAGTTATTGTCGCTCTCTCTATCCGACACGTTGGTCCGACCGCCGCCCAATCACTTGTGGCAAGTTTTGGATCAGTTGCTACGATTTCGAAGGCGAGTGCAGAGGAGCTAGCTGGTGTAGATGGTGTCGGAGCGACTATCGCCGAATCAGTTATTGATTGGTTTGAAATTCCTTGGCATCAGGAAATTATCCGAAAGTGGAGACTCGCTGGCGTTGTGCTAGAAGAAGCACAAGGGGAGAGTGCTCCACAAACACTCGCTGGATTAACCTTTGTTGTCACTGGCGGACTTGATGGATACACCCGTGACTCGATCGCCGAGACGATCATTAGCCACGGCGGCAAATCGTCATCATCGGTCTCTAAGAAAACCGACTACCTTCTTGTCGGGCAGGACCCTGGTTCGAAATTAGCGAAAGCCCAAGAACTTGGGGTGAAAGTCATAGACGAGAGCGCCTTTACTGCGCTGCTATCAGATCAAGTGAAGTAGTAAGATTTGACCATGATTACTCTTGCCGGCGAAGTTGTAAAAGAACTTCCAGCTTCACCACTTACTTTTGGAATCTTTACATTTGGAATCTTTGTAACGCTTCTATACTTTGTGCTTCGCCTAGATAAGTAACTCACTTGGCTCGACTAGGTCTCTATGGTGGAACTTTCGACCCCATCCATCTAGGCCATCTCCATCTGATTACGCAGGTTCTTAAAGCAAACCTTGTTGATCGAATTATTCTCTTTCCTGCTGGTGCGCCGCAGTTACGAAGTGCACAACCTCAGGCGACGTCGCAACAACGCCGGCAAATGTGCGAACTCGCAATCTCTGATCTGGCAAAAGATGTAGCCGATTTGGTTGAGGTAAATCCGATCGAAATTTTGCGCCAAGGTCCTAGTTACACAATCGATACAGTTGAAGCGATCAAAGCAACTTATCCGATAGATCAACTCTTTTTAATCATCGGAACAGATGCATTTGCGAAAATTGATCAATGGCATCGAATCGATGAACTTCGTGCACTAACCTCTTTTATAGTTATTGCCAGACCAGGAACTCCAGAATTTGCCACTGATCAATCGATTACCGATATTGGTGCCCTCGATATAGCCTCAACTGGCATTCGGGAAGGAAGTTCGAGAGAGTACTCACCTTCAGTAGCCCACTTTATTAAGGAGCACCACTTATATGGCAGCTAGCCAGAGCGCAATCGACATCACTCAGATCGCCGCTCGCGCTGCCGCGGATAAGTTAGCCACTGAGATGGTTGCACTTGACCTCTCTGAGCAGATGGTCTTGAGTGAAATTTTTCTTATTGTCACGGGTGCAAATGTTCGCCAAGTAGATTCAATTGCAGACGAGATCGAAGAGAAGCTTCGTCTCGTTGGTGAAAAGCCAGCACGTCGCGAAGGTAGCGATGAGTGGATCTTGCTTGATTACTCAGATTTAGTCGTACATATTCAAAGTGCAACGTTACGTGGTTATTACATGCTTGATCGACTCTGGAATGATTGTCCAAAGATTGAACTCGAAATTGTGAAGGAAATGGCCGCCGATGGCAGGTAATCGGATTCTTTTATGGCGTCATGGTCAAACCGATTGGAATGTTCTTAATCGTTTTCAAGGTCATTCAGATATAGCGCTTAATCCACTTGGTGAATATCAAGCTCGTCATGCCGCTGAAATTCTGGCGGGCATGGAGCCAACCAAAATTATTTCAAGCGATTTATCTAGAGCGCATAACACTGCACTTTCGCTGGCTGAGATTATCAATCTTGATGTTTTGATTGATCAACGGCTACGTGAAACAAATGGTGGAAATTGGGAAGGCAAGACTGGGGCACAGAACAAGGAAGAAGATTTTGCAAACTTTGTCCGCTGGATTGATGGGGATGATAATCCGGCCGGTGTAGTTGGCGAACGTCGAAGCGAAGTTGCTGCTCGGGCTCGCGCTGCAATTACCGATGCACTGGGTGAAGAAACGGATCAACTATTAGTCGTTGCAACTCACGGCGGCACAGCCCGATGCGTACTCGGAGATTACTTACAGTTACCACTTTCCCATTGGGGAAAACTTGGTGGGCTATCGAATGCTTCATGGTCACTGCTTCAGCAAAGTTCAAAGGGCTGGTATCTCGAAGAACATAACGCTGGCAGCATTCCAGAAGAGTTACTTGGAGTTGAATCAGGTGCATCAGAGAATTAATTTCACCACCACCGCACACCTACTGCGATAGGCTGTGCAACTCACGGGGCTATGGCGCAGCTGGTAGCGCACCTGCATGGCATGCAGGGGGTCAGGGGTTCAAATCCCCTTAGCTCCACTCTTATCTGATTGCTTTTAGTTTCACGCTGGCGCACTAAATCTTTATTTGCCGATAAACTCCGCCAATGTCCACTGAACGCGAGCACGCGGCCTACGACTTTGCCTATGTGCAAGAGAAGTGGCTACCAATTTGGGATGCGATTGAGCCTTTTAAATCTGGACGAGCAGATGACCCACGCCCGAAGAAATATGTCTTGGATATGTTTCCGTATCCGTCAGGTGACCTTCACATGGGACATGCCGAGGCGTATGCGCTCGGAGATGTAATAGCGAGATATTGGATTCAAAAAGGATTTAACGTATTACACCCGATTGGTTGGGATGCATTTGGTTTGCCAGCTGAAAATGCTGCGATTAAACGAAATGAAGATCCACGCATTTGGACCTATGAAAACATTGCAACCCAGAAGGCATCAATGCGCCGATATGCGTGTTCTTTTGATTGGGATCGTGTCTTTAATACATGTGATCCTGAGTACTACCGTTGGAATCAGTGGCTCTTTATTGAATTACATAATCGCGGCCTTGCATATCGAAAAGATTCAGCGGTCAACTGGTGCCCAGGATGTCAGACGGTGCTGGCTAACGAGCAGGTGGTTGCTGGCTTATGTGAGCGTTGCGATAGCGCAGTCACGAAAAAGAAACTTAACCAGTGGTATTTCAAGATTACAGATTACGCCGATCGCTTACTCGATGACATGGCGCAACTCGAGGGTAATTGGCCTGACAAAGTTTTAACAATGCAGCGCAATTGGATTGGTCGTAGCACCGGCGCAAATGTTGATTTTGAAATCGAAGGTCGCGATACCCCGATCACAATTTATACAACTCGTCCTGACACTTTATATGGTGCGACATTTATGGTGATCGCAGCAGATAGCGCACTTGCCACCGAACTCGCAATCGGCGGCCCAGTTGAAAATGAATTTACGGCATACCTAGAAAAAATTAAGGCAGCATCAGATATTGATCGACTTGCAACTGATCGTCCGAAATCTGGCGTTGAGCTCAAACGTTTTGCAATCAATCCAGTCAACGGTGAGAAGTTACCGATCTGGGCATCAGATTACGTTCTTGCCGACTACGGAACCGGTGCCATCATGGCCGTTCCCGCTCATGATCAACGAGATTTAGATTTCGCACGAGCAATGAAATTACCTGTTCAGGTGGTTGTTGATACCGGTGATGAAGATCCAAATATGACCGGGGTTGCAACCACTGGCGATGGCATCATCGTAAATTCTGGGCCGCTCAATGGTTTAAAAAAAGCTGCTGCGATCACCGCTATTAACTCAGAATTAGAGGCAAAAGGCAAAGGAAAAGCTGCGCGCAATTACCGATTGCGTGACTGGTTGGTCTCGCGTCAGCGCTATTGGGGAACCCCAATTCCAATCGTGCATTGTAAAAAATGTGGCGAGGTCGCAGTTCCAGCAGATCAACTTCCATTAACTCTTCCTGATGCGCAAGGTCTAGATCTCAAACCCAAAGGTCAATCACCACTTGCTGCCGCCACCGATTGGGTCAACACCACATGTCCACGTTGTGCTGGCCCTGCCCTGCGCGACACTGACACGATGGATACCTTTGTTGATTCTTCTTGGTATTTCTTACGTTATCCATCATCTACCAATAACAGCGAGCCATTTAGTCGCAAAGATGTCGATACCTGGTTACCGGTTGATCAATACGTGGGTGGTGTAACCCACGCAATCTTGCACCTGCTCTACTCACGATTTTTCACCAAGGTTTTACACGACATTGGGATGCTTGGATTTAATGAACCTTTTACCCGCCTTCTCAATCAAGGAATGGTTGTGATGGATGGTTCGGCTATGTCGAAATCTCGTGGAAACTTAGTTCGACTTTCAGATGAACTTGAAAACCATGGCGTAGATGCAATCCGTCTCTCCTTAGTATTTGCTGGTCCACCAGAAGATGATGTTGATTGGAACGATGTTTCTCCATCTGGTTCGGTTAAATTTTTAACGCGCGCATGGAAACTCTCTGGTGATGTTTCAAGCAAACCAGGTGCTGACTTTTCACAGGGCGATCTCGGCCTTCGTAAAGCAACCCATAAAGCACTACATGATGCAGGATTTGCCGTGGAATCATTTAGATTCAACGTTGCAATTGCTCGAGTAATGGAATTGGTAAATGCCACTCGTAAGGCGATTGATTCCGGATGCGGGCCAGCTGATCCTGCAGTTCGCGAGGCAACTGAAGCGATCGCAATCATGCTCTCACTCGTTGCACCATTTACGGCAGAAGAGATGTGGGAGCGCCTTGGTCACAAGCCAGCCATTGCACTTGCCGGTTGGCCGAACGTTGATCCAGCGCTGCTTATTGCAGACGAGGTAGAAGCCGTTGTTCAAATTAATGGAAAGATTAAAGAGCGCCTAATCGTCTCGCCTGATATTTCTGATGCCGACTTGGAGAAAGCAGCACTTTCTCACCCAACTATTGCCGCCGAATTAGCTGGTGCGACTCCTCAGAAAGTGATTGCGCGTGCTCCAAGGCTTGTAAATATTGTGCTGTAAGTAAATAAATTAGATTTATCCACACCAGTAACTTCATTCTGAGTACGCCTAGGGGCATGCCCAGAAGATGCGCCCATGGATCAATTACGAAATACCTTAGAAAAGATACGCCAAGGTTGGGACGACCTTGAATTTAGTAATTTACAACGCAAAGCGCTGCTTGTGCTGGGGATCTTTTTAGTCGCAGGATCTGGACTGTTTATTCTTCGGGGTAATTCGCAAGAAGTTGTTGTAGCCCCACCAGAAATTGAAATTACAGCGGTGGTCGCGCAAGTAATGGTGGATGTAGCAGGAGCCGTAGTCACACCGGGTGTTTACTCACTACCGATTAATTCACGGGTAATTGATGCAATTGTTGCTGCTGGCAACGTGACTAAGGGTGCTGATCTCTCGGATATAAATCTGGCTCGCATTTTGAAAGATGGCGAGCAGGTCTATGTGTATCCACCATCAACAAGTCGTGGTTCGACCCGAACATCAACTCGTGTAGCCACTCCTCGAAAGAGTGGCCCAATTATTCTCAATCGAGCGACTGCAAAAGAGTTTGAATCCCTCGATGGAATCGGTCCAGTTATTGCAAAACGAATCGTTGCTTATCGAAATACTAATGGCCCGTTTCTCACGCTAGAAGGGTTATTAGAAGTTTCTGGAATAGGACCGGCAAAGTTTGCTCAACTTAAGGAGAAGGTGCGCCTCTGAGAATTCGACTCTCAGATTATCGAGCGCTCACTCTAGGGTGTGCCATCTGGGTGGGTGCGCTCTTTCAAAGTTGGAGTAGGCCCTGGCTAATTGGCTTTGGTCTACTCCTTTTACTTTTACTCTCACTTGGTATCCAGAAAACTAGATTTGCAGTCCTTATTGTCGCGTTGCTACTTGGTTCAACACTAATGTCGATGCGGCAGAGCGCTGTTGAATCCTCTGTGCTACATGCCCACCTTGGACAGTCCATGGTGGTTCGTGCTGTGCTAAGTACTGATCCACATAAATTGGCACCGAAGGTAATTCGTAATTCTTTTGCGCCGCCAAGTTACAGCGCTTTGGTGCGGGTGGTTGAGATTGAGGTCGCTGGTTCAAAATACTCAATGCGCATCCCTGCGCGGTTAATTGCAACGGATATAGATTTTGTAAATCTCTTACCGGGGCAGATGATTTCTGCTGAAGTGAGTGCACTAGAAAGCAGGGAAGGGCGAGTCGCAGCACTCCTCATTTCGCGAGGTGAGATCACTGTCCTTACAGAGCCGTCACGATGGGGACGATTCTTGGATTCAATCCGTGATGGATTACGTGGAGTCTCTGGTTCAGGCGATTCCGGATCTCTTATTCCTGGAATGGTGTTAGGAGATACCTCACTGCAGAGTGCAACATTTAATAACGATATGCGGCGATCGGGTTTGACGCACCTTGTTGCGGTAAGTGGTGCCAACTTTGCAATTGTTTCAGGATTTGTGCTTTACCTTATGCAATTTCTCTTTCGCAGAATGCCACTTCGACTTGGTGCAACCGCAATATTTCTGATTTCGTTTATCGCTCTGGTTCGACCATCGCCTTCGGTATTGCGAGCAGCGGCGATGGCATCAGTATTGCTGTTGGCTAAAGGAACACATAGAGGTCGGGATGCGCTACCCGCACTTGGGTTTGCGATCGCAGCAGTCGTAGCTGCCGATCCGTGGCAGGCACGTGATGCTGGCTTTGCACTCTCGGTCTTAGCAACGGCTGGGCTATTACTTTTTGCACCGAAAGTGATTGCTCGCTTTAAAGGACGAGTATCAGAGAAAGTGGCACAAGCTATCGCGCCACCGATTGCGGCCACACTTTTTTGTGCACCGGTCATTGTTGCCATATCTGGCCAGCTCTCATTTATGTCTATCGTGGCAAATGTTTTGGCCGCACCGGCGGTGGCGCCGATTACCGTGGTTGCTTTTATCGCCGCACTTATCTCACCAATTTTTCCGCCATTGGCGCTACTTCTTGTGACGGTTGTAAAGCCACTTGCTGCATGGATAGCGTGGGTTGCATCCATCGCAGCGCACTTTTCAGTTATTACCTTCGCTAAAGGCGCATCTAGCTTTTTCTTCATCGCGCTGCTGATTGCAATTGGGTTCTTTGTAAACCGAAGAATTTTTGTGGCAGCACTCGTATTGATCTTGCTTGTGAGTTGGTTTATGCGCTTCCCCGGAGGAGATTGGCAGATCGCCAATTGTGATGTCGGACAAGGTGATTCGATGGTGCTCAATTTGGGGGATCACCGTGGGATTCTGATTGATACTGGACCAGATCCGATAACTCAAGATAGATGTCTTCGCCAACTTGGTATTAAACAAATTGATCTACTTATTTTGACTCATATTCATGCCGACCATATTGGTGGATTGGCTGGTGCCAAGCGAAATCGCAAAGTACTCACTCAATGGTTTGGAGATGTTCGAGCCGGAACTCGCGCCACAGTGTTGAGTAATCGTGGTCCAGTTACGATCGAAGTCTTGTGGCCAACTGCGCAGTGGGCTGATGAGCAAGAGAGCGATCCGAACAATTCAAGTATTGCAATTATCGTGCGGGCACCTGATTACTCACTCTTTGCTGGTGGAGATATGGAACCGCTTACCCAGGCCCAGATAGTTCCGGCGCTCTCGCGAGTAGATATTTATAAAGTCTGTCATCACGGATCTCGATTTCAGGATGAGAGTTTTACGCGTGCACTCTCACCCACACTTTCAGTCATTAGCGTTGGCGCAGATAATTCCTATGGCCATCCTGCTCCAGAAACGATCGATGCCCTGACTAGACTCGGCTCACTGGTCTTTCGAACTGACCTTGATGGAGCCATCGCAATTAAAGCGCGGCAACATCGATTTACAGTTACAAAGAGCAAAGGTGGCTTTGCACTCCTTCATTGGGGTTAATTTTCGAAAGAAAAGGAGAGGGGTAGATATGAATTCTCTCTTCCTACTCCTTGGCTCTGAAGGCGCGCTAGCAGATCGTGCACTTGGAAAAATAAGCGCAGCCCTGAAAGAAGAACAGGCCGAGATCACAGTCATAGATGCAGGTGATGCGCTGCTTGGAGATATTTCTGATGCGCTAGCACCCTCACTCTTCTCACAACGTCGTGCCCTCATTATTAAAGATCTACAAGATTTACCAGAAGAGTGTCGAGATGAGATCACTAATTATTTAAGCGCCCCTGATGCCCTGACAACTTTGGTTTTTCTTCATAAAGGCGGGGTTAAAGGAAAAGCGTTACTGGATGCAATAAAAAAAAGTAAGCCAGAAATTATTGCTTGTGATGCGATTAAGAAAGATGCTGAAAAGGAAGAATTTATTAAATCCCTATTGCTAGATTCTGGGCGCAAGGCAACGCCGGCGGCAATCAAAGCGCTGGTCGGTGCCCTTGGTGGTGACATGCGTGAGTTGCAAGCGGCAGTCTCACAAATTTCACTTGATGTTCAATCTGGTAAAACGATTGATGAAGAGATGATTGATACTTTTCATCAGGGTCGAATTGAAACAACCGGCTTTGATGTGGCAGATGCAACACTTGATGGGAATCTATCGGCTGCACTCGTTGCACTGCGAAGTGCGATTGAAACGGGTACCGATCCGGTAATGATCACTAGTGCAATCGCTTCAAATTTGAGATCACTAGCCAAGGTCAGTGGTGTAAACCGGAGCGTGAAATCATTCGATGTTGCTGGAGAATTAGGAATGGCGCCGTGGCAAATTGATAAAGCGCGACGCCAATTATCAGGATGGACCCCGCGCGGAATCGCAAAAGCGGTACAGGCGATTGCTCTGGCAGATGCTCAGGTAAAAGGGGCCGCCTCTGACCCGATATTTGCACTTGAGAAGGCACTTGCCACGATTGCGTCGGTTCGGGCGGCGGGCTAGGCGGGAAAAAAGCCCGATTTGAGCCTAGTGCACTTGCGCTGATAACCTACGCGTCTGCACTTAGCCCACCGGTTAAGTCATCACCCAAGAAAAGTCGGAGTTCACCACGTGGCAAATATCAAGTCTCAGATCAAGCGAGTTAAGACAAACGAGAAGGCACGCCTTCGCAACAAGTCTGTTTCATCGTCAATTAAGACAGCTGTTCGTCGCTTCCGCGATGCAATCAAAGCTGGCGATGCTGCTGTGATCACCACTGAACTTCGCACTGCGTCACAAGCGCTAGATGTTGCTGTTGCAAAGGGTGTACTTCATAAGAACAACGCTGCAAATAAGAAGTCATCAATGGCTAAGGCTGCCGCCAAAGCCAGCGTTCGTTAATTCACTCTTAATACTTACGAGGGGCCACAATCGTGCCTGCAATTCCGATAAGTAAGGCTCCACAGCCCGCTGCTACAAATCCAGCGCAAATTCGTAACTTCTGCATTATTGCGCACATCGATCACGGTAAATCTACGCTGGCCGATCGCATGCTTGGAATTACCGAAGTAGTCGAAGCGCGAAATATGCGCGCACAGTATCTCGATCGCATGGATATCGAACGCGAACGCGGAATCACTATTAAGTCACAGGCCGTTCGTCTGCCTTGGCGCAGTGGAATCGATGGCCAGGAATACATCTTGAACATGATCGATACACCCGGTCACGTTGACTTTACCTACGAAGTATCTCGATCACTTGCAGCGTGCGAAGGTGCAGTACTGCTTGTTGATTGCGCGCAAGGAATCGAAGCCCAGACGCTGGCAAATCTTTATCTTGCGATGGAGAATAATCTGACGATTATTCCGGTGCTCAATAAGATTGATCTACCAAATGCACAACCAGAGAAGTTTGCGAAAGAGCTTGCTAATTTAATTGGATGCAAACCTGAAGATTGTCTTCGCGTCTCAGGTAAAACTGGTGACGGTGTTGCCGAGCTATTAGATCAAATTGTTTCTCAAATCCCAGCACCTACTGGTGATCCAGATGCACCTGCACGTGCTCTGATCTTTGACTCTGTCTATGATTCATATCGCGGCGTGGTCACATATGTTCGTGTAGTTGATGGCCACTTGAGTCCGCGCGAACAAATTCAAATGTATTCAACTGGTGTTCGACACGAAGCGTTAGAGGTTGGAGTAATTTCACCAGAACCATTACCCGGTAAAGGTCTTGGTGTGGGCGAGGTGGGCTATCTCATCACTGGTGTAAAAGATGTTCGCCAATCACGAGTAGGCGACACAATTACTACTTATCAAAATCCAACAAAACATCCGTTAGCTGGATATAAAGATCCAAAGCCAATGGTCTTTGCTGGATTGTTCCCATTAGACGGTGCTGATTTTCCAATTCTGCGCGATGCGCTCGATAAATTACAGCTCAACGATGCTGCCCTTGTCTATGAACCAGAGAGTTCTGCCGCCCTTGGCTTCGGATTCCGATGTGGCTTCCTGGGGCTTTTACATATGGAAATTGTGCGCGAGCGGCTCGAACGCGAATCTAAAATTAGCCTAATTTCTACCGCGCCAAACGTGGTCTATCAAGTCTGGCTTGAAGATGGAAAGAAATTTGTTGTGACTAATCCATCTGAATTTCCTGATGGAAAAATAAATGTAGTCGAAGAACCGATCGTGAAAGCCACAATTTTGTCTCCTTCCGAGTTTATAGGCGTAATCATGGAGCTTTGCCAAGATCGTCGTGGCACGATGTTGGGTATGGATTACATCTCAGAAGATCGAGTTGAGATTAGATACACGCTACCTCTTGCCGAAATTGTCTTTGACTTCTTTGATCAATTGAAGAGCCGCACTAAGGGTTATGCCTCCCTAGATTACGAAGAGATCGGTGACGAGCCGGGCAATCTGGTTAAGGTCGATATTTTGCTTCAGGGTGAGGCAGTTGATGCATTTAGCGCAATTGTGCACCGCGACAAAGCCTATTCATATGGGCTGATGATGACTGCAAAGCTCCGTGAATTAATCCCACGTCAGCAGTTTGAAGTTCCTATTCAGGCAGCAATTGGCTCGCGCATTATTGCGCGTGAATCAATTCGTGCGATTCGTAAAGATGTTCTTGCTAAATGTTATGGCGGAGATATCTCCCGTAAACGTAAACTCCTCGAGAAGCAGAAAGAGGGTAAGAAGCGGATGAAGATGGTGGGACGAGTAGAAGTTCCACAAGAAGCCTTCGTTGCTGCCCTTGCTACAGATGCCGATATCGAGAAGATTAAAGCCGCACGTAAGCAGGAGTAATGCTCTCCTTTTATACGCACATCCCATATTGCATTAAGCGTTGCGGATACTGCGACTTCAATACCTACACTCCTTCCGAACTTCAAGACGGTGCAACGTTAGAGATAGTCTCGAATGACTATATCGATGCAGTCCTCAAGGAACTTGAATATGCACCGATTGATCAAGTACCGACCATCTTTTTTGGCGGTGGCACTCCATCGCTGATTCCACCCCATGATTTGGGTCGGGTTATCTCAGCCATAAAAGTACGCAACGGGTTGACTGAAGATTGTGAGATTACGTTAGAAGCTAATCCAGATTCTGTCACAGAGGAAAAACTGGCTGGATATATTACAGTTGGATTCAATCGTATTTCCTTTGGAATGCAATCAACATCGACTCATGTACTCGAAGTTTTAGATCGTACACACAATCCAGAAAATGTGAAACGTGCTGTAGATATGGCGCGTTCGGTTGGGTTTACATCGGTAAGTGTTGACCTTATCTACGGTACGCCGGGGGAGAGCCTGAAAGATTGGCAATCTACGGTGACACAGGCGCTAGCACTTGGCGTTGATCACATAAGCGCCTATGCACTCATTGTTGAAGAGGGAACAAAACTTGCGGCAAAGATCAAACGCGGCGAAATTCAAATGCCAGATGACGATTTGATGGCTGATATGTATCTCTATATTGATCAAGCCTGTGGATTCAAAGGTTTGAAGTGGTATGAACTCTCTAATTGGTCTAAACCCGGACACGAATGCCGACATAATATTGCGTATTGGACAAATGCAAATTGGTGGGGACTTGGACCGGGTGCGCACTCTCATATTGATCAGAAACGTTTCTGGAATGTGAAACATCCAACTGCGTATAAGCAAAAATTATTTGCACAGGAATCGCCAATAGCAGATTCTGAATTGCTAACTGATGAGCAGCGAAAATCTGAATACATCATGTTATCGAGCCGGCTACGCACCGGAATCGCAAAGCGAGCCTTGACGGTTGCACAGTACGAACGGATGACGTCGTACATCAGTAGCAATCACATGATTGAGACTCAAGATTCTTTAGTTCTCACCTCAACTGGGCGTCTTATCGCTGATCGAGTTGTAGCTGACTTACTGAGATAGGTACTCTGTAGTACCTTTACTCTATGAGCACTGCACTACTTATTCTGGTTTCATTTCTCGCCCTCATCTTTGTTATCTCAGGCCTTTCTAAAGCAAGCGGTAATCCAAAGGGACTCTCTGGTACTCGAGAAGTTAACGTTCCAGATAAGTTGGCTCGTCTTATAGGTTTTCTTGAGACGGCCTTAGCGCTGGGCCTTGTGATCAGCATGAAGTGGAATTGGATGTTGTTCTTCCCACTAGTTGGACTCTGGGTCATTATGGCTGGCGCCGTTTACGTCCACTTCAGGGCTAATAAATTGCGCACGGCAATTCCTGCATTCTTTCTACTCACATTGATCTCTGTCGCACTCGTTCTCAATAAGTAAATACTTTTATTATTTAGCGAAATGACAACCTCTACTCGTCGCCTGGAAATCTTGCGTGCTATTGTTGACGAGTACGTTGCGACCCAAGAGCCAGTTGGTTCAAAGGCTATTGCTGACCGCCATGAGATGGGAATCTCTCCGGCCACAATCCGAAATGAAATGGCGTTGCTGGAAGAAGAAGGCTTAATTGCTGCGCCTCACACAAGTGCTGGGCGGATTCCAACAGATCGTGGATATCGAGTATTTGTAGATAAATTGGCGGAAGTGAAGCCGCTTTCGCCAGCGGAGCGTCGTGCGATTGATACTTTTTTAGAGGGAGCGCTAGATCTCGATGATGTAGTCATGCGCACGGTTCGACTTCTTGCAGATATCACTAAGCAAGTTGCAGTAGTGCAGTACCCATCGATGATTCGTTCTCGAGTGCGCCATATTGAACTCGTGCCACTGACATCCTCTCGCATCATGATGGTTTTAATCACCGATGCTGCCCGGGTAGAGCAGCGAGTAATCGAATTAACTCGTGATGTGCAAGAACCATTTATCGCAGCCATTCGTAGCCAACTCAATAATGTGATGGTTGGCCAATCGCTACCGGATGTGGCAGAGAGTATTTCTGGAATTATCGAAAGTTATAGCGCTATCGATCGACGAGATATCTCAATGATTATCTCGGCTGTGATTGAGATGGCGATAGAGCGCGCAGAGAAGAAAGTGGTGTTGGCTGGCACTGCAAATTTAGCCAGGTTTAGTGACGATTTTGCCAGCACGATGCACCCAATACTCGAAGCGCTAGAAGAACAAGTCGTACTTCTTCGCTTGCTTGGTGATGCAGGAGATACCGTACAAGTTCGAATTGGCACCGAGCAGAGCGAGAAGAATTTGCACACGACATCCTTTGTCACTGTTGGGTATGGGGATGCAACCTCTTCGGTCGGTTCATCTCTCGGATCCCTTGGAGCATTGGGTATCCTTGGCCCCACCCGAATGGATTACGCAGGTTCTATGGGGGCAGTTGCCGCTGTGGCGCGTTATGTTGGACGATTTATTACAGAGGGAAGTTATAAGTAATGGCTGATATGTATGACCTATTGGAAGTCTCGCGCAAAGCAACCGCTGATGAGATTAAAAAGGCGTATCGAAAAATAGCGCGCGAACTTCACCCAGATATAAATCCAGATCCAGCAGTACAAGATAAATTTAAAGAAATTACTGCTGCATATGAAGTACTCAGTGATCCACAAAAACGCCAGCAGTACGACATGGGTGGTCAAGGTTTTGGTGGATTTGGCGGTGGTCAAGGCTTTGGTGGCTTTAGCGACATCATGGATACATTCTTTGGTGGTGGCGGAAACCGTGGCCCACGTGCACGTATGCGTCAGGGCCAAGATGCACTGATTCGAGTAGAAGTGACACTGGCTGAGGCATGTTTTGGAACCGAGCGCGAACTCTCGATCGAGAGTGCGGTCGTCTGCCCAACATGTACTGGCAATGGTTGCGCAAACGCAAGTGCACCATCAATCTGTGTTGTGTGTAAGGGCCGAGGTGAAACTCAACAAGTTCAAAAATCTTTCTTAGGGCAGGTAATGACATCACGTGCATGTGCGACGTGTTCTGGTTTTGGCACAGTGATTCAGGATCCTTGTCGTGAATGTGCAGGTGATGGTCGCGTGCGTGCACGACAGACCATTCCGGTAAAAATTCCAGCAGGTGTTGAGACCGGCAACAGAATGCAACTTTCAGGACGTGGGGAAGTTGGCGCAGGCGGCGGTCCTGCTGGAGATCTCTACGTAGAAATCGTTGAAGAAGAACATGAGTTTCTTATCCGTGATGGCGATACCTTGCATATGGAGGTAGAGATCTCGTTTAGCGCTGCCGCTTTGGGTACAAAAATTATGGTTGATACCTTAGATGGACAAAGTGAGATCAATATTAAATCTGGAACTCAAACGGGTTCAACGGTTGCGCTAAAAGGCCGAGGTATGACTCGCTTACGAGTGGCAAGCCGAGGCGACCTCATCGTACATATTGTTACAGTTACTCCAACCAAACTATCTCGTGAGCAAGAGAAGCTACTGAAAGCGTTCTCAAAATCTCGTGGAGAAGTTGAAGGCGCCTCTCACACTAAGGGACATGGTCAGAGTTTCCTGGGCAAGTTTAGAGACCAATTCGGTCGCTAATGCGGATATTATTTTTTGTCAATGATTTACCCACTCAAGTGGGCGCCAGTTACACCTTTGATAATGATGATGCGCTGCACGCAATCCGCGTTTTACGAACTAGGCCAGGAGAAATTTTTTGGCTTAGCAACGGTAAAGGTGGCTACTCAACAGTCAAGGCGCTGGAAGTGGCAAAGCGCTCTATGCGATGTGAAGTCATTGATAGCCAGGTCCAACAGCCACTGGAAATTGAATACACCGTAATTCAAGCGTTGCCTAAGGGTGATCGGCTAAAAGAGTGCGCGGGTTTACTTACCGAATCTGGTGCAGACCGCATTGTCTTTTGGAATTCTGCACGAAGTATTGGTAAGGCCGATAAGACGCTCGATAAACTAGATGTCACAGTGCGAGAGGCAAGCAAGCAGGCGCGTAGATTTAATATTCCGCACATTGTTGGCCCGCTGAGTACTAGTCAAGTGGTAGATGAGATTGCCCGGACAGATTTAGCGGTACTATTTCATGAAAGCGCGACTAGTAAGTTATCTGCACTGACTTCAGGTGCCGTAAAAAAAGCACTCATCATCATTGGCCCCGAAGGTGGGATCACGGATGAAGAGTTAGATCTTTTCACACAGGCCGGAGCAAAAATTGCGCTGATGGGCCGCCCAATTTTTAGAAGCGCACACGCAGGAATCGCAGGACTTTCAGGGCTGCAAACCCTGCTCAAAAGCTGGTAGCCGAGTACTCTTTTTCTTATGACGTTAGATCCAGAGTGCATCTTCTGCAAGATTATCGAAGGTGAAATTCCGGCCGAGATTATTTATCGTGATGAGAATGTGGTTGCTTTTAACGACCTCAATCCACAAGCACCGACCCATGTTCTGATTATTCCGACGGTGCATGCCAAGAATGTTGCAGAGATATCGGCGCTCTCACCAATCATCATCGCGGCGATGCACCGGGCTGGTGACGAAATTGCGACCGCCGCTGGGCTCACCGGATATCGAAGCGTCTTTAACACCGGGGCCGAGGCTGGTCAGAGTGTTTTTCACGCTCACCTCCATCTCCTTGGTGGGCGTGGCCTAGCATGGCCGCCAGGCTAGGGCTACATTTATCCACATATGGAACGCACCCTGATCACGATCCCGCCAGCAATACCCATGGTCGCACTCGTTGGTGTGGCCGATAGCAATATCAACATCATCGAGGCAGCGTTTCCTTCAGTTGCTATGACCGTGCGCGGAAATGAAATAACACTTCGTGGTCCACACATTGATTGTCTAGCCCTTGAAAAACTATTTTCAGAGATGATGGTTGTCATTCGTTCTGGACAAAATCTCACCACAGATGCGGTCTCACGCAGTATTGAGATGTTGTCACATGATCCAATCGAGCATCCAGCTCAAGTTCTCTCCCTCAATATTGTAAGTAATCGTGGTCGAACCATTAGACCAAAGACGGCAAATCAAAAACATTACGTCGATGCAATTGATGAGAACACCATTACTTTTGGAATCGGTCCCGCTGGAACCGGTAAGACGTATCTCGCGATGGCGAAAGCAGTTGCAGCGTTACAAGCCAAGACAGTGAATCGAATTATCTTGACTCGTCCGGCGGTAGAAGCCGGTGAAAAACTTGGATTTTTACCTGGCACGCTGACCGAGAAGATTGATCCATATCTACGTCCGCTCTTTGACGCTCTGCACGACATGATTGATCCAGATTCGATTCCGCGCCTGATACAAAGCGGTGTAATAGAAGTTGCACCACTTGCATTTATGCGTGGACGTACGCTCAATGATGCATTTATTATCTTAGATGAAGCACAAAATACGACGCCAGAACAGATGAAGATGTTTCTAACTCGTCTTGGCTTTGGCTCAAAGATGGTGATCACTGGCGATGTGACTCAAGTAGATCTTCCTAATGGCGCAAAATCTGGGCTGCGAATTATTCGAGATATTTTGGGAGATATAACAGATATCTCCTTTATCGAACTTAGCGCAGAAGATGTAGTTCGACATCGTCTCATTGGTGACATCGTAAAAGCCTACGATCACTTTGATGCCAAGGTTCAAGCACCTCGAAATTTGAGAAATAGCTGATATTTAAATGACGATTGAATCAAACAATCGTTCTGGTGAATTAGTACCAAGCGATGACATTACTTCGCTGATGCAATTTTGCTTGGCCGAGCTTAAACTCAACCCAGAGTGCGAAATAAGTATTACCTTTGTCGATGAGACCGAGATGACCGAACTTCATATCAAGTGGATGGATGAACCGGGTCCAACTGATGTGCTCTCGTTCCCAATGGATATGCCAGAGGGTGATAACGAGGCGGTCACTCTTGGCGATATTGTGATTTGCCCAAGTGTTGCAAATCGACAAGCACAATCAGCGGGTCATTCAAGCAATCACGAGATCTCTATTTTGGCTGTACATGGTTTATTGCATATCCTTGGCCACGACCACGCAAACAGTGCTGATGAGAAAGTCATGTTTGCCCTGCAAGAGAAGTTAGTTAAGGAATGGGGAGCGTCCTAGTGGACCTACTGGCAATTTTTTCGATTGTCGCCTTGATTGGATTTGCAGGATTTCTAGCCGCTTCAGAGTCTGCACTCACCTCAATCTCGCGAGTTCTGATTGAAGAACTTGAGACAAAGCGCGGTGGTCATTTACTGAAGAAGTATTCCGCCCAACCTGCACGTTATCTCAATGTAATTTTGCTTGTCCGTAAGGTCTGTGAATTTACGGCAGCAGTTTTGATGGTGCGAATTCTCTCTAACTCTTATTCAACTGGCTATGCATACCTTTACACCGTTTTGATTATGGTCGTCTTGTCATACGTTGTAATTGGAGTTGGACCTAGAACACTTGGCCGGCAAAACCCTCATCGTTGGGCCCGCGCCGGTATCGTCGTTTCAGCTTTTCTCGCCTTGATATTGGGACCTGTCACCAAGCTATTAATTGCAGTAGGTAACGCAATTACTCCCGGTAAAGGATTTAGATCCGGTCCATTTACAAACGAAGCAGAACTTCGTGATTTGGTAGATCAGGCGCACGAACGCGGACTTGTGGAATCTGATGAGCACGAGATGATCAACTCAGTATTTGAACTTGGCGATACCTTGGTGCGCGAATTGATGGTTCACCGTACCGATATGGTCTGGGTGGAAAAAGATAAAACGCTCCGCCAAGCGCTCTCGCTCGCGCTGCGGTCTGGCTATTCACGCATCCCAGTGGTTGGTGAAAACCTCGACAATATTGTCGGTATTGCTTATGTGAAAGATTTAGCAAAGCGTACTTTGGACCATCGTGAATCAGAGAGCAGCGAAAAGGTCGGCGATCTAATGAGGCCGGCAGTCTTTGTGCCAGAAATCAAAATCGCGGCTGAGCTCTTGAAAGAGATGCAGCGCGACCAAATTCACCTTGCGATAGTCGTCGATGAATATGGCGGTACGGCAGGAATTATTACTATTGAAGACATTATCGAAGAGATCGTTGGCGAAATTGCCGACGAGTTCGATGATGGAGTAGAGGCTTTTTCTTGGATTACCGAAGATAAGGCGCGCGCAAAAGCAACGCTACATATTGAAGACCTGGCCGATGAATTAAAGATTGAATTTGAAGAATCTGATTCGGAAGACGTGGACACTATCGGTGGACTAATGGCACAGAAACTTGGTCGCGTCCCAATTGCCGGATCGACTATTACTTTAAAGGGTTGGAAAATAACTTCAGAGCGCCCAGTAGGTCGCCGACGCAGAATTAGTTCAGTGATTATTGAGCGAAGTGAAGAAGAAACAAATAATGAGTAGCGCACTCTTTAGCAATCCGGAAGATGAAAAGTTATCGATTCTGGCGACATCTACCCTCAAGCGCACCGGTGCAGCTCAATCAGCAGCCTTACGTGATTCCACTGGACGGACCTATGTTGCGATTGCAATTTCAACTCCACACCTGGCACTTGATGCGATCGCCGCAGTATTCACTGTCTCAATGGCGTCACAAATTTCTGGTATCGAAGCGGTAGTTGTCGCAGGGCTTAAAACTTGTGCAACAGAAGTGATTAGATCTCACTCACCACAGGCAGCCATTTTTCACATCGCGCAATCTGGTGAAATCAGCTCGCTCTAGCGCCCACTTTGACGCGCTAAGATAGCCCAATGCGCATTGTTCGCTTTTCACCAGGTCCAAATGCAGGGTTGGGTACCGACCCCCTCTTTGGCATCCTGGAAGAAGATAATCTGATCACGATAATTGATGGTGATCCGATTTATCAGGGAATCATCAAGACGGCTGCCCGAATTGAACTCACAAAAGTTCGACTCCTTGCGCCTGTGATTCCTCGCAGCAAGGTAGTTGCTATCGGTAAAAACTACGCCGACCACGCAGCCGAAATGGGCGGCGTTGTTCCAGATGAGCCAATCATTTTTCTGAAGGCGAATACGACAATTATTGGACCGGGGGACACAATCGTGTGGCCAGAGATGGCGCCCACAATTGATTACGAGGCAGAGCTTGCGATCGTGATTGGACGCATCTGTAAGGACGTTCCAGTTGAAAAAGTGAACGATGTGATTTTCGGATACACGATGGCAAATGATGTGACTTCACGTGAATTGCAAAAGCGAGATGGACAATGGACTCGCGCTAAAGGCTTCGACACATTCTGCCCACTTGGACCATGGATTGAAACTGAATTCGTCCCTGGAAATCAACGTATTACCGCCACGCTCGATGGCGAGATTAAACAGGATGCAAAACTTAGCGACATGATTTTTAAGGTGCCAGAGATCATTAACTTTGTATCTCAAGTGATGACCTTACTTCCTGGTGATGTCATCATCACCGGTACTCCTGCTGGAATCGGTCCGATGCCTGCAAAATCAACAATTGCAGTTGCAATTGAAGGCCTCGGACAACTAACAAATAGAGTGAGTGCAAAACCATGAGTACTGCTAAAAAAGTAAAAGTTCGCTTTGCTCCATCTCCAACGGGAGATCTGCACGTTGGCAATATTCGCACCGCACTCTTTGATTGGGCATATGCCCGACACACTGGTGGAACCTTTCTCTTTCGCATTGAAGATACTGACACAACCCGAGTAACCGATGAATATATTCAAGCAGCCCTTGATACCTTGAAGTGGTTGGGATTGAACTGGGATGAGGGCCCAGAAGTTGGCGGCGAGAATGGTCCTTATCTTCAATCTCAACGGTTAGACATCTATGCCAAATGGGCTAAAACCTTTCTTGATAATGGCGATGCCTATCATTGCTACTGCTCACCAGAAGAACTTGAAGCGGTTCGGGAAGAACAACGCAAAGCAAATGTGGCACCTGGATATAACGGACACTGCCGTGATCTTACGGCGGCCCAGATCGAAGAATTTAAGGCTCAAAACCGTGGCGCAGTAGTTCGCATGCGCATGCCAGATGGCAGCACTACTTTCCATGATGAGATTCGTGGCGATGTAACTTTCGAGCATAAGTTTGTGCCAGATTTTGTATTAGTTCGAGCCGATGGTTCACCTTTGTACACACTCGCCGTTGCAGTCGATGATATTTTAATGAAGGTCACACATGTTCTTCGTGGTGAGGATCTGCTCTCCTCTACTCCTCGTCAGATCCGTGTATATCAAGCCATGGGAGTCGCGCTCGAGGATTATCCAGTCTTTGCTCACCTCCCCTTTGTGATGGGGCAAGATAATGCGAAGCTTTCTAAGCGAAATGGTGAAGTATCGATTGCTTGGTATCGTGAAAAAGGCTACCTACCTGAGGCGATCTGCAATTACTTAGCGCTTTTGGGTTGGTCACCCGGAGATGATGTTGAGAATATCTCGATGGCTCAATTATGTGAGCTCTTCACCGTTGAGAAAGTGCACTCATCACCGGCGCGCTTTGATATGAAGAAGTTAGAAGCTATTAATGGCGACAAGATTCGCGCTCTCCCGATCGATGAATTTCTTGATTGGTCGCTGCCATTTCTTAAGCGCGAAGGTGTGATTACTGGAAGCGCTGAAGAAATAGCTTTGGTGAAATCGGCCCTTCCATTGATTCAGGAACGTATCGTCACCTTAGGTGAAGTTCCGCCGATGCTTAAATTTCTCTTCACCAAAAACTTTGCCGTTGAATCCGAAAGTGTTGCCAAAATCAGCGACGATGGATCGAAGGCAATTTTGACTCGAGCACTTTCCGATCTCACCGCGTTGAGTAGTTGGGACCATGCTGCGATCGAAGCCGCCTTGCGTGCGAGTTTGATTGAGGAGATGGGCCTTAAGCCGCGCATCGCATTTACCGCACTTCGAATTGCGGCCACCGGTAGCACTATTTCGCCGCCGCTCTTTGAATCTATGGAATTACTGGGCAAAGAGGTAACTTTGGCCCGCATTGCAGGGGCAATTTCGCTCTAGAGCGTGGGGTAAACTTCGGGCAACAAAAGGCGAGAATCTTTTGGGGTATGGGGTAATTGGCAGCCCTGCTGATTCTGGTTCAGTAAGTCTAGGTTCGAGTCCTGGTACCCCAGCGTAGAAAGCAGCGAGAGCTGTTAGCTTTACAAATGTACTAGGGCCCCGTCGTCTAGCGGCCTAGGACTCTGGCTTCTCAAGTCAGCTACGAGGGTTCGAATCCCTTCGGGGCTACGCAGGCTTCACCTGCAACAATGTAAGTAAAGGGCGGCCGATCTTTGTGCGGGTAGTTACACCTGAGCAACTCTCTTCGGTGCTGGCAGCGCTGCCAACTAATCCGCGCATTATTGCCAGTGGAAATTTTGCAACTCCTCACACTTTACTTTCAGTAGCTGACTCCACACTTGAAAACTTTCGGTTACATATGCTCAACGCACATCCTGGCATTCCTGATCGGGAAGGCATTTCATATGAGTCAGCATTTGTTGGCCCAGCGATGCGCAGACATCCAAGGCTGACCTATTTCCCTTCCCGCCTTTCGTTGCTACCGGTACTAATTCGAGATCACGCTCATCCTGATGCGGTTTTTCTACACACATCTATTGTGCGAAACAAGGTTCTTAGCCTCGGAACCGAAGTAAATATTCTTCCTGCAGCGATAGAAAGTGCACGTGCAAATGGTGGAATAGTGATCGCTCAGGCGAATAAGCAGATGCCGTATACCTTTGGTGATGCTGAGATAAACGAATCAGAGATTGATTTTCTGGTTGAGGTTGACACACCTCTGATGGCGAAGCAGCCAGGGTCATTTGCACAGGCATCTCTTGAGATTGGTGATCGAATCGCCTCATTGATAGAGGATGGTTCAACTCTACAGTTGGGCATCGGCGCAGTTCCTGACTCAGTACTTAACGCCTTATCTCCGAGGAAAAATTTGCGAATTTGGAGTGAGATGTTTAGTGATGGAGTCTTTGATTTACATAGACTCGGCGTTTTGGATCCAGATTCTCCGATCACCGCCTCATTTGTTTTTGGATCCAACGAGCTGTATCAATGGATGAACTTGAATCCACAGATTCAGATGTTACGGACTGAGCGAACAAACGACCCCGCAGTAATTGCGACTCAGCCAAAGATGCAGTCAATTAATGCTGCGCTGGAAGTGGATCTCTTCGATCAAGCCAATGCATCGTATGTGCGTGGTGAGGTTTACTCAGGCTTTGGTGGTTCAACTGATTTTATAGTTGGCTCACTTCATTCTCCAGGTGGCCGATCCTTTATAGCTTTGCCATCGTGGCACGCAAAGGCAAATGTCTCAACAATTGTGCCTAATTTATCTCGAAACATCACAAGCTTCCAGCACTCTTTTGTAGTCACAGAACAAGGAATTGCACAATGTTTTGGCCAATCGCAAAGTCAGCAAGCGAAAAACTTGATAGAAAAAGCAGCGCACCCAAATGCCCGAGAGCATCTGAGTGCGGCTGCAAAAGAGATGAAACTTATTTAGTAAGAGTTAAAATTAGAATCAAATTCACGTGTAAAATCGCTCCACCAGCCTGAATCTACTGCCGTGGCTCCCACGATCAAGAGAATAAATCCGACCAAGATAATCCAGGCAAGAGCTGTTGAAACGTAACCAATAATTACTCCGGCTATTGCGAGACCTCTATTGGCTGAGCTTTGCCCTTTTTTCAATTTAGCGAGAGCAACATGGCCCAATATAGAACCGATAAATGAAAGAAATCCCGCGGAGAGAAAGATCAAGGCGAGCGAGGTAACGAAGGAAGCAATTGCAAGTCCACTTCCTGTCTTCGCCTCTTGTTCTTGCACATTTAAAGGTGTCGATGTGCTGGGCCCGACAGGTATAAATTCGCTCATGTCATGCCTCGTTTATTACTGCTGTTTTGACCCAAAGGTCGCGGAGGGTTCTTGAATCTTTAGTGAAGTAGAAAACAATTTCAAGGATGACCCATGCGAGACCGATAAGTACGGTTGTGAGTGAGGAGGCGATCACGACGGTGAGTGGTACTAAAAATTCACGCACAGCCATATGGCCCCATGTGGCAACGCGACCTGAATTAAAGTCGCGGACACGAATCTTAAGAATTTTTTTGGCGGGAGTTTGACCTTCGCCCCAGACCAAGAGCGACCAGATAAGCCAGCCGATTCCGAAAGTGATGATGGCTAGCCCAGCATCCAAGACGTAAGCGGCTAAGCGATGCTGAAAAGATGCATATCTCATTGGCTGGGCGCTGAATTCAGTATTGAAATTCACTGGCGGGACTATTGGATCGTTTGTGTATGACATTGTCGGCCTTCTCTCTAAACATTATCTACTGAGTAAATTCTACGTCGTTCCAGAGCAGCAGCCTGTCGGAAATCCACAGATATAGAGGTAATCTCTCATCTACATCTTTAAGTAAATGGCGGAAGGAGCGTGAGTACTGATGGGTTTTCGATTCCGCAAATCTATGAAAATTGCCCCTGGGATTTGACTGACCTTTGGCAAGCGCTCTATCGGAATCTCTGCTGGCGTGCCTGGTTCACGCATAAGTTTAAATTCATCTGGTCGTGTCACTACATCGGCAGGAATCCCAGGCAGTGGTCTCTATTGGACTGAAAGCACTTCACTGCGAAAGCGAAAGCAGTCCGGTGGTCGAACCGAGGAATCAATTGTCGACGACGAAGTTTACGTAGAAGATCTCCCTGGAATAGCGCAGCCGGTCGGTCCTCGTCCTGAACCTGCGAAGGCAACCTTCTTCTCCGGTAAGGCAGAGAAAGCCTTGAGCGCTCTTTTCTATGACATTTACGTAGATACCGATGCAAATCCTCCTGCGATTGTTTTTGAGAAAACGAAAGCTGTGGCAACGAATTTTCCAGAACTGGCATTGGCTATGCAAGCAGTTCAAGTGTTGCATGGCTCTACCAATAGCAAACTTTCGGACGAGGCTTTTAGATTAGCGGATGATTTATGGCCTAAGCGGGAAGAGTTGTTTTCACATAAGCTCGTGCGTAAATATTTCCCGAGTGTGATTCCGGCAGTGCAAATCACACCAGGAATTTACTCGAACGAACGCTTCAATATGAAAGCGCTTGGATTTTTATATTCTGAAATTTTACAGATACAGAAGAAATATGAAGAATCGTTAGAAGTTGTAGAGATGCTATCTCCCGACCAGCTGACGGCGATTGCGGTCGCCGATTTAGAGATTGCGCTGCTTAGATTTGAGGATGCAATCGCGACGACTGAAGATATTGAAAACGAAGATGATGCAACAGCGGTGCTTCTGATTCTCAGGGGGATCGCGTTCCGAGAGCAAGAATTCTTTGATGCTTCACTTGAATGTTTTAAGCAGGCCATCGCTAAGAAAGATCGCTCTGAAGAAATTCTCAATCGGGGTTTGTGGGAGCGCGCTTACTCATATGAGCGCATGGGCAAAAAAGCGATGGCGAAAAAGGATTTAGAGAAAATTCTTTCTCGCGAACTAGGTTACGACGGACTGATGGCCAGACTCAAAAAATTGAACGCCTAGATTCTCTGTGGACTTCCTTAATTTTGATGGTGACAGGTAAATTCAACAGACTCGATCAATCTTTCCCTTGTACCCTTTTCCCATGCGAAAAATTCTCATCACCGCGATTGCGCTCAGCCTCTTCGGTATCTCCCCAGCATCAGCCCATCAACCGGTAGCTCTACTTGCAACTGATACGACTGCAGCCCGCGGACCGTTGTTAGTTGATGGCACAGTTTCTTTTGCGGTGCGTGCATCTTTTAATAAGGCGGGAGAGAAGAGGGGCTTTCGCGCAAACCTAAAATTTGGTGACGTGGTTTCAGCGCAGTATTTGATCCTTGATAAGAAGCCTGAAAATGGGCTCAAGGTTGGGCAGTTACCACTTGTCACAATTACCGCTCCAGATGGCAGCAAAGTCTCAATTAAAATTACTGAACGCACGAAATTCTTTGAACCGTATTCGAGTACTAATTATCTTTATTTAGCGCGATACAGCGCACCAGCGCAGACCGGTACTTACAGCGTCCTTATTACATCTCGTGGAAAATCTGCGATCACCGTTGCATTTGGTGAGAAAGAAATTCTGGGCGAAGTTTCGCGAGGGATAACCCCGACAGCAACTCCAACTCCAACACCTACGGCCACCAAGTCAGCTACTCCAACTCCAACACCTACGGCCACCAAGTCAGCTACTCCAACTCCAACACCTACGGCCACTAAGTCAGCTACTCCGACTCCAACACCTACGGTGGCTAAGAGTGGCTACACAATCAATGATGTGAAAGCTAACGCAACGTCAGCAAAGTGCTGGAGTGCGATTAGTGGAAACGTTTATGACCTGACTGCATGGATTTCTATTCATCCCGGTGGCCAAGGTTTCATCCGTGCATTGTGTGGGACAGATGGAACAAGTGAATTTAATGCTCAGCATCGTGGGCAGAGTAATCCAGCCTCGAGACTTTCCAATTATTTACTTGGTCCGCTAACTCCGTGAAAGCAAAGATAAAGAATGGTTTTGCACCAAAGGCATGCCAGCGATGCAATCTTGAATTTGAGTGGCGCAAGAAATGGGCGCGAGATTGGGAGCAGGTAAAGTATTGTTCAGAGCGGTGTAAGCGGGGCGGTTAAATTGTGCGTCCGCGATCAAGCGGAAGTGGCCAATCAATGCGCACACCGAGTTCTTCGGCGGCTGCCATTGCCCACCGAGGATTTCGCAACATAGCTCGAGCAAGAAAGACAGCATCTGCTTCACCTGTAGTCACGATGTGCTCTGCTTGGGCCGCCTCTGTAATCAAACCAACCGCAGCTGTTGGTATTCCAGCCTCAGTTTTAATTGCAGTTGCAAACGGAACTTGGAAGCCAGGCTTTACTTCAATCTTGGCGTTGTGAATTGCTCCACCACTTGATACATCGATTAGATCTACACCAACACCCTTGAGCGCTGAACATAGCTCGACTGAATCAATCAGATTCCATCCTCCATCGGCCCAATCTGTGGCGGAGATACGGACAAAGAGTGGAGTACTTTCCGGAATAACTTTTCGGACAGCAACGCAGACTTCCATTAAAAATCTCGTGCGATTTTCAAAGCTTCCACCGTAATTATCAATGCGTTGGTTCATCAGCGGTGAATAGAACTGATGCAATAGGTAACCGTGGGCTGCATGTATTTCAATTACATCAAAGCCAACATCTACTGAGCGCTTAGCGGCGGCAGCAAAATCACTTACCAAAGTAGCGATCTCATCAACGCTAATTTCACGTGGGACTGGATAACCCTCAAAGGCCATAGGGGACGAGGAAATAATCTGCCAGCCACCATCTTCAATACTCGCCAACCGGTGGTCATCCCACGGACGCATCATTGAAGCTTTACGACCAGCATGAGCCAATTGAATGCCCATCTTCACACCGTACTGATGTGCGAAATCGATCATAGGTTTGAAAGCCTGGGCATGGTGATCATCTTCAATAGATGGACAGCCGATTGAAATCCGACCTTCCGAAACAACAGCAGTTGCTTCAACCATAATCATCCCCGGTGCACCTGTTGCGAAGGCACCAATATGGACATCATGCCAAGGAGTAACTACGCCATCGTTAGCCATGTACTGGCACATAGGGGAGACCCATACACGATTACTAAATTCGATCCCACGAATTTTCAACGGGGAAAAGAGAGTGCTCATAGGCAGATCTTATTGCCTTCACGGCGATCGCACTTATTTCACTTCCAGCAGCGCTCTCATCAGGTAAAGTTCTTCTCATAATCATCTGGATCGCTCAGACATTTCTACAGTTGGTTTTGCTCTTAATCATCATGGTCGGACAGCGTAGGGGTGCAATAGTGATGTCAAAACAGATTGCGGAAACCCATGAAGCCGCTCTTGAAGAAGTAGCCCAGCTTCGGCTAGTGGCTGATGAAATTGCCGACTTATTAAAAAATCTGGAGAATAGAAAGTAGCGTTTAATTAATTGAACGAAGTACTGCGGTGACCTTGCCTAAGATCTCGCAGTTATCTCCATTGATCGGCGCGAAGTCATCGTTTGCTGGAAGCAACCAGATGTGGCCATCTTTACGTGAGAATGTTTTTACCGTTGCTTCGCCATCAATCATTGCGGCAACGATCTCACCCTTGTTGCAATCCTTCTGAGAGCGGATAACCACAAAGTCACCATCGCATATTGCGGCGTTAATCATTGAGTCACCGACAACTTTGAGCATGAAGAGATCGCCAGAGCCAACGAGTGATTCTGGAAGTGGAACAATCTCTTCCACATCTTGTTCTGCAGTAATTGGACCACCGGCTGCAATGCGACCGACGAGTGGAATAAAGCGCGTCTTATCGGTGGGGGCGCTGGCACCGACCATTGATTCAGGGAGAACAACTTCCATAGCGCGACCACGGTTTTCATCGCGACGGATGAAGCCCTTCTCCTCGAGGATATCGAGCTGATATTTGACCGAGGCGGGGGAGGCAAGGCCTGCCGCATCGCCGATCTCACGCATGGAAGGGGCATACCCATGGGATTCGGATGAGGATTTGATGAAATCAAGGATTGTGATCTGGCGAGCGGTGAGTTCACCGGCTGCCTTGAGGGGAGTCTGCTTTTTAGCCATACGAGAAGGGTAGGGCAGATCGGAAGAAAATTCAAACATCTGTTCGAAAATATCTTGCAGATGTCAGTGGGGTGGGCTATCTTTATCTTATCGAACAAGTGTTCGAAAACCTTCCCCAAGGTTGTATCGCAGGAGTAAAGACCATGAGCACAGTAACCGTTAACCGTGTGGCAATCAGCAATGCGAACTTCTCAGCTACGGCCTCTAAAACCCTTATAAATCAAGGTTTTTTGGCAGCTACGACCACTCCTTCCGGCTATCAATTAAATCGCGGCGGTCGACTAGCTCGCACACTTGTGGTTCTTTCTCTTGCGGTTGTCATGTTGGCCGTCTTCGGATTTCAGGCAGGAGCGGAGGTTCAAGCCAATACCAACTCGAAGGCTGACTCATTTATCACCATCGTGGTCGCGCCAGGTGAGAGCCTCTGGTCACTGGCCGGTCGATTGGGTCAGGGCGGCGATACTCGCGAGCTCATTAGCGAGATCATCTCCATTAACTCACTTGCTACACCTGACGTTGAGGCCGGACAGCGCCTTCGCATTCCGCTGACTCGATAGAGCAAGCGCAAGGCGTGTCGCGCTCGCCATTACACTAACTCTCAAGAAATGCTTTATAGTTCATACTATATGTAGGGGTCAAAGTGGTAAAAACTTCCATAAGTAGTGTTTTAAGGGAAGTTTACTAATCCGCTGAAACACCCTACGTTAGGTATTGAGCAGTATTTCGAAGGGAGAGAGGCCAATGATCTGTCCATTCTGCCGACATGATGATTCTCGCGTCGTTGACTCCCGCCCGGTAGAAGATGGCACCCAAATTCGTCGTCGCCGTGAGTGCCCGGAGTGCGGCCAGCGTTTTTCAACGCAAGAGGTAGCCCTTCTTAACATCATTAAACGAAGTGGTGCGACTGAGCCATTTAGTCGCGAAAAAGTTTTGGTCGGTGTCCGCAAAGCCTGTCAAGGTCGCCCAGTAAATGAAGATGATTTGGTTTTGTTGGCCCAACGAGTTGAAGAGACTCTTCGCTCGACAGGTCAGGCCGAGATCGAAGCCCAGGAAGTTGGAATGGCGATCCTAGCTCCACTGCGCGAACTCGATGAGGTGGCCTATCTGCGATATGCCTCGGTTTACCGCAACTTTGCATCCCTTGAAGATTTTGAAGGTGAGATCGCACTTCTGCGCGCTCTGCCTTCAGGTACAAAAGTAGCAAGTAGTTCGACCTCTTCCTCCGATGGTAAAAATTTGAACTTGCAGACATCTGCGAAAGAGAAACCGTAAAGAGCTCTTAGGAGAGCGTGCTAAAAATAAAAGTGAATAGGCAAGAGAGAAGTAAAAAATTAACAAATTACTAAATAAAAGTTTAGTAATGAGAAGATGGGGATAAAAATATGTCAGATACGGTAATCAATCGCCCAACTAGCGGAACTCGACTCAAAGGCGCCAAGGGCCTCACGGTCAGCCGCATCTACACCAATGAAGGCGTACACCCATATGACGAAGTTAATTGGGAGCGGCGTGATGTTCTACAGTCAAACTGGAAAACCGGTGAGACAGTATTTGAACAACGTGGTGTTGAGTACCCAGATTTCTGGTCAGTCAATGCTTCAACAATCGTATCGACCAAATATTTCCGTGGCGCAGTTGGTGCCGAAAATCGCGAATGGTCACTTAAGCAAGTTATCGATCGCGTTGTGCTTACCTATGTAAAGGCCGGAAAATCTTTCGGATACTTTGCAACGGATAACGATGCAGAAATTTTCGAACACGAACTCACTCATATGTTGCTTCACCAGATATTCTCATTTAACTCACCGGTCTGGTTCAACGTTGGTACAGCAGCTCCGCAGCAAGTAAGTGCCTGCTTTATCTTGTCTGTCGATGACACAATGGATTCAATTCTTAATTGGTATCGCGAAGAAGGAATGATTTTTAAGGGTGGCTCTGGCGCCGGACTTAACTTGTCACGTATTCGTTCGTCGAAAGAACTTCTCAAATCAGGTGGAACAGCCTCTGGCCCAGTTTCATTTATGCGTGGTGCAGATGCATCTGCTGGAACAATCAAATCTGGCGGCGCAACCCGTCGCGCTGCAAAGATGGTTGTCCTTGATGTAGATCACCCAGATATCGAAGAATTTATTCAGACTAAGGTTTCAGAAGAAGACAAAATCCGCGCACTTCGTGATGCAGGTTTTGATATGGACCTTGGTGGAAAAGACATCATCAGTGTTCAGTACCAGAATGCAAATAACTCAGTACGCGTAAGCGACGAATTCATGAAGGCATACGAAAAGGGCGAAAGCTTTGGACTCACCGCTCGCGCAACTGGCGAAATTATAGAGACAACAGATGCCCGTGGGCTCTTCCGTAAAATGGCAGAAGCTGCATGGGCATGTGCTGATCCAGGAATTCAATATGACGACACCATCAACGATTGGCATACAAACCCAGAGACGGGTCGCATTAATGCGTCAAACCCTTGCTCTGAGTACATGTCACTTGATAACTCATCATGTAATTTGGCATCACTAAACTTGATGAAGTTCCTCAAGGCAGATGGTTCATTTGATGCAAAGACATTCGGTAAAGCTGCAGAGATGATCATCACCGCGATGGATATCTCAATCTGTTTCGCAGATTTCCCAACTATTGCAATCGGTGAGACAACTCGTTCATATCGTCAACTCGGAATCGGATACGCAAATCTTGGTGCGCTTCTCATGGCTTCAGGTTTGGCATATGACTCAGAGGGTGGCCGTGCACTTGCTGGCTCCATCACATCGTTGATGACTGGTATCACTTACAAGCGTTCAGCAGAACTTGCTGGAATCGTTGGACCTTACGAAGGTTATGCGCGGAATGCATCAGCTCACTCACGTGTGATGCGCAAACATGCAGCAGCATCATCGGCTGCAAAGCAAGAGACAACACTTGATATTGATGTCTGGGCCGAAGCGAACAAGGCGTGGGATTCATGTCTTGCAACCGGAGATAAAAATGGATGGCGGAACGCGCAGATTTCAGTTCTTGCTCCAACCGGAACAATTGGTTTGATGATGGATTGCGATACCACCGGTATCGAGCCTGATTTCTCACTCGTTAAGTTTAAAAAGCTTGTCGGTGGCGGTTCAATGCAGATCGTTAACCAGACAGTTCCACAAGCACTGCGTAAACTTGGTTACACAGAAGAGACTGTTGAGGCGATTGTTGAGTTCATCGCAGCAAATGGACATGTCATCGATGCCCCAGGCCTCAAAGTTGAGCACTATGACGTATTTGATTGTGCACTTGGTGCACGTTCAATTGCTCCGATGGGCCACGTGCGCATGATGGCGGCATGTCAGCCATTCCTTTCAGGTGCAATCTCAAAGACTGTTAACTTGCCAGAAGATGCAACAGTTGAAGAGGTAGAAGAGGTCTACTACGAAGGTTGGAAGTACGGACTCAAGGCACTTGCTGTCTACCGTGACAACTGTAAAGTCGGTCAGCCGCTCTCTGATGGAAAGGCGAAGAAGAAGGATGCTCCAGTTGAAGCTGTCGCAACTCCAGTGCGTAAGCGTCTTCCAAAGTCACGTCCATCAACGACAACATCATTTAGCGTAGGAGGCGCTGAGGGATATATGACCTCAGGTGCTTATGCCGATGGCGCTCTTGGTGAAGTTTTCTTGAAGCTAGGAAAGCAAGGTTCAACTCTTGCTGGCGTCATGGATGCGTTCTCGATTGCGGTCTCAATTGGTCTCCAGTACGGAGTTCCACTCCAGACATTCGTTGAGAAGTTCACAAACCTTCGCTTCGAGCCAGCTGGCATGACAGATGATCAAGATATTCGCATGGCACAGTCAATGATGGATTACATCTTCCGTCGCCTTGCACTTGATTACCTGCCATTTGAAGAGCGTTCAGCTTTTGGTCTCTACACATCAGCAGAGCGCACGCGTGCACTCGAGACAGGTGAGTACAGTGAAGAAGCAACGCTCGAAACTCTTGCACCAGTTATACCAGTAGCTGCGAAGGCAGTCGAGATCGCAATCGCAGCAGCACCGCAGATCGGATCATCGAGTGAACTATTCGAAGCGATGACCGGAATCAAATCTGATGCACCTTTATGTATGACATGTGGAGTCAAGATGCGTATGTCGGGTGCATGCTATGTATGCGAAGGTTGTGGAAACACATCTGGTTGCTCGTAAAAATTAAAGGCAAAACCCCTGACCATATTCTGTTCAGGGGTTTTTGTTTGGTTAGAAACAAGAGAGCTGCTGTCGTGATGGTGCGAGCATTTCTCACGGTCGTTGAAATTTCAACTAGATCACAA
>Ga0209702_10001017_pt1 | contig 56843 bp, 53 predicted proteins | sample FRY01_FD_187210 | JGI IMG/M metagenome (GOLD analysis project Ga0209702, IMG submission 187210) | Freshwater microbial communities from Lake Fryxell liftoff mats and glacier meltwater in Antarctica - FRY-01 (SPAdes) (version 2) | ecosystem: Environmental > Aquatic > Freshwater > Ice > Glacier...
AGCGGTTAAACTCAATGCAACTACTTCTAAATCAGTCATTTTATATTTTCGACCAACATCTGATTTAAACTCTAATTCACAATTCAAAGAACTTATAACTTCTAAAACTCTTAAATAATTTTTTACATTGTTGTCCGATAAAAAAGAAGCCATAAAGATGGCTTCTTTAAATGAATCGTAAATTTGTATTGCAAAAAACAAAATACGATGAGCAAAAGTAATTATTTTTCTAGTAAATCTGTTTTCGGACAGCTGATTTCTTTAATAGACGATTCTTTGATAAAAAAAGAAGTCAAAAAATGTGATATAGACCGCTACACAAAGCGATTCACTACAAAAGACCATTTGATAAGTATGCTTTTTTGTTCCTTTTCAAAGTGTACATCATTGCGAGAAATATCGGGAGCAATGCTTGGTTTGTCTGGTAAAACGAGTAGTTTTCAGTTAAATGATATTCCTAAGAGGAGTACTTTATCTGATGCAAATAAGAAAAAAGATATTTTGGTTTTTGAAAATATTCATCATCAATTACTCAAGCAATATGGTGGTTTTTTATCGGACAGCCGCATTAAGGATATTATAAATAAGCAGGTCAAAATTTTTGACAGTTCGACAATTAGTTTATTCAAAGACATTATGGGTTGCGTTGGTAGAAATCCTAAAAGTGGAAAAAGAAAAGGAGGAATTAAAGTGCACACAGTTGTCAATGCTGATGAAATTATACCGAGTTTGGTTTGGTTCAGCGAAGCCAAAACACACGACCATAATTTTTTAGAAAAACTACAATGCGATGAAAACACCATTTATGTTTTTGACAAAGGATATAATGATTACAAGGCATTTGAGCATTTTACAGCCCAAAAAACAGGGTTTGTAACTCGAATAAAAGATAACGCTTCGTATCGAAATATCGAAAAACTAGATGTTGGAGAAGGAATTCATAACGGAGTTTTAGAAGATGAAATTATTGAAATTGATGTAAAGAAAGGCAAAGAAATATCGAAATTAAGATTGAGAAAAGTGACGTTTTATGACCGAATAAACAAACGAGAATTTGAGTTTTTAACTAATTTGTTTGACTTACGAGCCGATTTAATTGCGGCATTGTACAAAATACGATGGCAAATAGAGTTATTATTCAAACAACTAAAACAAAATTTTCCATTGAAGTATTTCTTGGGCGATAATGAAAATGCCATTAAAATACAGATTTATTGTGTTTTGATAGTTAATCTGCTGTTAGCCGTGGTCAAAAAGAAACTAAAACGCAGTTGGGCATTTTCAAATTTGGTTAGCTTCTGTAAAATTCATCTTTTCAATTACATCAATTTGATGAGATTTCTGGAAAATCCAGAGAAGGATTGGATAATTGACAAAGCTGAAACAGAACAATTATCATTAATTTTGTAACCTGTTTTTGGAAAAACAGAAAATTAAAAAATTAAAACAATAATAATCAAATAGATAAAAAATAAAATTAAACATTTTTGTTTTTTATCGGACATTAATGAATTTTTTACTACATTTGACATAAATATTGGTTTGTTTGGCGACTTCAAGATACTGAATTTCAGTATCTTGACCAATATTTATTCAATATTTTTTACTTTAAATAATTGCACCCAACGGGTAAGGATTAGTATTTTTATATCTTTATCAAACAAAGAGAGACACAAATATCTTCAGGTTTGATTTCAAAATCAAAAATCGTTACTCAAAAATCAAAAATTTTGATGAATTTCCTAGCCCACATATACCTTTCTGGCGACAATGATTTGATGAAAATTGGCAATTTTATGACCGATGGCATTCACGGGAAAAATTTTGATGCTTTTCCAATGGAGATTCAAAAAGGAATTATTCTGCACCGTTCTATCGACACTTTTACCGATGCACATCCTATTTTTAGACAAAGCACAAAACGATTACACGCCAATTACCATCATTATTCTGGAATTATTGTAGACATTTTTTACGATCACTTTTTGGCAAAGAATTGGAACAACTATTCAAATGAAAGACTAGAAGATTTTTCGGAACGTTTTTATCAATCGTTGCGCGATAATTATGATATTCTAACCTTAAAAATCCAAAAAATGTTGCCTTATATGACGGCACACAATTGGTTAGTGAGTTACAAAACCATTGAAGGAATCGAAAGTGTTTTAGCAAAAATGGATACTCGAATGAAAAGAGAATCAAATATGCAATTTTCTATTGCAGAGTTGAGAAGCTATTATTCCGAATTTGAACAAGAATTTACGGCCTTTTTTAAAAAATTAATTATACATTCAAATCAAAAAATACAGACCTTATGAGAAGAATTATTGTTTTAATAAGCATTATTTGTTCAAGTTGCATTGCCCAAACTTCGATTATACAACCAACCGGATTAGTCTCAAACAAAGCGATGGTTGTTTCGGCTCGGGAAGAAGCTTCGAAAATTGGTGTAGAAATAATGAAAAAAGGAGGAAATGCATTTGACGCAATGGTTGCCACTGAATTAGCACTTGCTGTAGCATTTCCTTCTGCAGGAAATATAAGTGGCGGAGGTTTTATGGTGTATCGAAAAGCCAACGGTGAAATTGGTTCTTTGGATTATCGAGAAAAAGCACCGATTGCAGCCCAAAAAAATATGTATTTAGACAAAGACGGAAATGTGATTCCAAATTTAAGCGTCGATGGAGCACTAGCCATAGGAGTTCCAGGAACTATTGCAGGAATTTATGCAGTGCACGAAAAATTTGGAAAACTTTCGATGGAAGAAATAATGAAACCCGCAATTGCATTGGCAAAAAATGGAGTTGTGGTTTCTGAAAAACAAACAAAACAATTAGAAAGTAATAAAGCCGCCATCATAAAAATAAGTGGAAACCAAACCTTGCTAGCCCAAAACTATAAAGTGGGTGACACCATAAAATATATTGCCCTCGCCGAAACATTGTCGAGAATTATGAAAAATGGCAAGGACGAATTCTACAAAGGCGAAACTGCCAAAAAAATGGTCGATTTTATCCAAAAAAAAGGAGGCATAATTTCAATGAATGATTTGTCTAGATATGAAGCCAAATGGAGAACTCCTGTTGTTTTTAAATACAAAGATTTAAAAGTCATTTCGATGGCTCCGCCGTCAAGTGGCGGAATTACTTTACAGCAAATTTTGAAAATGATTGAACCTTTTTCATTGTCAAAATATGGACATAACAGCGAAAAATACATTCAGGTTATTACCGAAGCCGAACGACGCGCTTATGCCGACAGGAATTTTTTTATAGGTGATCCCGATTTTGTTAAAATACCTCAAAGAGAAATACTTGAATCAAGTTACTTAAAACTAAGAATGAAAACTTTCGACTGGAAAAAAGCCACATTATCATCGGCTGTTTCCCATGGAAAAATCTCGATTTACGAAAGTAATGAAACCACTCATTATTCGATTGTTGATGTTGAAGGAAACGCCGTTTCAGTAACCACAACACTCAATGGTGCTTTTGGTTCCAAGTTATATTCGGATGAATTAGGGTTCTTTTTTAACAACGAAATGGATGATTTTAGCGCCAAGCCAGGGACTCCAAATTCTTATGGTTTAATTGGTGCCGACGCCAACAGTATTGCTTCTGAAAAACGAATGTTAAGTTCTATGACGCCAACGATAGTCGAGAAAAATGGAAATTTATTTATGGTAGTTGGAACTCCCGGCGGTTCAACGATAATAACATCCGTTTTGCAAACCATTTTAAATGTCAATGAATTTAAAATGAGTATGCAAGAAGCTGTAAATGCGCCTCGATTTCATCATCAATGGTTGCCGGATGAAGTCATTTTTGAACCCAATGCCTTCTCAAAAACCACATTGGAAAACTTAAAATTAAAAGGATACCTCATCAATGAGAAAAATCCGCCTGTGTTGGGGAAAGTGGACGCAATTCTGGTATTGTCCAATGGAAAACTAGAAGGTGGCGCAGATAAAAGAGGAGATGATACGGCTGTGGGGTTTTAAATTGCAGCTTTTTGATTTTTTTTTGCCATTGAAATTGCTATTGCTATTGCCTTTTATTTTTTATTATTAATGTGAATCAAGGGGTGAAATTAAATACTGTATTTCTTTGGATTAGATCTAACAGGTTTTTAAAACCTGTTAGGTCTTCATTTAATATAAATAAACATTAGATTCAAGTCTTGATTCGCATTACCATGAATTTTATATCTTCTTTAGAAAAAGCATTTACCGAAAACAGTCCTCCAGAAAATGCGGCGGCAATGTCAAAATACATGCGGAATCATTTTTCATTTTTTGGAATAAAAACACTGGAAAATAGATGTATTGTTAAAACCATTTGGAAAGAAAACCATGAGGAAGTTTCGGAAAATCCTAGAGAAATTGCCCTAAAATTATTCTCCAAAAAACAAAGGGAATACAGTATTGCTCCATTGAAATTTTGATAAAAAAAATCAAAAAAAATTACAAAAAAGAAGACCTTAAACTTATTAAAAAACTCCTAATCATCAACTCTTGGTGGGATAGTTTAGATACTATTGCAAAAAACATCCTTTGCGAATATTTACTCGAACATCCAGCGGAAACTAAGAAAGTAATGGATCGTTTTTCAAATTCCGACAACATCTGGCTCAACCGAAGTGCGATTCTTTTTCAATTAACCTATAAAGAAAAACTAATTTTGACTTGCTGCAATTTGAATATAAAAAACATAAAAATTCCACCAAATTTTTCATCCAAAAAGCCATTGGCTGGGCATTGCGAGAATATGCAAAAACAAATACCGAAGCCGTAAAAAACTTTGTGGTCAACACGAATTTAAAACCCTTGAGCAAAAAAGAAGCCTTAAAAAACATTCTTTGATTTTAAAATAGGTTAATTTTACGTTTTCTAAAAAAGCAAAATGCTCAAAAAATACATCCACAAACTTGAAAACCTAATTGCTTGGTCTCAAGACAAAATCTCAAACAAACAATTTATATTCTTATCGAGTATTATGGTTGGCATTTCAGCGGCTTTTGCGGTGATTGTTTTGAAAACATTTGCACACAAAATTTTTATTTTTGCTACTTATGTCACCAATATCAGCATTTTTAAGTACGGATATATAAAAGTAATTTTGCCCATAATAGGTATTATGCTTACTGTTTTTGTAATCAAAAAATTCTTGGGAGGGTCTATTGATAAAGGAACATCACAGATTTTGTATGCCGTTGCCAAAAAAGCCAGCATCATTCCCCGAAAACAAATGTATGCTCAAATAGTAACGAGTTCGCTCACAGTGGGTTTAGGTGGATCGGCAGGTTTAGAAAGTCCCATCGTGATTACGGGAGCTGCTTTTGGTTCGAATTATGCACAACGGTATAAACTAGGCTATAAAGACAGAACGCTTCTTATTGGTTGTGGCGTTGCTGCCGGAATCGCCGCTGCTTTTAATGCGCCAATCGCCGGTGTTTTATTTGCCATCGAAGTTTTGCTAGTTGATGTTAGTATTGCTGCCTTCACGCCAATTATGATTGCTGCTGCAACGGGAGCTTTGGTTTCCAAAATTGCTTTGGACGAATCCATATTATTGTCTTTCAGACAACAGCAATCCTTCGATTATCACAATATCGTTTACTATATTTTGCTTGGAGTGTTTACTGGATTGGTGTCGGTTTATTATACGAGGTATTTTCAGAGAGTGGAACATATTTTTGCCCATCTTAAATTTTCGCCCTACAAAAAAGCCTTTTTTGGAGCTTCCATCTTGGCATTACTGATTTTTATTTTTCCAACGCTTTTTGGTGAAGGCTACGAAAGCATCAAAACCTTGTCTGAAAATGATCCTGGGAAATTACTTGAAAATACGTTCTTTAGCGATTTTAGAAACAATAGTTGGGTGCTTTTGATATTCGTGGGTTTGACAATAATGCTGAAAGTATTTGCCACGGCAATCACCTTGGGAAGTGGAGGAAACGGCGGTAACTTTGCTCCTTCCCTATTTTTGGGTTCGTATGTTGGTTTTTTCTTTTCCAAATTTTTAAATTTAACTGGACTTACCCAATTACCTGTCAGCAATTTTACCTTGGTAGGAATGGCGGGAATTCTCAGCGGATTGTTTCACGCACCATTGACAGCGATTTTTCTTATTGCCGAGATTACTGGCGGTTATGACTTGATGATTCCGCTTATGATTGTCGCTTCGATCAGTTTTGCAATTTCAAAACGCTTTGAAAAACATTCATTAGACGTAAAAAGTTTGGCCAGAAAAGGACACGCTTTCACGAGTAATAAAGACACGAACATTCTTTCGACTTTGGATACCAATGCAATCATTCAAACCGATTATTTGACGATTTCTCCTAATGAAAATTTGGAAAAATTAGTGGACTTGATTTCACATTCCAATCAAGTTATTTTTGCCGTTGTGGACAAGGAACAAAATATGCTCGGCATCGTCCATTTTAACCATATCAGGGAAATAATTTTTAATCCATACCGCGTAAAATATACTTTGGTGAAAGAAATTATGACTAAACCCATCGAAATTGTTTACCCTACCGATAGTATGGAAATTGTAATGAATAAGTTCGAAAAATCTAAAGTTGTCTTTTTGCCAGTTCTCAAAAACGGTAAATACTTTGGTTTTCTTTCCAAATCAATCGCGCTCGAAGCCTATAGAACCAAACTTAAATCAATGACAATAGAGTAAATTTTAAATGATGATGATGCCAATATTAGAAACCATTTTTTCAAAACTTGAAAACGTAAAAGTTATTGAAGCCACCATTCCTTATTCTGAATATGTACCAATAGATTTATCGATTTCCAATCTTGATTTGTCCAAAATGGATATGGATAATACTAATGATTTTGAAACTTACAGTGCAAACTTGCTACAAAACAACAAAGCAAAAGTGGCATTTGGCGGGTATAATGAGGTGCGAAATCTATACAAATCAAGTCTACTATTTAATGACGATGAAAAAGAGGAACGAAACATTCATCTTGGAATGGATTTATGGATAAAAGCTGGAACGCCTGTTCTAGCAGCACTTGACGGAATCGCGCATAGTTTTGATTTTAATGCTGGCAAAGGAAATTATGGCCCGACAATTATCTTAGAACACAATATTGAAAATCTTGTTTTTTATACTTTATACGGCCATTTATCTATGGAAAGTATTGCTGAAATTGAAATTGGAACCGATTTCCAAAAAGGACAACAAATAGCAGTTTTGGGCAAACCGACCGAAAATGGTGGTTATTCCCCTCATTTGCATTTTCAAATAATTAAAAAAATCGAGGGCTATTTTGGTGATTATCCCGGTGTTTGCAGCAAAAACAAATTGGATTATTATTTAGAAAATTGCCCAGATCCCAATTTATTATTGAAAATAAGTTAAATTCTAATCTCAAAACGGAAAGCTTCATTAGTCAAGATATAGGCAGATGCATCAGTTGTTTTTTGACACAAATTACAGGAATTTACACTAATTTCTGTGACTCTAAAATTAAGATAACACGAATTTTATATGCTTTTGGAGGATTCGTGCAATACTATAAAATCCTAATTTGTGAAAATTCGTGTAATTCGTGTCTGATTTTTTATTTTTAAAATGATGCGTTTGCCCTGAGTAAAGACAAGAAAAAATGATTTTATTAAAAAAAAACCTTATTTTTACTTACTATTTTTTCATAAATGACGCCAAACGAGAACATCATCATTAAATTTTACACTGCTTTTGCTAACGCAGATGCTTCACAAATGTGCGAATACTATCATTCCAATATTCAATTTCGCGATCCAGCTTTTGGATTGTTAAAAGGAAATGATGTTTGCCAAATGTGGAAAATGCTAATCGAAAGAAGCAAAGGGGATGTGAAAATTGAATTTTCGGATATTAAAGCAACGGATCATATTGGTTCAGCCCGATGGATTGCTACCTATCATTTTGGCAAAACCAATAGAAAAGTTGTTAATGTAATTCAAGCACACTTCCTGTTTCAAGACGGTCTGATTATTAAACATACTGACGATTTTGATATTTGGAAATGGGCAAAACAGGCTTTTGGATTAAAAGGATTTCTGCTGGGTTGGACAGGATTTATGCAGAAAAAAATTCAAGAGCAGGCACTTTTGACTTTAAAAAAATATAAGAAAAAGTAAAAGCTTTTAAAATAAACTATCAAGAAATAATAATTCTCATTTGGGAAAATTATGAAAAAGGATACTCCAAAATCAGAACTCGCTGCTCTACTTCTCAAAAAAGCGGAAAATATATTGAAAATTAATCCATCTTCACCGGATTTACAACTTACTGTTTCAGAAATGTTCCAACTCATTAATAATCTTGAAGTACAACAGGATGTCTTGGAAAAGGAAAATAAAGAACTCAAACTTGCAAAAACTAATTCTGAAAATTCTCCAGAACAAATAAATCACACCATTCTTGATATCGAAACATTACGAAAAAGCGAAGAAAAATACCAAACTATTTTTGACAACGATAGAGACAGTATTACTATATTTAGAATGAATGACGATGGGAAACCGGGGAGTTTTATTGAAGCAAATAAAGCGACCACAGAAATTTTTGGTTACTCAAAAAAAGAACTTTTGTCTTTATCTCTTTACGATTTAGAAAAAGTTTCTACTAAAACAAGAAACGAAAGATTAAAAACCTTAAAACTTGATGGAAGAATAGATTTTGAAACCAATATCAAAACAAAAAAAGGCAAATATAGAGATGTCGAAGTTCAAGTAGTACTAATAAACTACCTCGATGAACCTGCAATAATGAATGTTACTAGGGACATAACGGAACGCAAGCACCTAGAAAATAATATCAACAAAGCTTATGAAAATCTGGCAACAATCCTTGAAGCCATTCCTGATTTACTCTTTGAAGTGGGTCTTGACGGAAAGATTTATCATTACCAATCCCATAGCGATGCCTTTCTTGCCGTTCCTCAAGAAGTATTTATGGGCAAGCTGTTACAGGAAATACTTCCTGCAGATGTAACGAATGTAATTCTGGAAGCCCTAAATGAAGCTGACGAAAAGGAGTGGTCAATAGGAAAACAGTATTCTCTTGAATTGCCCAACGGAAAATTCTGGTTCGAACTATCCGTTTCATTAATAAATAATAGCACTGAAAATGATAAACACTTCATTGCCCTTGCCCGCAACATTACGGAACGCAAACTGGCCGAAGAAGCTCTTAAAGAAAACGAAACTTTTTTAAAACAAACCCAACATATAGCAAAACTGGGATCTTATTCTTTAGAGATTCAAACGGGTAAATGGGTAAGTTCTGAGGTGTTGGATTCCATTTTTGGCATTGATTCTAACTTTGATTACATAATTGAAAATTGGGCATCCATCATTCATCCAGAATGGAGACAAATAATGTTGGATTATTTCACTAATGAAGTTCTTGGTAAAAGGAAGGATTTTGATAAAGAATACAAAATTATTAGGCAAAACAATCAAGAAGAACGATGGGTTTGCGGGAATGGAGAACTCATTTTCAATGACAAGAATGAGCCTGTAAAAATGATAGGCACTATTCAAGACATTACAGAACGCAAAAACTCAGAATTTGAACTATTCAAAGCTAAAGAAGAAGCCGATAAAAGCAGGGAATACTTAGACAAAATCATTAACAATGTGGGTGATCCTGTTTTTGTAAAAGATGACCAAAGTAGAATACTTGTAGTCAATGAAGCTTTTTGCAAAATATTTGGGATGACCAAGTGGGACATAATAGGTAAAACACTTGCCGATGATGTGGCTAAAGAAGAGTGGGAAACCTTTTTGAGTATTGACAAACAAGTGCTCGAAGATGGACTAGAAAATATAAATGAGGAGTTGCTTACTGTTCGAGGAGGAAAGCCTTTTATAATTTCTACAAGAAAGACCCGATTTATAGACGCTAATGGCCAAAAGTTCCTAGTAGGAGTAATTCATGATATCTCTAAACGGAAAGAAAATGAAAGAATACTGCAGGAAAGCGAAAAATTTTTAAAACAAACCCAACTTTTAGCGCAGCTAGGATCTTATACTTTTGAAATTGAAACGGGTAAATGGACAAGTTCTGTAGTGCTGGATTCCATTTTTGGTATTGATTCTAATTATGAAAAATCATCCAAAGGATGGAAACCTATTATTCATCCTCAATGGCGTGAAGCAGTTACTAATTATTTCTTCAATGAAGTAGTTGGAAATAAAAGCAACTTTGATTTTGAATTTAAAGTCATAAGGCAAAATGACAATACCGAAAAATGGGTTCACGGCATAGGTGAATTACAGTTTAACGACAAGAATGAACCCATAATAATGATTGGAACCGTTCAAGACATTACGGAACGAAAGGAAGAATATGAGGAATTAGAAAAACTCAATAGGGCTTATTCTCTTAATGGTCAAATAAATGACTTGATTCTTAGAACACAAAATAAAGAAATTCTTTTTGAAGAAGTATGCAAAATTGCTGTCAACTATGGAAAATTTCGAATGAGTTGGATAGGTATTTTAAACGATGCAAATAATGAGGTTTCACCAATAACTTGGTACGGATTTGAAGAGAGTTATCTCAATAAAATAAAGAAAATTACGATTGACAAAGTTCCCGAAGGCAAAGGACCAGTTGGAAGTGCAATGCGAGATGGGAAAGTTTTTGTTAGCAATGACATAGCAAACGACACTATGATGAAGCCCTGGCGCAATGAGGCTCTTAAAAGGGGATATCATTCTTTAATATCTCTTCCCATCATTGTTCGAAATAAAACAACTGCCGTATTTAATTTATATTCTGACGTAATAAATTTCTTTACAAATGAAGAAGAAATTGAGTTATTGAGAAAAATTACAGAAAATATTGCATTCTCTCTTGAAACAATTCTAGTTGAAGAGGAACGAAAAAAAGCAGAAGATTCCTTACTTAAAACTAACAGTTATCTCGAAAACCTAATTAATTATGCTAATGCACCAATTATTGTTTGGGATCCAAATTTTAAAATCACCCGTTTCAACCATACATTCGAATTATTAACTGGTAGAATAGAAGCCGAAGTCATAGGAAAACCATTAGATTTTTTGTTTCCAGCGAATCAAATTAAAGATTCAATGTCAAAAATTCGAAAAACCAAAAGTGGAGAACGGTGGGAAACAGTTGAAATAGATATTTTGCATCGAGACAATTCTGTCAGAACGGTACTTTGGAATTCAGCAACCATATTCTCACCCGCTGATCATACTGCTATTGCAACAATTGCTCATGGACAAGACATTACAGAACGCAAGAAAGCAGAAGAAAGATTCCGTGACCTTGTTGATTCAACTAGCGGAATCGTTTGGGAAGCTGATGCAGAAACATTTGTTTTTTCTTATGTGAGCAAACAAGCGGAACGCTTATTGGGATATTCACCTAAAGATTGGTACACACCAGGATTCTGGGCAGCCCATATACATCCTGATGACAGAAAAAAAACGGTTGAATTTTGTTTAGCACAAACGAAACAAAAGTTAGACCATGATTTCACCTATCGTTTTATCTCAAAAAAAGGACAAGCGGTATGGCTTAGAGATATTGTAAATGTAATTGTAGAGGATGGAAAACCAAAATGGTTGCGAGGCGTAATGTTAGAAATCAGCCTACAAAAACAAATCGAAGACTCACTTTATGAAAGTGAAGAAAAATACCGCAGTCTTGTTGAGAATTCCTCAAATGCAATTGTTATTTATGTAGAAGGAAAAATTGTTTTTGCAAACAATGAGTGCGTTAATTTGATAGCTTCAAAAAACAAAAACCAAATAATAGGAAAATCTATATTACAATTTGTACATCCTGATAATCGTGCCGGCATTATAAAAATGCTAAAAGAAATAGCACTTGAGGGCAATTCTTTACCAACAACTGAAGAGAAATTTCTGCGAATGGACGGCAAAACAATTGATGTAGAAATAAAAGCAATACCTACAGTCTACGAACGCAAACTTGCAGTACAACTCATTATTCAGGATATTACAGAGCGAAAAAAATCAGAAGTAAAACTTCGGCAACTATCGCAAGCCGTTGAACAAAATCCCGCAACTATTGTCATCACAGACCCAAAGGGAAACATCGAATACGTAAATCCTAAATTTCATCAAACAACTGGATATACTTTTGAAGAAGTCAAAGGTAAAAATCCAAGGATGCTCAACTCAGGTCATACAAAACCTGATGAATACTCAGATATGTGGAATTCTATTAGTGATGGCAAAGACTGGCATGGCGAATTTTATAGCAAGAGAAAAGATGGTAGTTTTTATTGGGAATACGCTTCAATCTCGCCAATAATCAATGAAAAAAGGGAAATAACACATTATATTGCCATTAAGGAAGACATCACGGATCGTAAAATAAATGAGTATGAAAAACAACTTCTGACTGAAAGATTAACTGAAGCACAGACTTTGGCTAAAATAGGAAGTTTTGAAACTGACTTAAACACTTTTAATGTGATATGGTCTAAAGAAACGTATAGTATTTTTGAACTTGACCCAGCTACATTTAAAGCAACTCATAAGGAATTCTTAAACTTTGTTCATCCTGAGGATCGTGAAAAAGTGGAACTAGCATTTACTGAATCCATAAACAAAAACGCTTTTAACACACTAGAACACCGTATTATTACCACATCTGGAACTATTAAATTCGTTGAAGATAATTGGCATATAATATATGACAAGCAAGGACATCCGTTGCGATCTCTGGGAACTATTCAAGACATAAGTCATAGCAAGCTGACTGAGATGGAATTGATAAAAGCCAAAGAACAAGCGGAGGAAAGCGACCGTTTGAAATCGGCTTTTCTGGCAAATATGAGTCATGAAATCAGGACTCCAATGAATGGTATTCTAGGTTTTACCAAATTACTAAAAGAACCAAAATTATCTGGCGAAAACCAACAGGAATATATAAAAATCATTGAGAGAAGTGGTAATCGAATGCTGAATATCATCAATGATATCATTAGTATATCAAAAGTAGAATCAGGTCAAATGGAAATTTCACAAACCGATACTAACGTAAACGAACAAGTAAAATACCTTTATACCTTCTTTAAAAACGAGGCAAACCAGAGAGGTGTAGAAATTACCTATACTACTACATTAGCTGATAAAGAGTCAAACATAAAAACTGATAAGGAAAAGCTATATGCCATTCTAACGAACCTTGTAAAAAATGCCATCAAGTTTACAGATGCTGGTTCTATAGCATTTGGATATACAAAAAAAGGTGAATTCTTAGAATTTTATGTAAAAGATACAGGCACAGGAATTTCTGAAAACCAAAAGAAAATAATTTTTGAAAGGTTCAGGCAAGCTCACGAATCTATAAGCAGGAGTTTTGGAGGATCAGGTTTAGGATTAACAATTTCTAAAGCTTATGTTGAATTACTTGGGGGCAAAATTTGGGTCGAAAGCGAGGAAGGAAAAGGAAGCACTTTTTATTTTACAATTCCATTTGTCTCCACAGAAAAAGTAATTGAGGAAGAAGAAATAGACACAATTATTGAAAAAACAAATGCTCCAATACGAAAACTAAAAGTATTAATCGTAGAAGATGATACCATTTCAAAAATGTTAATTACAATTGCCATTAAAAAATTTGCGGGTGAAATCTTGAACGCAAACACTGGATTAGAAGCCATTGAAGCTTGCCGTAATAACCCCGATATTGATCTAGTGATGATGGATATCAATATGCCGGAAATGGGAGGATATGAAGCAACAAGCAGGATTAGGAAATTTAATAGAAACGTAGTGATTATTGCGCAAACTGCAAATGCTTTTGCAAGTGACAGAGACGAAGCAATCGCCGCAGGATGTACTGATTATATTCCAAAACCCGTGAATCTTGCTTCGTTGAGTGAATTGATTCAAAAGTATTTTAAAAAATAACGCTTTAGCAAAATTAGTATATAGTATTATCCGCTTCTTATACCAACACGTTGGGTGTAATTAGTTTTTGATAATAAATTTTCGTGAGTTCGAGTAATTTTCGATAAAACATTGTATCGAGAACAAGAAAATTTATTGCCAAAAATGCCATCAGCAACTCAGGAATACAGGCCATTTCATCGCTTAAAATCACTTTATATTCACTTTAGTTTTATCCAAATTCTGGAAGCCTACATTATTTTTCCTTATGTTGTGGGAAGTCGTCTGAAAATTAACACGCTCATCATTATTTTAGTGGTCATCATCGGAGGCATAATATGGGGAGCAGCTGGGCTGATTTTATTCATTCCGTCTATCAGTATTGCAAATTAATTGCCAATCGAACAAAAAGTCTGAAAACATTGTCAGTGTATTTAAGAGATTTCAATCCTAAAGAATCACTTGATTAATCCCACTATAGCGAGTCAAAATCAAACAGCCAATCCAGTTCATTTTTATACCATAATTGACCTTCAGAAACTACTAAAGGGCAATCAAAATTATTGGTATATAAAGCTCCGGTTCCAAGACCTTGTGGCATCAAATTGTGCTGCAAAAACGTCCATTGTGCGATGGCATTTAATCCAATATTAGACTCCAAAGCCGAGGTAATCCACCAACCTATATGATGCTTTTCGGCCAATTTAATCCACTCTTTTGTGCCTCGAAAACCTCCAATAAAACTAGGCTTCAAAATGATGTATTGTGGCTTGATTTTTTGTAGTAAAGCTTCTTTTTCCTTTAATGAAAAGACCCCAATTAGCTCTTCGTCCAAAGCAATGGGAATTGGAGTGGTTTTACACAACTCTGCCATACTGTCAGTGTTGTTTTTTTGAATAGGTTGTTCTATGCTATGCAATTTAAAACCAGATAATTGTGTAATTTTATGTAAAGCTAAATTTACATCAAAAGCACCATTGGCATCCACCCGAATTTCAACTTGTTCCGGGGTAAAATGTTGCCGAATATACCCTAATAATTGCAGTTCTGTATCGAAATCTATAGCTCCAATTTTGAGTTTCATACAACGAAAACCTGCTGCCAGTTTTTCCTCAATTTGTTGCTTCATAAACGACTCCTCGCCCATCCAAACTAAACCGTTTATCGGGATGCTTTTTTCGCCATTGGTAAAGTCCGATGGAAAGAGCAAAAAAGGGCTTTCGCTACTCAAAGATTGGAACGCCATTTCGACACCAAATTGTATCGAAGGAAACTCGATTAAAGCTTCCCAAAGTTGGTCTTCGCCCAAGTGAATATTGTCACAAACCCAACGTAATTTTTCTTCATAATCTGATCGATCGTCAATGCTCAAACCTCTCAAAATACCGCACTCGCCTATTCCTTTTTTACCCTCTTTTTCTAGGATGATAAAATAGGTTTCTTTCTCGGTCATCACACCTCGAGAAGTTCCTGAAGGTCGTTTGAAATTAAGAATGTATTTGTGGTGTGTTGCTTTCAAGATAGTTTTGGGTTTTGGGTTTTGGGTTTTGGGTTTGAGTGTATATTTCATTAAATTAAATTATTTATCCATTTGTCATTTCGACGAAGGAGACCCGGCCGATAGCGAACAGACAAAGTAAATGGCATTAGTTGCTCTCGTTATGTGATTTCTCCTTCGTCGAAATGACAAATTAAGTTATGATTTTAGATTTAGATGATTTAATAGTATAAGGATTTAGCAGAAATTTTATTTTAGAATCTTATATAAAATCCAAATTACAATAAATGTAAATCCTAATATTAAAATTCGGTTTCCTTGTTTTCTATCATTTTCAGAATAAGCATAAATTCGGCTTCCATCAGGCAATGTTTTTTTGAATGTCAATAAATGCCAACCAATAAAAATTCCTAAAAAACCTCCCAAGAATGCACAAACATAACCAACAATTATATAAACATGTTGTCCTTCTTCTGGTTTTGATAGTTCAACTATTCTTTGTTTTTTAATTTCGTTTATTTGATGCTCTGTAATTTCTTTTCCTCTTTCTTTTAATAATTTATAAGCAAGCTCAACATCAAATTTATTCCATTCGTCACTTTTTTCAATTACATCTATTAATTCTTCGTCTGAAAAACTGAATAAGTAATAATCATCTCCAAGTTCATATATTTCTGTTTTAGCTGTTTCACGCAAAATATTGTCTGCTTTTTCAAAATCGCTTTTTTTAATTTTTACACAATATTCTTTTCCAAACTCGTTGTCTGAAAGAATTGGATCGAAATTTATTGAAATATTTTCAATTAAACGTTCTATTCCATTTGTATCCATTAAATTCCCAAAATCTATTGCTGAATTTTGATTATTGAATTTCTGAAATATTATAAATTCTTCTTTCATTGTTTTTTTTGATTGGTTTCTGCCGAGTATTATACATTAAATGCTTTTAACTATTAATCCTCCAACAACCTCAAAACCCTATCAAAATCACCACTTGGCAATCCCGCTTTTTTGAAGGTTTCAAAATCCAATTTTACTTTTTGAGTCCAACTCAAACTATTCGTTACGTTTTGTGATTTGTATTTTTTGTATATAGACTTAGCTGATTTGAAGTCTTTATTAAACAAATAAGCGTGCGCTAGATTCATTTGAATCAACAATTCAGCATCGTCGAGCCTCTCGCCTTCTTTTAGAAATTTAATCGCTTTTGCATATTGTTTGGTCATAATATAAGAATAGCCAAGCGCGTTATAATCCATACTATTCGACTGTCCATTAACAACAATGTCTAGTGTTTTATCAATCGCAGCGCCATATTCCCCTTGTTTAACCAAATCTCTTGCTTGGTTGCGCAAATCAGAATATATCGTTTTAGAAGCGCCTATTTCTTTAAAACAAGCATTCCCAAAATCTTTGAATGCTTTGGATTTTTCGATGGAAAGCAGTTTCTGGAATTCCTGAAACTTGTATTCTTTTTGCAGCTTGTCAAGTATGCAAACACAAAAGTCGTCAGAATTTATTAGTGATTTTGCCAAATCCGATGTTTTACATTGGTTGATGATCAATTTTCGGTTTTCCAAAGTCCATCCTCTACTCAATCTGTTATTGACCCAAGGCACGACTTCCAGTACTATTTTTTGGTTCATTATCCAATTCTTGCTTTCGAAACCAAACCACATAGCATTGGAATTCGGCAATATGCATAACGATTTATCAATCGACAGCAGCTTGGCATCTTTGCTGACAGCTATATTTTGCTCATAACAAGCCTTTTCTGTTGCGCCAGTTTTTTGGTATTGAGAAGCCAAGGCTTCATTCGAAAAAATGGCGTATTTGCATTTGTCATCCCCTGAAATTTTTGAAAAAAGGAAAACCGCCCCAGCCGAACCTTGGCTTATTCCCGTTGGGTCTGGAATGGATTTCAAAACGGAAACCAAACTACTGGCCAATTGTTGGTTTTCGTCCAAAAGCGTGATTCTGTAAACGACTTCGGTGGTTCCTACAGGCAAATCTTCGGTTTTAATGACGATTCTGTCTCTTGCCGAAACGACGATTTCTTTATTGAACGCTCTTTCCTTGTCCCAATAGCCATCTTTTTGGGCAAAAATGGAAGTGGATGAAATGCTTATGATTAGTACAAAAAATAGTGTCTTTAAATTCATTTTGTTTGGTATTGATGAGCCCTAGCCCAGATGGAAGCGGCATCCTTTTTCTTTTTCCTTTAAAAAGAAAAAGATATAGCGAACAGCAGGAAACAGCTCCAGATTGCCTCGATTCTTATAATTATAATTCTATGCTTTCGCCAATTTGAAGCAGCATTAAATCCTTCCCTTTATCGAAAAACTTGCGAATTGCTTCTTCGTGGTTGATGACGATGTAGCCAAAAGTGTCGTAGTGAACGCCCAAAATCTTGTCGCATTCGACAAAATCCGAAGCCATAATGGCGTCGTCGACATCCATCGTGAAATTGCCGCCAATAGGAAAGATTGCCAAATCGAGGTTGGTTCTTAAAGGAATCAATTGCATGTCCATCGTCAAGGCTGTATCGCCAGAAATATAAATGTTTTTATGTTCGCTTTCTATGACAAAACCACCCGGATTTCCGCCGTAGCTGCCGTCAGGAAAGGAACTGGAATGAACCGCGTTTACGTATTTTACTTTACCAAAATCGAAATCCCAGCTCCCGCCGTGGTTCATAGGATGGTATTGAAGTCCTTTTTCGCCAAAATGGGTTGCCACTTCAAAATTGGAAACGATAATTGCATTAGTTCTTCCGGCAATATATTCGACATCAAGAATGTGGTCGCTGTGAGCGTGCGTCAAGAGAATATAATCGGCTTCTAACTCGTTGATGTTGATGTGAGACGCACTTGGATTGGCAGAAATATACGGATCGACCAAAATATGCTTGCCACCCACTTCGATTCCTAAGGAGGAATGACCGTAAAATGTTATTTTCATTTTTTTTTGGGCTATTGGCTTTTAGCTTTTGGCTTTTAGCTGTTAATTTTTTTTGAAATTGATTTTTGCTATTGAAATTGATATTGACTTTTGACTTTTGAATTATCTTCCTCCCATAAAAAGATTTACAATTAGGTCTTGAATTAACGAAACCATACACAATGCCAATAGTATCGAAAGTGCAAAAGTGCTTAAGGCTAATTTTTTTAATTCAGGATCTAAAGCTCTAGGTTCTTTATTTTTATATACAGTAATTAAATGTTTAGTTAAAGGAATGTAAGCCAATAAAAACAGGTATTGATCCAAACGATAGTTACTTAAAATAGCAAATATCAACATCAAGACCATTGCCGATACAATCAAAAAGTAATGGTATTTTTTGGCTTTTGCTCCTCCAATTTTAACCACGATTGTATTCTTGTTGGACATTCGGTCTGATGCTTCGTCTCGCATATTATTAAGATTTAAAACCCCAACACTCAATAATCCGATAGCAGTTGCTGGCAAGAATAAATCAAAATCCAATTGTTTAGAATATAGAAAATTTACTCCCAAGGTGCTTACCAAACCAAAGAATACAAACACAAATAAATCACCAAAACCGCGATATCCATAAGCTGTATTACCAACCGTGTACCGGATTGCCGAAGTAATTGCCAAGATTCCCAACGCCAAATAAAACAATGAATAGCCAATATTGGTGTCTTTGAAAGCAAAATAAATCAACAATATCGAGGAAATCAAAGTCAAAATTGAGGTAATAATGATGGCTTGCTTCATAGCAGCTGGAGAAATTACACCGCTCTGGATGGCACGTTTTGGTCCTACTCTATCGGCATTGTCGGTTCCTTTGACTCCATCGCCATAATCATTAGCAAAATTGGATAAAATTTGCAAACCAAGCGTGGTCAAAATGGCAAGGGCAAATATTTTCCAACTAAAAACTTCGGTAGGCGTTTCGATAGTATTGGTAGGTCTGAGCGCATACATACTTCCCACAATTATTCCAGAAACCGATAAAGGCAATGTTCTTAATCGTGCGGCTTCAATCCAATGTTTCATTTTATTTTGTTTAATTGGTTAATTGGTTAACTGGTTAATTGGTTAATTGTTTAATTCTAAATTTTCGACTGAATACTGCGACTGAAAACTGCGACTAAATACTGCGACTAAATACTGCGACTGAATACTGCGACTGAAAACTGCAAATTCTTTCTATGGTAACCATTTTTTTTCGAAATTGGGTTTTCGTTTTTCGAGGAAAGCATTTCTACCTTCTTTTGCTTCTTCGGTCATGTAAGCCAATCTGGTGGCTTCGCCAGCAAAAACTTGTTGTCCCACCATTCCGTCGTCGGTGAGGTTCATTGCAAATTTGAGCATTTTGATGGATGTTGGTGATTTTTCTAAAATTTCCTGTGCCCATTCATAAGCGGTATCTTCTAACTCAGCGTGTGGAATCACGGCATTGACCATTCCCATATCCATAGCTTCTTGAGCGGAATAATTTCTTCCAAGAAAGAAAATCTCGCGTGCTTTTTTCTGTCCAACCATTTTTGCCAAATAAGCCGAACCATAACCTCCGTCAAAACTGGTTACATCGGCATCGGTTTGTTTGAAAATAGCGTGTTCCTTGCTCGCCAAAGTCAAGTCGCAAACCACGTGCAAGCTGTGTCCTCCGCCAACAGCCCAACCGGGAACCACTGCAATGACAACCTTTGGCATAAAGCGAATTAAACGTTGTACTTCGAGAATATTCAAACGATGTTGTCCGTCTTCGCCAACATAGCCTTGATGTCCACGTGCATTTTGATCGCCACCGCTGCAAAAAGAATAAATTCCATCCTTGCTCGATGGCCCTTCTGCCGAAAGCAAAACCACACCTATCGAAGTGTCTTCCTGCGCATCATAGAAAGCTTGATATAGTTCTGATGTCGTTTTTGGCCGAAAAGCATTTCGAACATTAGGTCTGTTGAATGCTATTCTGGCAACACCATTGCATTTTTTATAGGTTATATCTTCGTATTCTTTTACGGTTATCCAATCCATTATATTCGTTTTAAATTATTAATGTAAAAATAGAGCATTTTTTACATTTTTCTAATAAATCCGAAATTAAATAAAACTAGAGTTTTTTAAAAAATATTACAAAAAATATTTTTTACTATATTTACAGCCGTTACAAATAAAATAAAAAATAAAATCATTTAATCCTACTTTTTTGAGTAGGAAAGCAATGCAAAATTAAACACACTAATTGACTTCTTTAAAAAGTGACTTTTACTTTAATTTTTTCTATCTATGATTCCTAAAAAGGCATTTTTTTCTATCTTATTATTACTTTTTATTTACACATCCTCCTTTTCACAGCAGATCAATAGCCGTGTTTTAGATACCGAAGTTATTACAAAGGATAAAGACAGTACTTCTGTTAGTGCAGACGAAACTAAAGGAGTTCTTAAAAACAGCTTGACAACAACAATCGATTCAATTGCGCCTTTTTCAAAGAATACTGCTATCGTTTATCCTCGTGAATTTAGAGATTATAGAAAATTAGGATATACAAGTGCTATGTATATTGGAGCTACTGTTGTGGCTTTTGGCGTTCTTTGGGTAATGCCTGAAAGGGTTTCTAATTGGGACAAAGATGAAATCAGAGAAAAGGGTTTTTTATGGAAATGGAAAGAAAATGTAAAAGCAGGACCTGTTTGGGACAAAGATAACTGGGTATTAAATTGGATTACTCATCCTTATTTTGGCGGTATTTATTATATGACTGCCAGAAGTAATGGTTTTACAGTTTTAGAATCTTTTGGATATTCTGCTATTATGTCTACCTTTTTTTGGGAATACGGTATCGAATCTTTTGCTGAAATCCCTTCAAAACAAGACCTTATCATAACTCCTGTAATTGGTTCGATTATTGGAGAGGGGTTTTTCTATGCCAAAAAATCCATTATAAGAAACGATAAAAAAGTGTTAAAATCAAGATTTTTAGGAATAACTGCTTTATTTTTTGTGGATCCTTTCAATACTATTTTGGACGGTTTTGGATACAAAGAAAAAGTAAAAACCCAAATGAATATTGCTCCGATTGGAGTTGATCAATTCTCTAAAAACCCGGTTTGGGGCGTTAATTTCTCGGCTAGTTTTTAATTGAATTTACTCTTTCACTAAATAAATTCCGTCTTCTTTAATCTCGATTAATTTTTCTTTATACAAAGCACCAATGGCTTTCTTAAAGGTTTTTTTGCTCATTTTCAAGACGGTTTTAATGTCTTCAGGATGCGAATTATCAGTCAAACGCAAGAAACCACGACTCGCTTTTAATTCATCCAGAATCTTGTCGGCATTGGGTTCAATACTTTGATAGCCTTGAATTTGAAGCGCAACATCTATTTTATTATCAGGACGAATGGTTTTGATATAGCCACGCATTCTATCTCCTGTGCGAATTGCATCATCATAAACTTCATCTTTATACATCAAACCTTTATGTTGCTCGTTGATGATAACGTTGATTCCCAATTCGGTGATATGCGAAACGATTAAATCCACTTCTTCGCCTTTTTCAACCGTTAGATGGTCGTTTTTCAAAAACTGATTGGTTTTGCTGGAAGCCACCAAACGCTTGGTTTGTTCGTCCATATAAAGGTAAACTAAATAACGTTTTCCTTTTTCCATCGGTCGAGCTTGCTCTTTAAAAGGAACTAGAATATCTTTTTCCATTCCCCAATCCATAAAAGCACCCACTTGGTTGACATAATTCACACGCAAAAGTGCAAATTCATTCAACAAAATATAAGGTTCCAATGTGGTGGCAACAGGACGTTCTTCGTGGTCTAAATAAACAAAAACGATGATTTCTTCGCTTATTTCCCATTCGTTCGGAACGTATTTATTAGGCAAAAGTATGTCGTGAATTCCTTCGGGATCTTTCTCGGGATTTCCCAAAAACAAACCTACTTTGGTATCGCGTAATATGGTGAGCGTGTTGTATTTTCCTATTTCAATCATTATCTTGTATTTTCTAAAGTGCAAAGGTACGAAGATTTTGAAGAAAATTTTTGAAGCAAAAATCAATATTAAGTTTATTAGAATTAATTCCAATTTTTGATTAGTTTTGAATACAACTTATTTATACATAAAAATGAAAGCTATTTCAACAGTATTTTTACTCGCAACCTTTTTTTTAACTCCTGTTTTATTTTCTCAAACCACAGTTGATGATCCAGAAATCAAAAAGATGGTTGCGGAAATTAAAGCCGACAAATTGGAATCTATAGTTCGAAAACTGGTTTCTTTTGGAACCCGTCATTCGATTAGTGATACCAAAAGTGATGTTAGAGGAGTTGGCGCAGCACAAAGATGGATAAAAGCCGAATTTGATAAATATGCCAAAGAATCGGATGGCAGATTAACTTCCAGCATTGATTATTACTGGGTTAAAGCCGACGGAAAGCGAATTACTACAGACAGCAAACTGGCAAATGTAATGGCTGTTTTAAAAGGCACCGACCCAAAAGACGACCGAGTACTAATCATTAGTGGCCATATGGATTCTCGAGCAAGCGACGTAATGAATTCAAAAATAGATGCGCCCGGAGCTAATGACGATGCTTCAGGAGTTGCGGCCTTGATGGAATTGTCCCGAATAATGAGTAAAAGATCATTTCCTTGCACCATTATTTTTGTTGCCGTAACGGGAGAAGAACAAGGATTACTTGGCGCAAGACACTTGGCCGATACAGCAAAAGTATCGGGTTGGAAAGTAATGGCAATGTTAAACAACGACATGATTGGCAACAGCTTGTCAAGTGGCACGAATTTGAGAGACAACACTCGAGTACGCGTTTTTAGTGAAACTATTCCTTTTTTGGAAACCGAAGACGAAGCCAAAATGCGCAAAGCCACCAATCGGGATAATGACAGTCCTTCAAGACAATTAGCACGATACATAAAAACGGTTACCAATCAATATGTAGAGCAATTGGACATCGAATTAGTGTATCGAAACGATCGCTTTTTGAGAGGAGGAGACCATACTCCTTTCCTCCAAAATGGTTTTACCGCAGTTCGCTTTTGCGAAAAGAACGAAAACTACAACCAGCAACACCAAGATGTGAGACTAGAAAACAACATTCAATATGGCGATTTACCAGAGTTTATGGATTTCGAGTATTTGAGAAAAAATGCCGCTTCTAACTTGGCGACTTTAAGCAATCTCGCTTGGTCACCCGGAGTGCCTTTGTCCGTGGGAATTGAAGTCAAGGAACTTACTAATTTTTCAACACTTGTCTGGCAAGCTCCCGAAGGGAAAATCCCTTATGGCTATCAAATTTTAATTAGGGAAACTTCGTCACCGCATTGGGAAAAGACAATTTTTGTGAAAGAAACCAAGGCGACTATTCCTTTTTCAAAAGACAACTATTTCTTTGCCGTGCAATCCGTTGATGAATTGGGTCACGCGAGTTTGCCAATATTTCCGATTCCAATTCGTTAAACGAATAATAACTAGGATTACGCTTAATTGCAATTTGATTAACTCTTTAAAAAACACCTTATAAAACCTTATTTTTTCCAATATCGGCGTAAATAAATTTAACTTTTTGGTTGATAGAAATTGTGTATAAGTTTGTGATGAAACTGTTAGATTAAACAACTTAAATCATCTTAATAACTCGTGTCATCTAATTTTACTTTTCCATTAAATGTTTTGTAAAGAAAGAAAAAATAGGCCGCCAATAAAGGCGCGCCAATTACCACAAAAGTCAACATAATTCCCAATGATTTTTGGGAAGAAGCAGCATTGTAAATCGTAACGCTATACTTGGGGTCGACAGTGGAAATTAAAAGTGTTGGATACAGTTGCAAAGCCACGAGAATAAGCAAAAATGACATCGTCAAAGACGAGAATATCAATGCCAGCATATATTTCTTTTTGGAAACCAAACGCGGAACATTGGCCACAGCCAAAAAAGACAATATTGGAACTACAAAATAAAGTGGGTTTTCCCTGAAATTAGCCGTGACTTCAGGTATAAAAACCAAAGTGTACAAGGTGGTGATTCCAAAGCTGATGATGAAAAATATCATTCCGTTTTTAAGCAAAAAAGTCAATCGAGCGTGCAATCTTCCTTCTGTTTTTAATAGTAAAAAGATGGCTCCTTGGGTCATAAAAATGGAAAGCGTAGTGAAACCAACCATTATGGCATAAGTATTCAAGAAAGAAAAAAATATACCTCCTTGATAAGTAAAATTGGGACCCAAAGCGAAACCCTGCAATATATTTCCCAAAACAACTCCCAACAAAAAGGCAATCATAATACAGGAAACACTGTAAATAATATCCCAACTTGTGCGCCACCAAGGCATTTCTTCGGCACTTCTAAATTTTATTGCCACCGCTCGGAGTACATTAAACATTAAAAATAACATAAACGGAATGTACATTGCTGACAACATCGTGGCGTACATCACGGGGAATCCAGCAAATAATGCTCCACCGCCAATGACCAACCAAACTTGGTTTGCATCCCAAATAGGTCCTATCGCATTAATGGCAATTCGGCGGCTTAAATCTTTCCTGAAAAACAAATGCCAGGCGCCTGCTCCAAAATCAAATCCCTCTAAAATAGCATAACCTGAAAACAACAATCCGATTACCAAATACCATAAAGTTGGATAATCAATTCCTAAAAAAGTTTCCATAAGCTTTGATTAAAAGTTTTTAGTATTTGTCAGTGCAACTGCTTCTTCATAAGGGCCATGTTTTATTTTTTTATTGACAGCGTACAAAAATAATACTAGTAGCAATGAATAAATTACGGTAAACATTACCAATGAAAACACGATTTGATTGGCGCTAACTTCTTGAGAAAAAGCATCACTGGTTCTTAAATGACCATAAACTACCCAAGGTTGTCTTCCCATTTCGGCTGAAAACCAACCCACTTGATTAGCAATTTGAGGTAAAATGACCGAAAATGAAAAAATCCACATCAGCCATTTTTTTTCAAATAATTTTCCGCGCCACCATAAAAAACTAGCATACAATGTCATTCCAATTAATGCCATTCCTATGGCAATCATGATATGATAAAACTGGAAAACCGCATTGATTTGGCTTGGCCTATCTTCCACAGGAAAGTCATTTAGTCCTTTTATGGGAGCCTGAAAATCTTGATGTACCAAGAAAGACAAACCACCTGGAATTCCAATCCCAGTAACGGTCTGTTTTTCTTTATCGACCCAACCCAAGAGATACAAATCGGCAGGAGAATTTTTCTTGAAATGACCTTCCATTGCAGCCAGTTTTGCTGGTTGATTCACCGCAACCCCATCTGCGGAACTGTGACCAGAAAGCAATTGAGTGAGCGAAAAAATGGTGGCCACAACCAAGGAAATTTTAAATGCTTTTTTAGATATTTCTACATAACGTCCTTTTCTGATGTAGTAGGAATGCACACTCAAAACCAAGAAAACTCCCGCTAGAATTGCGCCTTGCCAAGTGTGAATTATTCGATCCACGCTTGAAGGATTGAAAACCATTGCCCAAAAATCAGTTACTTCGGCACGAGCGTTTAATCCTGTTCCAACAATATGATAACCTGCTGGGGTTTGTTGCCACGAATTCGCCACGACAATCCAAACGGCCGAGAACATAGAACCTAGAAACACACCCAAAGTAGAGACAAAATGCACCCAAGGTTTTACCCGATTCCATCCAAAAAGCAATATTCCAAGAAATGTACTTTCCAATCCAAAGGCAAACAATCCCTCGGCGGCCAATGCGCTTCCGAAAATGTCGCCGACATAGCGAGAATACACCGCCCAGTTGGTTCCAAATTCAAATTCCATTATGATTCCTGTGGCAACGCCAATTCCAAAAGTCAAGGCAAATATTTTAATCCAAAAGCGGGTCAAAATTTCGTAATCCTTATTTCCAGTTTTAAGATAAAGTCCTTCAAAAAGTACCATTATCAACCCAATCCCAATGCTTAGTGGCGGATAGATATAATGAAAGGCAATGGTAAAAGCAAATTGTATTCGTGCAAGTATTTCGACGTCCATAATAATAAATTTTACACCAAATTTAGTTAACAAAAATCAGAATGAAATTGCAACACTTGTTAAATAACTATTAATTAATAATTAATAAAATCTACACCAACTCCCTAAAATACTGTAATAAAATCTCGTTGTTTTTCAATGTTGGTGTAAAAATTTCCAGAATACTGGGTTTTTCATTTTGAGCATATAAAGCTTTTAAACTCGTTTCTAAATTTGCTTCATTGCTGGCAATGCTGTATTCAAAACCATACATCTTTGCCAATTGTTCGGCAGTTAAGCAATGCGAAGTTTCGAAAAATTTATTAAAAACCGGGGTTTCTTCGTGTCCAGGCAAAATCCTAAAAATTCCTCCACCTCCATTGTTGATGAGAATAATCTTGAAGTTTTTTGGTGTGTATTCGTTCCAAAGCGCATTGCTGTCATACAAGAAACCAATGTCTCCCGCAATCAAAACGGTTGGTTTTTTATTGGCCACAGCCGCGCCAATTGCGGTAGAAGTACTACCATCGATGCCGCTAGTTCCTCGGTTGCAATAGACTTCTATCGAAGATTCTATGTCAATCAATTGTGCGTATCGAATGGCTGAACTGTTGCCTAAATGCAACATAGAATTTTGTGGCAAGGAAGGAATTATTTTTTCGAAAGCCTTGAAATCCGAAAAAGGAATCTTAGATAAATATTCCTGATGTTTCCTTTTTCTCAAAGTTGCAATATCTTGATAACTGGAACAAAAATTACTCTTTATAGGAATAGTAAAACGCAAGAATTGATTAAAAAATTGATTGGGATCGACTTTGAAATGCTGGGTCAAACAACCAAAAGTGTCATATGCCCTCAAGGTGTCAATATGCCAATGATGCTTGGGTTTATATCCTCTCAAAAAAGCTTTTATTCTTTTGGAAACTACCATTCCGCCAAAAGTAATCAAGATATCCGGTTGCAAATCTTTGAACTCTTTTTTGGAAAAAGGTGTAATTATAGTATCAATATTATTCAAAAATGAAGGATGATGTAGGTTCGAAGTAGTCTCCGTCATTACAACTACCGAATTGTCTTTGGCCAACGATTCAATGAGTTCAGCATTTATTTCATTGGGTTTATTTTCTCCAACGAGGATTAATTTTCTTTTGGATTTGTTCCAAATATTGGTAAATTGAATGATTTCATTAATTGAAATTTTCTTTTGTCCTTTGGCGTAAGCAGAAATTGTAACATCGACATCTAGTTTAGAAACCGTTTGATACAAAGGTTCTTCAAAAGGCGCGTTGATGTGAACAGGACCTTTTTTAGTGAAAGCCTTGTTGATGGCTTTATTAATTTTCAAATCATTTTCAACCGAAGCTTCTTCGGTTAAATTGGCATTATAGAGCGAATGGTTTTTGAAAACATTTTCCTGACGAATGGTTTGGCCGTCGCCAATATCAATCTTGCTTAGAGGCCTATCGGCTGAAATTACAATTAACGGAATCTGGCTATAAAAAGCTTCAGCAAAAGCAGGATAATAATTCAACAATGCCGATCCCGAAGTGCAAACGACAACAGCCGGTTTTTGGGTTTGTTGGGCAATTCCAAGGGCAAAAAATGCAGCACAACGCTCATCGGCAATGCTGTAGCAATTGAATTCAGGATTGTTTACAAAGCCTATGATTAAAGGTGCATTTCGTGAACCGGGAGATATTATGATGTTTTTTATTCCTTTGGCAAGACAAATTTCAATGATGCTTTGTGCTAAAGGTATTTTAGGATAAATCATTAATTTGGATTTAATTTTTATGGTTTAAAAGCTTCGAAATTATTCGAAACTCCAACTTTAGCAAAGTTACAAACTTGGCAACCGAATTCATTCAATTGGAACAACTTTTTCTTACTTTTGGAGAGAAATATTTTAAAAAATGGAAATCAACATTAGACCCTACAAAACTGAAGACACGCAAGCTATTTTAGAAATCATAAACTATAATATTTTATATTCGACTGCACTGTACGATTACGTTATTAGAAGTTACGAGCAACAAAAAAAAATACTGGAGGAGAAAATAAGCAAAAATTTTCCAGTGATTGTTGCGGAGCTTGACGGGAATGTTGTGGGTTTTGGAATGTATAGCGAGTTTCGATTTCGGGAAGCGTATAAATTTACGGTCGAACATTCGGTTTATGTGAACCAAGAGTTGAACGGCAAAGGCATTGGCAAACTAATACTTCAAGAGTTAATTGCATTAGCGCGAAAACAAAAACTCCACACTATGATTGCTGTTATTGATGCCGAAAATCAAAGTAGCGTTGAATTTCACGAGAAGTTTGGTTTCAAAACCGTGGGAATTATCAAGGAATCGGGTTTTAAATTTGATCGTTGGTTGGATTCGGTTTTTATGCAATTGATTTTGGAGTGAAAAAATTTGATATGAACTACACGAATTAATTGTTGTAATTTATCAAAGACCTAAAAGGTTTTGAAAACCTGTTAGGTCTAGTCCAGAGAAATTTAAAAAAACCAATTTAAATCCATAGTTTAGCCATTAAAATTAAATTGATAAATCAAATGCCAAATAGAACTGAAAAAGAACTTTTAATTGAAATAGTCGAATATTTCAATATATATATTTTTGAAAATCACATTAATGCAGCTTTAAAAGTTCACTCAAAACTTAAATCTTACAATATTAATCCTATTGTAGTAAAGTATTTGTCAAAAGTTTTAGAAGGAAATTATACTGCATTTGGTGTTGCTAAAGCACTTTATTACCCTAGGGTTTTAGGAACTTCAATAAATACTTCTTTTGGTACGAGAATTCAAAATATGTTTGTTGATTTAAAAATTGGCGAAGGTTCCTTAATTAAAGGAATGGATATAGAATATATAGATAAAATTGATAATCGACGAAAATGGTGTCAATTAAAGTCTGGGCCAAATACTATTAATTCTGAAGATGTAAAACCACTCATAAAAAAGTTTTCAGACACAATCAATCTTGCTAGAACAAACAAAGCATTTAAAAATATAAATAACACGGATTTTATTGTTGGTGTTCTTTATGGTGAACAAAATGAGTTAAGTATGCATTATAAAATCATCGATAAAACGCACCCAGTTTTTATTGGAAAAGATTTTTGGCATAGAATAACAGGATTTCCTAGCTTTTATGATGGTTTAGTTGATAGTCTACAAACATTAATTAATAATATTGATACTCAGGATTTAATAAACAAAGGAGTTGAAGAACTTGCAAAGGAAATTGAAATTTCTCAACTTTTTGATTTCAATAAATTATAATAACTATTCAAAAATTTCACAATCGAATAACCCACTTCTTTTCCTAAATTAACTGGGACTGCATTTCCAATTTGTTTGTATTGTTGGGCAACAGAACCTTCAAACTTCCAATCATCAGGAAAAGTTTGAATTCTCGCATATTCACGAACCGTAAACGGTCGAGTTTCTTCTGGATGGCATCTTTCGGTTTGTTTCTGTGCAGGACTGCAAGTCAACGTTAAACAAGGTTCATCCCAACCTATTCTTCTTGCAATTCCTGTTTTTCCGCCACCAAGATGAAAACTTCCACCCATAAATTCTTTTTGAATATCTAAAGGCAAATCTCTCCAATATCCTTTTTGCGGAACTAAATCTAAAACATCAATTTTGCTTTTTGGATATTTTGAACCTTCTGATTTTGGAACATCACAATCAAACAAATCGCCTTTTTTCAAAGCGTCTTTCAAATTATATATTTTCTTGTTTGGTTTTGGATATTCGTATTTTAAATCAATATCTTTTCTGATACCAACCAAGATTATACGTTCTCTTTTTTGCGGAACATTATAATTTATTGCTTTTAGAACTTGAACAGGAACAACATTATAACCAATTTCATCTAAAATAGAAATCATTCCTTCCAATGTTTTTCCGTTTTCGTGACTTAATAAACCACGAACATTTTCGCCAATACAAATTGGTGGATTTACTTCTTTGACAACTCTTGCAAATTCATAAAACAAAGTTCCTCTTGCATCTGCTAAACCTAATTTTTTTCCCGCATAACTAAAGGCTTGGCAAGGAAATCCGCCTGTTACAATATCAATTTTATTATGGTAATCGCTAAAAGTTTGTGTTCTTATATCGCCTTCCAAAACATTCCAATTTGGTCTATTTGTTCTTAAAGTTTGACAAGCCCATTTATCAATTTCATTTAGCGCCACACATTTTAAACCCGCTTTTTCCATTCCAATGGCTAATCCGCCTGCTCCTGCAAAAAGTTCTAAAACTGTGTATTCATTGTGTGGTTCAACATAATTCGAGATTATATCTTGACTATTTTCATCTAAAAAATCAAAAAATAAAGTATCAACATCCGATTTTCTGTAAACTCTATAATTACTCATTGGTTCACGAACAGCTGTTAATTTACCTTCTTTGTCCCAACGTCTTAAAGTTTCTTTACTTTTTCCGATGTATTCCGAAGTTTCAGAAAGTGTCATATATTCCTCATTCATAACCATATTGTTAAACGTTACACAATGGTTACAAATTTAGCAGAATAAATGGGATAACCAAACAAATAGAAAAGAAAAATATCTATACAAACTATGAATGCAATTTTCGATTAAAAAATAACTAATTACCTTTCACTAATCTCTTATCTTTGCCACTTTACAAAAATTATGAGCTTCACTCTTCTCTCTTCGCCTTTACAAGGATTTACCGATTTTCGTTTTAGAAATGCACAAAACAGGCTTTTTGGAGGAATCGACACCTTCTATTCGCCTTATATTAGATTGAACGGAAAATTGGAAATAAAACCTTCTTATGAAAGAGATTTATTGCCTGAAAATAACAACACTTTAGAGGTAATTCCGCAAGTGATAACGAACGACGCCGATGAATTTCTTTTTGTGGCAAAATATGTTCGAGAATTGGGTTACAAAGAATTGAACTGGAATTTAGGCTGTCCTTATCCAATGGTGACTAAATCTGGAATGGGTTCGGGTTTGATTAAAAACACAGAACAAATCAATCATATTCTGGAAAGAGCACATTCTGAATCGGATATTATTGTTTCAATGAAAATGCGTTTGGGGTATGATAACAGTGAAGAAATTCTGGATGTTTTACCCATTTTAGATACCTATCCAATTAAGAATATTGCTATTCACGCCCGTATTGGAAAACAATTGTATAAAGGAGGTGTCAATCTAGATGCGTTTCAACTCTGTGTTGACAACACCAAACACAAACTATATTATAATGGTGATATCACTTCTGTGAAAAAATTTCACGAAATGCAAGAACGTTTTCCAACCATTGACCATTGGATGATTGGAAGAGGATTGATTTCAAATCCTTTTTTGCCAAGCATGATAAAAAGTAATACGTTTGAATATCCTAAAAATAAAATGGAATTGTTCCGTGAATTTCACGATACTTTATATGCTATCTATAGTGAATCCTTATCTGGACAAACCCATATTTTACTGAAGATGTACCATTTATGGGAATACTTTTCACTCACCTTTTCGAATCCGCATAAAGTGTTGAAACAAATCAAAAAAGCGCAAAGCATCCGAAATTATGAAGCGGCGGTTGTCTCGATTTTCAAAAATGAGAAAATATAGAATGCAGAAAGTAGCCCAAAGTTGTATGAAGTCACAAAAAAAAATAGATTTCAAAAGTCAGATTTTTGTATTTTAAAATCTGTCTTTTGAAACCTGCTTTCTGAAATCTGCCTTCTGATTCACTACACCTTAATCCAATTTACTATTTCAGTATCTGTTGGCAATGTTCTTGGAGAAATTACTTTTTCTAATTCTCCTTTTTCGTTCAAAAGGTATTTTTGAAAATTCCAGCTTACTTCACTGTCTTCCAATCCATTTTTAGATTTTTGGGTTAGAAATTGGTAAACTGCACACATATCATCCCCTTTTACTGAAACTTTGTCCATCATTGGAAAAGTCACGCCGTAATTAAGTTGGCAAAAAGCAGCAATTTCTTCATTGGTTCCTGGTTCTTGTGAAGCAAAATTATTGGCTGGAAAGCCCACGATTACAAAACCTTTGGCAGCATATTCTTTGTACAAAGTTTCTAGTTCTTTGTATTGTGGTGTCAATCCACACTTGGATGCCGTGTTTACAATCATTATTTTTTTGCCTTTCAAAGAAGCAAAATCAAATGTTTTTCCGGATAAATCTTCCACCTTGAATTGGTAAATAGTTTGTTTTTGCATCGTTGCATCGGTTTTAGCTTGTTTGTTTTGGCCTTGACAACTCCAAAAAAGTAATAAAGCTAAGGCATAGTTAAATAGGTTCTTCATTGGATTAAATTTTTTATAAAAATAGGCAAAAGGATTTTTCAAATACTAAAACGCTTCTTAAAGTTTTAATAATATTAAAAAAAGCCAATGATTTTAAAACCAACGAGCTCCCAACCTATAAACAGTAACTCCAACTATTTAATTAAATATCTATTATCAATTGGAACAATTGTATACTTTAGGAAAAGTGTAAATCTCCACTGTTTTAAATAAAAAAGTTTCCAATCTAATAAAATTGGAAGCTTTTTTTATTGGACGAAAATCCTATTTTTTAGAATTCTTCTTATAATATTTTCTGTATTTTGGATAGGTAATTGCTCCTAACAAAGTGATTGCTGCGAGTGATTGCCAAATCCAATTTAATGAATGTGCTTCTCCGCTGGCATAAGAATGCAATCCTACCAAATGGAAATTTACTCCAAAATAAGTAAATAAAATAGAAAGGAAGGCAAAAACACTCATCAGGTTAAAAACCCATTTGCCTCTTAAAGCAGGCACAAATCTGGAGTGAATCACAAAAGCATATACCATAATGCTAATCAATGCCCAAGTTTCTTTAGGATCCCAACCCCAGTAACGACCCCAACTTTCGTTGGCCCATTGTCCGCCAAGGAAATTCCCAATAGTAAGCATTATCAAACCAATAGTTAATGCCATTTCGTTGATATACGAGATTTCTTTAATATTCAATACCATTTTGGCTTTATTCTTTTCAGTTGTGAACAATATCAAGAGCAGAGAAACAACTCCCAAAATCATTCCTAATGCAAATGGTCCGTAGCTGGCCACAATTATCGCCACGTGAATCATTAACCAATAGGAATTAAGTACAGGTTGCAAATTGCCAATTTCCGGATCAATCCAGTTCATATAAGCGGCCATCAATATCATAGCGGCCACAAAAGCGGAGGAAGCAACAGTAAGTTTTGATTTTTTGTCGAAAGCCAAGCCAAAAAACATCGTAGCCCAAGCCACATAAATAATCGATTCATACGCATTACTCCAAGGCGCATGTCCTGAAATATACCATCGAGCAATTAATGCTAAAGTGTGCAAGGCAAAAAGTAATCCAATGATGATGTGCATCGCATTGACCAAAAAATTCAAAGATTTTCTTTCTTTGAAAATTTTAAGAATGGTAAAAAAGAGCATCAAAATAGCTGCAAACATATACCAATAGGGAAGTTTTTGAAACACATCGTATTTATTATACAAGATTTCCGAACTTATTTTTTCATCACTAGGTCTTACTTTGCTTCCAAATTTTTTCTGAAAACCGTTAATGCTTTCTAATAATTCATCGGCTTGTTTGTAATCTTTGTCTGCCGATGCTTTTTCTAAAGCACTAAAATACAAGGGAAGAATATTTTGTGTGTAACTAGCTTCCATTCCTTTTAAACCTGCGTTTTCTAATTCTGGATACGAAATCCATTTATTATTAACATCATTAGGAATTGGGAAAATTTTCAAAATACTTCCGCTCAAGGCAGCTTCCATCAAATTCACCTTTTTATCGGTTTCGATAAAATCCTTTTCAAATTGATTTGGGTTTGCATTTTTGTAGGCAGCATCTAAATAAGGAGACAACTTATAATTTCCGGTTTCATCAAAAAAGTTAATAAAAGAGGCATATTCTTTATCAGCGGCAATTCCGATAATCTTGCGAATGCTGTCATTTCCGGATTTCATATAAATCATTGGGATTTGAATCCAAATGTTTCCTCCCTGAGTCATTGACAAAAATACTTGGTCGGAATTCATTCCGTTGTAGGTATTCTGATGACTAACTTTTCGCAACAATTCTGAGGAAAAAGTATTGATTGGTTTCATTCGACCTCCAGCATCTTGTACAATCAGCCTTCCAAATTTTGCTGCGTGAACTTCGGGAACATTTCGTTTTTTAACTAAGGAATCTAATTGTTTTTCTGAGAAAAACTGGGCATTATGCTCTTGGGCGAAAGCTCCAAAACTCATAAACAAAACTAATAATGTCAGCAGCATATTCTTTTTGGTTTTCACTACTTCTAGTTTTCGCTTCAAATCAGTAAAACGAGAATATTTGGTAAACATAATCGCCATCATCGCAAAGTATAGCATAAAATAACCAAAATAAGTAATCGTGGTTCCCCAAAAATCGTGGCTTACAGATAAAACGGTTCCCTTTTCATCTTGATCGAATGAAGATTGAAAAAATCGATATCCTTCATAATCCAAAATATTATTCATAAAAATTCGGGCATCAAAAACTTCCGTTTTATTTTGAACGGTAACTTGGCTTTCAAACGATGAAAAACTTTTTTCTGTTCCAGGATATTTCTGGGCAATAAAATCATTTAATTTGATATTAAATGGCAAGGTATATACTTTATTTCCGTAATAAAAGGTGTAATCTAATTTTCCAATTTTTACGGATTTTGGGTCGCCAACTCTACCTTTTGAACCTATCAATGTCACTGTTTTTTCTTGGCCTTCGGCAGTTAATTTTAAAACTAACGCATCATTATTGCCTTTGGCTTTAAAATCATTTTTCGAATCATAACCAATTACTCCTTTTGTTGCAGGCTCCGGAAACACGAATCGCATGTCTCCAATACTGTACAAGGAACGCATCATTAGAGGTTGCACAATGTCTTTGGTTACTTTACCTTCCAGTTTGTCAGCCATTCGCATAAACTGCCCTTCAAATGGAGTTTGAATTGTAGAAATGCTGTCCGTCATAATAATATTTATGGCACCTGGCGTAACTTTATTCAATGAAAAAAGTGTGTTGTGCACATTTTGAACTTCTCCTTCTTTTAAGAAATGTTCTTCTCGACCACCTTCACCCGCTTCGACCAATTTTAGATATAAACTTCCTTTCGCATCGGGTTTGATCATTTCTTTGGCACCCATTATGTAATTTTCATAATCCACTTCAAATTTGGTGTCGTTAAACTTTTCAGAAATAGAAAAATTATTATTGGTAACAGGCGAAAGCAGTAACGGTTTTTCAAAAATCCTGCGTCTCATTTCTCCTTTATATTCCCCATCAACAAAAACTGTGAGGTACATTTTATCCGAATAAAAAATGTTTTCGGAACTACCCTCACGAATTGGCATCATTCCTTCATAACTGATGTAGCGCGTGATAAAGGCTCCTGCAATAATGAAAACAAAAGACAAATGCAGCATAAGTGTTGCCCATTTTTCTTTTCTCAGTAAATTATAACGTTTGATGTTTCCTATGAAATTTATCATAAAAACCAACATAATTCCTTCAAACCACCAAGCATTATAAACCCAAATTCGGGCTGTATCAGTATTGTATTTGCTTTCGATAAAAGTCCCTGCTCCCATTGCAATAGCAAAAGTTAGGAAAAGTATGGCCATCAATCGGGTGGAAAATAAAAAAGAGATTAATTTATTATTCATCTGTAAGAATTTACGTTTTATAAATGTGTTACAAAAGTAATTAAAATTGTTGAGTTTAAAATTCACACATTTGTTAATTTAATCTAAAATTTAATGTTTCATTTATTAAAAAAAACAAAATATCCGCAATTTGCTTCTGAAATTCAATTGTTGTTAGAATGCATTAACTTTTATTTTTTTTTTGCTAATTTTGGCAGATGATTAAAGTAGTAGTAATTGGTTCTGGAAATGTTGCCCATCATTTGATTCAAGCTTTCGCCAAAAGCAAAAAAATCGATGTGACACAAGTATTTTCAAGGCAAAAAAAACTGTTATTCCCTTATTCGATTCGATTAAAATTACGGATAATTTCAACGATTTAGTGAAAGCCGATTTATACGTTATTGCCGTTTTCGATGATGCTATTGCCAAAGTTTCTGCTCAATTGCCATTCGAAAATCGACTTGTTGTGCACACTTCCGGAAGTGTTTCTTTAGATGCATTGGACAAAAAGAACAGAAAAGGAAGTTTTTATCCTTTGCAAACTTTTTCAAAAAAGGCTGAAGTTGATTTTAGCCAAATTCCAATTTTTTTGGAAAGCGAAAACGAAACCGATTTTGAATTATTGGAAAAAGTAGCCGAAGTCATTTCAAACAAAGTTTACAAAATCAATTCCGAACAGCGAAAAGCATTACATGTTTCGGCGGTTTTTGTCAATAATTTTGTGAATCATCTGTACCAAATTGGCAATGAAATTTGCGTGGAAAACAAAGTCCCTTTTGAAGTTCTAAAACCATTGATTCTGGAAACGGCAAACAAAGTAATGAGGCTATCGCCAAAAGAAGCGCAAACAGGTCCAGCAATCCGAAATGATAAGCAAACTATTGCCAGTCATTTGGATTTTTTATTGGACGAAAATCAAAAAAATATTTATAAAACACTAACACAATCCATACAAAATAATGGCAAGAAGTTATAAAGAAATAATGAATGACATCACCACTTTCGTCTTTGATGTTGATGGCGTACTGACCGATAGTTCCGTTTTTGTAACCAGTGAAGGCGAAATCCTGAGAACGATGAATATACGCGACGGTTATGCGATGAAAGCTGCCGTAGAAAGCGATTACAACGTGTGCATTATTTCGGGAGGAAGCAACGAAGGCGTTCGGGTGCGATTGCGAAATTTAGGCATAACTGACATTTATCTTGGTACGCCGGACAAAGTCGAAACTTTTAAAGAATACATAGAACTCTATGATATTAAGCCGGAACAAGTGTTGTATATGGGTGACGATATTCCTGATTATCACGTGATGAAATTGGTTGGATTGCCTACATGTCCGCAAGATGCAAGCCATGAAATCAAAGTAATATCCCAATATATTTCGCATAAAAGTGGCGGAAAAGGTGCCGTTCGCGAAGTCATCGAACAAGTAATGAAAGTGCAAGGGAAATGGACTATGCATTTTGATGGAAAACTAGATTAAATAGTTTTCAATCGCAGTATTCAGTAGTTTTGAGTGCTGATGACTGCGACTGAAAACTGAATACTAAATAAATGATACAAACTGTAATTTTTGATATGGATGGCGTAATCGTTGACACGGAACCTATTCATAGTTATGCATATTTTCAACATTTTGAAGAATTAAACATTGCTGTTTCTGCGGCTATGTTTACCTCGTTTATGGGGAATTCTACCCGAAACACATTCCAAAAACTGAAAGAAATATTTCCTATTGATGGCGAAGTAGAAGATTTAATTCAAAGAAAGCGCACTATTTTCAATGATGCTTTCGACAATAAAGAAGATTTATATTTAATAGAAGGAGTCGAGAAGTTAATTCAGGATTTGCATAGAAACGGAATGCAATTGATACTGGCTTCTTCAGCTGCAAAAGTGACGATTGATCGTGTTTTTAGGCGATTTAATTTGCATCAATATTTCACTCATATCGTCAGTGGAGAGGATTTTCCCAATTCAAAACCGCATCCAGCAATATTTGAATTTGCTGCAAGTTTATCAGTTGCACCAAAAGAAAATTGCATTGTTATTGAAGACAGTACTAACGGCATCAGGGCTGCAAAAGCTGCCGGTATTTTTTGTATCGGATACAACAGCGAAAATTCGAAACTACAGGATTTATCTTTGGCAGACGTAGTGGTGAATGATTTTGACGAGTTGAGTTATGCATTAATCTCGGAATACTAATTTCGAATTAAGGAATAATTAACATTTTTGAATACTTGAATTTGTAATTTTGAAAAAATCTAAATTTTAAACTATGAAAAAAATAATTTTTGTATTGGCAATGGTGATTGCAAATTATGCCATTGAAGCCCAAGTAAAAACGCCACAGGCAAGTCCAAAAGCTACAGTAACACAAGTTGTTGGTTTGACCAATGTGGAAATCGTTTATTCAAGACCTAGTGCAAAAGGGAGAGACGTATTCAACAATCTAGTAGCTTTTGGAAAATTATGGAGAACTGGAGCAAACGAGAACTCCACAATTACATTTAGTGACGATGTCATAATTGACGGAAAAACATTGGCAAAAGGAAAATATGCTTTATTTACTACTCCAAGAGCCGACAATTGGGAAATAGTTTTTTACACTGACACCAATAATTGGGGAAATCCTGAAACTTGGGACGAGACAAAAGTGGCTCTAAAAACCAACGTAAAACCGGAAATGTTAGGTAGAAATGTAGAAAGTTTTACTATTGGCATCAACAATTTGGACAATAATTTTGCCCATTTAGAACTGTCTTGGGAAAAAACAATCGTTGCCATCAAGTTTGAAGTTCCAACACAGAAAACAACAATGGCTAGTATAGATAAAGCATTGGGCGGACCATCTTCTGGCGATTATTTTGCTTCGTCACAATATTTATTCCAGTCCAATGGTGATATGACAAAAGGCTTGACTTATATCGACAAAGCTTTGGAAATGAGCAAAGACAAACCTTTTTATTATTATCGTTTGAAATCATTGATTCAAGCCAAAAAAGGTGACAAAAAAGGAGCTATTGAAACTGCAAAAATTTCCCTTGCCAGTGCAGAAGCCGCTAAAAACCAAGACTATGTAAAAATGAATAAAGATAGTATTGCAGAATGGAGTAAATAGTAAATGACTTATAAATTTTCAAAAAATATCCTGTTTGTCATCTCAAACAGGATTTTTTTTTGTGATATAAGTTTTTAGTGAAGCTAAGTTTTAATTTTTACCATAAAAAAAAGGGCTTGATTGCTCAAACCCATTTTTCCATTATAAACTAAAAAAATATTACTACATTGTTCTCATATAAGCCACTAATTGCCAATTTTCTGTATCACTCAATTTTTCTTTAAAAGATGGCATTGGTTTTCTTCCAGCTTTTGTATAGTAAAACAGTTCACCATCTGATTTAGATTGGAATTCTTTAGAAGAAAAATCGCCACAAGAAATGTCAATTTTATCTGCTTTAGGACCGTCTCCAAGACCTTTCACACCGTGACAAGATTTGCAATTTGTTCCCCAAAGTGCTTTTCCTTCACTAATAGCTGAAGCATCGCTCAATTTTACAGTACTTTTCTTTTTTGCATCAGCAGCAGGAACTTTCCATTCTTTTCCTTTTGGTTTTGCTTGTGCATTAGTAGTTTGAGTAAATGTAAAGGCTGCCAAAACAGCTAGCCCAAAAAGGATTCTTTTTATGTTTTTCATAATTTTAATTTTAATTGTTTTTTTACTGTTATTTTTTTAATTGTTATTCGATATTTGCATTTCCTAATCGTTTTATTTTAAATACTTGTAAAACTGCGTATATTAGAGTTCCCCAAATCAAGCCGATAATCAAAAGCGACAATATTATAAAATAAATTGGAGCTCTGTCTCTCCCCGCAGAAAGTGATCTTTCTTCTACATTTGAGTTATTAATTACAACAATCGTGCCCCAATTCACTTCTCCACTAGTCTCTGTATTTATATAGTTTTCGTCGTCAACTATAGTAGCAAATATGGTTAATTTTCCGTTTTTGGATGGGATATCATTAGGGAATTCGAAAGTGGCTACACCTGTTGAATCTGTAGCAATAGCATCGCCGATAGGCAGATTACTATACAAGCGTTTCACCGCCAAATTCACGGATACTTCGCTCACTGGGATTCCCTCTGAAGTCACAAAAGCTTTACAAACATTGAGTGAATCAGCTTTTTCAAAAGTTAGGATTATTTTTGCTTCTTTATCTTGAGCAAATAAAGTTGTTATAGAAAATAAAAATAGTAAGCAGGTTGCCAAATAATAGTTATACTTTTTCATCTGTAAATTATTTATAGTTTATTATTTCTTCTTTTCCTTCTAATTTGCCCTCGGCTACTTCCCATACCGAAATGATTGGGAATAATCTTGAGAACAAAGTAATGATAAGAAGCATTCCTGCAATGGTGGCTGAAACGATAGTCATCTCAATAAGAGTTGGAAAATAATGTATCCAAGATGCAGGTACATCCTGAACAGGAAGATAAGGATGAGCAAGACCAGGAATTACAATGAGGTAAAATTTTAGCCAACCTGCAATTATAACGATAATGGAAATTATTGTAAGTGGCAAGGGCTTTCTCATAGCTTTAATCAATGGTAAAATAGCGGGCATTACCACTCCAAAAAACATTACTGACCAATAAAAAACTGCGTCTTTACCTGTAAACATATTCAATAAGTGATTCTTGTGCAATCCTGACATTTTATAGGCAGGAACTAGATACTCGTTTATGTTAAAATATATGTATATAATTGCCATAAGGACTAATGCTTGTCCCATTTTGTCAAAGTGCATAGGAGTTAGATATTTTTCTAAATTGTATGCCTTACGAAATACGAATACTGCAAGAATCATTCCTGCCACACTCAATAAAAAGGCTCCCGAAATGAAATAAGCTCCTAAGTTCGTACTGTCCCATTCTGGACGTAATGTAGTTGCAAACAACCAAGCTGTAACTGTTCGTACAAATATTGCAACAGGTATTGTTAAAACAATTAAAATTCTTATACTACGTTTTAATATTTTCCATTGCGCTTCCGTTCCTTCCCATCCAAAGGAAAGAATTTCATACATTTTCATCTGCCATTTGGGTTTGTTTTGTAAATGATTTTTACAAGTAGTTAATGATGGAATCATAGTTATAAGCAATAGTGCTAAGCTGACAGCAATATAAGTTATGATTACAATAATATCCCAAACAATAGGCGATTGAATACGTCCATTTATAAAGAGATGATATAATCTTTCTGGTCTCCCCATTGCAGCCACAATGCTCAATCCCGCCATCATAATAGCAGCTACAGAAATTACTTCGGCTATCCTTGATAAAGGTCTGTGCCATTCAAAATTCATAAGTTTCAACACGGCTGACATTAATACGCCTGTAAAAATAAATGCTACTAGAAATGCAAAATTGGAAATGTAAACACCCCACATTGTGTAATCTCTCAATGAGGTTGTTTCGTATTTTCCTTTTGTTTCTTGCAAATAATAGGCATATATTCCCGCTAATATTACTGCTAACAAAAATCCAATCCAAATTTTACCGACTCTGCCTGTCTTTTCAATCGGGCGAAGTAAATCATCTTTCATAACCATATACTCTTTTTGGGTAAAAGTTTCGTACTTGGTATTTTCTTTATTTTCTAAATCTTTTGACATAAAATTTAATATTAAAAATGATTACTCTTTGGCGTTTTGAACTTTTTCAGCATCTTCAAAAGGGAAGCTTCTAGCCACTGGTGGTAAATAATAAACCCGTGGTTTAGTTCCTAATTCTTCAAATTGACGATAACCTGCTCTGTCTGCCAATAATTTTTTCAATCTAAAGGTTTCTTCGCCATTCGTTACAACATCTTCGTATTCGTCACCGTGTAAAATGGCACCATTCGGACATTCAATAACACAAGCTGGCAACAAACCTTTCGCCGACCTATCTGTACAAAAATCGCATTTGGCAACAGTTCCTTCTTGTGCATACGGCGTGGTACAATAATTTGCTACCGAAGTGTCGTTTTTATGTTCTTCTGTGAATTTTAACTGCTCTGGACGACCAAAATTGAACGTTCTAGCAGAATATGGGCAAGCTGCCATGCAAAATTTACAGCCAATACATCGATCGGGATCCATTGCTACAATACCATCAGAACGCTTAAATGTTGCGTCAACAGGGCAAACTTTGGTACAAGGTGGATTGTCGCAATGATAACACATCGTTGGAAACCAATAAGGTGATGCCAACTCGGAATCTTGCATTTTTTTTACTTTGATATATTCTACAGGGGCTAAATAATGATGCGCTGTTTGACAAGCGCTGATACATTTTCTTTCGTTAGCACATTTGGCTAAATCAATAACACGAATAAATTTCTTCCCTTCAATTCCTTGACGAATTTCTGCTTTTGAGAAATCGTCATCAGCAGCATGATGCTCAATGTGAGAGCTGTCAACTTCAACCAATTTCCCATCGGCAGTAAGCACTTTGACTTTTTTACCAGTGGTTTTTGGACTCTCATCGGTAACCGCATTTGCGATTGCGGTTCCTGCCAAAGCAATTCCTCCTAAAGCACCGAGTCTTAGAAAATTTCGGCGGCTTGAATTGTTATTTTCGTTTTCCATATTGTTTTATTTAACTGTTAAAAATTCATTAAACAATAAACTATTCTTTTAGTATAATTTGCATTTAAGCATTTGAATTCTTATGTAAATTTCTGTCTATTATATCAATTTTTAAATGATATTTATCATACTTTCTAAATTTTATAATTAAGCAAAAAACCAATGATATCAATGGATACAGGAATATTATTTAAATTAAGACCAAAAACTCTCCTTTATTTAAGTAAAAAAGAGGATAACCTAATCCTTTTATGGAGTCAGCATCCTCTTTTTCGTTTTGTATTAATTCACACTGGTAATTCTAAAAATGATTTGTTAAAAATTTACCAAGTTCTTCCTATATTAAATCCAATTGCAAAATCACCTTCGAAGAAGTCGTTTTGATTGAACATATTGCTTTGCTGATTTATAATTCCTCTATAATTACTGATGAAAATTTGAAATACGTGACCAACAGTAGAAAATTCTGTTCCAACTGAAAACCCAGATTTAGGCATAATATCATTTGAACTAATCGGTTGATTCACGTCTAATAAAAGTGACATTCCAGAAGTGATTTTTGCGCGACCTCCAAATTGAATGGCAAATAAATCATTACTCATTGAAGCGTCAACTACATTAAAATGAGAATAGCTTGGAGCCAACTGTACTGAAAATACTTTAGTGATTCGTCTTGCTATTATAATTTGGTTATAATAAGAATAGCGATCAGATGTGTTATAGAAATTCTCTTTTGGCAAAGCACTAACGGACATATTTCCATAATAAGTAACACTTACCGGCATTTTTCCATTAACGGTTTGGCGTAAAAGAGCTCCTTTAAGACTGAAATCTTGCAATCTAAAGTCTTTTGTGGTTCCATATCCAACAGTAATTCTATCGGTAATGGAATAATTTACTGCTAATCGAATATTGGCTGGTGCCCAAATTCCAATCAAATCATTTGTTCCAGACACTAAACCAAAACGGTGATTCATAATCATTTCTATGGTTCCTTTGCCATAAACACGATTCGACTGACTTTCGATCAAAGACGTGCTTTCAAAAGCAGCACGCTCTAATTCTACTTCTACAACTGGGGAAATACTGTCTCCTTGAACAGCTGTAGGAGTGGTTTCTTTTTGCTCTTGCGCAAATAATAGTACTGGCAAAGCAAATACAACTATAAATATTGTTTTAAATAATTTCATGATTTTCTATTTATAGTTAATTATTAAGTGCACCATCGTTAATCCATTTGTCAACCAATGCAATTTTTGAATCACTCCATTTTCCAGCAGTTGGCATTATTGCAGCTCCATCACCCATCAAAGATTTATGCAGTTTGCTGCCAAGAGCGTTTCCTGGAATAACATACTTATTGTTTGTTACTAACGCACTATAAGAATTTGCAGTTATTAAATCGGGCGCTGTTGCACCAGTTTTGTGACAACTAACACAATCTTGATTCCATAATGGCTGGATATCTTTTGAGTAAGAAACCGTTTCCGGAATAAGAATGACGGCTTCTGGCGGCATTTCGTCATTGTAACAGGATGTTGCCATCAAACTCACTGTTAGTACCATTAGATATTGAAATATTTTTTTCATCTTTTATTTTTTAATTGAATAATTGCTATAAAGTCCTATTCAACAATTTTCATTGTCAAAAGATTTAAAGATCCATGAGCAATCGCTGAATTGTTGAAAAATGCCATTCCGAACTTCATTGATGTACCAATTTCAAACTTAACATCATTAGCAGTATCCGAAGTAGTTAATTTACGGGTAATTTCAATAACCCATTTGGTACCTGTGTGAGTTGCTTTAAGTTTGGTATCATTTCTAGAATCATAACCTACAAAACCACTACCGTCGTTAATCATTATACTTGGAAAACGTTTCTTTCCTGTACGTTGTGCATAAGAAGCAAGATCAGCATTTGGATCCAGTGTTTTTATTGTTCCGGCTGCATCATCTTTATAAGATAAAGTTCCATCAACAGCGACAGCTGTAACTAATTTTGCAGTATAGTTTGCCACTTCTACATCAGACACCCAATAATAACCTTCTGCCCCTGGTTTAATCCATTTTGGTCCTTTTTTACCAGTTATTGGATCTGTAAATACCGGTTTGTCATCATAAGGATTTTTACCGCTATCGGCCAGTCTTCCTTGCGCTTGTGCAGTACCTCTTTTGTCAACAGTTCCTGCAGCATCATTAAAAGCACTTACGTAACCATCATCAACAGTATTTGAAAGTGCATTTCTGTCTCTTTTCCAATGCCACAAATCAGCTTTTGTACCAGTAACAGGCATATAATGTCTAGTAGCTTTATCTCCAGCTGCGGCACCTGTTAAACCTTTATGACAGGTAAAGGCACATGTTCCCTCGTTCCACCCCGCAGGGATTGCTCCTGTTGCGTCTTTAATAGGGAACATAAAGCCAAATTTATCTTCATAAAATTTATCATTTCCGTTGTTGGCATATTTATGCTCTTGTTTCCAAGTTTTTGTTAAACCATCAAAATAGAAAGATTCTCTGTCCTTACTATCTTGGTCATCTTCAACTTCCAATAAAAGATAAAGATTTGTGCCGTCATGTCCACCTTTTAAAGAAAATTTATTAGTTTCACCAGTATAAGGGGCAAAAATATCCAGAGGTTCTGTGTTTAAAAAACCATCTGAATTTAATGGTACTGTTCTAATTCCAGCTGAAGGAACTGTGTATGAATTTAACAATGGTCTTGCTGAAGCCCATACAGCATCAATGTTTCCATCAACAACAGGTGCTGTTGCGAATTTCTTTACTAACAATTCATTTGTACTCGATGTTGGTTCTTCTGCAACTGGATCTACATAATCGTCTGCATGAGTACAACCTTGAATGCCTATAGCTAGAAAGCTAAACATCAATACGCTTTTAATATTTGTTTTCATAATTTGTATTTATTTAATTGTTTTTAATTAATTCTTTTTTTGGTTTTGTCGGTTAGTTTATTTTTTTGTTTCATCTATTTTGTTTAGGATAACACATGGAATACTTTTTAGAAATTCATTAAAAAAACAAATTATTTTTTCTATTTTATATTTGAATTCTTGGATAAATTTCTGTCTATTTTATCCAATATTCTATGATAATTATCATACTTTAAATAATTTTTATAAAGCAAAAAACCAATGAAATCAAGGGATACAGGGCTTTTATTTAAAGTAAGACTTAAAACTCTCTTTTATTTGAGTGAAAAAGTTGGTAACTTAATCCTTTTATGGAGTCAGCTTCCTCTTTTTCGTTTTGTTTTAATTCACATTAGTAATTCTAAAATTGATTTGTTAAAAATTTACCAAGTTCTTCCTATATTAAATCCAATTGCAAAATCACCTTCGAAGAAGTCGTTTTGATTGAACATATTGTTTTGTTGATTTATAATTCCTCTGTAATTACTTATGAAAATTTGAAATACGTGACCAACAGTAGAAAATTCTGTTCCAACAGAAAACCCAGATTTCGGCAACACATTTTTTGAACTAATCGGTTGATTCACGTCTAATAGAAGTGACATTCCAGAAGTGATTTTTGCGCGACCTCCAAATTGAATTGCAAATAAATCATTACTCATCGGAGCGTCAACTACATTATAATGAGAATAGCTTGGAGCCAACTGTACTGAAAATACTTTAGTGATTCGTTTTGCAATTATGATTTGGTTAAAAAATGACCAACGATCAGAAGTGTGATAGAAATTCTCTTTTGGCAAAGCACTAACGGACATATTTCCATAATAAGTTACACTCACTGGCATTTTTCCATCAACCGTTTGTTTTAACAAAGCTGTTTTAAGAGAAAAATCTTGTAATCTAGCGTCTTTGGTCGTTCCAAAACCAACTGTGATTCGATCTGTAATAGAATAATTTACTGCAAGACGAATATTGGCTGGTGCCCAAATTCCAATCAAATCATTAGTTCCAGACACAAGACCAAAACGGTGATTCATAATCATTTCTATGGTTCCTTTGCCATAAACTCGATCTGTTTGATTTTCTATTAACGAAGTACTTTCAAAAGCAGCACGTTCATATTCAACTTCTTTAACTGGTGCAATACTGTCTTGCTGAAAGGTCGCTATGGTTTCTGTTTGATTTTGTGCCAAAATCATCATTGGAAATGCAAACAGGGCTATAAATATTGATTTGTATAATTTCATGATTTTCTATTTATAGTTAATTATTAAGAGCACCAGCATTGATCCATTTGTCAACCAATGCAATTTTTGAATCACTCCATTTTCCAGCGGTTGGCATTATTGCAGCTCCATCGCCCATCAAAGATTTACGCAAACTACTGCTAGCTGCATTTCCAGGCACAACATATTTGTTGTTTTTTGTTAATGCAAGATAAGAGTTGGCTACTGATAAATCTGGTGCAGTTGTGCCTGGTTTATGACAACTAACACAATCTTGATCCCATAATGGCTGGATATCTTTTGAGTAAGAAACCGTTTCCGGAATAAGAATGATGGCTTCTGGTGGCATTTCGTCATAGTAACAGGATGTTGCCATCAAACTCACTGTTAGCATTATTAAATAGTGAACTATTTTTTTCATCTTTTTTTATTTTTTCAATTAATTATTTATTCAGAATAGTATATAAGTAACAAGAATGAAATAATGTCGTATTTATTTTATTCGCTCTACCCACAAGTACGGAAGAACTTAAGTTTTTGAATACGACAAGAAATAGTTCCTATTACTTAAGAAACCTTTTTAAGAAATACTTATATTTTCTTCTGAAAATTTTTAGGAGTATTAAACTTAATACTCCTTAAAATTTAATAATATTATGGTGTAGGTAATAATTTAAGAGCCGCAATTGTATTTTGCAATGTAGCATTGGCATATTTCGGGTTATGTAAACCGTAACTGTGATCATAATATAACACTCTATAGTTCCAAATAGCTTTAGAGAGATCAGGTTTCAAATTATTTCTGCTAGTTTGAGCAGCAGGGATAACCAATTGACCATCTACATCTATTGTGAATGCTGGGGCAACTCTATTTATTTCTTTTACTAAATCTTTCATTAAATTTTTAATTTTAGTTTGTCCGCCATTTATATTGTAGTCAACAACACCCGCTCCCGTATGACATTTTTTACAAGCGTCTAAATTAGGTTTAAAAGAATGGTTTCCACTTTTGTTATCACTAGTGGCTGGACCCATATGACACTGAATACAAGACGAATTTTTATGAGTACCATCCCCTTTGACAGGATAAGCTACAGTACCTGGAATTTCGTGCATATACATACCACCTGCAAATAAAATTGACTGAGTTCCATAATGAGGTCCTGGTCTGGTAGTGGTAAGATTAACTGTATTATCTAGATTAGTAGTAATTTGATTTCTATAAGGATCTCTTGGTTGGTGACATTGTACACACATATTGCTATTTCCGCCAAAATTCACAAAATCAGGAACACCTTCTACCCATTGTTCAGTAAATTGAATTAGTCCTTTTTTAGCCCTTAAAGCTGCATCTGTGCCGCTAATAGCCGCCCCAGCAGTTTCGTGCCCACCTGAATGACAAGTTGTACATCCAATCCCTGTTCTAGTAGTTTCAGGAATAGTTGCAGCAGCAACTCTAAAATTTCCATTTCCTCCCAATGGATTTAAAGTATGTTTGTATCCCTCTTCTGAATGACAGCTAGCGCAATACGATGTTCCTCTCAGCATTGAACCCTTTTTAGGTGTGTTGTTAAAAGTTGCAGCTTGCAACAATTTGAAACCAGTATTATGGCAAGAAAGACAAATATTGCCTCCATCGATACCATTTAACCCATTGGCACCATTGGCACCATTTTCCCCTGCTGGACCTGGAACAGGAATATAGTCGTCATGGGAACATCCTTGCAAGGCGAAGAAAAGAAGCCCTAAAACAACCAATAAATTTTGTTTAACTGTTTTCATAATTTTGATTGTTTAATTTATTTGATTTTTAATTTTTTTATTCAAGGTTTATTAACTTTGTTTTAACTAATAATTGTGATGTAAATTTATCAGATATTCATATCATATAAAATGATATTTATCATATAATTAAAAAAAACACTAATTAGTGTTTTTTACTTAAAGTATTCATTAAAAACAAGTTAAAATAAATAAATTAAAATTTTTAAAATAATAATTAATAAAATGAAAAAAAAAAATTAGTCTCAATTTATAAAAAAATAAGTTGAAATCGGATTAAAAATTATTAATTATAACAAAAAAAAACTGCCTTTAAATGACAGTTTTTTTGTATATTTATTTTAATATTTTTTTATTATTGATGTTCTTTCCCTTCAACAATTCTAAAAATGTGCAAGAGTGACGGAAACAAGGCATCCATAGATTCTTGAGCTCCTTTAGTTGAACCAGGCAACGTCATAATTAATGTTTTGCCTTTCATACCAGCAATACCGCGTGATAGCATTGAGAATGGCGTGCGATCTTGACCATAATTCCGAGCAGCTTCCATAATGCCGGGTATTTCTCTGTCTAAAAGTGGTTTTATGGCTTCTGGCGAATTATCTCTTGGCGAAAGTCCTGTTCCTCCTGTTAGTATAATAAGGTCTATATTTCGGGTATATAAATCCAACACTTTTTCTTGTATTCCAATTGTATCATCCGGAATGATGGAATAATCATTGATTTGAACATTACACGTTTCTAATTTTTGAATTATGGCTTTTCCGGCTCTGTCAAATTTCTTTCCAGCCGAAATACTATCCGAACATACAATTACGGCAGCTTTTAAATCGGTGCGGAATTTATCGGTAAAATCAGATTTGCCCCCTTTTTTTTCCAATAATTTGATAGAATGAATTTCGATTCCTTTATCAATGGGTTTCAGCATGTCATACATAGTTAACGCAACCACCGATGCGCCGTGCATTGCCTCTACTTCTACCCCGGTTTTATAAATGGTACGCACTTCAATTTCAATAGTGATTTCCAACTCCTTTATATTATAGCTCACTGCCGTAAATTCAACGGGAATTGGATGGCAATCCGGAATCATGTCACTGGTGCGTTTTACTGCAAAAAGTCCGGCTGTTTTGGCCATTTCAAAAACATCTCCTTTGGGAACGGTTTTGTTTATGATAGCATCTATAGTTTCTTTTTTACTGACTTTTAATATGGCTTGCGCTTTAGCGATGCGAAGTGTACTCGATTTGAATGTTATATCTACCATTTTGAATTATGAATTATGAGTTATGAGTTAAGCCTTCTTACATCTGCTTTCTGAATTCTGCCTTCTGCTTTCTGCCTTCTGCTTTCTGCCTTCTGCCTTCTGACATCTGCTTTCTGAATTTAAATTTGATTTTCTTTCCAGACAAAAGAATCATCTTCAAAAATTTCTTTTCCCCAAATGGGCGTCATCGCTTTTATTTGTTCTACAATGTCCTGACAAGCGTCAAAGGCTTCCTTGCGATGTATAGAAGAAACAAAGACAAACAGACATATTTCGCCTGCTTTTACCACTCCAAGACTGTGATAAATATGCATACACACTAAATTATATTTGGCAAACGCGTCTTCTCGGATTTCGTGGAAAAGCTCTTCCGCCATTTCTTGATAGGCTTCATAGTTGATAGCAACCACTTTTTTGTCGTCAATAACATCGCTTCGCACTTGTCCTAAAAAAATATCGTGTGCTCCAATGTCGGTTTTTGAGCTGTGTTTGGCAATGCTATTGCCAATAAAATCTAGCGTTATTGGACCATTTGTAAACACATTGTGCTTTTTTTTCTCTTTCATATTATATTTTATAATTATTATTTTTCCAATATTCAATGCCGCCAATTAAACTATAAGCTTGACAATCAGGAAATTTTTCTTTAAGCAATTTTAGGGCTTTTAGGCTGCGTTGACCCGACTTGCAAAAAATTACTATTTTATTTTCTTTCGGAATGGTCGAAACCAAATTTTCAAATTCACTCATTGGAATTAAAGTAAAAGGAAATTCGTCCACATAAGGAAGTTCGCCATTTTCACGAACATCAATAATGGTAATTTTTTCGTTTGTTCTAAGGATATCAAATTCTTCAACAGAAAGCGTATCACTATCCAAATTTGGAGTGCAAGTCCAATCGTAATTAAAGTCTAAAAATGCTGTTCTGCTTTTTGGAAAATCTATGGATTGGTTCATTTTTGCGACAATTTCAAAATCATAAAAGGAATTTTCCAAGGCATTATAAGAAATTATTTTATTCGCCAATGGTTTGCCAACACCGGTGATGATTTTCAGCACTTCCGTTGCTTGCATTGTTCCAATTATTCCAGGAATTACTCCCAAAACACCTACATCATTACACGAAATTGCTGCTGCCGAATCGGGTGATTTTGGAAATAAATCACGGTAATTGGTTTTACTATTGGTGTCTTTATCTACAAGATTAAAAACGCCAATTTGACCTTCAAAACGCAAAACAGCACCATAAACCAAAGGTTTATCAAGGAGCACACAAGCATCATTTATGAGGTATCGCGTGGCAAAATTATCGGAACCATCGATGATCATATCGTAGTTTTCCAGAATTTCGAGGGCGTTTTTATTGGTGATTTGAAAATTATAGGATTTGATTGTAATTTCTGGGTTGAGTGCTTCTACCCTTTTGGCAGCCGTGATTGCTTTTGATTTACCTAAATCATCCACGGTATAGAGAATTTGACGTTGTAGATTTGACATTTCGACCACATCAAAATCAACAATGCCAATCGTTCCCACGCCAGCGGCTGCAAGGTATTGCAAAGCAGGACAACCCAAACCGCCTGCGCCAATAATCAGAACTTTTGCTTGTGCAATTTTGTCTTGACCAGCTGACCCAATTTCCTTCAGTTGTATTTGTCGTTGGTATCTGTTATGATTGTTTATTGATTTCATATTATATTTTATGACAGTCTGCTAAGCAGACCAAAAAAAATTATCTTATTATTTTTAAACCATTAAGAAATTAAGAAAATTAAGAATTTTATTGACTTAATGACCCGATCGATAGCCAAAAGGCGAAGCAAACTTAATATCTCAATAGTAAATTTTAAATCTCGATGTTCCACATAATTTCCATTAGAACCAGAAAATTAAGTTTTTAGCCTTAGTGAAACTTAATTCCTTAATGGTTTCAAGAGAAAAACTTTTTTTGTAACTATTCAGCAGAACAATAGTATCAATTGCCTTCAGCTTTAGCTGTAGTAATAGAAATCAATAAACTATTGGCTTTAGCCAAAATTGTACACTTTTTGGCTAAAGCCAATAAATTATTCCTATTTTATACCTCCAGCTAAAGCTGGAGACAATTCAAATTTTGAAAACAATACCTTCAGCTCAAGCTAGAGACAATTCAAATTTTTGAAAACAATACCTTCAGCTCAAGCTAGAGACAATTCAAATTTTTGAAAACAATACCTTCAGCTCAAGCTGGAGACAATTCAAATTTTTCAAAACAATACCTTCAGCTCAAGCCCGAGACAATTCAAATTTTTGAAAACAATACCTTCAGCTAAAGCTGGAGACAATTCAAATTTTTCAAAACAGAATGCACTGAATAGTTACCTTTTTTTAAATTAACAAAATATCAGATTGCTATTAATTACGGGTTGTCAAATTATATTTTATCCTCCAGAAAATGGAGGAAGTAATGCTATTGTATCATTCTCGTTAAATGCTGTATTTTCTTGTACTATTTTTTTGTTTACGGCAATAGAATAGTGTGCTGTGGACAATGCAGGGAATTGTTGTTCCAAGTTTTTTATCAACTCATTTGTATCTTTTATTCCAGTCATTTTCCAGGCTGATTTGCCTGTAATATCGACAATTTGTCCAAAAATTAGTAAGTGTATTTCCATCTTAAATTAGATTTGATGCGTTGTCAAAGTCCTCTTTTGTATTGATATTATTAAAAAAAGATTTCTTAAAAATTTCGTTATTTTCAACTGGAATTGTTTTCAAATTGAAGTGCGAAACCATTTTTTGTAATTTAATTGTATTTTGCTGAATAAGTTCGAGCCAAATATTCTCGCAATCTTTAGAATAAATTCCAAATAAAGGTTCGATTTTCCCTTGATTTTCCAGTAAAACAATTTGCGATTCATTAGTGTTTTCAATGATAAAGGCAATCGCTTCTTTGGTTATAAAAGGCATATCGCAACTCACCATAAAATTCAATTTGGCTTTCGAATGCTTTAAAGCAGTGTAAATTCCGCCGGCAGGTCCACTATCTTTTATCAAATCAGGTATTACTTCCAAGCCAAATTTTTCGTATTCGGGATTATTGGAAACTAGAACTAATTTACTAAAAACAGCTTGCATTTGCTCGATAACATATTGAATCATTGCTTTTCCTTCAAAGAGAAGCAAGCCTTTATCGGTGCCCATTCTGGAGCTTTTGCCACCAGCAAGAATATATCCGTATATGGGTTTTGTTTTAGTATTCATTATCAGGTTATAATTAGTTTTAGGGAAGCTATAATCAAAACTATGGCCAGTATTTTGTTCAAAAATTCACTTTTAAATTTATTGGCACCAAAATAAGAACCCAAAATTCCTCCTAATAATGCAAGGACAATCATCAATCCCATTTCAGTTTTAAATTCAAAGCCTTTCGTGAATAAACCTGCTAATCCGGCCAACGAATTTACAAAAATGAACAAGGCCGAAACTGCGGCTGTTTTTTTCATGTCAGCCCAATGCAGTAGCAAAATTATTGGACTTAAAATAATACCGCCGCCTATTCCTATCATTCCTGAAAACAATCCGATGATGGCTCCTATTAAAAGTGCGAGAAAGACATTTTGTTTTACATCAAAAGTTGCCGTTTTGAATTTAATTCCCAACAATCTTACTACCGAAAACAGCAAAAGCACCGCTAGTATTTTTTTATACAAACCGACATCAACACTTATCATCCCTCCGATAAATGCTGCTGGAAAAGAAGCAAGCGCAAAGGGCCAAAACAAATTCCATTTAAAAAAACCACCGCGATAATATTGAACAAAAGCGATTAAAGAAACAAAAATATTGATCAATAAAGCCGTAGGACGCATCGTTTCGGGCGCGAACGAAAAGAAAGCCATTAATGCTAAATACCCGCTTGCTCCGCCGTGTCCCACGGATGAATAGAGAAAAGCGACTAGCACAAGCAACACATAAAACAAAATTTCTAGATACATCGATTAAATAGATTTGCAGATTTGCTCTTTAAATTCTTCAAAAGCAGCATTCAATTTGATGTAGCAGGCAATCAACTCCTCCCCTTCTTTTGTAACGATAGAGCCGCCACCACTGGAACCACCCGTGTTTTTTATAACAATGGGTTTGTCCGAAATAGAATTGATTTTTTTTATCATTTCCCAGGCGCGTCGGTAGGAGATTTGCATTTCTTTGGCAGCAGCACTGATAGAACCTGTTTGCCTAATTTTTTCGAGCAATTCTTTTTTACCCATCCCTATCAAATGGCCTTTGCTATTTTCAATCGAAAGGTGTCCTTTGATTATTAAGTTTTTCATTTTTTTATGAATTAATATTGTTTTTCCTCTTTAAACCATTAAGAAAATTAAGGTTCATAAGATTAAAAAAACTTAATTTTCTTAATTTTCGTAATGGTCAAAATTGCTTTACAAAATCATTCTAACGTTGACCAAATCACCTTTTATAAAGTTTTCTTTATCTTCGTCAAATTCTATTAGACAATCTGCCACAGCAAAAGAATTGAGCTTATAACTTTCTTGATTGTTCAAAACTGTCACCTCTTTTTCTCCTATTTTTCCTTTAAGAAAATAAGTAAGTCCTGCTTTTTTATTAAAATCTTGTGCCAATGGAAGCAACATCTTTTTAAAATATTTTTTTTGTGTAAAACTGCTAATTGCTTGAACAACATATTCATAAAAACAACTCATAACCGCCGCAGGATTTCCAGGTAAAGCAAATACCAAAGTTTGATTGTAACGCCCAAAATAAAAGGGCTTTCCGGGTTTTTGTTTGATTTTGTGGAATATTTTTTCCACACCACATTTTTCTAATGAGGCTGGAACTAAATCATAATCGCCCACCGAAACACCGCCAGTAAGAATTAGAATATCGGAAGTTAATTGATTGGCTACAGCCTTTACAATTTCTTTTTCGACATCGTCAACCACTTCAACAGAAACAGAAGCAATGCCCAATTGTTGCAATGCCGCAACCAAACCAATAGAGTTCGATTCGTATATTTTTCCTTCGGTTATGATTTCGTCCGCTTTTGTAAGTTCTTTACCGGTTACAATAATGCTGACGATGGGTTTTGAAAACACGTTCACCTTGCTGATGCCAATTCCTGCCAAAAAAGATAGGGCAACAGGCGTCAACAATTGTCTCTCTTGCAGCGCCATTTCCCCTTTTTTAGTTTGTGAACCTTGGGGGCGAACATTAGCGCCTTTAACAAGAAAAGCATCCTGAATTTGAATCGTATTTCCTTCTCGATTGATTTTTTCCTGTACAACAACTGTGTCAGCACCCGGCGGAGTTGGCCCTCCTGTATAAATCCTTACAGCCTCATTAGCTAATAATGGTTTATCCGAAAAATTCCCGGTTTGAATTTCGCCAATAACTGTTAAAATGCTTTTTTTATCCCAGTTTTCATAGGAAAAAGCGTAGCCATCCATAGCCGATTGATCAAATGGTGGTGTGTCCATTGCTGCATAAATGGGTTCGGCCAAAATACTTCCATTGGCTTCAAGCAAGGTTAAGGTATTTACTTTTAAAACACTGCAATTATCATTGATCAGTTGTTTTGCTTCTGTTACATTTATCATTTTTATTGTTTATTTTCCGATATGCCAAAAAAGGAATAACGGTGTTCAAAAAAAAAGGATTATCCTCCTATGTTTATCATGCTTCTGTTGGCAATTTTTGTGGCGTCAATTTTTTTATAATCGCCTTCAAACTGGCCGCCTAATGATTCCGCTTTACTGGCGACGCATTGCTTTATTATTGGAACAATATCTTCTGAATTTCTTAAAGCCGTCAAAATATCGGCTTCCCCTTTTGAAAACAAGCAATTTTTCATTTTACCATCTGCGGTTAAACGCATTCGGTTACAATTGCCGCAAAACGGAGCGCTCATCGTGCTGATTACTGCAAAAGTACCTTCGTGACCAAAGGGTTTAAATTTCTTTGCGGTTTCATTCAGACCATCTTTCATTTTGATGAAGCTGAATTTGGATGCGGCAATATCTAAAATTTCCTGATAACTGAATACTTTTTGGGTGCTCCATTGGTTTTTATCAAAAGGCATAAACTCAATGAATCTCACGTGAATGGGTTGATTTTTAGTCCATTCAATAAAATCGAGTATTTCAGCATCATTTACACCACGCATTACAACGGTGTTTATTTTTACGTGAAACCCTTCGTAAATAAGTTGCTGGATGTTGCTCCAAACCTTTTCGAAAACATTGCGTTTGGTAATGCTAAAAAATTTGTCTTTATCGAGCGTGTCAAGACTTAAATTGATGGATTTTATTCCCGCTTTTTTAAAAACGTCAATAAACGCATTTGTTCGAAGTCCGTTTGTGGTTAAAGTAAGTTCAATTGGATATTTTGAAAGTGCCAATATAATTTTTTCAGCATCTTTTCGAACCAATGGTTCTCCTCCGGTCAGGCGTATTTTTTTGACACCCATTTTTACAAATTCACGGGCGATGGCATCTATTTCATCCACCGTCATTAACCGGGAAGAAGGCATAAAAGAAGTGTTTTCATCTGGAATGCAATACTGGCATCTGAAATTGCAAACATCGGTTAGCGAAATACGCAGGTAATCGTGTACTCTCCCAAAATTATCTTTCAACATAATTAATTATTTATCTGTATTTTGTACTATTTATAGGGCTTTACAACTTTTTAGAATTAATATATTCCGATTCAAATTTAAGCTTTTATATGGCTCACATAAAAAAGTTGGGGAGAAGTTATAAATTTGCCTAAAAAAAGCAAATGGATTTTAGTATATTTTCTTCTTTTCTGCCAGAGGGTCTTTTATCTCATTTTGATATTGTTGGTTTTAAGGAG
>Ga0209702_10001018_pt1 | contig 56842 bp, 42 predicted proteins | sample FRY01_FD_187210 | JGI IMG/M metagenome (GOLD analysis project Ga0209702, IMG submission 187210) | Freshwater microbial communities from Lake Fryxell liftoff mats and glacier meltwater in Antarctica - FRY-01 (SPAdes) (version 2) | ecosystem: Environmental > Aquatic > Freshwater > Ice > Glacier...
ATCAATCTTGGAACGGAATAGATGCAGCAACTTTAGGAACTGACAGAACCTTCAACTCGGCAGGAATGTTTACGGATGAGATGGGACAAACCCGTTTCTATGATAACGAAACCGACAATTACCAACAGGATCATTATCAATTGCATTGGAACGAGAAAGTATCCGAAAAGTGGAGCACGAATTTGGCCTTCCATTACACCAAAGGAAAAGGCTATTTTGAGAATTATAAAGAAGATGCTAAATTTTCGAGTTATGGTTTGACTCCAATTGTTATTGGTGGAACAACCACAAAAACTACCGATTTGGTTCGTCAGAAATGGTTGGACAATGATTTCTACGGAACCACATTTTCGACCAATTACAAAACTGAAAAACTCGATCTGATCCTTGGTGGAGGCTGGAATAAATACGAAGGGGAGCATTTTGGTAAAGTAATCTGGGCGCGTTTTGCTTCTCAAAGTGAATTGGGCGACCGTTATTATGAAGATAATGCAACCAAAACAGACGGTAATGTTTTTGCTAAAGCCAATTATCAAATCACAGAAAAAATAAGTTTGTTTGGCGATTTACAACTTCGAAATGTGCATTACAAAGCCGATAGTTGGGAAACAGGAGAGGTCAACGACAACTTTAATTTCTTTAATCCAAAAGCAGGGTTCAATTATGATATCGATCTGAAGAACAAGTTGTATTTTTCGTATGCCAAAGCGAATCGTGAACCCAACAGAACCGATTATGAAAATGGAAGTCCAAAACCAGAAAAATTAAACGATTTTGAATTGGGCTGGAGATTCAAAACGGCTAAAAGTCAGGTAAATATCAATGGGTATTATATGCACTACAAAGATCAATTGGTTTTGACTGGCGGTTTTGACGATGTTGGCGCGCCAATTCGTAAAAACAGTGGTGACAGTTACCGATTGGGATTGGAAATTGATGCTACTTTAATGCTTTCAAAAAAGTGGACTTTAGCACCTAATTTGACTATCAGCAGCAACAAGAATGTCGATTTTATATCCGATGTAAATGGTTCTTTAACCAATTTAGGAGACACCAATATTGCTTATTCGCCTAATTTTATTGCGGGAAATATTTTGACTTTTTCGCCAATGCCAGCCTTTAGACTTAGTTTGCTGTCCAAGTATGTCAGTGAGCAATACCTGAATAATATTGACGATGCCAGCGCGAAATTGAAAGATTATTTTGTCAATGATTTTAATGCTTCCTACGAAATTACAACTAAATCAATTTTTAAATCTATTGTGGTAAATTTCTTGGCCAATAACCTATTTAATGTTGATTATGTTTCCAATGGAGCCGATTATGGTGGAGGATATGTTTATTATTTTCCACAAGCGGGAGCTAACTTTTTGGTGGGATTGACGTTGAAGTTTTAGGGTTTAAATTTATTAGACAAAAAAATCATGTTCGCCGCGGCGAACATGATTTTTCTATTTAATTATAAACCCTCAAAACAGTTCCATTAACCTCAACACGATATTGTTTTAAAGGATATTGTTTGCCCGCACTTTGACCCGTAAACAAACTGTATTCTGCGCTATCACAAGCACAAAGTGAATTGATGCCTTTTATGGTCATTGTAGAGCAAGAACCCAAAGTTTGATTGGGACAACCGGCATCAAAAGCATTATAGCCGCTGCCTGTATTAAAAATAAGGATGCCTCGGACACCTTGCCCTGGATAATAAACGGCATTACTGGGATACAAAAGATTGGAATAGGCAGGCAAATTCATATTGATGTCTATCGTAAAGGTATAATTGGGCAAATAAGGATTATTGTTGTTAATTGTATTGGGAGTACAACCAAAAAACATTGGGAAAAGCATCAACAGGAAAAAATATTTTTTCATTATTCAAAATATATTTAAAGAATTAGTGAAACAAATTTAATTTATTTAACTTTGAAATGTATATGTTTGTCATATAATTATTGACTAAAAAAAATTAATAGTATCTTTGTGGAAAGAAATCCCGTCCTGATGGGATTTTTTCTATTTTACATAAACGATGAAGTTATGAGTACAGTATCTTATTACACCGCAGAAGGATTAAAAAAATTAAGAGAAGAATTAGACCATTTAAAAAGCGTGATGCGTCCAAAAGCTTCTGCAGATATAGCTGAAGCAAGAGACAAAGGGGATTTATCCGAGAATGCCGAGTACGATGCCGCCAAAGAAGCACAAGGAATGTTGGAAATGAGAATTGCCAAACTCGAAGACGTGCATTCTAACGCCAGATTGATTGATGAAACTCAATTAGATGTTTCCAAAGTATTAGTTCTGTCCAATGTAAAAATCAAGAATCTTACGAATGGAATGGAAATGAAATACACGCTTGTTGCCGAAAGTGAAGCCGATTTGAAAACAGGAAAAATATCCGTGACTTCGCCAATTGGTAGAGGATTGCTAGGAAAAAAAATAGGTGAAGTAGCCGAAATTACCGTTCCAAATGGCGTTTTGAAATTTGAAATCCTGGAAATTTCTAGAGATTAAGTAGCTGCAAGTATAAAGGTTAACTGTTTAATCGGTTAACCTTTAAACGATTAAACAATTAACCCATTCTACAATGTCAAGTATTTTCACAAAGATTATAAAAGGAGAAATTCCTTGCTATAAAATAGCGGAGGACGATAATTTTTTGGCTTTTTTGGATGTGAATCCCAATGCAAAAGGACACACTTTATGTGTGCCAAAGCAGGAAATTGATAAAATTTTCGACATTGATGACGATTTGTATATAGGATTGATGCAGTTTTCCAAGAAAATTGCCACCGCACTCGAAAAAACAGTTCCCTGCAAAAGAATAGGAATGGCCGTCATTGGTCTCGAAGTTCCTCACGCCCACGTACATTTAATTCCTTTGAACGAAATGGTGGAAATGACATTCAAACACAAAGTAAGTTTGACCAAAGAAGAATTTGAAACATTGGCAAAAAATATTCAAGCTAATTTATAACGTTTTATACCTAAAACAAATTGGTATGGTTTTCGTTTAGAAAGGGAATGGGTGAAAATCCATTCCCTTTTAATTTATGATTTACTCCTTAATATGAAAAATATTTATTTACTACTTTTTTTTCTTTTCTCTATTTTAAGTTTCGGTCAAGCCAATGTTGGATACACTTTAGTCGATGCTAAAATGGCTGCTATTCCAGCCAAAGCTGCTAATTCTACCGAGGAAATTGCCAAATACATCAATGCCAATTTCAAAACCGAAAACGATAAAATCCGCGCTGTTTTTTATTGGACAGCATCCAATATAAGTTATGATGTCGAGAATATGTTTGCTGTCAATATTACGGAAACTCCACAAGACAGAATCACCAAAACATTAAAAACCAAAAAAGGAATTTGTGGCGACTATGCAGCGATTTTTAGCGAAATAGCTAATTTAGTGGGCATAAAATCTGTTGTTGTCGAAGGCTACACCAAGCAAGACGGAAAAGTAGCCACCTTAGCACATGCTTGGAGTGCTGCCAAAATTGAAAATAAATGGTATTTGTTTGACCCAACTTGGGGTTCAGGATATGTCAATAACAATAAATACACTCGAAAAATCAACAATGGCCACTTTAAAGTAGCACCTTCAAAGATGATAAATTCGCACATGCCATTCGATTATTTATGGCAGTTTATCGATTATCCGATAACCAACCAGGAATTTATTGCAGGAAAAATCCAAATCAACAAAACCAAAAAGAACTTCGATTTTGAAAGCGAAATAACGAAATATGAAGCTTTGCCCAAAATCGACCAGTTTTTTGAATCAGCCCAAAGAATCGAAAAAAACGGAATAAAAAACCAATTGATTTCGCAGGCTTATACCTATGCAAAAATGTCTTGGAACACGGAAAGGGAAAATGAAAATGGCGCTAAATACAATGCGATTGTAAACCAGTACAACGAAGCTATCAATGAGTTAAATGATTTTATATATTATCGAAACAATAAATTCAAACCCATTTTGTCGGATGATGAAATCAAAGCGAAAATTCAAAATCCAATTGAAAAGTTCAAAAAATGCCAAGAATTTCTTTTTAGAATAGGTTCGATAGGTAGTGAAAATGCAGCTAGTGTCAGCGCTTTAAAAAAATCAGTTGCCGATGCTTTGGTTCAAGCAGAAACCCATCTTGAATTTGTACATAATTATTTGAGCAAGAGTAAATTAGTTCGCAAAACAATGTTTTCTAAAGTGTCTTGGTTTGGGGTTCCTTTAAATTAATTCGCTTTTTTTTAAAATTACCTGCATCGTAGTTCCTTTTCCCATCTCGATTTTTTTCTATAAGAATTAAATTTTTATTTTAATAAATTACAAATGTTTCAAGAAAAGAACTTACTTCTTATTTACAAATTCTGAAGGGGACATATTAAATCTTTTCTGAAAATTCCTTCCAAAACTTGATTGCGAATTATAACCTACAATTTCTGATATTTCAAATATTTTATATTTACCTGAAAGTAATAATTCGGCAGCCTTTTTTAGACGTGCATTATTAATTAATTCATTTGGGCTCATATTTGATATGTCTTTAATTTTTCGATAAAGAGTTGATTTACTCATGTACATAATTTCGGCTAACGATTCTACACTTAAATTTGGATCTTCGATATTTCCATCAATTATGAGGTCTAATTTTTTTATGAAATCCTCATCGGTTTTATTGTGTGCTATACTATTTAAATGGGATAGCGGAGAACTTGCGTAATGCTCCATAATATGTCTTCTATTGGATAATAAATTGTCAATTTGAGCCATAACAAAATCCATAGAAAATGGTTTTGAAATATAAGCATCAGCTCCAGACTCCAAACCTAATATTCGAGATTTAACAGCACTAAGAGCCGTTAATAAAATAACTGGAATATGACTTGATTCAAGATTGGATTTTATACGATCACAAAGTTCAATTCCGTCTATTACCGGCATTGTAATATCGCTAATAACAATATGAATTGTTTCGTTATGAATTACTTTTAAGGCTTCCTCTCCGTTAGCGGCTTTAAATATTTTATATTCTTTATTGAGCTCTTTAGCCATAAAATTTAATAGTTCTAGATTATCTTCAACTATTAATACATGTGTTTTAGTTCCTTTAAATAAAGTTTCATTTTCAAACTCTTCTTCTATATCTTTAAATGCAGTTTCATTATTATTTTTGTATAACGGAAATTCATTTTGCTGACGTAAAGGCAATTGCAATACAAAAGTATTCATCTCGACATCCAAAAACTGTATTTTTAATGTTCCGTTATGTAATTCAGTTAGAGAGTGAGCTAGTGATAAACCAATTCCAGTGCCAGTGCTTGTTTCTGAATTTAAAATTCTAAAAAAAGGTTCGAAAATTTTATTTTTCAATCCTTTTGGAATTAAGTTTCCATCATTTTTAACAATAAATTCCAATGCTATTTCATCTCTAAATAAAGTAATAAAGACTTTGTTTTTTGCATATTTTAAAGCATTATTTATTAGATTACTCAATATTTTGCGAATTGCTTCTTCATCTACAAAAGCATAAATATCTTTATCTCCTAACTCTAAATCAAAGTGTAATGATTTTTCCTCAACTAAAGGCGTGAAACTTGTTTGCAAACTGCGCACTAAAGCTGAAATATTTGTTTCAACAAACGTCAATTTTAGCACTTCCATTTCCGCTTTTCTAAAATCTAATAATTCATTTACTAAGTTCAATAATCGAGAAGTGTTTCTCTCCATTATTAATAAGTTTTGAGGAATTTCAGGAGATTGATAGGTTCGTTTTAATAAACTTTCTAGAGGACTCTTTATTAAAGTTAAAGGCGTTCTAATTTCATGGGCCACATTGGTAAAAAACTCAATTTTAGCATGATAAATTTCTTTTTCTTTTTCATTATTTAAATGAGCTATTTTTCGATTATTTTCTTTTACAGTTCTGATGTGATAACTGCGTAAAAGTAGGTATGATACAGCAACTATAATTAAAAAGTATAATAATAATGCATAGTTACTTGCCCAAAAAGGAGGTAATATTTCAATGTTTATATTGGCTTCTTTACTCCAAATGCCATTAGTACTCAAAGATTTTACTCTAAATTTATAATCGCCTGCTGGAAGCTCTGTAAAAAAGACTTTATTGTTTTTATTCAAATAAATCCAATCATCATTAATGCCGTCCAATTTGTACCAATATTCAGTGAGTTCAGGTGCGGTATAGCTTAATGAAGCAAAATCAATATTAAAAGTGGATTGATTATTGTTTAAAGTAATTTTTTTTATATAGGAAATAGACTGATCTAAAGGCGAATTCACATCGTTTACAATAACGTCCTGATTGTTTATTTGTAATCCGGTAATAAATATGGGTGGGTTATAGTTGTTGCGGATAAAAATCTTTGGATTAAAACTGATCATTCCATTTAAATTACCAAAGTACATTTCGCCGTTAGCGTCTTTAAAAGCCGAGTTGTAATTAAATTGGTCACTTAATAATCCGTTGGCGGTAGTAAATATTTTTACTCTTGCAGTTTTAGGATTAAATTTAACTAAGCCTTTAGAAGTTGTAATCCACAAATTTTCATTATCATCTTGCAAAATAGAATAAATCACATTGCTAGGAAAACCTTCTTTAGTTGTATACTTTTTAAAGGTTCGAGTTTTTTTATTGAATAAATTCAAACCATTCTCAGTAGCAATCCAAATATTATTTTCTTTGTCTTGAAAAATTGAGGTTATAAAATCATTGCTTAATGTTTTTGAATTTTTATAATCATGTTTGAAGACGGCTTTTTCATTTGTTTTAGCATTGTAATAAAATAATCCGTCACGATATGATCCCGCCCAAAAATTGCCTTCTGAATCTTTTAACATTGTTGTAAAATGTGTAGAAGATGAAAAATAATTACAAATTTCAAAATTATCTTTTGATTCGTTATACTTATAAATTCCAACCGAAGTAACGACATACAAAATAGTGTCGGGTGTTTCATAAAATGTAAAAATAAAATCACTCTTTAAATCACTCGAGTTTCTATCGTAATGTTTCAAAACTTTTCCTGTTACACCGTCAAGAATATCCAGACCATGTTCAAAAGTGCCAATCCACACTTTATTTCCTCGTGGTAAAACGGCATGAATATTATAAAAGGATAAACCAGATTTAGTGCCATTAGGCTGAAAATTTTCAAAAGTTTTATTTTTCAAATTGAACTTATTTAAACCAGCATCTTCCATGCCTATCCAAAGATTTTCATTTTGATCTTTATGAATTTCTCGAACTGCACTGCCAATAATTGCATTTTCATTTTTTTTAGGAAAATATTTTTTAAACTGGTCGTATTGTTTTTGATGATAATTAACACCGCCAAAGTAGGTGCCAATCCAAACTCCATTTTCTTTATCTATTGTAATAGAATATGCTGCATTATCTGATATAGCATAAGGGTCATTATAACTTTTATGTAAATTTCTCGCCTTTTTATCTTTTAAATTATAGATAAAAATACCGGACTCACTCGCTATCCATAATTCGTTTTGATTACTCTTTTTAAACTGTCTTACAAAAATAGGTTTTGATGCATCTAAATTGAAAGGCCTTGTGCGATGCGTATCAATATCATACTTAAAAACACCATCTCCTTTGGTTCCTAATAACACGGTATTAGTATCTAAAGAGTAAATAACTGTAATTGAAAACATATTATTGGGTAACTGCACTTCAATTTTCTCAAAATTTAACGTGGCTTCAGAATAGCGATACAAAGCATCGTTTGAAGAAACCCAAATTACTCCTTTACTGTCACAAGTTATAGAAGTAGCTGCAAATGAATTTTTGCCATTAAACAATGTAGTTTCCTTACTGTCAACATTATACTTTACTAAAGATCCAGAAGAAATAAACCATAAATTACCTATTAGATCATTGTTTATCTCATTAACTCTGTTGTTAAGTGCTTCGTTTAAAATTGAAAAACTATCAAGTTTTTTATCATACAAATAAATGCCTTTGTCAGTGCCTACCCATATATAGTTTTTATATTCATGCAAAGATTGTATGTAATTACTGCCTAATGTGGTCTTGGGATTTATTCCACTGCGAAATGTTTTAAAGCGATAACCATCAAATCTATTAAGTCCATCTTTAGTACCAAACCATAAAAAGCCATCACTATCCTGAATTGACGATAAAACAGTATTGTTAGACAAGCCATCTTCAACTTTGTAATGCTTGAAATAATATTCTTGACAAAAAGATGTAGTTGAAAAAAACAACAAACTTATTAATAAGATTATTTTTAAAACATTCTTCATATTATTTTTTGTTAAATATTTATGTAAAAATACATTTTCATTTTGTTTCATATCGTTCCATTTAGCTCCAAAACAGAAACTATACCTCTATTTTATCACTATTTGAATGATTTGAACAAAACAATGAAACGAAATGACAATTTTATTAGCACGGGAATATTCTAATTTGGTAAACAATTAAAATGATAATTTTTTACGGTTTAAATTTCGACATTAGTATAAAAAGGCCTAATATTTTAAGTTAAGTAAAATTTAATACAATTGTTACTTACATCAGCGCAGCGCAATATTAGTTATTTTTGAACAATGCAAAATTGAAAATCTTTTAATTTTTTTATTTTAAATTATCTAAACCAAATTAAAAACCAACTCAAAAATGAAAATCAATGAAAACATTTATTAAAAAAGTACTTAAAAAAGAACTGATTTTACTCTTTACATGTTTCTTATTTGCACAGTATTCTTTTGCGCAAGAACTAAATATTAAAGGAAAAATTATTTCCGTAGAAGATGGAAGTCCAATTCCGTTTGCTAGTGTTTTGATTAAAGGAACAAAATTAGGAGCTGTAACGGATCTAGATGGCGGTTTCAGTATCACAGTTCCAACTAATGCAACTTTAGTCTTTAGTTATGTTGGTTACAAAACGGTCGAAAAACCGATAAGTAACAATGAATTTATTACAATTTCACTTCAGGAAGATTTATCAAATTTAGATGAAGTAATAGTGATTGGATACCAAACTGTTAAAAGACGAGATTTAACGGGAGCTACTTCTTTAATTGATCCTAAAAAATCTAATAAAATTATCAGTAATTCTTTCGCCGAATCAATTCAAGGACTAGCTTCGGGTGTTACCGTTAGAAATGGAGGTCAACCTGGTCAAAATTCTCAAATTGAAATTAGAGGAGCAGCAAGTTTTGTTAACTCTAACCCTCTTTATATTATTGATGGAATGATTGCCGACGCCAATGCAACAATAAACAATAATGATATTGAATCAATTCAAATTTTAAAAGATGCATCTGCCGCTGCTATTTATGGATCTAGGGCTGCAAACGGGGTAATAATTATTACTACTAAATCCGGAAAAAAGGGGCCGATTAAATTGTCTATTTCATCTGTAACTGGAATTCAAGAAATTCCAAAAACTTGGGATTTAATGAATAATACCGCATTTGCCGAAATGCAAAGAACAAGTTATACTAACTCAGGGTTAACTCCTCCTTCTTCAGTAGGATCAAACTTTAATCCTAATGTAAATACAAATTGGCAAGATGAAATACTCAGAACTGGAAACACGTTGGATTTAAATATTTCTGCCTCAGGAGGTGGAGAAAATTCATCCTATTTTCTTTCTGGCAGCCATTTTGAAAATAAAGGGGTGGTAATTGGGCGTTCATTTCAAAGATCTTCTTTTAGAATAAATACTGAATTTAAAAGAGGAAAAGTAACAATTGGAGAAAATATTGTATTTACAAACTCCAATATAAAACAACCATTAGGTTCTTTTGATACTGGAAATCCATTTTTCGATATGGCCATTATGTTGCCTACCATACCTGTAAGTGGGGATGAATTTATTGATTCTAGCAATCCAGGAGGATGGGGAATTGGAACTGTAAACGCAGTGTCTTATGCTAAAAACCAAGTTGCTGTTACTGATTTATTACGCGAAAAAATAAATTTCGCTAAAATTGTTGGGAATGCATTTGTAAAAGTTGATATTTTAGAAGGGCTTAGCTATAAATTTAATACTGGAATTGAAGCAAGTTTTGATTTTTCTAAAGGCATTAGACGTACTGGTGTTACTCAATTTAATGCCGCTCAAAGACCGAGTTTTATTGCTGACAATAGAGCTAGATATGCAAGTTTTCTGATGGAGCACACACTAAACTTTAACAAAAGTTTCGGTAGTCATAACTTTAATGGTGTTGTTGGTATTTCAGACCAACGCACTAGAAGGGATTTTTCTCTTGCTTTAAGAAGTAATATTACTGAAATAGGAGATCAAATTTTCACTGAGATAAACTCAACAACGGGAACCTCAATTAGTGAGGGAGCAATTACAGATGATTTCAGAACTTTTGGGTATTTAGGACGACTAAATTATGATTATAAAAATAAATATTATTTAACCTTAACAGGAAGAATCGATGAAGATAGCCGTTTTAGTAAAGCAAATAGAACAGGGGTTTTTCCATCAATTGCTGGTTCATGGAGAATTAGCAAGGAAGACTTTTTTAAAGTTTCTTGGATAAATGATTTAAAAGTAAATGCTTCTTACGGTGAGTTAGGTATAGTGACTTTGGGCTCTTTTGATTGGCAAGGAACTATAAATAATAATACCAGAGCTATTTTAGGAGATGTTCCACAAGTAGGTTCTTATCAGGCTAAATTAGTTAACCCAGAATTAAAATGGGAAAATCGTAAAACTCAAAATTTTGGTTTAGAAACCTCTCTGTTTGATAATAGCATAAAGTTTTCATTTGCTTATTATAATTCGCTTTCACAAGATGCTTTAGTTACTAATTTACCGATTGCTTTATACTTAGGAAATTTAGGAGGCAGTCCTCCTGTTAACGCTGGATCTATTAGAAATACTGGATTCGAATTAGATGCTTCTTATAAAAACCAAATTAATAGTTTAAAATGGAATATAGGCTTCAATTTAACAACAATTAAGAATCGTGTTGAAGCAGTTGGTAATAGAGGTGAAGGAATAGATTACATACAAACTGGGCTAACCAGATCAAAAGTAGGGCAACCATTAGGACAATGGTATCTATTAAAAACAGATGGTATTTTTCAAAACCAAGCAGAAATCGGTGCACATTCTCTAAATGGAAACGCTATTCAGCCGTTTGCAAAACCTGGAGATATTAAATTCATTGATATCAATGGAGACGGAAAAATTACTGATGAAGATAGAACTTTTAGTGGCGCTTCCCCTTGGCCAACGTTACAAACGGGTTTACAACTTGGGTTTGAGTATAAAAACTTTGATTTGAGTATGCAGTTTGTAGGCATCTTTGGTTACAAATTATTTAATAGTGTGAGAAGAGAATTAGATTCTTATCAAAACACCAACTTTAGAAGTGATATAAGTCCTTGGACTGTAACTAATACAAACACTAATGATACCAGAATCGGTATAGCTACTGGTGACCAAGGATTGGTAGATAATGCTAGGTTTAGTTCAGACAGATGGCTAGAAGATGGATCGTATGTAAGATTAAGAAACGTACAATTTGGGTATAATTTTGATGATGCCTTTATAAACAAAGTAGGAATGTCTAAATTAAGGATATATGCAAGTGGTCAAAATTTATTTACCTTAACAAAGTATTCAGGATTAGACCCAGATGTACAAGGAAATGGAATTTTGGAAAGAGGAGTAGATAATGGAAATTGGCCTTCAAGCAGAATACTTTCAATAGGTTTAAACGTAGAATTTTAAAAATTAAAACATCATGAAGAAAATAATAATATTAATTGTAATAACAATAGGATTTTATTCTTGCACTAATGAGCTAGATATAAAAAATCCAAACGAACTTACTAACGAAAGTTTTTGGAAAAGTGAATCCGATGCTATTAAAGGAATAAATTCCTGTTACAGCACCTTACACCGAGGCGGATTTTCCAGGTGGCAACTTATGGCATATGACCTACGCTCTGATGTTGGAGCAAGCTTCAGCCCATGGAGTGAACTTGCAAATGCTATGAATAATTTCATACAACCAGATTCTAACTTCGGACCCCTTACAGATGTGTATTTTGATAATTATGTAGGTGTTTTTAGAGCTAATCAGGTAATAGCTAATATTCCCAACATACAAATGAATGAAGATTTAAAATCAAGAATTTTAGGCGAAGCTTATTTCTTTAGAGGTATGCACTATTACCATTTAGCCAGCTTATGGGGTAATGTCGCATTGCAATTGAACACTTCAAAACCTACAGATTTACCAAAAACTTCATCAGAAGCTGAAGTTTGGACTCAGGTTATAAATGATTTAAAAGAGGCTGCAAAAAGATTACCACAAACCTATAGTAATTCAAATGATAAAGGAAGAATAACTAAAGGAGGGGCTTCTGCTTTATTAGGAAAAGCATACATGCAGATTAAAGATTATCCTAATGCCAAAATAGCTTTAGACTATTTTATAACAGGCGAAGGTGCTAGTATTTACGCCTTGGTTTCTGATTATTCTGATAATTTTAAAGTGACTTCAGAATTTAATAAAGAATCTGTTATTGAATGGAGTTATATTGAAAACCCAACAGAAGGAACTGATAATGATGTTGACACTCCTAACCACAACTTTGGCACATCTATAGGACAATTTTATGCTCCACCAGGTATAGGATTTAGTGATGGTGACGCTTTAAGATGGGCAGTAGGCGAATTTGAAATTGAAAAAACTACTTCAAATCAAAGGGATCCAAGATTAGCAGCCACATATCTTTACAATTTTACAAATATAGCAGGATCATCCGCTACAATGGTATATGGTCTTACATGGGAGCAGCGTTACGGCACATCAAACAATCGCGTATTTTTTAGAAAGTTTCTTCATGATCATACAAGAAATTATGAAGGTTTTAGAGGAATAAACAATTATAGATTTATAAGATTTGCAGATGTTTTACTTATGTATGCAGAATGTTTAAATGCAAGCGGAAGTACAACCAGTGCATACCAATATGTAAACAGGGTAAGATCTAGAGTTGGACTAGCTAATTTGCCAACAGGATTGTTACAGCCAGCATTTTTAACCCAAATAAAACATGAGCGCCTTTTAGAATTAACTGGAGAAGGGCATCGTTTTAATGATTTAAAAAGATGGGGTGATTTAGGTCCCGCCTTACGTACAAAAGACCCTGGTTTCAATAATTTTAAGATTGGTAAAGATGAATTGTTGCCAATACCTCAAAGAGATTTAGATATAAACCCAAACATGAAGCAAAATCCAGAATGGTAGTTTTAAAAGACATAATAAACAAAATTAATAAAGTTGGTTTTGCTTTTGCACTACTGCTATGCATATCTCTGGCTTCCTGTGTGGCTTGCAGTGATAGTAGCAAAAGTGGTACAAATATCCCCCCTGTTATTGACCCGCCAATTGGTACAAGTACTTTTAGAAATCCAATTTTAAATTTGGGTCCAGATCCGTGGGTTGTAAAAAATGGCAATGAATATTTTGTAACCTTTACTACGGGTAATAATATTACTTTGTTAAGGACTAGTAAAATGTCTGATCTGAAAAATGCTGTAAAAAAAGTGATTTGGATTCCTCCTGCTACAGGTTTTAATTCCAAAGAAATTTGGGCACCAGAATTACATAGAATAAATGACAAATGGTATGTCTATTATGCTGCTAGCGATGGCAATAATGTAAACCATAGAATGTGGGTATTAGAAAACACCTCAACGGATCCATTTACAGGAGTTTGGCACGATAAAGGGGAATTAAAACTACCTGACAATAAATGGGCTATAGACGGTTCTCCGTTCGAAATAAGTGGCAAGTTGTATTTTATTTGGTCTGGTTGGGAAGGAGATGTTAATATACGTCAGAATATTTATATAGCCAAAATGGAAAACCCGCTAAGTGTTATTGGACAGAGAGTATGCTTATTAAAACCCGCAAATTCATGGGAAATTAACAACACAAACCCTCAAGTTGCAGAGGGACCACAGTTTTTCTTGAAAAACGATAAAGCGTTTGTTTTCTATTCTGCTGGCGCTTGTTGGACAGATGGATATAGCATTGGTGCAATCTCTATGGAATCAATATCTGATCCTATAAATATCAATTCTTGGAAAAGATTAGACGCAAATCCCCTATTTGTTTCTAACTCTGCTGGCAACGCCTTTGGACCAGGACATAACTCGTTTTTTAAATCCCTAGACGGCAATGAAGATTGGATTCTTTATCATGCTAACCCTCAACCAGCACAGGGTTGTGGAGATAATAGAAGTATAAGAATGCAAAAAATCTCTTGGGATAGTAATGGATTACCCGTTTTAGGTATGCCAGAATCTTTAAATAAAAATATAGTAAAGCCCGGTGGGGAATAAGATTGGTTTTGTTTTAGTTAGTAAGTTACTACTGGTGTTCCTTATACACCAGTAGTATTTTTAAAGAACAGTAACGCTTTTAATAAATAAATTAATAATAAATGAAAAATTATTTTACAATACTTACTATGATTTTAATAGTAAGCTCCGGATTTTCTCAAAAAAAAGACATAAAAATAAATAAATGGTCTATTGAAAAAGCTACGAAATGGTACAGTGGAAATCAATGGATTGTCGGTGCCAATTTTGTTCCTAGTACAGCAATAAATCAGTTAGAAATGTGGCAAGAGAACACTTTTGATTATACAACAATAAATACTGAGTTAAAATATGCTCAAGACATAGGATTCAACACTATGCGTGTCTATCTACATAGTTTAGCTTATAAAGCAGATCCAAAAGGTTTTAAAAAACGCGTAAACAAATATTTAGAAGCTGCCAATCAGCACAAAATAAAAACCATCTTTGTGATTTTTGATGACGTTTGGGATAAATCTCCTAAAATTGGAAAACAACCAGAACCAAAACCAGGCACTCATAATTCTGGATGGGTGCAAGACCCTGGAGATCCTGCATCACGAGAAGTTAGTAATTTTCCAGAATTAGAAATTTATGTTAAAGACATAGTTGGTACATTCAAAGATGATAAACGTATTTTGATGTGGGATTTGTACAATGAACCAGGTAACTCTGATAAATTTAGTTCTTCGGTTCCTTTATTAAAAAAAGTGTTTCTTTGGGCAAGAGAGGTAAATCCGAGTCAGCCATTAACTGCTGGAATTTGGCAGTGGAGTAAAAATTTTCAGGAACTTAATGTGATTCAAGCCTTGAATTCGGATATTATTACCTATCATCATTATGGAGAACCTAAAGATCACGAACTCGTTATTAATTTGCTTAAAACTCATGGAAGACCAATGATTTGTACAGAATTTATGGCAAGAACACGAAATAGTAGATTTTCAAATATTTTACCTCTATTAAAAGACGAAAAAATTGGTGCAATCAATTGGGGTTTAGTTGCTGGAAAATCAAATACCATATACGAATGGGATAAACCTGTTGTGAATGGAGAAGAACCTGTTGAATGGTTTCATGATGTGTTTAGAAAAGACGGATCTCCATACAAACAAGACGAAGTTGATTTAATAAAAAAATTAACCTCGAAAAATTGATAGCATCAAGCTATCGAATAAGTTTCTAATGTATAAAACGTCATCTTTTTTGCAAGACTTCAATTTAAAAGAGTTTATAATGATGTAAGTTGCTTCATATAAACTACAAAAAACAAATAAAGGTGTAAATGAGACAGTAATCGGCTCTAAAAGGATCACTTTTAAAACCTATTAAATCTAAAACTTGGGGTTTCTTTTATGCTAAATAATTAATACGGCACTTTTTATCATCTTATTACAAAAACGGGACATAATAGCGTGTAACAACTAGATGAAATCGAAAAATGTTTTGCGTTTATCATTGAGGACTTCTAAAAACAGGGCAAGAACTTGTATTCTTTTTCGATGAATTGGAAATCGTTAAGGATGAAACTCTAAAAGTATATTTCCCCATCGCAGAAATACAAAAAATAGCAACAATCAAAATAAAATATAGATTAAGCGCCAAGACATAATTTGTTTTTTAAATCGCCAAATGGGAAAGAATAACGGGTATCGTAGTATGCAAATTCTAACTCAGGAGATGGTTGTGGTGGAAAAAGAACGCCAAGAATGCAAAAAATAATGTGGAACGAAAATGATTCGCCAGTTATGGTAAATCTGTTCCTGACGGATAGCATTAGATGTTCCAGCAGAATAGCAATAAAATTATAGTAGTTATGAAAAAGATTAAAATGTTAACAGCTCTTTGTTTTTGCTTAATACTTCAAACTTCTTGCAAAAAAAAAGAAGAAATTACTCCAATTAAAAAAAAGGAAATAACGCAAACGGCTTCAACTACATTAGAAGACAATAACTTTGAAACGACTATTGATGGTAAAGCTGTTCATTTATATCGGATAGAAAACAATGATATCAAAGCCGCTTTTACAAATTATGGTGGCCGTCTGGTAAGTCTATTAGTACGTGATAAAAACAATCAATTTGTAGATGTTGTTGTGGGGATGAGCAGTACTAAGGGTTTTAAAGAGTCTACAGAACCTTATTTTGGTGCTACAATTGGTCGTGTAGGAAATCGTATAGCTAAAGGGAAATTCACTTTGGACGGAAAAACCTATGCAATACCAATAAATAATGATGTAAATACACTTCATGGAGGAACAAAAGGATATCAAGATGTAGTTTGGGATGGGGAGAAAACTAATGATCAAACTTTAGTATTTACTTATCTTTCTCCAGATATGGAAATGGGTTTTCCGGGAAATTTAAAAGTAAAAGTAACCTACAGCATTACTGCTGACAATAGTGTGAAAATGGATTATGAAGCCACTACTGATAAACCAACGGTTGTGAACTTAACCAATCACGCTTTTTTTAATTTAAATGGTGAAGGTAGCGGAAGTATCTTGAACCATATTGTTCAATTTAATGCGAATCAATATACTCCTGTTGACGCTGGATTAATTCCTACTGGAGAAATAACAGCAGTAAAGGGTACGCCTTTTGATTTTACAACACCTCACACTATTGGGGAACGCATAGCGGTTAAGAATGAGCAATTAAAAAACGGGGGTGGCTACGATCATAATTTTGTAATCAATAAAGCGGAGCAAAATATAATGAATTATGTAGGATCAGTTACTGGTGATGTATCAGGAATTGTGATGGATGTATATACTGAAGAACCAGGATTTCAGTTTTATAGCGGTAATTTTATGCAAAGTAAAAACACGTTTAAATCAGGAGCCAAAGATGATTACAGAACTGCTTTTGCTCTAGAAACACAACATTTTCCAGATGCTCCTAACCAGCCTAATTTTCCATCAATTACTCTTAATCCAAGTGATAAATACCACACAGTGTCAGTGTATAAGTTTTCTAAAAAATAATATTATGAAGTTAAATTCATTTACAGTGTATTGGCAATTTTAAATCTTTTCTCTTTACAATCTTGTAAAGAAAAAAAGATATAAATAGCACTCAAGACGAATCTATAGTAAAAGAACCACCAATTTACCTTGTAAGTCCAACAGGAAATTCTCTCAGGTTAGCTTAAAAAAAAGGAGATTTTTGGAGACAGGGTTTTCTGAACTCCACAGATTTTCGATTGCCAAAACATATTTGTTAATGAAAACATTGCGAATGCAACTAGCCCAAGTCTTCTTAACACGGTGGAAGAAATCTACACCAAACCCTATAATTGATAAAAACAAATATAGAATTAACGGGGCTAAACCTATTGTTATACCAATTATAATTATTTTGTAGTCCGAAATGTTCTGGTGTAATACCGATATAGTATGAAAATAGTCTTCCCGATAATTATCGGGATCATTAGACTATATTGAATACATAATCGGTATTAGATCAATTTGATAAATTTTTAAGTGATGTTATACTGGCACTTTTTTTAAAAATTACCTGCATCGTTGTTCCTTTTCCCATCTCGGAATTCAGCACTTTTATGGTTCCTTTGTGGTATTCTTCGACAATTCTTTTGGTTAGCGAAAGACCTAAACCCCAACCCCGTTTTTTGGTGGTAAATCCCGGTTCGAACACACTTTTGAATTGGGTTTTTGGAATTCCTTTTCCAGTATCCGAAACATTTATTTTTACCAAATCGCCTTCTTGGATGACTTGCAAAGACAACTTTCCCCTTCCTTTCATTGCGTCGATGGCGTTTTTCACCAAGTTTTCTATCGTCCAACTGTGCAAAGTGGGATTCATCAAAACCATAATGGGAGATTTTGGTGCATTAAAAGAAAACTCCACTTGTTTCGAAAATCGGGATTGTAAATAGTTGTAGGATTTATGGGTTTCCTCGATAACATCCTTGTTTTCCAATTTGGGTTCCGAACCTATTTTCGAAAAACGCTCCGTAATAGTTTGCAGTCGGTCAATGTCTTTTTCGATTTCTACAATGGTGCTTTCGGGAACATCATCGGCTTTGAGGATTTCGACCCAGCCTATTAATGAGGAAAGCGGCGTGCCTATTTGGTGAGCAGTTTCCTTTGCCATACCCGCCCAAAGCTTGTTTTGAGTCGCCATTTTGGTACTTCTGTAAAAGTTATAAACTAATCCCGCAAACAGCACAATGATGAGCACTAAAGCAACGGGATAATATTTGAGTTTGTTCAGCAAAGCCGAGTTTCCATAATATAATTTCTGAAATTTTCCGGGAACATATTCAATTACAATGGGGTCATTTTCGCTTTTTAGTCCAGCCAAAAAAGCTTCAGCCTTTTGCGTATTATTCACGATTTCCTCGTCAATATTGACCGTGTTTATGATGCTGTCATTCTCGGTAAGAACAATCGGAATCGAAGTATTGTTGCTAAAAATCTGCAGCGGAAGTTCTACATCGGTATTCTCGCCAGCATTTATCAATGACTTTTGTGCCTTGGCCCAAAGATTCATTTTCAATCGCTCTTCGTTTTTAAAAATTTGGAAAAAAGTGTAAGTATTCCAAAGAATCAGAGAAATAATTAAAAAAGAAGCGAAAATAATGACCCATCGGGTTGTGTTTCTACTTTTGGAAAACTGCATAAATTAATTTTTGTGGCATAAATATAACGAAATAATCCATGTAAGATTGTGTTTTTTTTGGAGCTGTTTCCTGCTGTCCGTTATATCCACGCAAAAAAGCGTGGGATGCCACTTCCATCAAGGCTAGGACATTTGCTTTCTTTAATGATTTTTTATTTAATATTCAACATTCTGCTTCTTAATTTCCTACTTTTGTTTAAATACAAATCACATGATTAGCATTGAACCAAAGGATCTTTCACCAGCAAAATTGCAAAGTTATTTGCAAGGAGCCGTGGCACCAAGACCAATCGCTTTTGCCAGTACAATGAGCGAAAGCGGAAAGCCAAATTTGTCACCTTTCAGCTTTTTTAACGTCTTTAGTTCCAATCCGCCCATTCTTGTTTTTTCACCGGCTCGCCGCGTTCGAGACAATACCATAAAGCATACTTTAATCAATTGTGAAGCTACTCGGGAAGTGGTAATAAACATAGTAAATTTCGACATTGTCCAGCAAATGTCACTGTCCAGCACCGAATATCCCGAAGGTATAAACGAATTTCTGAAATCAGGTTTGACACAAATTCCATCGGATAAGGTAAAGCCATATCGCGTTGCCGAAAGTCCGGTGCAGTTTGAGTGCAAAGTCAATGAGATTATTGCTTTGGGGGCAGCAGGTGGAGCAGGAAATTTAATAATTTGCGAAGTGGTCAAAATTCACATCAATGAAACCATTCTTGATGCAAATGGCGACATCAACCCCGAAAAAATCGACTTGGTTTCGCGTATGGGAGCCAATTGGTATTCTCGGGCAAAAATGGGATTGTTTGAAGTCGAAAAACCTTTGCAAACCTTGGGAATAGGCGTGGACTCTATTCCTGATTTTGTCAAGCAAAGCCCTGTTTTTGATGGGAATGATTTTGGAAAATTAGGAAACATCAATTGTTTGCCTACTAATGAAGAAATTGATATATTTGTAAAGCGGAATTTTGCTGTGAAAGGAGTTTTGAGCTCAGATGATGTTCAAAAAATACATTTGAAAGCCAAAAAATATTTGGATGACAATGATTCATCTTCGGCTTGGAAGCTGCTTCTCGCCAAAGGAATTTAAACGGAATAACAACAATATAAATAAATAAAATTAAGATGGAAGTTATAGGAAAAATTAAAATGATCGATCAAACCAAAGAGGTTGGGTCTGCAGGTTTCAAAAAAAGAGATGTTGTTGTTACAACAGATGAGCAATATCCACAACAAATTTTGGTTCAGTTTGTTCAAGACAAATGTGATTTATTGAATAATTTCCAAGTGGGAGAATCCGTGAAAATCGACATCAACTTGAGAGGTCGCGAATGGACTAATCCACAAGGAGAAACCGTTTATTTCAATACCATTCAAGGTTGGAGAATCGCAAAAGCTGAAACTACTGCTGCGCCTCAAGCGCCACCAATGCCTACAGCAGCTGCATTTCCACCAGCGACAAGCTTAAACGAAGAAGAGCCGGACGATTTGCCGTTCTAAAAAATAGTTTTGAAAAAGCCTTGAAATTTCAAGGCTTTTTTTTGGACTTTCGTCAAATTAATTCAGTTGAATAAGTGCTCCCATCCCAATTTGGCTTCCAATTTGTGGGTAAACAAAAGCGGTAGTTTTTTTCTTTTTTCCAAAATGCACCGACTTAAAAGGATTCCAATACGAAACAATCAATCCTGATGCCAATCCTATTCCTGCGCCAGCAAGCACATCGGAAGTGTAATGTTTGTTGTTTGCAATTCGAAGAATTCCCGTTGCCGTTGCAAACAAAAATCCGCTACTGGCATACCATAAATTCGAATCTTTGTATTCGTAATAAAGGATTGCAGCATTTGTAAAAGCGATAGCTGTATGGCCGGAAGGAAAACTTAAATCATCTGATTGGTCTGGTCTTTCTTCTTTTACAGTGTATTTCAAAGTTGTGAACACGGCAGCTCCAATGGTATTGGCAACAATGATATTGATGGTTTGGTGTTGAAAATCATTTTTTGGTTTGAATCCAAAAGACTTCCCTAAATAGATTTGCGCAACTGGAACAAATGGAAGAAAATTATCAGCCTTGGTATTAAAATCTTCGCCAAAAAAAATGTTAGCATTTTTTTGTAAATCTTCATTAAGAGCCGAATTTAGAAGCAAAGTTCCTGCAGTTATAAGAGCAACTGGAGCGACGAATTGTTTATACGAGATTACATCCTGATTTTTTAACCCAGCAATCGTGTCTTTCGACTGTGCATTTCCTATAAAAATGAACAAGCAAAATAAAAGCGTCGTGAGTTTTATTTTCATAGAATTTATAAAAGTTTTGGGATTGAATTTTAAAATGTAAATTAGCTTTGCCAAATTTATACTTTTGTTCGAAACTATGTATTTTTTATCCAAAGAATTATTTTTCCCTCCTGTTTCCGAAACCAATCCTGATGGAATCCTAGCTATTGGTGGCGATTTGTCCCCAGAGCGATTGTTATTGGCTTACAAAAGCGGTATATTTCCTTGGTTTGAAGATGACGAACCTATTATTTGGTGGTCACCCAATCCTAGAATGGTTTTGTATTTAGATGAATTGGTGGTTTCAAAAAGTATGCGAAATATCTTGAATCGAAATGTTTTCACAGTTACTTTCAACCAGAATTTCAAGGAAGTGATTTCGAACTGTCAAAAAATAAAACGCAACAGCCAAAACGGAACTTGGATTACCAATGATATGATTGAAGCCTATTGCAAATTGAACGAATTGGGATTTGCAAAATCAGTTGAAGTTTGGCAAAATGATGAATTGGTTGGTGGTTTGTATGGAATCGATTTGGGTCAGGTTTTTTGTGGAGAAAGTATGTTTTCTAAAGTTTCGAATGCTTCTAAAGTGGCTTTTATAACTTTGGTTAATCAATTGAAAAAGGACAATTATAAACTGTTAGATTGCCAAGTTTACAATGAACATCTAGAAAGTTTGGGTTGTAGAGAAATTGATAGAAAGGACTTTATAGAATTGCTAAAAAATAATGACGATGTAATTTAAACTTCTGTTTATCTTTGTCAAAGTTCAAAACTTTGACAAAGGGTGTAAATAAATTATTATGAATTATACTGTAAAAGATTTGTATATCTATCCCATCAAAAGCCTTGCGGGAATTGCTGTTCAAAGCGCCAAAGCGGAAGAAATGGGTTTTGAAAATGACCGACGGTGGATGTTGATTGATGAAACGAATCAATTTATCACCCAAAGAAATTATCCAAATTTAAGTCAGTTCTATCCTATAATAAACGGCGATAAAATCGAAATTTCATATTTCGATACAAAACATAAATTTTCCATAAGCGAAGGTTTGAATGAACCTATTATTTCAAAAGTTTGGGATGACGAAAGCAAGGTGGTTGAAGTGAGCAAAGCAACTTCTAAATGGTTTAGCGATGCGCTTGGATTTACTTGCAAATTGGTTAAAATTAGCAAGAAAGGGGATAGAAAACACAATAGCTCCCAACTAAATCAGACGCTGAATGTGAGTCTGGCCGATGGGTATCCATATTTGTTAGTGGGTTCAAAAAGTTTGGATTTTTTAAATAAAAAACTCGAAGAAAAGATAACCATTCAAAGATTCAGACCTAATATTGTCATTAATAGTTTGATTCCTCACGAAGAGGATTCTTTCGATTCTTTCCAAATTGGAAACGTGAAATTTCAAAATGCCAAACCTTGCGGAAGATGTGTGATGATCAATACTAATCCTGAAACTGGGGTTGTGTTGAAAGAACCGCTAAAGACATTAAGTACTTACCGTTCCTCGAATAATTCTGTTTTATTTGGTACTAATATAATGTGTTTGAATGAAGGAATAATTGCAGTTGGCGATGTTTTTAATTTTTAGTTTCGTGTCATTAAATTTTCTTCCAGCAATCTTCTACATGATCATTGACCATTCCTGTGGCTTGCATCTGAGCATAAACAACGGTTGAGCCCACGAATTTGAAGCCGCGTTTTTTTAAATCTTTGCTGATGATGTCAGAAACTGCAGTAGTGGACGGAACTTCTTTTAAGGTTTGTCGGTTGTTGTCTATTGGTTTCCCATCGGTAAATTCCCAGATGTATTTGCTGAAACTGCCAAACTCTTGTTGGACTTTCATAAACGCAACCGCATTTGCAACTGCGGCTCTAATTTTTAATTGATTGCGAATTATTCCAGCATTTAAAAGTAATTCCTGAATTTTTTCTTCTTGATATTCAGCTATTTTTTTATAGTCGAAATGGTCAAAAGCTGCTTTGAAATTTTCTCTCTTATTTAGAATGGTAATCCAACTCAATTCTGCTTGAAAGGTTTCTAGAATCAGGAATTCGAATAATTTTTGGTCATCATAAACGGGAACACCCCATTCTTCGTCGTGGTATTTCTTGTATAAATCGCTGGATAAGCACCAACTGCATCTTTTAGGTTCTTGCATCTAATTTTATATTGTTTCAAATATAAAAAAATCCCATTTCAAAATAATTCGAAATGGGATTTTATATTTTAGTTTAGAATAAATTATCCTAGCGCCGCTCTTTTGAAACCGGTAACGATAAGATCTTTGTCTAAAGATTTTACATAACCTGCAACGCTCATTTTGTTGTCTTTAATATAATCTTGGTTTACCAAAGTATTGTCTTTAAAGAAACGAGCCAATTTACCTTTTGCGATATTGTCTAACATTGCTTCTGGTTTTCCTTCTTGACGCAAAAGATCTTTTGCGATTTCGATTTCTTTTGCGATAGTATCAGCATCAACACCTGATTCGTTCAAAGCAATTGGCGACATAGCCGCAGCTTGCATAGATACGTTTCTTGCCACTTCGTCAGCACCAGCAATATTTGCAGATAGAGCAACTAAAGTAGCGATTTTGTTTCCTGAGTGAATGTAAGACCCAATAAAAGCACCTTCTAATTTTTCGAAAGTTCTAATTTCAAGTTTTTCACCGATAACTCCAGTTTGTTCGATTAATTTCTCTGCAACAGTGATTCCGTTGAAATCAGCAGCCAAAAATTCTTCTTTTGTATTATAATTCAATGCCAAAGTAGCCATTTCAGTAGCCATTTTTACAAAGCTTTCATTCATACCCACGAAGTCAGTTTCACAGTTCAACGTGATAACAGCACCAGCAGTTTTATCAGCATTTACAACAGCAATTGCAGCACCTTCTGTAGATTCTCTATCAGAGCGGTTTGCAGCTACTTTTTGTCCTTTTTTGCGAAGGTTTTCGATTGCTAAAGCAAAATCGCCTTCAGATTCTACAAGTGCTTTTTTGCAGTCCATCATTCCTGCACCTGTGATTGTTCTTAATTTATTTACGTCCGCAGCAGTAATTGTTGCCATTTTGTATTATTTTTTAAGGTTATATAAAAAAATTCCAAATCCCAATTTGATTAAATCAGCAACTTCATAGTTTCTAATTTTTTTTTGGAATTTGGAATTTATATTAAAATTTATATTTCAGTCTCAGGAGCTTCAGCATCAGCAGAAGGAGCTACAACTTCAATTTCTTCAGTAATTGGAACAACTACTTCAACATCGGCAATAGGAGCAGCTACTTCAGCAACAGCTTCTGGAGCTATTTCTTTAGCAGTTTCGGCTACTTCTTCACCTTCTTTTTCAGAACCTCTATTAGAAAGTCCGTCAATGATTGCAGCAGTTACTAAAGATAAAATCTTATCGATTGATTTAGAAGCATCATCGTTAGATGGGATTACGAATTCTACCTCACGAGGATCAGAATTGGTATCCACCATTGCAAAAACTGGAATGTTTAATTTTTGAGCTTCTTTTATTGCGATGTGTTCCGCTTTGATATCTACTACGAACAATGCTGCAGGAAGTCTAGACATATCTGCGATTGAACCTAAGTTTTTCTCTAATTTAGCACGAAGACGATCCACTTGCAAACGCTCTTTTTTAGAAAGAGTCATAAATGTTCCGTCTTTCTTCATTTTATCAATAGTAGCCATTTTTTTAACGGCTTTACGGATAGTTACGAAGTTAGTCAACATTCCACCAGGCCATCTTTCAGTGATGTACGGCATGTTTGCAGCAGCTGCTTTTTCAGCAACGATGTCTTTTGCTTGTTTTTTGGTAGCTACGAATAGTATTTTTCTACCTGATGCAGCGATTTTTTTCAAAGCTTCATTCGCTTCTTCAATTTTTGCTGCTGTTTTATATAGATTGATAATGTGAATTCCATTACGTTCCATATAAATGTAAGGAGCCATATTTGGATCCCATTTTCTAGTCATGTGTCCAAAGTGAACACCTGCTTCTAGTAATTCTTTTACTTCTACTTTGTTTGACATTTTTTGTTTAGTTTACGTTCTGTTGATTAGCAATGTATTTTCAGATTTCAGATTTCAGATTTCAGATTTCAGATTTTCCAACCTTTTAATCATTAACCATAAAACGTTTAATCATTAATCCATTTAGATGCTAAACTAATTTCCCAACGCATTGGGACAACAACAACATTGTTTTTAAATTTAATTATCAATACGTCTTGCCCGATAATAGGTACAAGACAGGTACTATTAACGTTTAGAGAATTGGAATCTCTTACGAGCTTTCTTCTGACCGAATTTCTTACGTTCAACCATTCTTGGATCTCTTGTCAATAAACCTTCTGGTTTCAAGATTGCTCTGTTTTCTGCATTTACTTCACACATAACGCGTGCCAATGCCATTCTTACAGCTTCTGCTTGACCAGTTGAACCACCTCCGTAAACGTTCACTTTTACATCAAAGTTGTTTACATTCTCTGTCATTGACATTGGTTGTAAAACTTTGTACTGTAAAGTTGCAGTTGGGAAATAAGTTGCGAATTCTTTTTTGTTTACAGTGATTACTCCTGTTCCTTCTGAAACATAAACACGTGCAACAGCGGTTTTTCTTCTACCGATTTTGTGAATAACTCCCATTACTTAAGATCGTTAAGGTTAACTGTTCTAGGTTTTTGAGCGCCTTGTTTGTGCTCTGATCCTACAACAACATTTAAATTTCTGAAAAGTTCAGCTCCTAATTTGTTTTTAGGCAACATTCCTTTTACTGCTTTTTCTACTAATAATGCAGGGTTTTTTGCCTGTAATACCTTAGCGGTTAAAGTTCTTTGTCCTCCAGGATAGCCAGTGTGACGGATGTATGTTTTTTCATCCATCTTGTTACCTGTAAGGTTAATTTTTTCTGAGTTGATAACAATTACGTTATCTCCACAGTCCACGTGTGGGGTATAACTCGGCTTGTATTTACCTCTAAGGATCATAGCGACCTTTGAAGCAAGACGACCTAAGTTATGACCGTCAGCGTCTACCACAATCCATTCTTTGGATACGGTTGCTTTGCTTGTCGATACTGTTTTGTAGCTTAATGCGTTCACAATAATTTATTTTAATTAAACATTCCATTCCCAATAAAGGGAGTGCAAAAGTACAATTATTTTTTTGAAATGCAAATTGTCTTAAAAGTTTATTTTACGTCCCTTTTTCTGCTGATAATCAAATGGATATTTGAAGGCAAATACATTTGCGTTTTATAGAATTGTAGTTCGATTTAGACTTTATATATTTGTATTGTATAAAGTTTGAAAAAATAATTGTAAATTTCACTTTTTTAATTAACAGTTTTGCTTTGAAAAAAGGTTTTTTCGAATAAAAATGCAAAATAAATTGAAGCTATATCCTTAAAATGGCAGCGTTTCATTACTACTGTAAAAGACAATAAATATTTATCTATGAAAGCCAAAGCAACTCTAAAACAAATTGCAAAAGAACTTAATGTCTCTGTTTCCACAGTTTCAAAAGCACTTAATGATAGTCCGGAAATTAGTGAACAAACAAAAACCAGAATAAAGGAATACGCAAAACTCAAAAACTACAAGCCAAATGTTATCGGTCTGAATCTAAAAAATCGGAAAACAAAAACTATTGGTGTCATCATTCCAAACATTCTCAATTCTTTCTTTGCTAAAGTATTTAGCGGTATCGAAAAAGTTGCCGACAAAAAAGGATACAATGTTATCATGTGTATTTCCAACGAATCTTTGGAAAAAGAAGCACACACTCTAGAAATGTTGAGTAATGGAACAATCGACGGTTTTATTTTATCCATTTCAGAGGAAGCGCAAAAATTACATGAATACAATCATTTTAAAGATATCATAAATGAAGGTGTTCCAATTGTTATGTTTGACCGCATCGCTGATGAAGTAGATTGCGACAAAGTGGTTGTAGATGATTTTGATTCTGCCTTAAATGCTACCCAACATTTAATAAATACGGGTTGCAAAAACATCGCCTTGTTCTCTTCCATTGATAATTTAAGTATTGGAAAATTGAGACTCGAAGGGTATTTACAGGCTTTGAATAACAATACTATTGCCGTAAATCCGAACTTAATTGTTAGAACAGATTCTGAGGATGATTTAAAAGAAAAAATTGAACAAGTTTTTGACAACAATACTATTGACGGTATTTTTGCTTTGGATGAAAATGACTCCGTTGCTGCATTAAGAATTGGACTCAAAAAAGGCTATAAAATTCCAGAAGAATTATCTATTATTGGTTTTGCCGATGGAATTCTGGCTTCCAGAAGATTGTCGCCAAGTTTGTCAACCTTAAGCCAATATGGCGTAGAAATTGGCGAAGTAGCTGCCAATGTATTAATCAACAGATTAGAATCCAAGGAGGAAAATCTGCCTTATGAAACCGTGGTAATCAAAACACAATTGAGAGAAAGAGAATCGACTAGAAGGTTATAGATTTCGTCATTGCGAGGAACGTAGCAATCATATTACGAGAGCAACAAAAACATCTTCTTCTTTAATCACAACGAAAGAATACTTTTTATTTTACATCCAGCCAGTTTTACCCCATTCCAAATTTAACATCTAAAGGGACATCGACTATAAAAACATTTTCCATTAAGGACTTAATCATCGGTTAGATATTTAGTCAGTAACGACTCAATTTAAAACACTTTTTTTGATATTTCAACACTTTCTGTACAAAGTGTAAAAGGGTCAAAATCTATTATTGCTTCTTTTCCCCAAACTACAGTATCTTATTTTACGAAACCTTGATTAAAAAAAGAAGTGTCTTTCAAAGAAAAGAATACTGGAAAATTAAGATAGGGCAAAACCGAGAATTACTTCCAGATTTTGTTGTCAAATTCTAGCTCTAATTTACAACCCAGTTTTGGTATGGCAGTTATCATTTTTGGAAACTTACCAACTATCTTAAAATTAACATTTGCTGAACACTAAAAAACTGATCACTGAACACTATTTTCTAATGTGCTTCCAGCCAATTTTTACCCAAACCGATTTCAACATCCAAGGGAACATCCATTATAAAAGCATTTTCCATTTCGTGTTTAATCATCGGTTGGATTCTTTCTAATTCGGAGTTGTGAACATCAAAAACAAGCTCATCGTGTACTTGCAATAACATCTTGGATTTCCAGTTTTCTTCTGTTAGTTTTTTGTATATATTAATCATCGCGATTTTAATAATATCCGCGGCAGAACCCTGAATTGGTGCGTTTACCGCATTTCGTTCGGCACCACTTTTGACCATCATATTGGCAGAATTAATATCTTTCAAATAGCGTCTTCTGCCTAAAACCGTTTGCACATAACCGTTTTCTCTGGCAAAATCAACTTGATTGGCCATATAGGATTTTAGTTTGGGATAAGTCGCATAATAAGCATCAATCAACTCGGCACTTTCCTTTCGCGAAAGCGAAGTTTGATTCGATAATCCAAAAGCCGAAACACCATATATAATTCCGAAATTCACCGTTTTGGCATTGCTTCTTTGTTCTTTGGTTACTTCTTCTAATGGAACGTTGAAAACTTTTGCAGCCGTACTTTTGTGAATGTCTTCGTTGTTTTGAAAGGCGGCAATCATATTTTCTTCGCCAGATAAAGCGGCAATAATGCGCAATTCTATCTGAGAATAATCTGCTGAAACTAAGGTGTAATTTTCATCACGAGCGATAAACGCTTTGCGAATCAGTCTTCCTTTTTCTGTTCGAATTGGAATATTTTGCAAATTAGGATTTGTAGAACTTAATCGTCCAGTTGCCGCAACGGTTTGCATATAATCGGTATGAACTCGGCCTGTTTTTTTATCGACTTGATTCGGTAACGCATCAATATAAGTGCTTTGCAATTTCACCATTTGACGCCATTCGAGAATGTCTTTTACAATTGGATTGTCTTTTTCTAAATAACTTAAAATCTCTTCGCCAGTGGCATATTGACCGGTTTTGGTTTTCTTTTGTTTGGCTCCGCCAATTTTTAATTTGTCAAATAAAATATCGCCGAGTTGTTTTGGTGAAGCCAAATTGAATTTTTCGCCAGCGGTTTCATAAATTTTTTGTTCCAAAGCATTACTTTCGACAGCCATTTCAACCGACATCGATTTTAAGAAGGGAACGTCAAGATTAATTCCTTCCAATTCCATTGCGGCAAGTACAGGAATTAACGGAATTTCGATTTCATCAAATAATTTTTTAGTTTCAGCTTTATCGAGAATCGGACTGAAGTTTTGTTTCAATTGATAGGTTACATCAGCATCTTCGGCGGCGTATTCTTTGATTTCTTCCAAAGTAACATCGCGCATCGATTTTTGATTTTTGCCTTTCTTCCCAATTAAGCCCTCGATAGATTTTGGTGAATATCGCAAGTAAGTTTCCGATAAAATATCCATATTATGACGCATATCGGGATTTATCAAATAATGGGCAATCATCGTATCGAATAATTTTCCTTTGATTTGAACGCCATAATGCGACAGGATTTTCAAATCGTATTTAATATTCTGGCCAATTTTTTCGATAGTTTCACTTTCAAAAAAAGGTTTGAATTTTTCCACTAAAACTTGAGCTTCATCCCTATTTTCTGGAAAAGGAACGTAAAATGCTTTTCCTTTTTCCCACGAAAAAGACATTCCAACTAATTCGGCATTCAACGCATCAATTCCTGTGGTTTCAGTGTCAAAACAAACCGATGTTTGATTCATTAAACTCTGCAAAAGCAATTTCACTGCAAAATCGCCTTGAATACTTTGGTAAAAATGTTCGGTATTTTCTAAAGTAGCATAAAAAGAATTTGTTTTTACTTCGCCATTTTCTTCATCAGAAAATCCAAATAAATCAAATTGATCTTCATTTTTTGGAGCTGTTTTTTTTACTATTTTTTCATTGCCATTGCCATTGGTATTGCTATTTTCATTGCCATTTCCATTGGTGTCTATTTCGTCGTATTCTTTTCCTGTTCCAAAATATTTATCAAATTGGGCTCTCATTTGGCGGAATTCCAATTCTTGAAATAAAGAATCGGTTTTTTCAACATCAGGTTTTGATAATTCGTAATCAGCTTCATCGAATTGAACGGGACAGTCAAGCAAAATGGTAGCCAAAGTTTTTGATAATAATCCTTTTTCTTTGTTGGCTTCTATGTTTTCCTTCATTTTGCCTTTCAACTGATTTGTATTGGCTAAAAGGTTTTCCATTGTGCCAAATTCCTTTAGCAATTTCTTAGCTGTAACTTCGCCAACTCCTGGAAGTCCCGGAATATTATCGGCGGCATCACCCATCATTCCAAGAAAATCAATCACCTGATCGGGACGTTCGATTTCAAATCTTGCCAACACTTCAGGAATTCCCCAAATTTCGATTCCGTTGCCCATTCGAGCCGGTTTGTACATAAATATATTTTCAGAAACCAATTGTGCAAAATCCTTATCGGGTGTAACCATAAAAACTTTAAAATTCTGTTTTTCGGCTTGTTTGGCGATTGTTCCTATCAAATCGTCGGCTTCAAAACCTGCAACTTCTATAATAGGAATGTGCATCGCTTTTAATAATTCCTGAATATAAGGAACGGCAATTTTTATGGCTTCGGGAGTAGCGTCGCGATGGGCTTTGTATTCCGGATAGATTTCGTTTCTCAATTGACTTCCACCTTTGTCAAAAGCTACAGCAAGATGATCTGGTTTTTCGCGTTTGATTACGTCCATCAAAGCATTCATAAATCCCATAATGGCCGAAGTATCCATTCCTTTCGAATTGATTCTGGGGTTTTTAATAAAGGCAAAATAACCTCGAAAGATTAAGGCATAAGCATCGAGAAGGAAAAGGCGTTTTTGAGTAGACATATAAAAATATTAGTTTGTAAAAATAAATAATTTTGGTGCTATTTTAGTTAAATTTCAATTAATATAAATTCTTTTCGTTCAATAATTTGTTATTTTGCACAAAATTCTCATTACAATGATTTTACGCCTGCTAATACTGTTTCTAGTCCTTTTTATTGTTGAGTTTTATGCCTTCCAAGCGGTTAAAACTTTAGTAAAGTCAAACTGGGGTTTGACCACTTATAAAACGATTAGTGTACTTCTTCTAGCTTATATTATTTATTCTTTTGCAAAATTTGATCGTTCCGTAGGGCAAACTCAGCAAACTATGCTCACATTAGGCTTGCTTCTTTTGGTTTATATTCCAAAAATAACATTGACTTTAGTCCTTATGGGTGAAGACGTTTTCAGACTTGGGGTGGGTTCTTTTAATCATATTTCTAAATACAAAGAAAGTACTGAATTTATAACTTCAAGAAGAAGGTTTGTGAGTCAAGTAGGTTTAGGATTGGCAGCAATTCCGTTTTTGTCTATAATATATGGCGTTACTAAGGGAAAATACAATTACAAAGTAATCAGGCAACAAATATTTTTCCCTGATTTGCCAGATGCTTTTGATGGTTTTACTATTACTCATATATCTGATGTTCACAGTGGAAGTTTTGACAATCCAGAGAAAATAAATTATGCAATAGATTTAATCAACGAACAAAAATCGGATCTGATTTTATTTACGGGAGATATTGTAAACACTGATGCCCGAGAAATGCACCCTTGGATTGAGACTTTCAACCGAATCAAGGAACATAAATTTGGTAAATTTTCAGTGTTAGGAAATCACGATTATGGCGAATATGTAACTTGGCCTTCAGAAAAAGCAAAAGAGGCAAACTTCCAAGCCATAAAAAATCTTCACAGCCAAATAGGTTTCAAATTAATGTTAAATGAAAATACCTTTATTGAAAAAGGAAAGGATAAAATTGCGTTGGTTGGAGTAGAAAACTGGGGCGTGAAATTTAAAAAAGCTGGAGATTTACACAAGGCATCGGAAGGTTTGACCAAAGAAGATTTTAAAATTCTGATGAGTCATGATCCAAGTCATTGGGATGCCGAAGTAAATCATCATCCCAAAGATTTTCATTTAACGCTTTCTGGGCACACTCACGGATTTCAGTTTGGAATAGAAATTCCAGGCATTTTTAAATGGAGTCCTGCCGAGTATGTTTATAAACAGTGGGCAGGATTGTATGAAAACTTAGGAAGATATATTTATGTAAATAGAGGCTTTGGCTTTCATGCGTATCCTGGTAGAGTAGGAATTATGCCCGAAATTACGGTCATCGAACTAAAAAAAGGCAGGAATGTAGCTTAATTCGTTTAAAATGCTACATTTGTAAAATAATATCTCTTTTCAATAGATTTAGAAAATTAAATTCGTTGGTTTTATGTCAAAATTTGGAGAACTTATAAGCACTCAAGTCCCTGTGTTAATTGATTTTTACACAGATTGGAATGAATCATCAATCTTGATGCATCCTGTAATTAGGGATGTTGCCGCCGCTCTTGGCGATAAAGCAAAAGTGATAAAAATTGATGTTGATAAAAATCAAGAACTAGCCGATGCATTGCGCATCAAGGGGCTTCCCACTTTGATGATTTATAAAGACGGTCAAATGATCTGGAGACAGTCCGGTGAATTGGACGCCAATACTATAATTGGTTTAGTTCAAGAACATCTTTAAGCCAGTTTCTCGAAAACAAATCCTTTTGCTGCCCAATATTTCAATGCTTTTGGTAAAGTGTATTCCAAGTTTGGAAATGCTTTAACGCTGTCGTGGAATACGATTATACTTCCTGATGTAACATTTTGAAGCACGTTTTCCAAGCATTTTTCTGGAGTAATAGTAGTATCGTAATCAGCACTCAGAACATCCCACATAATTATTTTGTAGCTTAATTTTCGCAGTTTTTTTGCCTGTGATGTTTTTATTTTGCCGTAAGGTGGACGGAAAAGTTGGTAGTTTTCAGTTTTCAGTTTGCAGTTCAAAAATTCTTCCGAACACTTTTTTACGTTTTCTATATAATCTTCGGTCTTTGTTTTCCAGCCATTCAAATGATTGAAAGTATGATTTCCTATCGAATGACCTCCACGGATTACTTTTTCGAAAATCTCGAGATGCTTTTCGATGTTGTTGCCAATGCAAAAAAAAGTGGCTTTGGCATTGTTTTTTTTTAGCTCTTCGAGAACCCATTCCGTTATTTCGGGTGTTGGGCCATCGTCAAAAGTGAGGTAGATTTTGTTTTCTGTATTGGATACATCCCAAACATAATTCGAAAATATTTTCTTGATGAAGGCATTTGTTTTTATCCAGTAGAAACTCATTTTTCAAGTTTTATCAATTAAAAATAGAAAATGTAGCGGCATTTTTCAACAGCGCTACATTTTTTTTAATTCAGATATTTTTCAAGTTGTTACTCTCTATCGCGTTCAAAATGTTCGAAAATCTTGACATAGGTATTGAATGGCGCTCTGTTTTTATTGTAAAATTGTATGTCCCCGTTTTCTTTCATAACCAGCAACAAGCTTCTGTAACGTTCTATATCAGTAATAATATCAATGGCAATATCATTTTGATCCGAAAGACCAAGACGGCCGTAATAATTCAAGTTTTCTTGGTATTTCTTTATTAATTTCCCCAGCAGTTGTTGGGCCTTTGCTTTCTCGCCTACTTGATAATATCCTTTGGCAAAAGGCTCCACCATTGAATAATAGCCAAATTTATCCAAAGGCATTTTTGTCAAAGCCAAATCAATCACGTTTTTTGCCTTGTCCATTTTTCCTTCAGCGATCAACTTATCCATCAATCTGGATAAAACGGATCGATAAGAAATACTGTTTTTTCTTGTTTCTGGGTCATGATAAATAGTACCTTCACTATTGCCCCAATCCCATTTCATAACAATGGAGTACATTTTTTCCGCATCAAGTCCTCCCATATCCATAGGGTTTGTGTCCTTGTCAATTTTTGTTTGTATTGGGACTAATTTATAAATCATTCCCTCTAGTTGAAGGTAGTTTTTCATCCATAAATAGTCTTCATCCTCAAATGCGCCTGGACTAAAGTAAATAGGTCTTTTCCAATTATTGTTTGCCAAAACATCCAACATCATCAATCTGTTTTTGTACAATGCATTTCCCTTGATGTCAAGATCTATATAAGGTACAATTGAATCGTTATATTTTGGAGACATTACTTTATTTTGGATAATCACGTTTTTGTCAATAGAAATCCTGATTTTATTCGTTGGATAAAAATGAATCGTTTGTCCATTTTGCATTTCAACGGTAGATTTCGGATTTTTAATAAAATTGATAAAATCTTTGATATCCCAACGGCTTTCTGTTTTTTGAATATGAGCCACATAATCTAATTTATCACCCACATATTCATTATGTGTAAAAGAAATAGGCAACGGATCAGATTCGTAGGTTTTGGTTTTCATTTGGTCAATATACCAATCCGTCATAAACAGACTCGTATTTACAATTTTCACATCAGTTCTTATGTGCTCAATTTCTTGTGCATACCAAAGCGGGAAAGTGTCGTTGTCGCCAATGGTGAATAAAATGGCATTTGGATCACATGAATTCAAATAGGCTTTCGCCAATGCTGTTGCGGTATATCTGTCAGAACGATCGTGATCATCCCAGTTTTGGAAAGCCATAAGAACCGGAACTGCCAGTAAGCTTGCAGCAATGATTATTGGCCCAGCTATTTTTGGTGCTAAGTATTTTTGGAAACTTTCATACAATGCATAAACTCCAAAACCTATCCAGATAGCGAAGACATAAAAAGAGCCTACCAAAGCATAATCTCTTTCACGCGGTTCAAAAGGTCTTTCGTTGAGGTAAATTTTCAAGGCTATTCCCATAAACAGGAACAGGACTAAAAGCACGTAGAAACTTTTTCGATCCTTGCCAGCGTGATACATTAATCCAATAAGTCCTAATATAAAGGGTAAAAAGAAATACACATTGCGTCCTTTATTGTTCAACACATCCGACGGTAAATTCTCCTGTGAACCTAAGTGCAATTCGTCTATGAATGGAATACCACTAAGCCAGTTTCCGTCTTCGTAGCCGTATCTTCCCTGAATGTCATTTTGACGTCCAACAAAGTTCCACATCAAATACCTAAAGTACATATAGCCAAATTGGTATTCCACCATAAATCTTAAGTTGTCCGACGTTGCAGGTTTTTCCACGATTAAATAATCACCGTAGCTTTTCAAGAATTTCACGTAGCCATCATTGTCAATTTGTTTCTGGGCATAGGCTTGTCTAAATTCGATTACAATTTTTTCTATTTCAGTCTTCAGTTGGGCTATGGCCTTGTTATAATCTTCCTCTGAAAGTTGGCTTGGATCAATTCCGTATTTCTGTAAATCATCTTCGTACGGATAATCAGGATTCAATCTGAACTGCGGCGGATTAGTAAAATTGATGTAATTAGAAATATGGTCACCGCTCCAGAGTCTTGGCAAAATAGTTTTTTGATCATCGTCGCTATTTTGCTCGGCATTTTTGTAGTTATTTACAATAATATACTTTCCAGTTTTATACTCTCTTTCATAGTTGGGAGCTTTGTCTAAATAGGGATTATTTTTGTCCAATCCCGCAAAAGCTTCGGTGTATTGTGGCCCATAAAACAATGGATTTGAGCCGTATTGTTCCCTGTTGTAATAGGCTAAAACTTCACGAGCATCCGAAGGTTTGTTCTCGTTTATTACAGTATTTGCATTGGCACGAATAGGCAACATCATCCAAGTAGAAAAACCTATCAAGATAAACAGAATGCACAATAAAAGGGTATTGTAGTTTACATATCCTTTTTGGCGAGTATATTTTAAACCAAAATAAAAGAAAGCAATTAGAAGTAGAACGACAAAAATAGTCCCCGAATCAAAAGGCATTCCTAAATTATTGACCATAAAAACTTCGGTTTTACCAAAGAAAGCCATCGTTAAAGGCAATAGTAATTTAAAAACAAACAATAAAATACCTACAACAACAATATTCGCAATGATGAAATTTTTTATGGTGACAACTTTATAATGCTTGAAATAATAAAGAAAACCTATGGCAGGAATAGTCAACAATGCCATAAAATGGACTCCAAAGGTAAGTCCAACAACTAGTGAAATAATGAGCAACCATTTATTGCCTCTCGGCGAATCCATATCTTGTTCCCAACGCAAACCCAGCCAAAAAAGCAAAGCGATAAACAAGGAAGCCATTGCATAAACTTCGGCTTCTACGGCACTTGCCCAGAAACTATCCGAGAAAGTGTATGCCAAAGCACCTACAAAAGAACTACCAAGAATTACAATTGAATTGTTTTTATCTAGTTCGGAATATTGCGAAATCATTTTTTTCAAAATCATCGATGACGACCAAAACATAAATAATATGGTAAACGCACTCGAAAAAACAGACATCATATTTACCATTAGAGCAATCTGTTTGTCGTCAATTGCAAACATAGCAAAAAAGGCACCAATCATCTGATACAAAGGAGCCCCTGGAGGATGTCCCACTTCAAGTTTTGCCGCAGTGGCAATATATTCTCCACAATCCCAGAAACTCATTGTGGGTTCAACAGTGAGTGTGTATGTTATTAAAGCGATTGCAAAGACACACCAACCGGTGATTGTATTCCATTTATTGAAGTTGAATGTTGCCATATTTGTAAACAAAATATTAATTTTTTTCAGATACAAAGAAAATGTTTTTTTATTTAACGGCACGAGCAATTTCATAAATTTCCAAAAAACAAATAAGACCGAAATAGAGCATTGTTTTTTTTGGATATTTCTGAGCGTTAAATAGCCAATAAAAAGTTTTTTGATAAAAAGAGATTAAAAATTTGCAAAAAATAAATTTTGTATTAAATTTGCACTCGCTTAACAGCAATCGAATTGGTCTATGGTGTAATGGTAACACAACTGTTTTTGGTGCAGTCTTTCAAGGTTCGAGTCCTTGTAGACCAACAAAGAAATACTCCTCAAGTAATTGGGGAGTATTTTGTTTTTAGACAAATACCGAACGTTATATTTTAAAGGTGATTATGGGTCTAACAACGTGATTTACGAGGTCTTCGCTTATGCTTCCGTTAAAAAAATGCGCCAAACCTGTGCGTCCATGCGTGCATATTCCTATCAAATCTGCATCTACACTATTGGCAAAATTAATGATGCCGTTTTCTATATTTGTGTCATTATAAATATGGGAAGAGTAATTTTCGATGTCAAAATTAGCTATAAAACCGCGCATAATTTTTTCGGCATCATAGGTGGTTTTAAAACTATTAGGGGTGCAAATCATCACTAAAAAGAGATTTGAATCAAAAATTTTTGCAAATTCAATCATCTTTCTGAATGGTTTTCGTGTTTCTTTTGAAAAATCTGATGCAAAAACAAAATTTCTTGTTTTAAATTCTCCAGCCTCTTTTTTTACTACCAAAACAGGAATTTTAGAGAACCGAACCACTTTTTCAGCATTGGAACCAACCAGTAATTCGTCAAATCCAGATGTTCCATGAGATCCCATAACTATTAAATCGATATTATTTTTTTCGCTTGCATCCAAAACGCCCTCGTGTACTTTTTTAAATTCAATAGCTTTGGACACATTGATTCCTTTTAAATAGTCGGAATCCATTAATTTTTCGAGATTACTAATTGCTTTATTTTTATAAAACATAATCTCGGGAATACTTTTTCCTCCACCAACGGAGATATTTGCCTGTGTAGGCAATTCCAGCATGTGCAGTAAAATGATTTCACTATTGTATTTTCTGGCAATTTGCGTTGCCACTTTCAAGGCTTCCTCGGAATAAATGGAAAAATCGGTTGGTATTAAAATCCGTTTCATAATTATAAGGTATTAAATTATTTAACAAATAGGAGGTGATATTTAGGAGAATAAATTTACAAATAATTTAAACAAAAAACAATCATTTTTTGATTTATAAAAAAAACACTATATTTGCACTGTTATTTATTAAAAAACTAGATAATGAGGCACGCATTGCGTGCCTCTTTTTATAAAAATTATGACATTTAAAGATAAAGTTAACGATCTCCTAACTGAAGTTTTGCTCGACAAACCTTCTGTCTTTCTAATTGATTTGACGATTACCGACAATTTTAAAATCATTGTAAACATAGATGGTGACAACGGGGTGGTTTTGCAAGATTGTATTGATATAAGTCGCGCAATCGAAAATAATTTAGATAGAGAAGAGCAGGATTTTTCTTTAGAAGTAGCTTCGGTAGGGGTTGGTTCGCCATTAAAAATGGTGAGACAATACAAGAAAAATATTGGAAGGACGTTAATTGTTAAATTGAAATCTCAAACAATTGAAGCAGAATTAGTTGAAGCTAATGATAATTTTATAATTTTGTCATGGAAAGCTAGAGAGCCAAAAAAACTTGGAAAAGGAAAAGAAACGGTTCAGAAAACACAAGAAATACCTTATACAGACATAAAAGAAGCAATTGTTACAGTAACATTTTAATTAAATAGTTGGCATGGAAAATTTAGCATTAATCGATTCATTTTCAGAGTTTAAAGACGATAAACTTATTGATCGTGTAACGCTTATGGCGATATTAGAAGATGTATTCAGAAATGCATTGAAGAAAAAATTCGGATCAGATGATAATTTTGATATTATTATCAATCCTGATAAGGGAGATATGGAAATCTGGAGAAGAAGAGTTATCGTTGCCGATGATGATTTGGATTTAGAAAACGAAGAAATCACATTAACCGAAGCTAGAAAAATTGAACCCGATTTCGAAATTGGTGAAGAAGTTTCAGAAGAAGTAAAGTTGATTGATTTAGGAAGAAGAGCCATCTTGGCTTTACGCCAAAACTTGATTTCCAAGATTCATGAGCACGACAATACCAATCTTTATAAGCAATTTAAAGATTTAATTGGCGAAATTTATACTGCTGAAGTGCATCATGTTCGTCCAAGAGTCGTGATTTTGATTGATGATGAAGGAAACGAAATCGTATTGCCAAAAGAAAAACAAATTCCATCGGATTTCTTCAGAAAAGGCGACAACGTTCGTGGAATCATAGAAAGCGTTGAATTGAAAGGAAACAAACCTCAAATTATTATGTCAAGAACTTCTGAAAAGTTCTTGGAAAAATTATTCGAGCAAGAAATTCCAGAAGTTTTTGACGGACTAATAATGGTTAAAAACGTGGTTAGAATTCCAGGTGAAAAAGCAAAAGTAGCCGTTGATTCTTACGATGACAGAATTGACCCAGTTGGAGCTTGTGTAGGAATGAAAGGTTCTCGTATTCACGGAATTGTTCGCGAATTAGGAAACGAAAACATTGACGTAATCAATTACACCAGTAACATTCAATTGTACATCACTAGAGCTTTGAGCCCTGCAAAAGTTTCTTCGATTAAGATTAATGAAGAAACCAAAAGAGCCGAAGTTTTCTTGAAGTTAGAAGAAGTTTCTAAAGCAATTGGTAGAGGAGGACACAATATTAAATTAGCGGGTCAATTGACCGGTTATGAGCTTGACGTTATTCGTGAAGGCGACGTTGCCGGTGCTGCCGCAGATGAAGACGATGTTGAATTAACAGAGTTTTCAGATGAAATTGAAGAATGGGTTATTGAAGAATTCGCAAAAATTGGATTGGATACAGCAAAAAGTATTTTGAAACAAGACGTGAATGATTTAGTAAGAAGAACAGACCTAGAAGAGGAAACTATTCTAGATGTAATGAGAATATTAAAAGAAGAATTTGACAGTTAGTCAATTATTAAAAATTAAATTTTAAACCTTATTTTTCCTCTCCCATCGAGAGTTAGTGTGAGGAAATAATAAAAAATCATACTTATTGATTCTCCTTTGTAGAGGAATAAGGTGAGAAAAAAAAAGGTAATATTAAAAAGGTTTTATGTCTGAAGAAAAGGTTATTAGAATAAACAAAGTTTTAAGGGAATTGAATATTTCTTTAGAAAGAGCTGTGGATTATCTAAAAGATAAGGGTGTTGTTGTGGAGTCAAACCCCAATGCAAAAATTTCTGAAGCGGAATTTAATATCCTGCAAAATCAATTTGCCGGTGACAAGGGCAATAAAGAAGCTTCAAAAGAGGTAGGAGAGGAAAAAAGAAAAGAGAAAGAGGCATTGCGCATTGAACGAGAAAAAGAAGTCGAAGACAAGCGTAAACACGACGAAGAACGATTAAAAAACCAAGAAGTTATTAAGGCTAAAGGGAATGTTTCTGGGCCGGTTCTCGTTGGAAATATTGATCTTAATCCAAAAAAAGCAGTTGTAATTCCACCTCCAGCACCACCAGTTGTTGAAAAAACAGAAATTCCCGTTGCTAAAATTCCTCAAGAGAAACCAATTCAAAAAGAGCCTGTTCAAACTGAATCTCTATCAAAAGAACCTGTTATAGAAAAAGTTGTTTCAAACAAAAAAGAGGTTAAACCTTTAGTCGAGATAAAAGAAATAAAAAAGGAAGCAGCTCCTGTTAAAGAAGTTGCATCTGCCAAAATTGTTGTTCCTGAAGAAGTGCAAATACCTGCTGAGGAATCTATAACGACCAAATACACAAAATTATCTGGAGCTACTTTGACGGGTCAAACCATAGATTTATCTCAATTTAATAAACCAAAAAAGAAAAAAGAAGAACCTAAAATTACGCCTAATAAACCTGGAGCTCCTGGAGCTCCCGGAAGTGCAGCCAGTAATGCCAACAAGAATAAAAGAAAAAGGATTGCCCCAAAACCAGGTGCTCCAAGACCACCTGCAACTCCTGGAGTTCCGGGTGCTCCTAATCCAAATAAAATTACCCCAAATACTGGTGGTGGGGGATTCAATGCTAATAGAGGTGCAAGACCTGGTTTCATAAAAGGTGCAAGACCTGCCATTGTTGCCAAAGTAGAGCCAACAGAAGAAGAAGTAAAAAATCAAATTAGAGAGACTTTAGAGAAACTACAAGGTAAAGGTGGTAAATCTAAAGCGGCTAAATATAGAAGAGACAAAAGAGATACACACCGTCAAAAATCTGATGACGAGCAAAGAGCTTTGGACGAAGGAAGTAAAACTATTAAAGTTACCGAATTTGTTACCGTTGGTGAAATTGCCATTATGATGGATGTGCCAATTACCAAAGTGATTGGAACTTGTATGTCGCTTGGAATTATGGTAACCATGAATCAGCGTCTAGATGCAGAAACATTGACCATTGTAGCCGACGAATTCGGATACGAAGTTGAATTTATCACGGTAGATATTGAAGAAGCCATTCAAGTTGTACCAGACAAGGAAGAAGATTTAGTTTTCAGAGCACCAATCGTAACCGTAATGGGTCACGTCGATCACGGTAAAACCTCTTTGCTGGATTACATTCGTAAAGAAAATGTTATCGCTGGGGAATCTGGAGGAATTACACAACATATTGGTGCCTACGGAGTGACATTGGATAACGGTCAAAAAATTGCATTCTTGGATACACCAGGTCACGAAGCGTTTACTGCAATGCGTGCTCGTGGAGCTCAAGTAACGGATATTGCCATTATTGTTGTTGCAGCAGATGATGACATTATGCCACAAACAAAAGAAGCAATCTCGCATGCTCAAGCTGCAGGTGTGCCAATTATATTTGCTATCAACAAAATTGACAAGCCAAATGCCAACCCAGAAAAAATCAAGGAAAAATTAGCCGGTTTGAATTTGCTAGTGGAAGATTGGGGTGGAAAAATCCAATCGCATGATATTTCAGCAAAAGTAGGAACAGGCGTAAAGGAATTATTGGAAAAAGTATTATTGGAAGCAGAACTTCTAGACTTGAAATCCAATCCAAACAAAGCCGCTCAAGGTACTGTTGTGGAAGCATTTTTGGACAAAGGAAAAGGATATGTTTCTACCATTTTAGTACAACATGGAACCCTGAAAATTGGGGATTATATGTTGGCTGGAAAACACCATGGTAAAATTAAAGCCATGCACGACGAACGTGGAAACATTGTAACTGTAGCGGGTCCTTCAACTCCGGTATCCGTATTGGGATTAGATGGTGCAGCAACTGCGGGTGACAAATTCAACGTTTTTGAAGACGAAAAAGAAGCCAAACAAATTGCTTCGAAACGTTCTCAATTAATGCGTGAACAATCCGTTCGTACACAACGTCATATCACGTTGGATGAAATTGGACGTAGAATTGCATTGGGTCAATTTAAAGAATTGAACATCATCCTTAAAGGTGACGTGGATGGTTCTGTTGAAGCCTTGTCTGATTCGTTCTCTAAATTGTCTACTCCAGAAATCCAAATTAACATTATACACAAAGGTGTTGGAGCCATTACTGAGACTGACGTTATGTTGGCTTCTGCTTCGGATGCCATCATCATCGGATTTAATGTTCGTCCTGCTGGAAATGCAAGACAATTAGCCGATAAAGAAGAAATCGATATCCGTTACTATTCTATCATTTATGCCGCAATCGACGACTTGAAAGATGCAATGGAAGGAATGCTTGCACCGGAAATGAAAGAAGAAATTCTGGGAACTGCCGAAATTAGGGAGATATTCAAAATCTCTAAAGTGGGTTCAATCGCAGGTTGTATGGTTATGGATGGTAAAATTGCTAGAAACTCCAAAATCAGAATTATTAGAGACGGCGTAGTTGTCTTTACTGGAGAACTATTGGCACTAAAACGTTTCAAAGACGACGTGAAAGAAGTTGCCAAAGGGTACGATTGTGGTATTCAAATAAAAGGATACAACGACATCGAAGAAAGGGACGTTATCGAATCTTTCCACGAAGTAGCTATCAAAAAGAAATTGAAATAGATTTTCAAAATAATTATAAGAAATCCCGAGCAATCGGGATTTCTTTTTGTTTATATTAACTTTGTTAAAAAGAATAAATACAACCACAATAAATTGAGCGATGAGTTTGACACGAGCGAGACGCACGCATTCAATGTGATTAATTTAAGGATTCTTCCGTTCGATACATTTCATTAAAAATGCGATAGCTTTTTTAATGAAATGTATCGAGAACTCAATCCCAGTTCTCGAAGAGTCATTGAAAAAAGAACGTTCTTAAAAGTTTGGGCTGATGTGCGAATGTCTCCAACTTCGTATCTATAAACTAGAAAAAGCAAAACAAGTCAAAAACAGAAAAGCAACCCATTCAGAGTTGCTTTTTTTATTTGAATCAAACAGAAAACTTATCTACTTGGCTTTATCAAAAGCAAGTTTTTGTATTTATCCTTGATATTAACCAAATTTCTTTCGGCTTCGATGCGAGTTCTAAAACTTCCAACCCAAACTTTATAATTAGGAGTATTGAAAACAATGGTGGCATCAATATCATTAAATTCTTGTCTGAACTCGTTCAAAGTTTTTTTGGCGTTTTCGCTGCCTCCATTAAAAATTTGAATTTTATAGGAGTCGTTTATAGTAAGCGAAGCATTTATTTTTCTCTTTTCGTTGAGTAATTGTTCAAATTTTGGATCTTGGCTTACTGAAGTATTTTGATTTTGTGCACTCATTTTGAATGTTAAAGCAACTAAGAACAAGGAGGATAAAAAGATTTTTTTTAGGGCTAGAATTCTCATAATGTGATTGTTTTTAAACAAAAATAGTATTTATAAATTGAAACTTGAGCAGCGTCATTATTTAGAATCAGTATAAATTATATTTAAGGCTATTTTAAGGTTTTGAGAACAGTTCTTAAAGTGTATTTTTGTCGAATATTTTAGATTAAGTGATTTTTATCATATTTTAATTCTGCCAAAAATCATACTAATATTGTAGATAATTACTATACTATATGAAAAAGATGGGTAACCATAATTCGATTCCAAGGAAATTATATTTGAGTTTAGCTTTGATGCTAACTTTATCCTTAACTTCTTATGCACAAGAAGCAGCGGCTATGCCAGCAACTGCAGTTCCAGCCAGCACGGTAGCAGCTCCTGCTGTAATGCAAGGTGGTGACCCTGTAAAGGGAAAAGAGCTTTTTAACACAAATTGTGCAGCATGTCATAAATTGGATGCAAAAGCAACTGGGCCAGCTCTTAGAGGTGTTGGTGCCAAGTATGAAAAAGCATGGCTTTACAAATGGATTCATAACAGTGCCGATTTAATTAAATCAGGTGATGCACTTGCTGTAAAAGTTTATGAAGAAAACAATAAGGTGCCAATGTCTGCTTTTCCACAATTATCAGAAGCGGATATTGACAACATTATAGCCTATACGATGGAGGCTAAGGCTGTTGCTGTAGTTCCAGTTGCAACTGAAAAAACTCCTGGAGTTGAGACCGGAGGAATAACAAACAATATCATTTTGGGTGCATTGTCATTAATAATGGCAATCCTTATCGTAATGCTATTTTTGGTAAACAATGTGCTAAGAAAAGTTGCTGCGGCTAATGGAATTATTGTAACGCCAAAAGAACCAACATTGCCAATATGGAAAGCATTTGTTAAAAATCAATTCTTGGTATTGGTAACATCAATATTTTTATTGTTGGCTAGTGCGTTTTTTGCGTATGGTTATCTTATGCAAATTGGTGTAGATCAAGACTATGCGCCAGTTCAGCCAATACATTATTCCCACAGAATACATGCTGGAAGCAATGGAATTGATTGTAATTATTGCCACTCTTCTGCGAGAGTTAGTAAGCATTCAGGGATACCATCTTTAAATGTATGTATGAATTGTCATAAAAATATTGCTGAAGTTTCAGATACTACTGCGACGGCTGAGTATTCTAAAGATTTCTACGATAAAGAGATAGCAAAATTGTACAAAGCTGTAGGTTGGGATAAAGAAAATCAAAAATATACAGGAATTACACAACCTGTTAAGTGGGTTCGAATTCATAATTTACCTTCATTTGTGTATTTTAATCACTCACAACACGTTACAGTAGCTGGTGTTGCTTGTCAAACTTGCCACGGACCAGTTCAAACTTATGAAATTCAAAAACAATTTGCTCCGTTAACAATGAGTTGGTGTATTGATTGTCACAGAAAAACAGAGGTTAAATTGGAGGGCAATGAATATTACACTAAAATTCACGAACAATTGTCCAAAAAATATGGTGTAGAAAAATTGACTGCAGCACAAATGGGCGGATTGGAATGTGGTAAATGCCATTATTAAAAAAAAATAATTAAGAAGCTAATATTTATATAGAATATGTCATCAAACAAAAAATACTGGAAAAGTGTTGAAGAACTAGACGGAAATAGTTCTATTGTTGAGGCGCTTAAAAATAACGAATTTGTTGAAGAAATTCCTACGGATGAATTTTTAGGAAATGGAGGCGCTTTGTCATCCTCATCAACAACACGTCGTGATTTTTTAAAGTACGTTGGATTCAGTACTGCCGCAGCTACACTTGTGGCTTGCGAAGGCCCCGTGCACTTGTCGATACCTTATGTTGTACAACCAGAACAAATCATCCCAGGAATTGCAGATTATTATGCAACTTCGGTTTTTGATGGTTTTGATTTTGCCAATCTTTTAGTAAAAACACGCGAAGGTCGTCCAATCAAAATAGACAATAATAAAATGGCGGGCGCTAAATTTGCTGCTAATGCCAGAATCCACGCATCCATATTGTCATTATACGACAGCATGCGTTTGAAAGAACCAAAAATTGCCGGAAAACCAGCAACTTGGATTGATGTTGATTCAAAAATAAAATCAAGTTTGGCTGAAGCCAAAGTAAAAGGAGGACAAGTAGTTCTTTTAACCAATACATTGGCAAGCCCATCAACTGAAAAGTTGATTGCTGAATTTCTTGGAAAAAATCCAATTGCAAAACACATTATCTACGATGCTGTTTCTGAATCAGAAGCATTAGACGCATTCGAAATGGTGTACGGCGAAAGAGCTTTGATTGATTACGACTTTTCAAAAGCTGCAGTAATAGTTTCAGTTGGCGCAGATTTCCTTGGAGATTGGCAAGGTGGAAGCTACGATTCAGGTTATGCAAAAGGAAGAATTCCTCAAGGACCGAAAGGGAATCAAAAAATATCTCGTCATTTCCAATTGGAGTCAAACATGACTTTATCTGGTGCTGCTGCTGATAAGCGTATTGCAATGTCAACCGCAAATCAAAAACAAGCATTAGTACATATTTATAATGTAGTTGTTGGAGCTTCGGTTCCAGTAACTTTAGATGCAAAATTCAAAACTGAAGTTAATAAAATTGCTCAAGAGTTAGTAAAGGCTGCGAGCAAAGGCGTTTTAGTTTCTGGTATTCAGGATAAAAATGCACAGTTGTTGGTTTTGGCCATCAATCAAGTATTGGCAAGTGAGTCTTTTTCTACTCTTGGAACAAGACAAATAAGAAAAGGATCTAGCCAAAAAGTAGCACAATTAGTAAATGATATGAAAGCAGGAAGCGTTCATACATTGATTATGAGCGGCGTTAACCCAGTTTATTCTTTACCAAATTCAAAGGATTTTGTTGAAGGCTTGAAAAAAGTGAGTCTTTCAGCTTCGTTTTCTTTGAAAGAAGACGAAACGGCTTCAATCACAACAATTGCCGCTGCCGTGCCTCACTATTTAGAATCTTGGGGAGATGTAAGCATTACAAAAGGAACTTATGGTTTGACTCAGCCTACCATTCGTCCTTTGTTCAACACCAAACAAATTCAAGATGTTTTAATGTCTTTAAATGGAGTTGTTGGAACTTTCTACGATTATTTAAAAACAAATATTGCTTCAAATGCCGCAGGCGCTTCTTGGAATCAAGTATTGCACGACGGAATTTTTGTTGGAACTATACCCTCCGCTTCAGGTGGTACAGCAGATTATAGTGGTGCTGCCAATGCATTGGCACAATCAAAAGCTGCTGCTGGTTTTGAATTGGTTTTATATACCAAAACAGGTTTGGGAGATGGTCAACAAGCAAACAATCCATGGTTGCAAGAATTTCCAGATCCAATCACGAGAGTTTCTTGGGATAACTATGTTACTATTTCGGCTGCCGACGCCAAGAAATTGGAAATGTCAAACGAAATCGTTGCTGATGGTGGGTTGAACGGAAGTTACGCCACAATTACTGCTGCTGATGGAGTTAAATTAGAAAACGTGCCAGTGATTGTTCAACCTGGACAAGCTGTTGGAACTGTTGGTTTAGCTTTGGGTTATGGTAAAAAAGCTGCACTAAAAGAAGAAATGCAAGTAGGTTTAAACGCTTATTCATTATATAAAGGCTTTACAAATGTGCATTCAGTTACATTGGCAAAAGCCGACGGAGTTCACGAGTTTGCTTGTGTTCAAGGTCAAAAAACATTGATGGGAAGAGGGGATATTATTAAAGAAACTACTTTAGAAATTTTCAATACCAAAGATGCTGAATTTTGGAATGAACAACCAATGGTTTCATTGGATCATAAAGAAGTAAAAGCTACATCAGTAGATTTGTGGGATTCATTTGATCGTTCTATTGGACATCATTTTAATCTTTCGATTGATTTGAATTCTTGTACAGGATGTGGCGCTTGCGTTATTGCTTGCCATGCCGAAAACAACGTTCCTGTTGTTGGAAAAACAGAAATAAGAAGAAGTCGCGACATGCACTGGTTGCGTATCGACAGATATTATTCTTCTGAAGAAACTTTTGCAGGAGATAACGAAAGAAAAGAAAATATTTCAGGTTTGTCTAGTTCACTTTCTACATTTAATGAAATGGAAGTAGCCTCAGAAAATCCACAAGTTTCTTTCCAACCTGTAATGTGTCAACATTGTAATCACGCACCTTGTGAAACAGTTTGTCCTGTTGCTGCAACATCGCACAGCCGTCAAGGTCAAAACCACATGGCCTATAACAGATGTGTTGGTACTCGTTATTGTGCGAACAACTGCCCGTATAAAGTACGTCGTTTCAACTGGTTCTTGTACAGCCAAAACAGCGAATTTGATTTCCATATGAATGACGATTTAGGTCGTATGGTGCTAAATCCAGATGTAAGTGTTCGTTCTCGTGGGGTAATGGAAAAATGTTCTATGTGTATTCAAAAAACACAAGCAACAATTTTGGCCGCCAAAAACGAAGGAAGAGTAATTGTTGACGGAGAATTCCAAACGGCTTGTTCTAGTGCATGTAATACCGGGGCAATGGTTTTTGGAGATATTAATGATAAAGAAAGTCAAGTAGCCAAATTGGTAGAAGACGAACGAATGTATCATTTGTTGGAACATGTTGGTACAAAACCAAATGTAATTTACCACGTAAAAGTTAGAAATACTTAAGAAAAAATTAAAAATCAATTTAAAGGATTATGTCTCATATATACGACGCTCCCATTAGAAAACCTTTAATCATTGGTGATAAATCTTATCACGATGTAACAGTAGATGTTGCTGCACCTGTCGAAGGTAAAGCCAACAAGCAATGGTGGATTGTATTTTCAATCGCATTAATAGCCTTCCTTTGGGGTTTGGGCTGTATTATTTACACTATTTCTACCGGTATCGGAACATGGGGATTAAACAAAACTGTGGGTTGGGCTTGGGATATTACTAACTTCGTTTGGTGGGTTGGTATTGGTCACGCGGGAACCTTGATTTCTGCGGTACTTTTATTATTCCGTCAACGATGGAGAATGGCTATTAACCGTTCTGCGGAGGCGATGACCATTTTCTCCGTAATTCAAGCGGGTTTATTTCCAATTATTCACATGGGTCGTCCATGGTTAGCGTATTGGGTTCTCCCAATACCAAATCAGTTTGGTTCACTTTGGGTAAACTTTAATTCACCTTTGCTTTGGGACGTTTTCGCAATATCTACCTATCTTTCTGTATCATTGGTTTTCTGGTGGACAGGTCTGTTACCCGATTTTGCAATGCTTAGAGATAGAGCTATAACTCCTTTCAACAAAAGAGTTTATTCTATTTTGAGTTTTGGATGGAGCGGAAGAGCAAAAGACTGGCAACGTTTTGAGGAAGTTTCCTTGGTTCTTGCAGGTTTGGCAACGCCACTTGTACTTTCGGTGCACACCATTGTATCTATGGACTTTGCTACTTCGGTAATCCCGGGATGGCATACCACAATATTCCCTCCATACTTTGTTGCTGGAGCGGTTTTCTCAGGATTTGCAATGGTAAACACCTTGCTTATCATTATGAGAAAAGTATCTAATTTAGAAGCTTACATTACTGTTCAACATATCGAATTAATGAACATAGTAATTATGATTACGGGTTCTATCGTGGGAGTTGCTTATATCACGGAACTTTTTGTCGCTTGGTATTCAGGAGTGGAATACGAGCAATATGCATTCTTGAACAGAGCTACTGGACCATACTGGTGGGCGTATTGGTCAATGATGACTTGTAACGTATTTTCTCCACAATTTATGTGGTTCAAAAAATTAAGAACAAGTATTATGTTCTCTTTCATTATTTCTATTGTAGTAAATATTGGAATGTGGTTCGAAAGATTCGTAATTATCGTAACTTCGTTACATAGAGATTACCTTCCTTCATCTTGGACAATGTTTTCACCAACATTTGTTGATATTGGAATTTTCATTGGAACGATAGGTTTCTTCTTCGTGTTGTTCTTGTTGTATGCTAGAACATTCCCTGTAATTGCTCAGGCTGAAGTAAAAACAATATTGAAAGGAACAGGAGATAATTTTATAAAAGCAAGAGCAGCAAATAAAGATTCACACCATGAGTAATAAAGTAATATACGCCATTTATAATGACGATGATATTTTGATGGACGCCGTTAAGAAAACGCGTGCAGCCCACCATCATATCGAAGAAGTTTTTACTCCATTTCCGGTTCACGGATTGGATAAAGCAATGGGACTCGCGCCAACAAGATTAGCAATTTGTTCTTTTATCTATGGTTTGTGCGGTTTGGCTTTTGGAACTTGGATGATGAATTACATAATGATTCAAGATTGGCCACAAGATATTGGTGGTAAACCTAGTTTCAGTTATATTGAAAACATGCCTGCCTTTGTGCCAATCATGTTTGAAGAAACCGTGTTTTTTGCTGCGCATTTAATGGTTATTACTTTCTATATGAGAAGTAAATTATGGCCTTTCAAAGTAGCAGAAAATCCAGATTTACGGACTACGGATGACCATTTTTTGATGGAAGTTGCAGTAAACAACAATGAAGAAGAACTTGTTTCTTTTTTCGAAAATACAGGAGCAGTAGAAGTTAAAGTAATTGAAAAGCATTAACAGTGGATATGAAAAGCATATATAAAATAGCACTTTTGGTAAGTATTGTGATTTTAGTTTCTTCTTGTAAAGACAATTTGAAACCTAATTATCAATACATGCCTAATATGTATGAGCCGGTAAGTTATGGGACTTACTCTCAAGCGGATGTTTTCAAGGGTGGAAAAGAAGGACAACTTCCAGCTGAAGGAGCTATAAACAGAGGTTTCGAAGTATACGAATATCCAGATACTCCTGAGGCTTTGATAGCCGTGAAAGCTGCGAATATAAAATCGCCATTAGGAACATTATCTGAAAAGGATATGGAAAAGGCAAAAGGGCTTTATGAAATTTATTGTGCCATTTGCCACGGAAATTCAGGTAATGGTCAGGGAAAATTGGTTACTCAAGGAAAATTTTTAGGTGTTCCTAGTTATAAAGATAGAGTAATCAACGAAGGCAGCATTTTTCATGTTGGTACTTATGGTCTTAATCTAATGGGTTCACATGCCAATCAATTGAGTAAAAAAGAACGTTGGATGGTAGCATCGTATGTGATGGAACTAAAAAGTAAATTATAATTGTAGAACAAACTCATCGTAATAGATATGTATACATTTTCAAGTAAATTAAAAACATTTTCCCTAATCTTAATGGCCTTTGGTTTTTTAGGAATAGGATATGGTTTTTTATCTGCACCAAAAAACATTCAAGAAGTGGAGGCAATTTTGGCTTCGGATGCACACGGAAGTCATCAAGAAGCTACCCTTGCTTCAACTGAAGCTCACGCTATAGCTGGAGAAGAGAAAGTGAATGCTGAAACGGAACACAAAGAACATTTAGAACACGTTTTACACCAATTACAAAATAAACCATGGGCTGCATTATATGTTGCTTGTATTTTCTTTATGTTGATTTCCCTTGGTGTTTTGGCATTTTATGCCATTCAACAAGTGGCGCAGGCAGGCTGGTCTCCAGTTTTGTTTAGGGTGATGCAAGGAATTACAGCTTATTTGCCTGTTGGTTCGGTAATTTTCTTTGTTGTGTTAATTCTTTGTGGGTTGCATTTTAATCATTTATTTATATGGTTAGATCCTGAAGTTGTAGCTCACGATAAACTTATTGCAAATAAAGCTGGATATTTGAACTTTCCTTTTTGGATTATTAGAGCTGCTATATTCTTGATTGGATGGAATCTTTACAGGTATTATTCTAGAAAAAATTGTTTGGCACAAGATGAATCAAAAGATGATAGTTTTTACAAAAAGAACTTCAAAATGTCTGCGGCATTCTTGGTATTCTTCATAGTAACAGAATCTATTATGTCGTGGGACTGGATTATGTCAGTGGATCCACATTGGTTTAGTACTTTGTTTGGATGGTATGTTTTTGCCAGTTTCTTTGTTAGTGGTATTACAACAATTTGTCTCGTAACTTTGTATTTGAAATCAAAAGGATATTTAGAATATGTAAATACAAGCCACATTCACGATTTAGCGAAATTTATGTTTGGTTTCAGCGTGTTTTGGACGTACTTATGGTTCTCCCAATTTATGTTGATTTGGTATGCGAACATTCCAGAAGAGGTTACTTATTTCGTTACTAGAATTGAATTGTATAATCTGCCATTTTTTGGTACTGTTGCTATGAATTTCTTGTTTCCAGTATTGATTTTGGTAAATACGGATTTCAAACGAATTAGCTGGATATTAGTTATGGCTGGTGTCGTTATTTTATTAGGACATTATATTGATTTTTTCATTATGATTATGCCTGGAACTGTGGGAGACCAATGGTTTATTGGAGTTTCAGAAATAGCTTCCGTTCTTTTCTTCCTTGGGTTGTTTATTTATGTTGTTTTCACGGCATTGACAAAAGTTCCTTTGTTACCAAAGAGAAACCCGTTTATTGAAGAAAGTAAACATTTTCATTATTAATATTTAAAATAAATTAGATGACAAGTTTGTTGGTAATTATAGTTTTAGTGCTGTTAGCTATTGCATTATGGCAGTTGACTAAAATATTCGATTTGACTCAAGCAGGTGAGCATAAAGATGATTCACAAGTTGCAAATGATGATGACAATAACGTTCAAGGTTATTTGATGTTTGGTTTCTTGGCATTCATTTATATTTTTTCAATTTACGGATTGATAAAATGGGGGCCTTTAGTGCTTCATACTCCCGCTTCAGCTCACGGTTCTGACGTTGATAATTTAATGAATGTTACTTGGATTTTGATTTTTATTGTTCAAGCTATAACTCAAGTATTGGTGCATTATTTTTCCTTTAAATACAGAGGTAAAAAAGGTCAAAAGGCATTGTATTTTTCAGATAGTACCAAACTAGAGGTTATTTGGAGTGGTATTCCTGCAGTCGTACTAGCCGTTTTAATACTTTTCGGTCTTTATGCATGGACAAACATTATGTTTATTGATGATGATGAGGACACCATCGTAATCGAATTATATGCACAACAGTTTAAATGGACAGCAAGATATTCCGGAACAGATAATGTTCTTGGCAAAGCCAATGTTCGACTAATTGAAGGCATAAATACCTTAGGAGTTGATTTATCTGATCCAAATGCTCAAGATGATATTGTGCTTTCTGAGATTCACATACCAAAAGGAAAAAAAATACATTTCAAAATGCGTTCTCAAGACGTTTTGCACTCAGCTTTCTTTCCTTATTTTAGAGCACAAATGAACTGTGTTCCTGGAATGGTGACAGAATTTGCTTTCGAGCCGGTTTACACGACAGCAGAATATAGAGATTTGCCGTATATGATTGAAAAGGTTGCAAATATTAATTCAATAAGAGCTAAGAAAAGCATTGAACTTTTAGCAAACGGAGAAACTGTTCTCGATCCTTATGCCTTTGATTTTTTATTACTTTGTAATAAAATATGTGGTGCTTCTCATTACAACATGCAAATGAAAGTTATTGTAGACACTCCTGAAGACTACAAAAAGTGGTTGAGTGAACAAACCACATTAGTAAAAGAAGTTAAAGCTGCGAATGAGCCTAAACCAGTTGATGGAGTCATTAGCAAAGATTCTATAAAAGCGAAAGATACTATGGCTAGTGCCAAAGTTGCAATGAAATAATTAGTAAGAAAAATTTAAAGTATACAAATATGTCAGCAGGTCACGAACACGGACACGAACACGAACACCACCATAAAGACACCTTTATAACTAAATATATTTTTAGTATAGATCACAAAATGATTGCCAAACAATATCTGATTACAGGTATCATTATGGGTGTTGTTGGTGTGATTCTATCTATGCTTTTTAGAATGCAATTGGCTTGGCCAGAGCAATCATTTAAAATATTCAATGTATTGCTCGGCGATAAATTTGCTCCAAACGGAGTAATGGCAAATGATATTTATCTTGCATTAGTTACGATTCACGGAACCATAATGGTCTTTTTTGTTTTGACAGCTGGACTAAGCGGAACATTTAGTAATTTGTTAATTCCGCTTCAAATTGGTGCACGAGATATGGCATCAGGTTTTTTGAATATGATTTCCTATTGGTTGTTCTTCTTGTCAAGTGTTATTATGCTTAGTTCCTTATTTGTTGAAGCTGGTCCAGCATCAGCAGGTTGGACTATTTACCCCCCTTTAAGTGCTTTGCCACAAGCTATTCCTGGATCTGGAACAGGGATGACACTTTGGTTAGTTTCTATGGCTATATTTATTGCAGCTTCATTAATGGGGTCTTTAAATTATATCGTTACAGTAATCAACTTAAGAACTAAAGGAATGTCAATGACGAGATTGCCTCTAACTATTTGGGCTTTCTTCGTAACGGCGATCATTGGAGTTATTTCGTTTCCGGTTTTATTATCAGCAGCTTTGTTGTTGATTTTTGATAGAAGTTTTGGAACTTCATTCTTCTTATCAGATATTTATATCGCTGGAGAAGTTTTGCATTATCAAGGTGGTTCACCAGTATTGTTTGAACATTTATTCTGGTTCTTAGGGCATCCAGAGGTTTATATTATTATTTTACCTGCATTAGGGATTACTTCCGAGGTTATTGCGACAAACGCTCGTAAACCTATTTTTGGATACAGAGCAATGATTATGTCAATTTTGGCTATTGCGTTCTTATCAACAATAGTTTGGGGTCACCATATGTTTGTGTCAGGAATGAATCCATTCTTGGGATCGGTATTTACATTTACCACTTTATTAATTGCAATTCCATCGGCAGTGAAAGCATTTAATTATATCACGACGCTTTGGAAAGGGAATCTACAATTGAATCCTGCAATGTTGTTCTCCATTGGTTTAGTTTCGACTTTTATTACTGGTGGTTTAACTGGAATTATTCTTGGAGATAGCACTTTAGACATCAACGTTCACGACACTTATTTTGTTGTAGCTCACTTTCATTTGGTAATGGGAATCTCTGCACTTTACGGAATGTTTGCTGGAATTTATCACTGGTATCCAAAAATGTTTGGAAGAATGCTTAATAAAAACCTTGGATACGTTCACTTTTGGGTAACTGCAGTTAGTGCTTATGGTGTGTTTTTCCCGATGCACTTTATAGGATTAGCAGGTTTACCAAGACGTTATTACACTAATACTAACTTTCCGTTATTTGATGATTTGCAAAACGTAAATGTTCTTATAACTACTTTTGCCTTAATTGGTGGGGTTTTTCAATTGGTTTTTTTATATAACTTTTTCAGCAGTATTTTCTACGGTAAAAAATCAGTTCAAAATCCTTGGAAATCAAATACTCTCGAATGGACTTCTCCAGTAAAACACATTCACGGAAACTGGGAAGGCGATCTTCCAGAAGTTCACCGTTGGCCTTACGATTACAGTAAACCAGGTAGCGACGAAGATTTCATTCCTCAAAACGTTCCAATGAAAGAAGGAGAAGAAGTTCTTCATCACTAATCACATTTAATAAAATACTTAAATGCCTTTCGTTTCGAAAGGCATTTTTTTTCTGTTTGACTTTTAAATCAGTATCGATTAATCCATTTTTATCGTTTACATCAGTTTCCGTCATCCCGAGCGCAGTCGAGGGATTTTTGTTGTCGTTTTAATTTAATTCACTAAGTGGACAGTCATATAACTTTATTATATTTGTAGAATGAATGAAAACCTAGACCCAACAGCTAACGGTTATAATCCAGAAGAACTGGATCTCGAGAAAAAATTGAGACCATTGACTTTTGATGATTTTGCAGGGCAAGAACAAATATTAGAAAACTTGAAAGTCTTTGTTCAAGCGGCAAATCAAAGAAATGAAGCCCTTGATCACACTCTTTTTCACGGACCTCCCGGATTGGGAAAAACTACTTTGGCTAATATTCTTGCCAATGAACTCCAAGTAGGAATCAAAATCACTTCCGGACCTGTTCTTGATAAACCAGGAGATTTAGCGGGATTACTAACGAATCTCGAAGAAAGAGACGTTTTGTTTATTGACGAAATACACCGTTTGAGTCCAATTGTTGAGGAATATTTGTATTCAGCGATGGAGGATTTCAAGATTGATATTATGATTGAATCAGGGCCCAACGCCAGAACAGTTCAAATCAATTTGAATCCGTTTACATTAATTGGAGCCACAACGCGTTCCGGTTTATTGACTGCGCCAATGCGTGCCCGTTTTGGGATTTCCTCCCGCTTGCAATATTACACCACCGAACTTTTGACTACCATTGTAGAACGAAGTGCCACAATATTAAAAATGCCCATTTCTATGGAAGCCGCTATCGAAATCGCAGGACGAAGCAGGGGAACACCTCGTATTGCTAATGCTTTATTGCGCCGTGTTCGTGACTTTGCCCAAATCAAAGGCAATGGAACTATTGATATTGAAATTGCACGTTACGCCTTAAAAGCCTTGAATGTTGATGCCCACGGTTTAGACGAAATGGATAACAAAATTTTAACCACAATTATCGATAAGTTCAAAGGAGGACCAGTAGGATTATCCACTTTGGCGACAGCCGTTTCCGAAAGCAGCGAAACCATCGAAGAAGTTTATGAGCCGTTTTTAATTCAAGAAGGTTTCATTATGCGAACACCTAGAGGAAGAGAAGTCACCGAAAAAGCCTATAAACATTTGGGGAAAGTGAAAATTAATGTTCAGGGAGGACTTTTTTAATTGCAATTTTTTCATATCGATGAAGGAGAAATCACAAATTAACAAGATTTATTTTGGCGAAGATTTTCCTAATATCAAAATATTTTAATCTTGATTGATGCTAAAGAAAAATACTCTCAGTTTATAAAATCCGAAGCCAAACGCATCGGGTTTTTGTCTTGTGGCATATCAAAATCGGGGTTTCTCGAAGAAGACGCGCCACGATTAGAAAAGTGGTTGCAAAAGCAAATGAACG